>Ga0082212_10009620_pt1 | contig 12450 bp, 10 predicted proteins | sample TergutNt197P3_FD_71548 | JGI IMG/M metagenome (GOLD analysis project Ga0082212, IMG submission 71548) | Neocapritermes taracua P3 segment gut microbial communities from Petit-Saut dam, French Guiana - Nt197 P3 | ecosystem: Host-associated > Arthropoda: Insects > Digestive system > Gut ... | reverse complement strand
TGTTCTATTTCTGCCATGGCGGTGCGCACGTATTGGATGGCTTGTTCTATCAGCACCCTATGGCGTTCCCGGGTGATGATGTCTGCGCCGCTGTGGGTATCGCCCAGGGCAGCGTTTACGTCGCCCAAGCTGGATAAAAGTTGGTGGCTTATTTGTTCGTACAGTTTGTCCAGGCCTTCACCGGTTTTGGTGGAGATTTCTATGGCTGTGCCGGTGGGTAGGTTTGTTTTTTCTCCGGGTAAATCGCTTTTGTTTAGCAGAACAATTACCGGTTTATCTTTTAGACTTTGCAGCATTTTTTCGTCTTCCGCCGTAAGCCCTTGGGTGCGGTCTATCACGTACAATATCAGCTCTGCGTCTGTTGCCGCTTGCAGTGTTTTTTCCACGCCAATTTTTTCTATCGGGTCGTTGGTTTCCCTTAGGCCGGCTGTGTCCATCAAAAGCAGGGGAATGTCCCCCACTACCACGCGTTCTGTTAAAATGTCACGGGTGGTGCCGGCCTGTTCGTGCACAATGGCCCGGTCTTCGCTTAAAATGGCGTTGAGCAGCGTGGACTTGCCTGCGTTTGGACGGCCTACAATGGCGGTTTTAATGCCGTCCTGTAACATGCGGCCAATAGCGGCGGTTTTGTACAAGGCTTCTAGGCCGGCCACTACCTCGCCGCCTTCCGCCAATATTTGCGCCACCGTTTTGGCTTCTTCTTCATGTTCCGGGTAGTCTATGCTTAGCTCTATATGGGCCAGCCAGTGGAGTATTTTATCCCGTATGGCTTCTATTCTGCGGCCAAGGCCGCCGCCCAGTTGCCTTAGGCCGGCCCGGCGCGCTGCGTCACTGCCTGCGTTTATTAAATCCATCACCGCTTCGGCCTGGGTTAAGTTTATCCGGCCATTCAAAAAGGCGCGCTTTGTAAACTCGCCCGGTTCGGCCAGTCGCGCACCTTCTTGAAGCACTGCGTCCAGTACGCTTCGCAGTACAACCATGCCGCCATGGGCATAAATTTCCACCGTGTCTTCTTTCGTGTAAGAACGGGGCGCAAGCATGGGGCAAACCATGACTTCGTCTATCATTTCCCCTTTTGCGTGGATGCTGCCGTAGTACATGCGGTGGCTTTCCAATTTGAAAGGGGCGGCACGGCGGCCGCTTTCAGCCGGCAAAAACACACGCTGCAAAAGCGCCGACGCACCATCGCCAGACATTCTTACAATACCAATGGCGCCATGACCGTAAGCAGTGGCAATGGCGGCAATGATGTCGTTTTCGTTGTGTTTCATTACTATTTAATGCCCACAACCACGTAGCGGTGGGGCTCGTTGCCTTCGCTAAACGTGCGCACGTCTTTGTTGTTTTGCAGGGCGGTGTGTATAATGTGGCGTTCAAAACGGCTCATGGGCTCTAGTTTTACATTTTGGCGTGTGTCCCGCACTTTGCGGGCAATATTGCGGGCCAGGGCTTCCAATGTGTCCCGGCGGCGCTTGCGGTAATTACCTGTGTCCAAAATAACATTGTAATCTTTAATGCCCCGGCCGTTAATCATTAGGTTGGCTAAATATTGCAGCGAGTCAATGGTTTGACCCCGCTTGCCAATTAAAATGCCCATGCCGTCGCCGGTAAAGTTGGCGTATAGGCGCCTGTCTTTTTTGGTTACATCCACTTCCATACCAAGGCCCATGCCAAGGGTCACTTCCCGCAAAAAGTTTTTGACCACGGTTTCCGGGTCTTCTTTACGGGACACTTTAACCACGGCCGGCTTTGCGCCAATGCCAAAAAGTCCGCCCTTTGCGCCTGCGTCAATGACTACAATGTCGCATTCTTCTTCTGTCGCGCCCAGGGCTTTTAGCGCTTCCAACGTGGCAAGTTCTACGGTTTTTGCGCTTTTTTCAATCATATCCATTGTCATGCTCCGTTTCTGTTTTCATGAAAAATTTACGAAAGGTCTTTGCTGGCAAATGGCAGCCGTATTTTGATATTGTCTTTTTTGCACCAAATCAGGTCTTGCACAATTTGGAATACTTGGGATGTGATCCAGAACAATGCCACACCGCCAGGCATGCTTACGGTAATAAAGCCCATGAACAGTGGCATCACAACTAGCATGATTTTTTGCTGCATCATTACTTTTTCGTCGGCATTGGGGTCGTACATCCTTTGTTGAGACAGCCACTGGGACATTAACATGGTAATAACCGTTAAAAGCGGCAGCAAGATACCCGGCCAGCCCCACCCGCCTTGCTCTACCATGCTAAGGCCCAAAAAGGATTCGATACCATGGCGATAGACGTTAAGGCGTTCAATTTCTGGCAAGAAGGATTCTAAGTTGTTGTTTATCAGGTAGTTTCGGATATACTCCCATGTTTCACCTGTAAAGCTGTTAATAACACGGGCTAAATCCCAAGGAATTTCTACACTAATAACATCGCCAACCATATCCCTAGCCGTTTCAAATGAAACGCCCTGGGCCAACAGGTTTCCTACCTCTTGGTTGTTGTTTCTAATTGCATTTGGGAGTAAATCAAGTGCTATAGGCCTGAGTAGCTCAATGTACCCTGGCACAGCCTGAAGCGCTTCAGCCAGCTCTATATACAGCTCTCGTAGGTAAGTAATATACCGAAAGGCCTGCCGCATAATAAAGTTAAGCCCAATAAACAGTGGCATCTGCAGCAGCATGGGCAAACAGCCTTTAAGGGGGTTTGCATCATGTTTTTGCATCAAGACTTGCTTTTCTTGGTTCATTTTTTTTACAATTTCCGGGTCTTTGGAGTTGCCGTATTTTGCTTGGATTTTGTCAAGCTCCGGCTTTAGCTCCCGCATGCGCATCATAGACTTTTGCGATTTAATAGAAAGGGGCATCATGACCGCGCGGAAAACAATGGTCATCAGTATGATGGTAATACCCAGAGAATGTGCGGAGCCAAAAACATTAAAAACAACAATAAATAACGCGTTGATAACATGTCCAAACAAGCTGGCAATGGGGCCCACAATAAACCCCGGTTCCCTTTCTACATACCTTGCTAAAAAAACCAAATTGGTAAGTGTATCCAAATTTTAACCTCCTGAAAATGAAGCGCGCCTACACGCGCCTTTCGTGCCGGGCAAATTACCTACGGTACCGGGTCATAGCCGCCCTTGTTAAAAGGGTGGCACCTCACCAGTCTTTTTGTGCCCATCCATACACCTTTTGCCGCGCCATAGCGGGTCACGGCTTCTATCATATACAACGAACAGCTTGGGTAAAACCTACACTTTGGCCCAAACAGCGGGGAAACCCACCGTCTGTAAAAGCCAAGCAAACCTAAAATAAACCGTTTCATAAGCTAAACCCAACTTTTTTGCCAAGTCTTTCAAACAACCGTTTGACAGACTTGTCCACTTGCATAAACGCGCCCTTGCCTGCCAGCAGGCCGGCCGGGGCGCGGGCCACCACAATAAAATCATAAAATTGCGCTTGCCCGCCTACGACAAATAAGCGATAGCTTTCCTTTACCCATCGCTTGACACGGTTGCGCACCACGGCGCCGCCTACTTTTTTGCTAACAGTGATACCAATCCTGTTTTGGTCTAATCCATTAGCCAGGGCGTAAGCTACAAATAAATGGTCCGCAGCATACTGACCCTGACTATACACTTTTTTGAAGTCTTGCCTTTTTTTTACAGAAACCAGTTTGGGGCATGTGGTCTTATGCAGACAGCACATGTCTACCTCTTTGGCGTCTTCTTTGCAAAACTTTACGGCCGTTAGATGTGCTCATACGCTTACGGAAACCGTGTTCCTTGCTGCGTTGGCGCTTCTTTGGCTGATACGTTCTTTTCATCGTAAAACCCTCCTTTATATTTAGTCGCGTAGCGTTTGGTTGACAAATTTACATGCCAGTGCCATAATGACATTCGCCTTAGCATTATAACCATCCCCTACATAATAGTCAAGGGTTTTGCTGTTTTTGCCCCAATAAAATTACCAAAAAATGCGAATGTGAATAACCTGTGGATATCGTATTGATTAAATGCGCCAAATTTGGTATAGTTAATGGGTGTCCAAAATTAGTTATCCCAGTAGTTATGCACATGCTGTTGAAAACTATGTGGATAACTTTTTACATCAACCGTAGCAAAGGAGAAATCGACAGTGGATATGCAAACAATTTGGGAAAAAACCAAGCCTTTGCTGGAAAATTCGATGACGCAGGTCATGTACGACTTTCATATAGAAACCACCACGCCTATTTCGCTAGAAAACGGCGTGTTAACACTGATGGCCAAGGGCGATTTTAACAAAAATTCGCTCAAGACCCGCTATTTCCACGAGATCCGCAACTATGCCCGCTCGGCCTCTGGTATTGATGACCTGGAAATAAACATTGTTTCGCCGGAAGATTTTAACAATGTGGAAAACTCGCAAACCAAGCTGTCCAATTACAACTACGAAAAAACCAACCTACAGCAAAAGTACGTGTTTGAGACCTTTGTTAAGGGCAAGTGCAACGAGCTGGCTTACAACGCTGCCAAAGCCGTGTCCGAAACGCCGGAGTCCAGTAATTACAACCCATTATTCCTATACGGCGGCGTGGGCCTTGGCAAGACCCATCTCGTACACTCCATCGGCAACCGCGTATTAGAGCTTTTTCCAGAGCTTAAAATTGTGTACGTCTCTTCCGAAACATTTACCAACGAGTTAGTTACCGCCATCCGCGAGCAAACCACTCAGCAATTCAAAGACAAGTACCGCAAGGTAGACATTCTTATTGTAGACGACGTACAGTTCCTGGTTGGCAAAGACCAAACCCAAGAAGAAATGTTCCACACCTTTAACGAATTATACAGCGCCAACGAGCAAATCATCCTTACCAGCGACCTACCCCCAAAGGAGCTGACCGGCCTAGAGACCCGTCTGACCTCCCGCTTTGCCGCCGGCTTAATTGCCGATGTTAGCATCCCAGACTACGAAACACGCACCGCCATACTAGAAAAGAAGCTGCACAGCGAAAAAATAGAAATACCCCAAACGGTTAAAGAATTTATCACCCGCAACATTGTCTCCAACATCCGCGACCTGGAAGGGGCCCTTAACAAAATAATGGCCTACGCCAACCTAAACAACACGCCCCTTACCCTAGAGCTGGCCCAGCAGGCCCTCAAAGACCAACTGGTCAATGCAGAAAAGCCGGAAATCACCATGGAGTACATCCAACAAATCGTCGCCACCCACTTCAAAATAACCACCGAGGACTTAAACAGTAAAAAACGTACCCAGTCCATCGTGTTCCCACGCCAAATAGCCATGTATCTGTGCCGTAAAATAATGGACAAGTCCCTCCCAGACGTAGGCAAGTTCTTTGGCGGCCGGGACCACTCCACCGTCATCCACTCCTGCGAAAAAATAACCAACGAAATGGAAATGGACGAAAAACTCCGCATTTTGGTAGAAGACTTGGAAATACGGATTAGGGGCGAATAGTTAAGACCTTGAGGCTCCGCCTCAAACTCCGCTCGCTTTTGAAAAAGCGAGACCAAAACTTTATCTTTTGTGGATAGTTTTGTGGATTGCATGTGGATGAGATGTTTATAAGTTGGGCCGGAAAATGAAAATTTTCATGCCTGTGGATTGTCTGGATAACCGGTTGGCCTGTCCACAGCAAATAAACAACACTTCCCACAGCAAAAAAGCCGTATATACCGGGGCTTACCAACCTTATCCACCAATCCACAGCCCCTACAACTACTGCTACTATAAATAATCATATACACACCCCGCCATAAATTCCAACAAGTGAGTTTTGGTCTCGCTTTTCCAAAAGCGAGTAGGGGTATTGGGGACAAAGTTCCCAAGGTCTTAAAAAAGGAGGTACAAAAATGACATTAACCTGTGATAAGCAGCAATTGCAAGATGCGCTGGGCTTAGCGGTAAGGGCGGTTTCGCCTAGGACGACTATGCCTATTTTGGAGTGTGTGTTGTTGAAGGCGGAGCAGGGTGTTGGGCTTACGCTTAGCGCCAGTAATTTGGAGATAAATATTGATACGTCGCCTATCCCGGCGGAGATTGGTGTTGGGGGTAGTATTGCCTTGGATGCTAAGCTTTTTTCGGAGATTGTGCGCAAGATGCCTGGTGATGTGGTGTCTATTAGCGTGGACGAGAAAAATAGCGTGCAGGTAAAGAGTGGGCGGTCTAGGCTTATGATCCTTGGCCAGCATGCTGATGAATTTCCTGTCATGAAGGAATCGGACTTGGTACCTGTCAACGAAGGGTATGTTTTGAAAGCGCAAACGCTGCGGGACATGATTAGACAGACGATTTTTTCTGTTTCTACAGACCAAAGCAAGCTGGTGTTAACCGGCGAATTGATAGAAGTAAAGGACAACAGCATGCGCATGGTGGCGGTGGACATGTACCGCATTTCCTATAAGGATACGCCATTGCCGGAAGGCAGTGTAGACTCTAAAGCGGTGGTCCCGGCCAAGGCCCTTAGCGAGCTAAGCCGTATGTTACCGGCTGATGAAAATGAAGAAGTAAGCATCCAACTAACGGATAAGCGCATTGTTTTTAGGGCCGGCACGTTTACCCTTACTTCCAACTTGCTGGAAGGCGAGTTTATACGGTACGACCAAATTTTTAACGAAGACTTTATCACCGTGGTGGAAGTTAACCGCAGCGACTTGTTAAGCGCCTTTGAGCGGGCCATACTGGTGGCCACGGAAAATAAAATGCTGCCCATTAAGCTGGAAATAAATGATGACGACCTGACCATTAGCGCCAACAGCGAACGGGGCGAAACAGAGGACGGCATCCCCTGCCAAACCGATGGCAAACCGCTGGTCATATCCTTTAACCCCCGCTACTTTATAGAAGCCCTGCGGGCGGTGGAAGACGAAAGAATTGTACTAAAGTTTAACACCCAGCTAAGCCCATGTACCATCCGCGGTTTAGAAGACACGTCGGACTACAAATACCTGATTGTACCCCTGCGGCCGGAAGCGTAAGGGATGTGGATAAGTAATATTTCCGTGACGGGCTTCCGCAACTTAGACATTGCCGGCCAGGACCTATCTCAGGGGGTTAATATCCTCCATGGCATGAACGCCCAGGGCAAGACCAGCTTTTTGGAAGCGGTATACTTTTGCGCCTTTGGCCGCAGCTTGCGGGCCGGGGCGGATAAGGACTTGGTCAACTTTGACCAAGACGTCGCCCATGTGCAGGTGGATATACACCGGGACGGGTACAACGCCTTGCTGGACGCCCACATCGAACGTATTGGCACCAAGTCCAAAAAGGGCCTGGCGGTAGACCGTGTGCCCATACGGCATATGAAGGACTTGTTTGGCCGGCTGCTGGTGGTTATGTTTTCGCCAGAAGATTTGAAGCTGATTAAAGCAGGCCCCTACGAACGGCGCCGATTTATGGATATGGAAATATGCCAATTGTCCCCGGTATATTACAGCGATTTGAAAGAGTATTACCGGGCGCTAAAACAGCGGAACGCGCTGCTCAAGATGCTTTACAAAGACAAAAGCCTGGAAGACAGCCTCAGTGTGTGGGATGAGCAACTGGCCAATTACGGCCGGCGCATTATGAAACTGCGCACATCCTTTGTCAAAAAGATAAACGATATTGCCCGGGAAATTCACCTAAACATTACCCAAGGGGCGGAAACGCTAACCCTAACCTACGAGCCAAGCATCCCCAATGTGGACAACTACTTGGAAAGTTTGGCAAAGGCCCATAAAAGGGATATGGCTCAGGGTACCACCACCTTAGGCATCCATAAGGATGACATCAATTTTACCATCAACGATATATCCGCTCGTTTTTTTGGCTCCCAGGGGCAACAGCGGACAGCGGCCCTTTCTGCTAAACTTGCGGAAATTGAAATCATCAAGCAAAGTACAAAAGAAACGCCTATTTTGCTACTGGACGACGTGCTGTCGGAACTGGACGGTAGCCGCCAGCAATTCTTATTAGAGCAAATAAAAAACTTGCAAACCCTGGTCACCTGTACGGGGCTTGAAGATATACTTTTAACCATGCAAGACCACAAGATTATGAAAATGGTAGGCGGGCGCATTGCCCCCCAGCCATAAAGGAGAGTATCATGTCTCAAGAATATTCAGCAGAAAATATCCAGGTATTAGAAGGCTTGGAGGCGGTACGATTACGCCCCGGTATGTACGTAGGTTCCACCTGCGCCAAAGGTTTGCACCACCTGGTGTACGAAATTGTGGATAACTCTGTAGACGAAGCGCTGATGAATGCCTGCGACACCATTACCGTGCGCATCCATGCAGACAACAGCATTTCTGTCAGGGACAACGGCCGGGGCATCCCGGTGGGTATCCAGGCGCAAACCGGCCTGCCGGCGGTGGAGGTTATTTTTACCACGCTGCATGCCGGCGGCAAGTTTGACAGCAGCGGTTACAAGACCAGCGGCGGCCTTCATGGCGTAGGCGCGGCGGCGGTAAACGCCCTGTCTGAATGGCTGCATGTAAACGTGTTTGACGGCAGCCAAATTCATGAAATAAAATTTGCCCGGGGCGAAAAAACCAGCGACTTAAAAGTGATTGGCGAAACCACAGAAAAAGGCACATTGGTCCACTTTAAGCCCGACCCGGAAATGTTTGAGGAACTGGAATACAACTTTGAAACCCTAAAACAGCGCCTGCAAGAAACCACCTTTTTGACAAAAGGGCTGCAAATTGATTTGATAGACGAGCGGCCGGAGCCCCACCGCACCCGTTCTTACAAATATGATGGCGGCATCAAGGAGTTTGTGGCGCATATTAACAAAAACAAAACGCCCCTGACAGAAGAGATTTTTTACTGCGAAGCCATGCATGATAATGTGATGGTGGAACTTTCTATGCAGTACACAGACAGCTACCAGGAAAATACCTACGCCTTTGTTAACAATATCAACACCACCGATGGCGGCACCCATGTGACCGGCTTCCGGGCCGGTATCACCAAGACCATCAACGACTACGGCCGCAAGTTTAAGCTGCTAAAGGACAATGAGAAGAACCTGTCTGGCGAAGACGTGCGGGAGGGTTTGACGGCGGTTATCTCCATCAAAATAGAAAACCCCCAGTTTGAAAGCCAGACAAAAGTAAAGCTAAACAACGACGAGGCCCGCAGCGCCGTAGAGCATGTGCTCAATGAACAGCTTGCGTACTTTTTGGAAGAAAACCCAGGCATTGGCCGCACCATTATAGAAAACAGCTTAGTGGCTGCCCGGGCCAGGGAAGCGGCAAAAAAAGCCCGCGAGTTGGTCAAACGTAAATCTGTGCTAGAAGGGGGCCGGCTGCCCGGTAAACTGGCAGACTGTTCCGAAAAAAATCCTGAGCTGTGCGAAGTGTTTATCGTGGAAGGTGACTCGGCCGGCGGCAGTGCTAAAAATGCCCGCTCGCCACAAAACCAAGCCATTTTGCCCCTGCGTGGTAAGATTATGAACGTGGAAAAAGCCCGCCTGGATAAAATCCTTGGCAACGAGGAAATTAAGGCCATGATTACGGCTTTTGGCACCGGTATCCATGACGATTTTGACATTGAAAAGCTGCGCTACCACAAAATTGTGATTATGACTGACGCCGACGTGGATGGTTCCCACATTCGCACGTTGATGCTGACGTTTATGTACCGCTTTATGCCGGAAATTATTAGCGGCGGGTATGTGTACATTGCCCAGCCGCCCCTGTACAAGGTAGAAAAAGGTAAGAACGAGTATTATGCCTACAGCGATACCCAGCTGCAAGACATTTTAACGGATATTGGGCGGGAAGGTATTAAGCCCATCCAGCGTTATAAGGGCCTTGGCGAAATGGATGCCGAACAGCTTTGGGATACCACCATGGACCCGGAACGGCGCATGTTGCTGCGGGTGTCCTTGGATGACGCCATTGCGGCGGATTTAATTTTTACCCAGCTAATGGGCGATAAGGTAGAGCCCCGGCGTGAGTTTATACAGGAATATGCGACTCAGGTTAAAAATTTGGACGTATAATAAAAGGGGCTGTCTCGCTAAGCATAAAAGCGAGACAGCCCTTTTTAATTTTTACGCGTAAAAGTGGACACAACTTTTTTTACAAAGTCTATGTCTGCTTTAGGCGGCTTGGCATCCGGGTTATTGCCATACCTAGCCGGCAGGTAAATGTCCCGTAGTTGCTGTAATTCATTACTTAATTCATTATTTAATTTACTACCTGCGCCAAATTTTTTTGTGGCAAGGGTTTGGTAAGTTTTGCTGGTGAAGTAGTTTTTTCTATCAACACCCTTTTTCCAGCACCTTGTCAAAAAGCGTTGGTAATACCTGCGTATTTTATTTTTTGTTTTTGGAATATGTTTGTTTATTTGGTTTCTTTTAACGAATTAAAATATTCATCAATTATTGATTTCCTATCATCTCTTATATACCTTGTCGTAGCATACAGTGTTTTTCCTGTATTCCCATCTATAACATAGCAAATGAGTTGATGTTCTTTCGGATCCCCATATAAGTACACGCTATATAAAGGAGTATTATTGTATTTATCATAAACGCCTCTGGAAATAACGGAGCAAATTCTTGTATCAACAATATCAATATCGTATTGCGTTTTCATTTTGTTTATCAAATCATCAATGCTGAATTTATAAGGTTCATCCCAATCTTCTTTATTGATGATATTTCCGGATGTATTGTAAAAACAGATAAACCCTGTAACCATTCCATAAAATGAAATACTTGTTTCAACTAATATTCCATTTGCATCATACTCGCTATAGAACTTATAGCCCGAATTGGGATATTTACGATGTTCCCAATATTTTTTTACTTTCCCTGACGGATATTCAGTGCTTACTGTTTGTTCCACTTCCATACCCTCCTCATCAACGAAACGGCATGTGTTTCTATTCCGTTTTGCATTAAATTCTTCTATATTAAATTCTTTTACCGGAATATAATTTTTTAAATTGTCATGCAGATTATCTTTATTCTCTTCCATTTCTTTTGAATTTGTATTATTGTTTGTCTGCCCAAAGCAATGTCCCGCAATGAGCGCTGTTATTCCTAAAATAATGATTGGTTTTTTCATGGGGATTATTTATATGATACTCAATTCTGTTTTATTCTGTTCCAAATGCAGTCGAATTTCGAGGTTCAATTCCTCTCCTTCCTGATTTCGCAATAATAAGGCAGAGGAACCGTCCTGCTTTTTCAAAGTAACTAATTTGCCGTGTCCGCTTACGACCATCATATCTTCTTCGGAAACGGGCACAACAACATATAATTCGGTTTTCAATTCGTCAATTAATCTGGACATTCGTTTGCTTTTTTCTTTTTCCGTAAGATAAAAACAGGTTGCCATATTATCTTCACGCTGCTGAAACAGAGCGATAAACTCGTCATATTGACCGTTACCGATTAGGTTTTCTATTTTTCTGAAAGCAGCAACAACTAACTCCCGTAAATTTTCTATTTCAGTCAAATCCTGCGAATTTTGCCAGGCGTTCAATGTGTAAGGCACTTCTGCAACGAAAAAATCTTTGTGCTGATACATCGGCAACGGCGTTCCCGACGTATTTTCGGGCATCTTGAATTTAGTTACCTCTTCTTTTGGTTCAAATGTTTCTCCGCCTGTATCATATAACAGTACAGTCGCCTCAAAAACGGTATTCTCCTGTAAAGACAATTCACCCGACGAGGGCAAAATATGATAACTTATCCGCTGGTTTCCCGATTCGGGAATAGCGTGATTAACCGGAATATGGGTTGCCATCTGACCATCAACATTCCAACTGAATACAGACACGTCATTTACGCGAATGTCTATAAAACAATTCACTGCGTTAAAATCAATTACGTAATACGGTTCGACCATTTTTGTTTGTGTTTGTGTTTTTTGATTACAATATGCAGCAGTACTGCATAACAGAAATACTGCGGATCCTAAAATGATGATTGGTTTTTTCATGGGGATAACTCTTTTTTACACGATGATTATACGTATTCGGGATGAAAATGTTACGAAAGAAAAAGGCTGCCCGGATTTCCGGACAGCCTCTGTTTAATACCGCTTATTTATCCTGATAATGCCCCAGATAGTGGTAAAATACTACTATTTCCTGTTCTTCCGGCATATTGTGATTTGCTCCGGATTCTATGCCGTAAACGATGCGGTCTTTTTTGGTAAGTTCCCGCGACCAGATTTCTATTCCCGAGTGTTTTAACTGTTCTGGATTGCCTACGGTATTCAAATTTCTGGGATTGTCTAAAGGGAACCTCTAAAAACTCCAAAAAATCTTCATTTATTTGTTTAATATCCATAAAATCAGTATCTTTGAGGCGTAAAATATATTTTGACCATGACAAGCAAGAAAACCTTCAAAAGACATCGTGATTACGGATTTTGGGATCAGGACATTCGTTTAAGCAAGTTAAGTCAGTTAGGCGACCCGTTAGAGAATTTGAATAAAGGAGTTGATTT
>Ga0082212_10009619_pt1 | contig 12450 bp, 13 predicted proteins | sample TergutNt197P3_FD_71548 | JGI IMG/M metagenome (GOLD analysis project Ga0082212, IMG submission 71548) | Neocapritermes taracua P3 segment gut microbial communities from Petit-Saut dam, French Guiana - Nt197 P3 | ecosystem: Host-associated > Arthropoda: Insects > Digestive system > Gut ... | reverse complement strand
CCCCTTACCCCCCGCCCCCCCCGTCCGCCTCAAAGGCCAGCAAGCCATTGGTACAATCCTCGAAACAGATGAAAAAAAGTCGATTGTCGCCTTCGGCACAATAAAAAGCACACTCGACACCGACCGCCTCGAAAAAGTAAACAAAAACCAAACCAAAAAAGAATCACCAAAGAGCACATTCATAAGTGCACATACTGCCGATAGCATGTACGAAAAAAAGTTACATTTCAAATTGGATATCGACGTACGTGGTATGCGTGGAGACGAAGCGTTGCAAGCCGTTACCTATTTTATCGACGACGCCATTCAAATCAACGCCGGCCGTGTACGCATCCTGCACGGTACAGGCAATGGTATTTTGCGTCATCTCATCCGTGAATACTTGGCAACCGTTCCCGGCATCAAGCATTTTAATGACGAACACGTACAGTTCGGCGGCACAGGAATAACCGTCGTTGATATAGAATAAACGTTCAATGGTCTTGTTCAATTCTGTGCGCCGGCATGGCTATAAACGCATAAACGCTAATGCGTTTCACAATTCTCAATTCTCAATTCTCAATTCTCAATTATAATTCGTATCTTTGCATCCCATATTTATTAAACATATTAAAAAAAAAGATTATGAAATTGGTTTACAAAGGTAAAACGAAAGATGTTTACGAAAACGGCGATGGTAATTATTTATTACAGTTTAAAGACGATGTTACCGGCACTGACGGCAAATTCGATCCGGGAGCGAACACCGTAGGATTGACTATCGAGGGAGTAAGCAAGACATGTGTAAAGATTACCGAATTTTTCTTCAAAAAAATTGAAGAAGCAGGTATACCTACGCATTATGTGTCGTCGGACGTCGAAAAAGCGCAAATGATTGTAAGACCGGCCACCATTTTCGGGAAAGGCATCGAAGTGATTTGCAGACTAAAAGCAGTCGGTAGCTTTCTGAAAAGATTCGGCGACTATTGCACGGAAGGTCAGGATTTGGATTTTTTGGTTGAAACAACACTCAAAGACGACGAACGGGGCGACCCGCCTATCACCAAAGACCAATTGGATATGCTTGGTATATTAACTGCCGATGAATATGAGATTTTGAAAAGCCTGACAAAAAAGATTACAGGTATCATCCGCGATGAACTGGCGAAAAAAGGCGCTGAATTGTATGATATTAAATTTGAATTTGGCAGAGTTGACGGGTTAATAACGCTTATTGACGAAATCTCAGGTGGAAGTATGCGCGTTTACAAGGCCGGCAAATATGTAGAGCCATTGGAAATACCACAATTACTATCATAGAAGGTACACGGGGGATCTTCATTCGCACAAGTCGGTGATTTGTGCGAATGTTTGATTTTTTTTTGTTAAAAAATCAAACTTATCAATTTTATTTCGTATTTTTGCAATTTCTTTATGCTACTTCATGTAACAAGAATGTATTATATTACTAATAATTAAACCGATAAATGAAAAGAGCAATTTTGCCGGTACGAATTTTCAAGTTCTATTACGACGGTTTTAGGACGATGGAATGGGGACGTGAACTTTGGATACTTATCCTGATTAAGTTATTTATTATGTTTGTGGTGCTTCGTATTTTCTTTTTTCCTCGTTTTTTGAACCGGTTTGATACGGATGCAGCAAAAGAAGAATATATATCCAACGAATTAATTAATTATTCAACATCCTAAAATATAAATGATTATGGTAGAAAACATGGATCCCTCTCTGATTGACTGGTCGAGGGCGCAATTTGCTCTCACCGCTTTTTATCACTGGATATTTGTGCCGCTTACCCTTGGGTTAGGGGTTATCATGGCAGTGATGGAAACAATTTATCTGAAAACAGGCGATGAGTTTTGGAAAAAAACAACCCGGTTCTGGATGAAATTGTTTGGTATTAATTTTGCTATAGGCGTGGCTACAGGACTGATTCTGGAATTTGAGTTCGGTACAAACTGGTCGAATTACAGTTGGTTTGTCGGCGATATCTTTGGTGCGCCGTTAGCTATCGAAGGCGTTGTCGCTTTCTTTATGGAGTCGACTTTTATTGCACTGATGTTCTTTGGCTGGAACAAAATCAGCAAACGCATGCACTTAGCGGCGACATGGCTTACGGTGCTTGGCGCAACCTTTTCCGCTTTATGGATTTTAGTTGCGAATGCATGGATGCAATACCCTGCAGGTATGCTGTTTAATCCGGATACGGTACGCAGCGAGATGTTCGACTTTTGGGCAGTCGCCCTCTCGCCGATGGCCATTAACAAATTCTTTCATACGGTGCTTTCGTCGTGGATATTGGGAAGCGTTTGCGTCGTAGGCGTCAGCAGTTGGTTTCTGCTTAAAAAACGCCAGCAGAAATTTGCAATGGCAAGCATCAAAGTGGGCGCTGTTACCGGTTTGCTCGCTTCGCTTTTAACATTATGGACAGGCGATGGATCGGCCTATTGTGTCGCACAATATCAACCGATGAAATTAGCGGCAATGGAAGGGTTGTATAAAGGACATGATGGCGTCGGATTAGTGGCCGTCGGTATGTTGAATCCGGCAAAAAAAGACTACAATGACTCTGTCGACCCGTTTTTATTCAAACTCGAAATTCCAAAAATGCTTTCATTCCTGACTGACAGAAACATGAATGCATTCGTGCCGGGTATTACCGATCTGATTAACGGAGGTTACCCTACGGGACAGGGAGTAGCGATATCGGCTCACGAAAAAATGGCACGGGGAAAAGTAGCGATTCAGGCGCTGGCCGATTACAGAAAGGCTGTGAAAGAAAAAGATACAGCCGGAGCAGCGATATATCGTGCAACATTAGAGCAGAATTTTAAGTATTTCGGATACGGATATATCAAAGACCCGGCCCGACTGATACCTTCCGTACCTTTGACGTTCTATTCATTCCGAATCATGGTGATTCTGGGAGGTTATTTTATCCTGATGTTTGTTGTGGTGCTTCTCTTCAATAAGAAAGAAAAAATTCTTCAACAGCGATGGTTGCAGTGGGTTTGCCTGTGTTCGATTCCTTTAGCCTATATTGCCGGACAAGCCGGTTGGGTCGTTGCGGAAGTAGGACGGCAACCCTGGGCTATTCAAGACCTTTTGCCTACCGGTGTTTCCGTATCCAAATTGTCGGCTTCGTCCGTACAATTCTCGTTTTTCCTTTTCTTAGTATTGTTTACAGTCCTTTTAATTGCCGAAATCCGCATTATGCTCAAAGCAATCAAAAAAGGCCCTGAATTACCCGAATAGTCACATTTTAAAAATTGCATATTATGAATATAACATATTTATTCTTACAACATTATTGGTGGTTTTTAGTTTCGTTGCTGGGAGCTTTGCTGGTATTCCTGATGTTTGTACAGGGAGGCCAGTCGCTGTTGTTTACCATCGGTAAAACAGAATTGCAGCAAAAAATGTTAGTCAACTCAACAGGCCGGAAATGGGGATACACATTCACGACATTGGTGACCTTTGGTGGCGCCTTTTTTGCCTCATTTCCTTTGTTTTACTCTACGAGTTTCGGAGGCGCATACTGGGTTTGGCTGCTGATTCTGCTTTGTTTCGTTTTACAAGCTGTATCCTACGAATTTCAGTCGCTGAAAGGTAATCTGCTGGGCAAGAAAACCTATCAGGTGTTTTTACTGCTCAACGGACTGTTGGGACCGGTCTTAATAGGGACTGCGGTAGGGACATTTTTTAACGGCGCTGAATTTTTTATCGATAAAACCAATATTACTGCCGTCGGAATGCCTGTGATTTCACGTTGGGCAACAGCATGGCATGGTTTAGAAGCGGCTTTTGTAGTCTGGAACTTGTTTTTAGGATTAGCCGTATTTTTCCTTTCGCGGGTTTTAGCATTGCTTTATTTCATTAATAACGTGCATGATAACGTGATTGACATCCGTTGCCGTAAGCAACTGTGGATAGAAACTGCCTTGTTCCTTGTTTTCTTTCTGACATTTGTGGCACGCCTGTTGTTATCAGAAGGCTTTGCCGTAAACCCCGACACGGAAACCGTGTTTATGCAGCCCTATAAATACCTGAACAATCTATTGGAAATGCCTGTTGTATTGGGCATTATGCTGGTTGGTGTCGTGTTGGTACTTTATGGAATCATTCGCACGCTCCTGTATAAGTTTTTTGTTAAAGGAATATGGTTTGCAGGCACAGGTACGGTATTGACGGTTTTAGCGCTGTTGCTGTGTGCCGGCTGGAATCATACAGCCTATTATCCCTCGACTGCCGACCTGCAAAGTTCGCTGACCATCCTGAACAGCTCATCCAGCTACTTTACGTTGAAGACAATGATGTATGTATCATTTCTGATACCTGTCGTGCTGGTTTATATCTTTTTCGCCTGGCGTGCATTGGATATGCATAAAATTGACGCCAAAGAAATGGAGGATAAAAAAGAAATCACCTATTAATTGCGATTGTAGGGGCGAACCTGTGTGTTCGCCCAATTCTCTTCGCGCAAGTAGAGACGCGGCGTGCCGCGTCTCTATTTTCGTTTTTTAGACACTACTCAGAAAGGAATAAATACAGATAATTGCCAATTCCGAAATTTGGCCGGATTCAGGTACCTGTGCTCCATTGTATCAAATAAGCCATGCTTATAGCTAATAGATAAATCAATAAATTTCAGGTCATAGCCTATTTTTGCAGTCAACGGCAAATCAAACTTCCATTTCTCATCGCTTTGAGTGTCTTCTTTAGCATACAGGGTTGGCTCAATGCCGGCTCCGGCATAAAGACCTCTTATAATTCTGTAATTCCAGGTTGGATTCACTGAAAATGAGTAATAAATGTGTTGAAAATTTCCGTCAGAATATCCATATTCTTTTTCAACTTCATTCGAAGCATCTTCCGGTTTGGGTAGTTCAAAAAATCCTCCTGTATAGGCAGTATTAAGTCTTTTCAATCCAACATTGACATCGATATCATAGAAGAATGGCTTATTTTGAGGTTCTACGCGAAATCTATACCCGATTGAAACATCAAATTTATACTTATAGCTCCATTGCATATTCGCTACAGCAATACCGTCCAAGCCAATGTATGGCCCGTCGGGAAAAGCTACATTGCTAATACTGCCCATTCCACCTCCAATAACAATACCCGACTTTATTTGGCTGTATCCGTATAGAGCAGAAAACAGAAATAATAAAACAAATAATTTCTTTTTCATAGACAACCTCTCATTTTAATTATTTTTTAAAAATATATCTTATCCCCGCGGATAGTCCGTATTCCATTTGTTGCTTTACTATTGGATTGTTCTGCTTCATATAATACTGTCCGAACCCGAGTCCACCACTTGCTTCTATTTCCCAATGTTTTGCTAATTTATAATTACAACCGAGAGTGGGTACTATCATGAACTCCGGGCGAACATAACTAAATCCAACCCCTACCCTAAAAGGTGTAGATTCATATCCGACAGGCAGCGCCGCATAAAAATTTATTTTCCGCAACTGTTCTGTTGAAAAGAAATAAAATCGAGGTTCAAGGCTTATACCCAATGTTTGTTTAACTGTAGTTAATCCGGGAAAAATTTCGGATTCGCCGTTTTCATATCTAACAATAGACTCATCTATAGCGAAATATATATTATTCATTCCTACTCTGAGCTTGCTTGAAAAATGATTTGTTACATGAAATTCTGCAAACATTCCGACATAAGCAGCGCCGGTTGGAGAATCGAATCTTGTATTGGGGTCTATCTTTTTCAGTTTAAAATCCAATTCAAAACCAAATGTAAATGGGGTAATATTTTGGCTTAATGTCCTAAATCCGATTAATAATATAACAGACGTAAAAAATAATTTAATCTTCATAATTAGTTAATTTTATTTGTTTATAAAAAAATTAAAAAATAATCATACTTCTTTTTCATTAAAAAAATGAATTCGTCCGTAAAGCATCCTGCTTTATTTTCAAAAAATATTTCGCAAAAGTACCCTGTAAATTACATTGAAAAACAAAAGTCCGGTTTTATTTTTGCGATGTCCGATTTTAACAAATGGTTATTTTCCGATAATTTCGTCCAAAATATTTTTCTGCTTAGTTGTCTATTAATACCCGTCCATTGCAACGCTTTGTGTTCTGTCGTTTCGGAGCATTGCGGACAGTGCTTTGCGTTCAGTTCTGCTAAAATTTGTTTCTCTATCCATTTTATTTGTGTTTTTACAAGTTTGGTTGCCTTTCGTAGAAAATCAGGAACGTTTTTTTCCCGATACCTCTGTTAAATCTGAAAACTCAACAAGGGTATAGACGAGTGCATTATGATACGCTACCTTATCGGTAGAGGCAGCGTAGTCCGAAAACAGGAACTTGACAAATTTGTTGTAACGGTTTTCTACTAACCGGATGTCGGTTTCGATGCCTTTCTGTAACATTCCCTGCAAGGCACGGAAAAATTTTGTGTTGGTAAATCGTTTCATATTGAATTATTTAAAAATTATAAACGCGTTAAAAAAATGTATAAAAAATGGACGACAAAAAATGCCGTCCACTTGATAAAATTTTTACGCAAACTTGATTTTTAATCATCACTTTCAAACGCAAACATTATCTCTTCATAGTATATTGGCGAAAGATTAAGATTCTGATATAAGCTGCCCATACGATTAATGTTTCCATCATTATCTTTGTAAAGGGACGGAATAATCATTCGCACAACAGCATTTTCGCTTATAAATTTTAAAGCCGATTCAACGCCCGGGCTTAGAATTGTGTATTCAGGTTTATTTTCATCTAATGTATTCACTGTAATTTTATAAGCATCGCCATAAATGAATTTCACAGGTTCTTTTGAATAGTCAACGACTGTGGAAAATGGAACGTCATGTATGGCAGACATATAAGTTAAAACACATCGCATCAAAACGATAGTTTCACCATATACTGCCCGATTTCCATTGCCCGAATCTACAATATTCAGATAACAGCCGTTATCTAACAAAACAAATTGATTATTACCAAAATGACCATCGTCAGGAAATGAATTTAATACTTCAAAACTTTCCTTTGAGAACAACGCTTCAATAGCCTCTTTTTCTTCCTGCATGCGGTCTCTAATTGTTTTAACATCATTGCTGCATGATACAAATATGAATCCAAAAGTTATTATTATACAAATATATTTTCTCATATTAATTTTATTTATTATTTATATTTTCAATTATTCAATGATTAAAATTTAAAATTTATATCCCACATTAAACCCGAATGTCCGATTTTTTGTTGCTCCGTGAACATTTTTCAATCCCCATTCGCCAAACAGGTTAAGGATATATCTGTTTTTGTATTCCAATATAGTTCCTGCGCCAAGTCCGGCATCTAATCTTGAAACTCCGGCTGAAAATATGCATGTATTTATCTTTTCTATAGAGCCATCTTCATAAGCATTGTTTTTTTTAAATCTGCCGGCGACACCGCAACTAAAATATCCTCCTCCATTTAATACTAATCTCACAGTATTAGATACATTAAAGCGATATGCCAGCATTGCAGGTATTTCAATATAAATACGGTCTGATGTAATACTGTATGATTTCAACCCTCTTTCAAATCCATCATATTCAGTAACATAACCAAATCCAACCTTCTCTTTGTATCCTTTACTGATTAACATTAACGAAGGATGTATTCCCCAGTGATTATTGAAATAGTAGTCCATCCCAACTCCGAACTGATACCCTTGTTTCATCTCGTTCATATCCATAGGAGTTACTTTACTTAAATTCATTCCTGCCTTTAAATTCCATGCTATTTGACTGTACCCAAAAGAAACAGACAACAACAACAATAATATTATTACTATTTTCTTTTTCATTTATTTGCAATTAATATTTCACAAAAGTACCCCGTTATATACATTGAAAAACAAAAGTCCGGTTTTATTTTTGCGATGTCCGGTTTTTCAAAAAAAATGGGTTTGATATTGAGGATGATACAAAAAAAATGTCCGGTTTTATTTTTACGGTGTCCGATTTTAACAAATGGTTATTTCCCGATAATTTCGTCCAATATATTTTTCTGCTTAGTTGTCTATTAATATCTTGCTTAAATCAATCTCGACAGCATCATATTGGCTCGTTGCCATAATACCCACACCGCCATGTATATTCGAGAAGATACGGACTGGCTCGGCAAAGCCAAATGTTGAAAGATGTTTGTTGTTTTCGGCATCTGACGATAATTGCATAGTCGTCAAATATTTATAATAGGATTCGGTAATGGCGTAAAGCATTACGCGGCGTCCCAAAGCAGGCGCATAATCATAAAGACCGCCGCCTGACGGACCTTCATTAACAACAAGCGTATAGCGTTGACCATTGAAGATATGGTCGGTAAAAGACCGTCCACCCTGTCCCATGATCGTGTTGTCGCCGAACAGACCGTCAACAACCGAAACCTGTTCCACAAACACAGGGTCGGGCGAATAATCAAAATTTCCTGTACCTCCATATTTGGGATTTTCAATACGAATCAAATAATAGTTCGCTGTTGTGGCATCATCTGTAAAGGTAATTCGGTAAGTGATTATATGATTCGGTATTTCAACCAAATTTCCGTTTTCATCTATACCATAGCCTTTATGGTCATATATCAACCTGTGAGAAAATTCAACATCTTCAATAGACACTTTGGCAGGTATGGTTTCTTCTACCCACGCTTCGCCGTATTTTGTTGCCACTTCTATCTTTACGACATCGCTTGTCTGCGGTTGATAGTCTGACAAATAAACGCCTCCGCCATAAAATGATTCATCGGCAGTCCATTGCATATATTCACGAAATACGCCGTTTATCGAAAGCGACACATCCGCATCACTGATAACCTCATATCGGCTCGTATCGGTAAAAAACTTGGTGCGGCTGATACTGAACATGACAACCGTATCGGCAGATATTACTCCGTTGAGTACCAATTCAGGTTCGGGACGATACTTTTCCATATCTATATCCCTGTAACAGGAAAACAGAACAAACGGCAAAGCGGCAAGAATAATAAACAGACTTCTTTTCATAGCCGGTCAAAATTTGTATGTATAGGAAACGGACGGAATCAACGGAAACAGACCGACTGTTTGAAAACGCGGCGTTTTTTTCTGCTGATCCCAATACATGGTTTCGGTACGTATAAAAATTGGATTCATACGACTGTACGCATTCCAGACGCTTATATTCCAAATGCCTGTACGTCCTTTTTTAAGCGAAAGATACATATTCAACCCCAAATCGAGCCGATGATAGGCAGGCAAGCGCACATTGTTTCTGTCTTTGTAATAACTGATCCATTCGCTCTGAAAAGGATTGGTGGGCGCAAGCGAAGGATCAAAACCGTTGACTGAAAAATTCAGGTAATCTTCGAGCATAAGCGTCATACGATTGCCTGTAATGTATGTCCAACTACCGTTCAGTTCAAACTTTGGGTTGAATCTATAATTGGCAACGACATTGATTTTATGCCTGTTATCATATTTGGACTGAAAACGTTTACCCTGATTGAGTTCCGCAAACTGCCTGTCCGACCACATCAGACCGTAACTGACCAAACCTGTCAGTCTGCCGCTGTTCTTCGTAGCTGTCCACTCCGCTCCATACGACCACCCCCGCCCCGCCGTCAGTTTTTGATCCCAACTGACGGACACAGGCATCGTTGCATAACCTTCCCTGTATTCGAGCAGATTGCGCATTTGCTTGTAGTAACCTTCGACAGAAAAGGAATATCCGCGTGGATTTTCGTAGTAGAATCCCGCCGAAACCTGATCGCTCTCAAGCGGTTTGAAGTTGCGGTTGACAGGCATCCAGAAGTCGGTCGGCAGACTGATATAACTGTCGCTGATCTGCTGCACAAATTGATTCATCCGCGAATAGGAGGACTTGAAACTCAATCGGCCGGACAATGCCGCACGCAACGAAACACGAGGCTCCCAAGTGCGGTAAGTGATTCCGTCAACGCCGAATAAACTCAATCGCAAGCCTGTGTTCAAACGAAAGACTTCCGACATCATCCAGTCGTCTTCGACATAGAAAGCCAATTTGCCGGCTGTTACGCGCCTGCTGTCCACCTCAAACTGTCTTGTGCCGTCCATATCGACCGCGCGTATTATGTTTTGTTCGGGCAGAAAACTGTGGTAGGTATAGTTGGCGCCGAAATTAACCGTATGCCGTTCTGAAGGGCGGTAGTCAAAATGAATGACGCCATTCAAATCGTTGATGCCGTTTTCGGTTGTCTTTTCGGTCGTTTGTTCCTTATAATCCGGATCGCCTTTTTGGTTATCGCTCTCAAATATGTTTTTTCGGAGCGAAGACGCATAATGCGTAAACGAGGGAGCAATCGCGACACTCATCCTGTCGCTTAAACGGTACTGCCACTTTCCCGCAACAAACATATTACCCCAGTTCATATAGGTCATATTTTCCTTGACGAAATAAAAACCGTCTTCCATAAATGTCTGATCCCCAATCTTGAAATAATCGTTACCGTAGTAAAACATAAGATCGGCCGAACTGCGACTGTTGAAAACGTGTTTGAGTTTCAGGTTTGCATCGGTAAAAGCATAACCGCCAAAAGTCTTTTCCCCTCTGCTCTTGCTTGCCTGATTCATAATAGCCAGTCCGGGAACAGACAAAAGTTCGAGCCATGAGCGGCGGACAGATGCCGTAAACGAGGTTTTGTCTTTTATAATCGGCCCTTCAAAATTCAGATTGGCAGAGGTCAATCCCACCGTAAGACTGCCATGATAATTCAGTAAATCGCCTTCGCGGGTACGGACATCCAATACGCTCGACAATCGACCTCCGTAGCGAGAAGGAAAGGATGATTTATAGAATGTTACGTCCTGCACCGTTTCCACATTGATAGCCGAAAACAGTCCGCCCAAATGCGTAATCTTGTAAAGCGGAATACCATCGAGCATATACAGGTTTTCGTCTTCGTTGCCACCGCGCACATACATTCCCGACATCCCTTCGGCGCCTGCCGACACGCCGGGTTGCGTTTGCAGGGCTTTGATAATATCGGCTTCGCCAAAAACGGTCGGTATCTGCTTGATACCTTCCCTTGACACTGATAGCGTTCCCATTTGCGTTGTATTCAACGTATTGGTTCTTGAACCTGTAATACTTACTTCGTTAAGTTGTGTGGTCGATTTATCAAGCGTGATGCGCAGCAACGAATCAGGTGCAATATCTGTTATGCTCACTGTTCTATCGGTATATCCTACATGCGTAAAGTGCAACCGTATATTATCGGCAGGAATCCGCAGGCTGAAAAAACCGTTGTGATCGGATGAAATACCTGTTCGGGTACGCAACTCCACTACATTTACATTGGCTATCGGTGTTCGGTCGGCTGCATCATATACGTAGCCTTGTACAACAGTCAATGTATCTGCCGCCAATACCCGCACCGTGCATAGCAATGCAATGACAGTTGCATACGCAAAGCGCTTAAAATGATTCATTAATCTTCTTTTAAATCTAAATACAGCAGCTTCGGTTCTAAAAAGCCTGCATATTTAATGGAACGCGATTTTGTCGAATATACTCCCTCAAATAATAATCTTGGAGTATGAATAATAATTATATTTGGATCACTGTTATCATTATTGTCAGGCTCTTCGGATTCAATCAGATCAACCGTAAGCACGGTTTTAGTTTCGCCTGTTATCACATTTTCAAATGTAAAGATACCTTGCGGTTTAGCTATGCCAATGGCAACAACATCAACCGTTTTATTTGTTAATGTATCTCCATTATAGACCAATATCAGCTCACGTTCTATTGACAATTCAGGAAATATTCCTTCATAAAAACCATGATGAATATATTTATCAGGATCGCCACCATTGTTATCCCCACAGGAAAAAATAAAAAGGAGTGCGCCCAAAAGAAAATATAATTTTGTTCGTTTCATAAAAAGGGAATGTTTAAAAAAATAATTGCAATTAATATTTCGCAAAAATACCCGGTTAAATACATTGAAAAACAAAAGTCCGGTTTTATTTTTACGATGTCCGGTTTTTCAAAAAAAATGGGTTTGATATTGAGGATGATACAAAAAAAATGTCCGGTTTTATTTTTGCGGTGTCCGATTTTAACAAATGGTTATTTCCCGATAATTTCGTCCATTAAAAACCTTCGGATATCCTTGTAGGCGGGAATATCAAGTTTTTTGTGAAGACGGTTTTTCAGTTTGTCAATGGCTTGCGTATCCTTTTTTCCGTGAACAACAAAGGCAAGTTCCTTATTGGTAAATCCGCAAACAATCAGACAGCAGACGCCTGTTTCTAATTCGGACAGATTTGCGTTCGGAAAATTGTCTTTCAATTTGTCGGTAAATCCGGGATACAGTTCGTTTGTGATATCGACAAACTTTTGCGTAGTAAACCTTGATATGAGTGCATTGACCTCTGCAATAAACCTTACAGAG
>Ga0082212_10009618_pt1 | contig 12451 bp, 17 predicted proteins | sample TergutNt197P3_FD_71548 | JGI IMG/M metagenome (GOLD analysis project Ga0082212, IMG submission 71548) | Neocapritermes taracua P3 segment gut microbial communities from Petit-Saut dam, French Guiana - Nt197 P3 | ecosystem: Host-associated > Arthropoda: Insects > Digestive system > Gut ... | reverse complement strand
CAGCCCTAAACCCTACACCGTTATTGCCCTGAAAACAAAGGACGACCGACGCGACGATGACGCATGGATAAAAAAAAAGTCATGAATATGGTACACGAAGAAAAAAATAGAAAAACAGAACTCTCTCGGCTCGGAATTAACATAGATTTCGGGCTTCGATTGGCGGAAATTTTGGCAGTTATCGGAGTGTTTCGGGCTTGTGGTGCGACTTTCTCTACCATTTTGAGTACGTACATCATTTATAGAGTAGCGAGGCTTATTTTGCGGTTAATCGGGCAAATTCTGGCAATTACTGTTTCCTTCGTTCCTGTTCTCATTCTTTTGATAATCATTTATTTAATAATCATTTAATTTTATTTATCATGGCAAATTTAATTTCATTATGTACAGGTGCGAGTTACGACACCAACAAACAGGCGGTAGAAAAAGGGCAGGTAATCCAATTGAACGGTTACAGAAACGACGAGTATGTAGTTTACGACATTGTAAACGGTTACTGTGGATTGGATTACAGGTTAATCAACTTGCGGACACACAAGTTTGGTCAGGCGGACATTATCCTGCCTCTTTCTAAAAAACACGGTATCGGGTATTATTTTGATGATGCAAGCCCAACATTTTTAGACGATTTTGAGATAGCCGTACTTCGAGGCGAAGCCGAAAGGCTGGAAAGGGAAGAACAACAGGCGCAGGACGGAGAACAGCAGCGCAAAGAAGCGTTAAAAGACATTGGGCGTGAACGTTTGCAAACACTTATCCCCGCAGATGCAAAGGCGATAATACTGGCGGAATTGCACAGGAACGAAAGCGAAAGTATGACAGATTATTTCGCTTACGGAACAGACCGTACCGTCATTTTAGGTTTTTCGACACACACGAAAGACTTATTTACAGAGATGCGCAAATATGCAGCCAATTTTGAGGGAACGGCATATTTGGCGGAAGAAAACAAAGATTACGAACATCGTGAAAAGTATTCGATGGGCGCAGGCTATTATCTGGGCAAAAGCAAATACAGCGGTTGGGTAATCAAAAAAGAACAGTTTTTTGGCACACGAGAACAGTACATTGAACAATACGCACTCATAGCAGGCGACGAAACCAATATTTGCGTAAAGGTTCAGGCGACCGTCAAAGCAGCCGAAACACCCGCAGCCATAACAGGCGACTTTATCATCGTAGATTATTCCGAAAAGGCGTTGGCAGTATTCGGCGATACACGACCGATAAAAGACTACCTCAATGCGTTGGGCGGACGTTTTAACCCGAAACTAATGCACCAAAACGAAAAACGTGCAGGGTGGGTATTTTCCAAGACCAAAGAACAGGAATTAAGAAATTTGTTAAACATCAAATAAATACGACAATGAAATCAACAGTAAACAGAAAAAGAAGAAACGCCGTATCGAGAGGCATCGAAAGAATTTGTTCTCACAATATCGAATGGCGTTTAGAGGGTAAAGGGTTACAATTATGGGACATGGACATCGAACATATCCAAAACAGCCTCATAGAGAATTACGTAGCAGGCGAGTTGTGTACCATATCCCCAAGTGGTAAAGAAGTTTGGGGATGGTGGAGTATTCAGTATTAACCAATTAAAAATAAAAGAAATGAAAACCTTAACAAAAACCATAACAGCGTATTCATTCAACGAATTGGACGAATTTACACGAGAGGATGCGAAAACTTGCATACTCGAAAGAGAGCGTTTACTCGAATTTTTCACGGAAGACATAAAGGAAACGTTAAAATCGGACTTCGGTTTATTTCACCTGAATACCTATTATTCCCTATCAAGTTGTCAGGGCGACGGTTTGTGCCTTTACGGAAAAATCACCTTTCACGAGTTATTTGATAATGTCAAATTCAAACAGATAGCCTTCAAAGGTATTCATCACAAACAAATTCAATCTGTATATGATGAATTGCAGAACATTGATTTTACACATAAAAGCAGGTATTATCATGCAAATTCAGTTTCTATTGAGGAAGACATATACAATCCGACCGATAAGCAAATGAGTATCATTGAAAAAATTGTAGCAAACGTAAAATCGTGGTATTTCACATTTTGCAGGGAATGGGAAAAGCGGGGATATGTTTTTTTCTATGAAATTTCCGATGAATTGACTGAAATAATCAGCGTTGAAAACGATTATCTTTTTACGAAAAAGGGTAAGTTGATAAACAGAAACGAGTATTTGGAATTATCAGCCTGAACAGGAGTATTCACAGGGGGTGGGGAAACCCGCCCCAATAAAACAGATATAATAATGGAAACACAAGTAAATTCAATCAATCAAAACGGTTGTTCCGTTTGCAGGGCAGGCGAGGAAAAATATACAAAATTCCGCCCTGCACACCGCCCCAATCAAGTTTTATATCAATACGATTACAGGGACAAAGACGGTGAATTATTTTCAGCAGTTGCACCTACTTTGGAACAATGCAGAACAAAGCGGGATAAGTGGGTACAGGAAAAGAGCATCATTCAATTATTCAATGGAATTGACAAAATGTATCAATATGCAGTTGTCTATTCAGAAACAACCAATAAAAAAACATACAGAGGAAATGCGAATTTCTTTACATCATTGGAAGAAGCAGAAAAGGATGCAAAAATTCTAAAATCTATTTGCAACAGAAATTACAAAAAAATAAAAATTGTAAAAAGATAACGTCAAATTATAACTAATTAAATCAATCAAAATGAACACCATAAATAAAAAAATCAATCATATTATTTTGGCTCTCATGGAATTGGAAACCAATGACTATCATTCTGTATGTTTCGAGTATGGAAGCGATTTTTTTCGTGTAAGAATTTTCGCAGGCGAAGTAAACAGGGGAAACATTATGTATCAAAAAACCATCATTCCGACCGAAGAAGCAGCGGATTTAGACGAACTTTCTAACAAGATAACATCATTGAAAAGTAGCGTAACGACGACCATTTTCCAATGTTACAGACGTGTATTTGTCAAAGGCGAACGAGTTGGCAAATGGGAAAAGATAAGACCAATCATCCCTTTTGGCGAAAACGCGCTTACTTCCATGCTTTATGACGGTTCGGGCTACTTTCTCGACGACCCGGACAACAATATGCAATATTTTGTAGATATGAAACAGGTAAGCGAAACGAATTAACAATCAAAACAATAAAACACAGGGGCAGGAATTAAAACCCTGCCCCACTAAAAAGCAAGTAAACATTTAAAAAATAAATAAATAAACAAATTTTAAATTTTATTACCATGAGTACCAATAAATTAAATTCAGTAAAGACTGCGGACAACAAAGGTATTGTATTCGTAGCATTGTCGAAAATTGAAACAGGCGGTTTCAATCCCCGCAGTAAAGTTTCAGAAAACGAGTTAAAAGAGTTGGCTGAAAGCATCCGGCAGGTAGGCATATTGCAGCCAATCATCGCCCGAAAAAAGGGCAGGAAGTTTGAAATCGTGTGTGGCGAGCGCAGGTTCAGGGCTTGTAAACAGACAGAACTGAAAACTATCCCTGCAATAATCCGGGAACTTACGGACGATGAAGCGTTGGAAATTGCCATTACGGAAAACCTGCAACGAAGCGATATTTCGCCTGTTGAAGAAGCAACGGCATACAAACGCCTTGCCGATACAGGACGTTACGATGTGGCGAGCCTTGCGCTCCGTTTCGGCAAAGGCGAGGCATACATCCGCAACCGTATGAAATTAAACGACTTGACGGACGAAATTTTGCAACTTGTAAACGATGACCGCCTGTCCATATCCGTAGCGTTGGAACTTTGCAGGTACAGCGCGGAAGTGCAGACGGACATTTATGATAAACATTTGTCGGGCAATCCGGCATATATGTATCGCGATTGGAGCAATCTGACCGCAAAGGAATTTATCAGCCGCCTCGAAAGTAACTATTGTGCAGATTTAAGCCGTTACAGTTTCGACAAAACGGAATGTACTGTTTGTCCGCACAATACCAACGCATACGCGCTTTTTTCCGAAAACGAAGGCAAATGTACCAGCCTGATATGTTTGCGCGAAAGAAATAAACATTTTTTGGTAGATACCTGCAAAATGGCGATACAGGAAAATCCCGAACTGGAAATAGTACAACAGAAGTACCGACACAGCACAAACGATGATGTTTATACGGAATTGTCCGAACAGGGATATACGTTTAACGAGTGTTCTATACGTCCAATCCCCACACTCCCCGAACTGCCCGAAAGAGTACAGTTTGAGGAACAGGAAGATTACGAGGAAGCCATAGAGGAATACCATTCTGAATGTACCGATTTTGCGGAAGAAAAGGAAAAGATTGAAAATCTTATTTCGGCAGGAAATGCGAAAGTTATGCTGACGGTAGATAACAACGAAGTAGTAAAATGTTATGCCATTCTACCCGAAAGCGAACAGCAAACATCCAATATTGAGGCTGATACAGTCCAGAAGTTGGAAAAGCAGGACAGGCGCAACAAGGAAATAGCCGTTGAAAATATCATTGAGGACACGAGAAAGCACATCCGGGAAACGGAAATCCCGCAGAGTGATTTTACGGAGTTTGAAGATAAACTGCTGTATTTCGTAATGTTGGAAGATGTTAAAAGAGAACATTTTGCACAGTTTGACATTCAGACAGAAAACTGGCATCTTTCCGATGATGACAAATTTGAGATTATCAATAATTTGACGGAAGAACAAAAGATACTCATCCGCAGGGATTTTTTAGTCAAACACTTGTCAAACACATTCGGAAAAACGAAAAAATCATATCTGATGTTGCAGTTTGCAAGGCAGCATTTCCCCGAAACGCTGGTAGAAACGGAAACCAAATACAACGATATTTACCGGAAACGCCACAGGCGGTTTACAGAAAGATTGGAAGCCTTACAGGTTGTGAGTATCGTTGAACCGGAATTTGAGGATATTGTTGAACCGGAATATGAAGAAGTTGCATAAACACAGTATCAACAGGGGCAGGCGTAAACCCCTGCCCCATAAAACCATAAGAAAATGAACGAAACAGCAACAGTAAAAAACGCAGCAGAAACAGCAGCCAAAAGTTTTGTAGATTATTTTGTTGAAAAATGCAGGATAGACACGCAAACGGTACAGTGTATCCGTACATACGGCTGGGGCGACAAAGCCGTTTTGAGAGTGGAATACGCCGGTTTTCACACAGATTATAAACCCACCGTCATGGCAAAGCAGTATCTGCAGGAAACATACGGTTATTGCCCCAAAAATCTGAATTTCAACAATACCCATTTCGACAGAATAGGTTGTTCAAGTTTGAATGTTTTTGATGTCGGTAAGGAAGAATTTAACGCCTTTTCGGAATTGCCGGCAGTCATTTATTCAAATTTTTATGAAGATGAAGATTGGGGTGAAATGGAGTTTGCCATTCACAACGGCAGGCAATGTGAACTTTCATACGAACGGCGTTTGTATGAATATTTTAACGGCGATAAATAAGAAATTTTATCCAAGTGAATAAATAAAGCGGGTAGGGCAATACCTTGCCCGCTACTTTTTTCCATGAGCATAAGCGGTAAAAAAAGTAGCAAAAAAGCCGTTTTTAATGCTTATTTTTTACGGATGCCCGTCCGCAATCATCTGTTCGGTATATCCTTTTCCGAAAGTCAGTTTTTTGCGCCATTCGGACAGTAATTCGCTGTGATAAGCCAATTTAGTAAACAGAAAGGTCAGATTTTCCAGCATTTTACGTTCCTTTCCGCAATCCACATTCAACTGCTGCTTTTTTGCCATTGTATCGTGAACAGCCTCGCTGATGATGACCGACCAATCGGCGAACGAGCCCGAATAATCGTCCAACAGCCCGATGATTTCTTCTTGAGCGGTTTCCTGTACCAAATGCTGTTTCATGCGCTCAAGTTCTTCCAGCGATAACATGCGCCGCCCTTCGCATTTTGTCGTTTCTTCTTTTTTCGACATAACCCCAAAATTTAAACAACCGGCACGTAAAAACGGTGTGCCTGTCCCGTTGCTTAAACCTACCGTATATCGAAGGGGGTTGCAATGCCCATTACAAACATTGCACGGAGGTACACACCGCTATGCTGGTGTACCCCTTCGTGTAGATATAGTTTTACTCACAAAAAGATGAGAATAACCTTTTCTACTATACGGTGTATTATTTAAGCGGTGCAAAGATATGAATATTTCGATTGATTACCCGAATAATTTTGTACTTTTGCGCTCCATGTAAACAAGGATAACAGCATGATACTTTTTGCAATATGGTAGAGCGATTTTATTCCATATCTCATTTATCAACGGCGCAACTGCGCGAAATGTACGCTACGTACCGGAAACAGGGTTGGACGGACAGCGAATATTTGGTGCAAAATCCCGCAGGCGCTTTTCCGCTTGTATTGTCGGAAGCCGATGTAATTCTCAACATTGACGCCGATGATGAGCATAACTATTTTGTATTCATGCAAGACCTTGAAGATGAAGAAGACGGCGTGATGATAAGTTTTAGCATGACATACCACGATTTTGCCGTATTTCTACATTTGCCGCCGGAACTGTTGGACGAACTCGTTGAAAAATATGCTTTACACGATTTCAAAGAAGGGGAAAAATATGACAGGTGGGAAGAATTGCTTGCAAGGGAAAGGCTGAAAAACTCGGTAAATTGATAATAAATAAACGAATATGAGTAAGGAATATAATAAACATTCGCATTGTCCGATTAGTATGGCAGGCGTATTGGACAGTAAAATCAGGCGGTTTTTCTTCAATCCGAATAAAATACTGAAGCCGTACATACAAAAAAACATGATTGCCCTTGATTTTGGTTGCGGACCGGGGGTTTACTCAATTGAAATCGCAGAATTATTAGAGGGAACAGGAAAAGTAATTTCAGTAGACATGCAGAAGGGAATGCTGGACATCATTAAAAGAAAAATCGCAGGGAAACCAATTGAAAAAAGTATCGTATTACATCAATGCACACAAGAAAAAGTAAATGTAACTGAAAATGTGGATTTTGTATTGATGTTTTATGTAGTGCATGAAGTTCCGGATAAAGAAAAATTGTTTGATGAAGTGCTGCCTCTCATCAATCAAAACGGATTATTGATGATTGTTGAACCAAAATTAGTTTCAAAAAAGGAATTTGAAAAAATGACAGAAAAAATAAAGGGCTATGGTTTTGAAGAATATGATCAACCAAAAATAACGTTAAGCAGGGGAATAGTATTGAGAAAATTTTAGATTGATAATCCTTGTAATATTAGGGTTGAAGATATTGATTGAACATTTGTTTTTTAACTGAATATGAACTCAAAGAAAGATAAAATTATCGGTTTGGAACGTAACGTTTTCTTTACGGGACTGACAAGTTTTTTTACCGATACATCAACCAAAATGGTATATAGCGTTATGCCATTGTTTTTGCTGTCCATAGGCGCATCAAAAACGACTATTTCACTCATTGAGGGCATTGCAGAAAGCACGGCATCACTTATCAAAGCGCTATCCGGCTATTGGAGTGATAAAGTTGGCAAAAATAAACCATTTATGCTGATTGGATACGGTATTACCGCTTTGGTAACGCCTCTGTATGCCTTGGTGCGCGTACCGGTACAGGTATTGTTTTACCGGTTTTTCGAGCGTATTGGTAAAGGATTGCGGGCAGCGCCCCGCGACAGTCTGATAAGCGGCTCGGTTACTCAAAAAGATGCAGGTAAAAATTTCGGGTTTCACAAAGCAATGGACAACAGCGGAGCAATCGTCGGACCTCTGGTCGCTTTCCTGCTGCTGTATTTTTTGCCCGACGGCGATACGCTTTCGAATTACAGACTGATATTTCTGATTGCCGCAATCCCCGCCGTATTGGGCGTAATCACTATTGCCGTTTTTATAAAAGAAGCAAAAGCCGACAAAAAAAGCAATACGAATAGACTTTCAATCAAGAATTTGCCAAAGCGATATTTTTTTTTCCTTGCGATTATTTTCATATTCACGCTCGGTAATTTTTCCGATGCACTTTTGTTGGTAAAAACCACCGAAACAGGCATCAAAAAAGTTTACATTCCTTTTGTTTACATGATTTTCAATATGGTATCGGTTTTTTTAGCCGTACCGGTTGGCAAACTATCCGACAAAATCGGACGCGAGCGGTTGATTATTCCCGGTTTTTTAATTTTTGCCGTTACCTTTTTTATGTTCGGCAAATTCAACAGCATTTCGGTTTTTATGGGCTTGTTTGCGATGTACGGACTGTACAGCGCATTGGTTGACGGCAGTCAGAAAGCGTTGATTTCGGATACTGTGAGCAAGGATTTGAGAGGAACAGGCTACGGAATTTATCATGCCGTTCTTGGAATTACGCTGTTGCCGGCGAGCCTGATTGCAGGATTGCTGTATGATAATGTAAGTTCCAACGCACCGTTTTATTTCGGTTCGGCAATGGCTTTGACGGCGGCAGCGTTAATGACGCTTTTTGTATTCATGAATAACAGGAAAAATATATGTTAAGTACGCAGGCAGCAAAACCTGCTTGCGCATCCGGCAAAATCTGCTTGCGCACGCAGTAAAATTTCCTTACGTATGAACCCAACCATCATCCCCTACCTGTATCTCGCGGCAGGACTTGCCGTACTGGTACTCTGCGGCAACTGGTTAGTAACGGGCAGCGTCCAGGTTGCGCGTCATTTCAAAATCAGTACGCTGGTGGTCGGGCTGACGATTGTTGCTTTTGTAACATCGGCTCCGGAAATGTTTATCAGCGTGGGCGCAGCGCTCGACAATGCACACGACATTGCGCTCGGAAACGTTATCGGTTCAAACATTGCCAACATCGCATGTATTCTGGCGCTCGTGGTGCTGATTTCGCCCATTCCGATACGCAACAGGGCTATCGGTTTCGATTTTTTCATCATGTTTTTCGTCACGGTTCTGCTGTTTGTTTTCGGATACAACGGCGTTATCGGCTTTTGGGAAGGTTTGTGTTTTGTATCCATACTGGTGGTTTACACGGTTTGGTCGGTGGTGAAATCACGAAAAGACGTCGCCGCCAAAGAAATCACGCCTGCCACCATGAAGCCCCTGATAGCGACAGCAATGATTTTGGCTGCAATCATCGGGCTGTATTTCGGCGCCCGCTGGTTTGTCGAAGGCGCCCGCGAAATCGCGTTGCAGTGGGGCGTCAGCGAGCGTGTTATTGCCGTATCCATTGTTGCCTTCGGTACAGGTGCGCCGGAATTTGTATCGTCGCTCATCGCCGCTTTCAGAAAAGAAACCGAACTTTCGATCGGAAACATTATCGGCTCAAACCTGATGAATATTGCCGGCGTTTTGGGAGTAACCACAGTCGTCAGTCCGGTGAATATCAACAGTCGTCTGCTGTTTCTTACCGACATGGCGTGGCTTTTGGGCATTACCATTGCGCTGCTGCTCGTCATGCTTCCACTGTCGAAAGGTAAAATTACCCGCTGGGAAGGCGGTTTGCTGCTTTTGCTGTTTTCGGTTTATATGTTCATTTTGTACAGATAAAATCAATATAGCGATAAAGTGAAAAATGTCGCATTTATACAATTTTCGGAAGATGCCGGACTGTAATTTTGCCGTCGAATTTTTAATCTAAAAAACAGAAAAAATGGATAAATTTGTTGCATGGGTAGAAATACCGTCCGCCGATTTTGAACGCGCGGTAAAGTTTTACAGTTCGGTGTTCCAACTGGATTTGACGCCGATAGATTGCGGTAATGGCGAAAAAATGGCTTGTTTCCCGACAGGCGAAGGCGCTATTGTCTATTCGCAATATGCCAAACCTTCCGAAAACGGGGCAATAGTCAGTTTTACTGTTCCCGACAGCATTGAAGCCGCCATTTCGCGGATAGAGCAGAAAAATGGCAAAGTCGTTATTCCGAAAACAAAAATTGAGGCGGAAGGAAGAGGTTATTTTGCCGTTTGTACGGACAGCGAAAATAACAAAATCGGACTGTATGAGTAACAGGAAAAGCAGGGGAAATTGGGGAAGCAGGGAAAAACGTCATTGCAATGACACACAGCGATTTCCCCCATTTTCCCTGCTTCCCCTACTTTCCCCATTTTTTTAATTCAACCATGTCCGTTTATTTTGCATCGCCGTCGAAAATATTAGCCCCGTATATCAAACGATACTGGGCTATTGACAACACGCTGGAAAAAGGCGAAACCTGTATTCAGCGGATTATTCCGACAGGTTTGACCGAACTGCTCATGTATTTTACGCCGCGCCCCAAAATATTGACCGGAAATAAATATCTGTCCGGAAATGTTGCGTTATACGGACATCAAAACGATTTTTACGATATGGAATTGGCGGGCAATCTGTCCGTTTTTTCCATTGTTTTTCAACCGCAGGGATTGATGCAGTTTTTCAAATTTCCGTTGCATGAAATCTGCAACCAAAATGTTCCGAACGATTTTTACGATATGGAATTGGCGGGCAATCTGTCCGTTTTTTCCATTGTTTTTCAACCGCAGGGATTGATGCAGTTTTTCAAATTTCCGTTGCATGAAATCTGCAACCAAAATGTTCCGTTGAAGCATTTAATCGGGCAGGCAGGTCGTGATTTGGAAGAAAAAATGGGCGAAGCAGCCACATTCCATCAAAGAGTGAACATTGCAGAAACCTGTCTTTGGAATTTATTGAAAACCAATGATGCCGGTTTTGAGTTCCGAAGGATAAACCATATCGTTGAATTGATAAAACAAACGTATGGAAATATCCATATCAACCAAATGGCTACTGCGGCATGTTTAAGCCGAAAGCAGTTTGAGCGGATTTTCGTCGGGCATATAGGCATCAGCCCGAAACAATACCTGAAAATCATTCGTTTTCAATTTGCCATATTTCAAAAACAGAAAAACAATAATTTGAATATGACCGAATTATCCTGCGACAGCGGATATTTTGACCAGTCGCATTTCATCAATGATTTCAAATTGTTGAGCGGTTTGACGCCGCGACAGTTTTTTGCCGATAATGACGCTTGTTCTGACTTTTTTGAATGAAAAATGTCGGTTGGTAACGGGTGGTTTATCTTCGATGCTGCATCGTGCCGAAAAAATGGCGGACGTTGTGTTTCAGAAATTTTGCTTATATTTGCAGGCGTTTTACTTGTTGAAGCGGTGGTAAAGTCCGCTTTCGCTCAATCGTGAACGAAGTAGAAAATTGAATGTAAAACGAAATATAAACCGTCTGAAAAGACATAAAAAGTAAAAATATGCAATCAGCAACCGAAATAGATGTTACAAAATTACCGTTCAATCATTTTATCGGATTGAAAATATCCGATAAAAGCGGTTATCTTCTGATGTTGGATAATCGCTCCGAATACCGTAATCACTTGGACACAGTACACGCAAGCGCTCTGTTTGCATTAGCAGAAGCAACAAGCGGACATTTTCTGCTAAATGAATTTTCAGAACTGACAGATATTGTTCCCGTTGTGCGAAAAGTGGAAACTAAATATAAGAAACCAACAATAGGTGGAGTTTTTTCAACGGCGAAATTTTTGGAAACTGAAAAGAACGAAGTTTTTGAGGCGTTGACACAAAGAGGAAGAGCAATACTTAAAGTGGAAGTATCGTTATTTGACGAGACAGAGGTGATGATTATGCAATCAGTATTTGAATGGTTTGTTACAAAACTTGAAAAGTAAAAGTGAGAAGAAATGAATAAAATTTTTAAAAAAATTCTGATCATCGCAGGGATTATCGTAGCCGTGTTGGTATTGGCATTTGGAGGGACTTTTGCGAAACTGATGTCCGAATTTTCCAGATTTACCCCTTTGGAAACAGGAAAGATTGTGGATGACATTTACGTTGTAAAAGACGAAGTTGCCAACTTTTTCATTGTACGGGACGGCGCTCAATACATTGTTATTGACTGCGGGATGTATCGGGAAGCGGCGGCGGAACAGATGAAAAAACTGGGTATCAGCCCCGACGATGTGTCCGCAGTATTTCTTACACACGCGGATAGCGACCACGCAGGCGGATTGGGTTTGTTCGACAGAGCAAAACTTTATATGTCAAAAGAAGAAGAACAGATGACAGACGGCAGAAAATCTAAATACCTGTGGTTAATCAAAGCAAACCAGGGCATTTCCCGTAATGATTACATACTTTTGGGTGACCGTGAGATTGTTCAGACAGGCAATTTGAAGATTGAGGCTTTTCTTGTTCCCGGACACACCACCGGAATGACGGCTTATTTAGTCAATGACAAATATTTATTTACCGGCGACATTTTGAGCCTGAAAGACGGAAAGATAGCGCCAATTCCTGCATTTTTTGATATGGATGCGAAACAGGCGGTAAAATCAATGGAAATCATTCGCCATATTCCTGCAGCCGGATATATATTCACGGCGCATTGGGGATATACTGACGATTACAAAACGGCAGTATCATTTTATTGAATGACGCTA
>Ga0082212_10009617_pt1 | contig 12451 bp, 7 predicted proteins | sample TergutNt197P3_FD_71548 | JGI IMG/M metagenome (GOLD analysis project Ga0082212, IMG submission 71548) | Neocapritermes taracua P3 segment gut microbial communities from Petit-Saut dam, French Guiana - Nt197 P3 | ecosystem: Host-associated > Arthropoda: Insects > Digestive system > Gut ... | reverse complement strand
TTGTACATTTGGTTAGAAATTAAACAGCAACCGGCTATGTGGGTGGTCGGGTTCATCTCATCGCTGGTTTTCGTTTTTGTATATTTTCAATCCAAGGTATATGGATATGCAGTGTTGAGCATTTATTATGTTGCGGTAAGCGTTTACGGCTGGTATTGCTGGCGTTATGCGCGACAACCCGACGGTACGGTAACCGAACTGCAAATCAGTCGCCTGCGAATATTGTTGATGCTCGTTCTCATTTCAATAACTGCCGTTTTGTACATCGGAACCGGTTATATGCTGGCACGATTTACCGATTCGCCCGTTCCTTATTCAGACGCATTGGGCGTATCGGTCAGCATCGTTGCCACGTGGATGCTGGCGCGTAAGATTTTAGAACATTGGTTGTTGTGGATTTTCATCAATTTTTTCTCGGCAGCGTTATTTTTTTCTCGTGAACTTTATCTTACTTCAGGACTTTACATCGTATATGGCATCTTGTCTGTCATCGGCTGGCTCAAATGGAAGCAATCAGTGTTAGCGGTTAGTGATTAATGTTTAGAGATTAGTAAATTGATATGACTATACCGTTTACCTGTCCGTATCATACGGTGATTTTAGCCAATGGCGCTTTTCCGCAGCATCCGGTTCCGTTGTCGTTTCTGCGCGTGGCTTCGCGCATCATTTGTTGCGACGGCGCTACGGAAAACCTGCTCGGATATGGCCTCGAACCCGATTTTATTGCAGGCGATACAGACAGCCTTTCGCCACAGTTACAGCAACGCTACAGCCATTGCCTGCATCATGACCCCGACCAGAACAGTAATGATTTGACCAAAGCCGTCAATTTCTGTATCCAAAAGCAATGGACAGAAATCACGATATTGGGCGCTACCGGAAAACGTGAAGATCACAGCATCGGAAATATCTCGCTGCTGGCCGATTATGCGTTGAACGCCAAAGTACAACTGATCACGGATTATGGCGTGTTTACCCCTTTGTTGAAATCAGAAAGTTTCAGGAGTTTTGCCGGTCAACAGGTATCGGTATTCAGTCTCACGCCCGATACGGTTTTTACGTTCCACGGGTTGAAATATCCGCTAACGAAACAAAAGTTATTGTCGTGGTGGCAAGGCACATTAAACGAAGCGCCCGGCGACGAATTTTTTATTGAAATGGAATGCGGAAAAGCATTGGTATTTCGTCAGTATCAGCATATGTAATTTTTGTAATCATTACGACAACCTGTTTTTATAATCCCCGTATCCAAACTTTTTCAACAGCGTAAACCCGCGATTGCTCCATGTTCCGACGGAAGGATGAGGCACTCCGTTGAAAGTGGTGGTTTTTACCATCGTGTAGTGCATCATATCTTCGAATACGATTCGTTTTCCCACGCAAGGCTCCTCATCGAACGACCATTTGCCCATGTAATCTCCGGCCAAACAACTGTTTCCGCCAATGCGCCAGCCGGTTTCATCCGGCAGAACATCAGAAGCGCCCCGTATGCGTGGCTTGTAGGGCATTTCGAGGCAATCAGGCATATGTGCGGTAAATGATACGTCGAGTATGGCTGTTCGGATGCCTGCATTTTCAACAATATCTTCAATGGTAGCCACCAATACGCCTGTTTCCCAGACAAAAGCAGCTCCGGGTTCAAGTGTTACGCGGATATGCGGATATTTTGTACGGAAAGTTTTCAACGCATCAATCAGACATTGCCTGTTGTATCCTTTGCGGGTCATCAGATGTCCGCCGCCAAGGTTGAGCCATTTGATACGCCGGAAAAGATGTCCGAACTTCATTTCCACTGCTTCTATCAGTTTTGCGCTTGCTTCGGCAGACGATTCGCACAAAGCGTGTACATGAAGGCCTTCAATATCTTTCGGAAGGTTTTTGCCTGTTTGTTCTGCCGTAAGCCCAAGCCGCGAACCGGGCGAACATGGATTGTAGAGATCAGTGGCTACCGCCGAAAATTCAGGATTGATGCGTAATCCCATCGAAACCGGGCGTTTGTAACCGCGTACCCTTTTGCAAAAACGTTCATATTGGGTCAGCGAATTGAAAGTTATATGGCTACTGTATTTCAAAATGGTATCGAAATCGTCGTCGGTATACGCAGGCGAATAAGTATGTGATAAAGTTCCCATTTCCTCACAGGCTAATCGCGCTTCGTGTATCGAACTGGCAGACACGCCTTTTACAAATGGCTTGATCATTGGAAAAACGCCCCACATGGCAAATCCTTTGAGTGCAGGAATAATATCAACATCGGCTTCAATGGCGATCTCACGGATCAACTCCAGATTAGCCGTAAGCAACGTCTCGTCGAGAACGTAACAGGGCGAAGGTATTTGATATAAATCCATTGTCGGTTTTCGATTTCTAATTGATTGGAACACAGATGAAACGGATGAAACGGATTTTCACAGATTTTTGTTTTCTTACTGTCTTACGATCTTACTGTCTTCGTTTGTGTTTCCACCTCCGGTGACTCCACAACCAGTACTGCGGATTTCGACGGATGGTTTCTTCCAGTAAATGAACATGTTTTTCGGTGATTTCCGTTTCGGCAGTTTCGGCGGCATTTTCGGTAATCATGGTGAAAGATGCTTCGTAATAACCACGTCTCACACGCAGCACCTCGCAATACATTACGGCCGAATTGTAATGCCGTGCTAATTTTTCTGTGCCTAAATATACGGAAGTTTCCTGGTTGAGAAAAGTAGTCCAGTAGTGAATCGCACTACGCGGTGGCGACTGGTCAGACAGGACACACATCATGGTCAGTTCGTTTTTCTGATGGTAGCGATGTATCTCTCTGATAGCTTTATTCATCGGAATGATTCCCGAACCGTACCTGGAGCGCAGGTTGTAGAAAAATTTGTCGAAAAGTTTATTTTCAAGAGGATGGTAGATGGTGGCGTGATGGTAAGGAGTGACATGCTCCATCGCGCACAACCACTCCCAGTTACCGTAATGTCCGGTGACCAAAAAAATTTGTTTGCCTTTTCGGTACTGTTCATCGAAAATTTCAAGATTATTGAAATGCAGGCGACGTTGTAACTGTTTAGGTGTGGCGCTTGTCATTGCGAATATTTCGATGATTAGATCGCATAAATACCGGTAGTATTTGCGGGCAATTTTTCGCCGTTCCCTTTCTGTTTTTTCGGGAAACGAGTTGCACAGGTTTTCCTTCACTACCTTACGGCGGTAACGTACCACAAAGTAAGTCAGCACGAAAAGAAAATCTGAAAGCAAATAGAGACACCTCAACGGTAATAATGTCAGCAACCGGCAGAATCCATAAAATACTTTATACCAAAACATATTCATTTGACCCATATAATTGCCTGCGTCAGCAGTTTTACGAAATTGGGATTTGTCCAGGCGTGATTATCATGCCCCAGCAGGACGGTTACGATGTTAGACTTGCCATAGCGGTTGGCCCAGGCAATGGACGGCGTACTGGAGGGATCGTCGGTTGTAAGCAGCACACGCACTCCGGGATTGACGCTGCCCTTGCCATATGTTTCGTCAAGGATATCAAAATCACTGATACCTTTGGTGACGGGATGTTTTTTGCCGGCAACCTTCACACGGAATTGCACGTCATGCTCGTAGGCAGATGCGGGATGTGTTACTCCCTTGCTGTCTGTCCAGGGATTCTGGTGGTAACGCCCGCCAATGATGTTTTGGTACTCAGGCCAGCCCTGATACGAGCAATAGGCATGATGCAATACCACCATTCCTTTTCCGGCTTTCAGGCAGTCCGTAAAATCTTTCTTTTCCTGTTCGCTGATTGCTTCGGGCATATCATAGAACAGAACAACATCATAGGACGCCCTGTTTTCAGGACGAAACATGGCCAATGCGTTGGGATGTTTCACTTCAGTGACAGTGATGTTCTGAAGCGATTTCATGAACGCGTCAAACGACGCTTTATCATATCCATGACCGCCCGTAATGAGCAATACCCGCACAGTGTCTTTTTTCTTCTGCCCCCAAACGTCCGCATTAAGTAATACCATCAGCAGCAGAATGGCAATACCTGTAAATTTAATTGTTGTCTTCATCAAACGGCTAAAACTTTAAACCTGAAACCTGAAACTTTAAACCTGAAACCTGAAACCTACCTCCCCTTCCGTACTTCGTCAAAATTATACCCCAGCACCAATTCGAAAGTTCCGGCTGTGTATTTGCGTATTTTGGCAAAACTGTAGTCATAAGCCAGCGCTATAGATATTCTGCGTTCATGAATATAGCCAAAAATGATGCTGATATCATCCATTGACTCGAACGAATTACGAATATTCAGTCCTCCCCAGAACTGCTGATTGTAAATTACTCTCCCGCTGATATCCGTCTGAAAAGGAATTCCTGCTACTTTGCGCATCAAAACTGCCGGTTCGATGATCAAACGCTGGTTCACCCCATCCGAAAACCGATATCCTGCAAAACCGTAGAAATGTGCTTTCAACTGGCTTGGCTGATTGTTTTCGCCAATGTCTGTGAGTTTAAGTTTATTGTTGAACAACTGTTGTATCGAGAGGCCTGCATACCAGTCGTGATGATATACGAATACTCCCGTACCGGCGTCGGGGCGGAAGTTCGCCATAACAACCGGAGGTGCATGAGGGTCAGGATCATTTGGATCATAATATACAAACTGTGTACCATCAACGCGATACTGCACCAATCCGAGGTTAAGACCAAGAGATATCCGCATATCGAAATCAATGGCAAAGTTGGTGGCAAATGCGCCGTTCATCTTGAGCATACTGGTGGGGCCTGCTTTGTCGTAATTGAGGTTACCGCCGTAGCCAATATTACGTACCTGATGGGGACCGAAATAACTTAATTGAGTAGTGACCGGCGCATCGTCAAACCCAACCCACCGTAACCGGTTGCTCATGCGGATCTTAAAACCATTGCCGGTGCCGGCTACTGCCGGATTGAATGCAAAAGGATTCTCCACATAGATAGTTGATAAGGGAAGTTGTTGAGCCGATACTGTCCGGCTCAATATCATCCATATTATCCATAAAACGAAATATCTTTTCATATCTTCAATTACCTGATGATGGTTACTGATCCTGTAAGGGGTTTCAAAGTAGATTTTAACGACGTCTTTGGAACTAATCTCACAACGTAATAATAAGTGCCGATGGGAAGGTTATCACCGTTGCGGCGGCCTTCAAACACGTTGCCGGGAGTCACATTGTCATAATATTTTGTTTCGAAAACCAAAGCGCCGCCGCTTGAGTATACCTGTACATGAATATTGAAAAGTGACGTCCACTTTTCTATTTCACGGAACCTCCATCTATTGTACGGATCAACACCGTTTGGGGTAAAAACGCTTGGAATGACAAGATCAACCGCATTGTCCACGTAAATATCCTGTTTCGTCCAACAATTATCGTTGTACAATGTAAGGGTTAGCCAAAAAGGTTCATTCGGAGACGATAAATAAACCGGCAACGGCGACGGCTGATCAGGCCATTTGGGCAGTGAAGGTACCTGATTAGGATTGGATACTTCCCAAAGGTAATGCGTATAATTATTGGCAACTACTACATCTTCTAAAGGATATTCCACTACGCCTATGGGTATGTACACCACCTCATCTGTGACAGAAAGCGTTGGCGTATTATTGAGTGCCACATTGATTACATCGGAGCTGCTGCAAGTGCCGGCAGGAATATTGATGGTAGCCTCCAATCTTACAACACCCTTGGCGGCAGCTAATTCCAGCGGCGTTAAATCTTCCCACTCAACCTTATCGCCATCGGGTAATATCCAATTAACTTTGGGATCGTACATGTGTTCATTTTCGCCCCAGGCGTATACCCCGCCCATCAATTGCATTATTTCGTCAGGACAATAGTTATCGTTCCCTGAAATTGTCACTTCAAGATGGTCGATCACGCCAACCTTGAATGGCTCAGGCATATCAACAGTACATTGTCCATCCAGGAAGGAAACGGTTGCCATATAGTCGCCCTCTCCTAATTTTCCGGGATCAAAATTTACCGGAACATCTTTCCATGTTAACATATACGGACTATCATCCGGTAACAGAATAAAACCATCATTTTTCCCGCTACATGACTCTTTCCCTATAACAGGATTTATTTTAGTTATATCAACAGTTCCCGGCAATTCAATCTCTACTGTTACCGGATTGGGACATTTATCATCTTTCACATGCACAGTATATTTTCTGCCTGCATTTACAACTGTCGGAATGAGAAAACTGTTGTCGTTGATATTGTTATCTAAAATTACACCCTCAAATTCCACTGTGTAAGGCGCTGTGCCACCTGTGAAGTTGAGTGTAATGTTTGTAGATGTAACACATTCTTCTTCAGGCGTCCAATTGACAGATAAAGATCCAGGAACCTGAACTGTTTCGATAATCTGGCAACCATCTATACCTTCAAACTGTTCATACACTGTGATGACCGCCTCGCCGCTCTCATCCAATTCCGCTGTGTATTTCCATTTGCCGCCACTTGTGCCGGTTTGCTGGGGGTAATATCGTTTACCGTTGCATTCAAGCATCACTACCAGATTGCCATTACCGTTGTTCCATGTTACCAGAAATTCAATAACGGGTTTACCCGTAATGGTTTCGCAAGCAGAAAGTACCTCAACAACTTCGATTTGAATATCCGCATCAATACTGATATATTCATTATGGTCTTCAGGAATGCGCAATTCTGATTCTAAACATGCGTCAGTTTGGTTAAACATCATCAGGATATAGTATTCGCCCTGAGGTAATCCGGTAATCGTTTCAGATTCGCTCACCAAAAACAACTCTGTTTCACCTTTTTTATACACATGATATTGATATTGTGAAACTCCGTTGATACCACCGGAGGGGTTGAATATCTGTATAGAACCTGTATGATTATCCGGGCAGGAGACACCATATGACTCGTATTTTTCAATTTCTAATGGTGCATACCGGCTCACTGTGACCATATTGCTTTCGTCCATACATCCGTTACTGTCGGTTACTTTGACGTAATATTTACCGATTCCGACAGGAACACTTTCAGTAAATCCGGGAATATCTTCACGGATGTCTCTCCAATCGTCAAGCAAGTCGTCATATTGATACCAGGTGTAGTTAAGATTGATACCGCTGCCAGTGCCATGTTGCCGGGGATTCAATAAAATATTGTCAATTGGCGGGCAAATGTAAACAGTAATGGGATCCTTTGTGTAATCGTTTTCGCTTTTGTTCAATAAAACAATGAGTTGTGAAGGATTCTTCATACTGACCACTGAGGGTACTCTTTCCTCGCATCCATTTGCATCTTCAACAGTGATACTGTATTGCTTTATTGTATTTTGATCCATTCCTTTCATTGAGATTTCAATAACCGATTCGCCCTGTGGGAGATTCGGAATACTTTTCACAACAACATCGCCTTCAAGAACCGTAATGGTATAGTTTGGTTTTCCACCGGTAACGGTTACTTTTATGTTACCGCTGCCTTCGTAGCAAAGCGGTTGTTCTACGGTAGCGCTCACAGTCAGGCGTGGAGGATTTTCGATTTCCACTTCATCAGAAACAACTTCGCAGGATGCGGCGTCTGTAACTGTTATGATATACTTGCCATCTTCCAAACCGGTTATGGTGTATCTTTCGGTTTTGTTAACGTCGTCGTAGAAAATATCGATCTCAATATTATCATCGCCGTCCGGATCAAAAGGAAGTCCATCTTTCTCTATTGTATAGTTGTAGCGCGTTCCGGAAGGATTTGGCGTTCCATACACGGTTATTAAGGATATGGTTCCGGCAGGTTTGCCTTCGCAGGTGACGCCATTATCGGAGGATGAATCGACAATGTTAAGAGAGCGGTCTTCAATTTCAAACTCAACATATACATCTGCTCCTGTCGGATTACAATCATCGCTGACGATTACTTTATATTTTCCAATATCCAGACCGGTAGCCGTACAACTGTTGGTAGTAATATCAGTTAACGGATCAAAACTGACAAATTGTTGTCCTGCTTCGTCCCATTCCTGCCATGTATAGTTATATCCAAAAACAGGTTTGCCATCTACCATGTCAATGACAGCAAGTTTGCCGCCATCTACGGTAACTGTTGCGCTGCCCTTTTCTCCGGTGCAATAAACGTGGGTTAAGTCAGTTTCATTCCCTGTCTCTCCTATTGTCAATAAAGCAGCTGGGTCAAGAGTCGGTAATAGCAGAAAATCAGAGAAGCAGGCAGGAACCCTTGCATCTTTTATAAGAATATAGTAGATTCCGGATTCCAGATTTGTAAACACACCGTCTGTATTTGCAGGTTGATCATATATTTGAGGAAAGGAAACATTCCCTGCTTCATCGGTAATTCTTTCATGTATGGTAAATTCATAAGGGTAAGTGCCTCCTTTTATTGAAACATGGATTTCACCATCAGAGGAATTTGCATCACACGGACTTATCATAACAGGAGGCGGATCGAGCCTTATTATGGAAGGTTCTGAAAAATCGACCTCGTCAGAACGATATTCGCAACCATTCGCAATGGCTTTGATGTAATAAAAACCATTAAACAGCTTATTGACAGGAAACGGCTTGTCAGGCGCTAAACCGGTAAATGATTGTGGTCTGTTACTCCATGATATTCCGTTAGAACTATACCATAATTCATATGTAGCGTCTGCGGGCAACGTTGATGTAATCACAAATTCAGCTCCGGATTCGCCATAACATCTATTTGGCTTTTCGTCAGATATTTCGATTTTCAGATCGGGTTCTATATCCGTTGATATAGTTTTTGAGTCTCTGTAATCACAAATGAAAGCATCGTCGTAAACATAAACCACCTCAACCGTGTAGTTTGTATTCCACTTAAGTTCGCTGGCAGAAACCGTTTCAACTTTACTGATCACTTTTTGAAGATTACCGTAAGGAAGCCATCCTGCGTCGGTACCCGGCGTTGTTCCCGATTCATATATACGATAAATAAATGTATCGCCATTTGTATTATTGAAATCTTCGCCGGACAAATTAATCACAATGGTTGATACGGTACCATTCTCGCAATTCTCTATAATATATTCGGTTGCAATGGTAAAGTCAATTTTTTTACGTTTTTTGATAATGATACCATCAATTTCAACTTCGCAAATGTCTGTTGCATCTTTTGCTATCACTTTGTATTTACCCGAATCTAACTGTTCAAATATGCCGCCCGGAGGGGTAAGTTGCAAACCAAGCACATAAGGTTCATATTCCGGGTTTGGACTTGCAGAGTAGTTGTACTTATATAATGTATAAGTATATTTATCATTCGGCTCTTCAAAAGGGGTTCCGCCGTCGGCCACTACAGTAAAAGAGCCTGTCGGAGCGTCAAGTTCACCCGGGCAGCGAATATCGCTTTGAACAGTTTTACTTATTGTAAATAGCGCCGGATTATTAAGAATTTTACTTTCAGAGGGGTATATACCAGGGCAAGCCTCTTTCCAGGTAGTTCCTCCATCGGTTGAATACAATCTTCTTACTTCAAAAGTGTACTCAACTTCGGGGCGAAGATCACCGAATTTATATTTATTGCTTCCTTCATTGGCGTTTTTCCAGCCATCGTCAACGCCTTCATCGTGAATGCCATTTTCATCATCGCTGATTCTGAATTGATATTTCGCTTCAAACGGCGCAGCCGGCTGATATCCGTCTGAAGCCGTTACCGTAATTTTTCCATCAGCATCGCCATTACAGGATATTTCATTGGTGATTTCAGCGGTAATTCCTAACGGTTGGGGAATGACAACAGGATAATCTTCTTCAGCCGCACAGTCGCCGTCCGTATCTTTTTCATATCTTACTCTTAAAGTATAAATGGTTTCAGTACCGTCTGATCCGCCAAGACCGTCAAAAATATTATTTTCATTTGGCTGCCATATGCCGTCATTGTCAATCATATAGTCGTACGCCAAATTCCAATCAACCCCTGATTCGCTGTCATCAACGTCTAACGTAAGGGTAATTTGTCCTTCCATATTGTGGCATGTCACCGGGTCGGGGGCTTGCGCGATTGCAGGATCATTCAGTGTAATTTGCTTCGCAACGCCCACTGTAACGGTTCCACTTATTACAGGACAATTATCGGGAGCCTGCCATCTGTCATCTCGCACTTCAATAATATACGTACCATCGCGTACCGTAAAGGTGGGATTGTTATTATCTCCTGCGTAGGATGTAGCTGCAACGCCGTCAAGAAGGTAGGTATAGGGAGCAGCGCCTCCTTCAACGGCAAGGGTTATTGTTCCGTCTTCCGAGCCGGTACATGACGCCTTGCCTGTTGTTGGGCCGGAGGTAATCTTAAATTCATCCGGTTTTTCTATTTCAACCCGCAGGGTATCATTCGATTCACATAGCAATTGATAATAACCGGATGGAGGGCCGGGACGCCGTCCTCCTGTTCTTTCTATACCCTTTATCTCATAAAAGCCCGCATCAAGATTATTAATAGTTTGAACAGCTCCCCCCGTGTACCAGTTGGAATTGTTGGAAAGAGGAGGAGGACTGGCAGGCCAGACGCTCCATGTACTCCATGGCTCCTGTCCATCAACACTGTAACGGTAGCTATATGCGTATCGGCTATCGGAGCCGGCGGTTCCACCGTCAATACTAAAACTGATGCTGCCGTTACTTCCGTTCCAGCATGAAACGTCTTGTTTGGAAATTTCAGTCATAAGGACAGGATCAGGTTCTTCTACCTCCACTATCTTTTGTGGAGGCTGCGATATACAACCATTCAGATTCTCCCCTATAATGATATATTGTCCGGCAGTCAGTTTCTTAATTTTATCATCATCCAAAGTAACATACGACGCTTTGTCGTAATAATTCTCCGCAGGGTTGTACACTTCCTCATCCTCCAACAGATACAACAGATAACTCATACCCGGATACGATGGCAAGGTGATGCTGATCTCTGCGGTAGCATCGCCGGTGCAGGCAAGGAAGGAGGTCTGCGTTGCCGTGAAAGAAACGGCAGGCGGATTATCAATTATATATGGTTCAGGGGCTGATAAACAGTCGTTGCCGTCTTTTTCCTGTATATAATATGTCGTACCCGCCACGTCCGAATCCGACTGTTCCAAACCCGTATAGCCGGGACTTCCTGTCCATGTCTCAAGTACGCTTTCGGAAGCGTCTAATAATCTCCATTGGTAACCGCTGCCTGTTCCGCCGGAAGCGCTGAAGCCGGTGATGCTGCCGTCGCCTCCATCTCTGCAAAGTGGAGAATTTGCCGTTCCGCCGGTTACTTTAACTTCGGAAGGGGCAGTAAAAGTTACAGATGCAGAAGATGTACAGATGATTGGTACATCATCGTCGCTTGTAAAAGTAATGTTCAGTACATTTGTGCCGGTGTACAGTCCGTTTATGGTATATGTACCACTACCTGTATAACCTGTAATTGTCTCACTAAATGTTTTTCCTCCATTGATGCCTTCAACAGTTACCGTACCTGCAACGCCTCCGGAAATTGTTATCGTTGCCTTGCCTGTGCCGTTGCCATTGGTTTCATTGTAGCAATCAGGGTCTTTTTGCGGGATAACCGACACATTAACTGGGGCGTTTGTAATATTAAACGTTTCAGTGAACGTGCGAGCGCCGGCTGCTGAACAATTAAAACCATCTGTAAATGCAATCGTATAAGTTCCTATAGGTAAGTCGTTTGGCAACGAAAAAGAAGATGCTGAAACAGTCGTAGCAGATATGCTACCGCCGGGACCAGCTAATGTGTAACTAAAACTTTGTGGTACGACTGATTGAGTACCTCCAGCGATAATAGTAATATCGGTTCCTTGCCAAACAAAGACCTCCGTACTGTTTCCAACAGAACAATCTTCAGTGACTACTACCCTATCAAGCAATAAAGGTGATGGTCTGCGTAATGTAAAGTTTAAAAATGTTTTCATTTCTTCTCCAATTCCCACAATAATCGCATAGGTTCTTGTTCCTGTTGTTCCTACATCAAGTCCGCTAAATGTAACAGTTTGTTCTCCTTTCAAATTACCTGAATTTTGAATTTCCAGAAAACTAAACTGTAAAGAAACATTATAAATTTCATCAACTACATATGATGCTGGCGTAACTTTTACTGCAACTTCTCCATCGCCATCAGTATTGTAACAAGAAACTTTCGTAGAATTAACTATCTCTATTGTAAAATCTTGTCCCCAAACACCCCCCATCCAACAAAACATCACTATTACCAGAGAAAATATCTTTTTCATATATTATGTTCATTATCCGTGATACGCCGACAGAAAGCCATACACCAGCCTTTCACAATGATGCTTGCGAGCGACGCCCCTTTTGTTATGGAGCTGACTCCTGTCCGATTCTTTCTTTTTTTATTCAAATCTCTTCTTTATCTATGCCTTATACGAAAAAGGCATGAAAAGGTTTCCAAAATCGTTTTTTTCT
>Ga0082212_10009615_pt1 | contig 12451 bp, 7 predicted proteins | sample TergutNt197P3_FD_71548 | JGI IMG/M metagenome (GOLD analysis project Ga0082212, IMG submission 71548) | Neocapritermes taracua P3 segment gut microbial communities from Petit-Saut dam, French Guiana - Nt197 P3 | ecosystem: Host-associated > Arthropoda: Insects > Digestive system > Gut ... | reverse complement strand
ACAGCAAGATTACCAATATTCCAAGTAACAGTATTAGTTGCATTAGTAAAACTAGCATTACCACTATTGATAATGTAGAGAAGACTAGCATTTAACACATCAGTAACAACCACATTAGTACCATTATCAGGACCATGATTAGTCACATTAATAGTATAAACAGCCTGACTACCAACAGTCGCATTAGAAGGAACACTAACAGTCTTAACAATAGTCAAATTCACAGTAGGAGGAAGAGTAATATTAGCACTACTATTTACATTCTGCGCACTATTATTCATACCAACATTAGGTTCTCTAACAGTTACATTAGCAACATTAGGAATAGTACCAGTACCACGAATTTCAACAGTAATATTTAAACTAACAGTCTGACCTACAGCAAGATTACCAATATTCCAAGTAACAGTATTAGTTGCATTAGTAAAACTAGCATTACCACTATTGATAATGTAGAGAAGACTAGCATTTAACACATCAGTAACAACCACATTAGTACCACCGTCAGGACCATGATTAGTCACATTAATAGTATAAACAGCCTGACTACCAACAGTCGCATTAGAAGGAACACTAACAGTCTTAACAATAGTCAAATTCACAGTACTATTAAGAGATATAGTAGCATTACTACTTAAATTTTGATCACTATTATTCATTCCAATATTATTTTCAATAACAGTCACATTTGCAACATTAGGAATAGACCCAGTAGCATTAATCTGAACAGTTATATTTAAACTAACACTCTGACCTACATTAAGATTACCAATATTCCAAGTAAGTAATCTAGTACTATTTACATAACTAGTATTAAGAGCATTACTTGTATTTAAGAAAATAAGTTTTGAATCAATTAAATCAGTAACAGTTACATTAGTACCATTATCAGGACCATAGTTAGTTACAGTTATAGTATAAACAGCTTGACTACCAAAAGTAGCATTTGCTGGTAAGCTCACAGTTTTAAGAATAGTTAAATTCACAGTTGGTAAAACAGTAATATTAGCATTAAAAGTACCTTTTGTAGTATCCATACCAATATTTTCCTCACTAACAACTACATCAGCAACATTATCAATAGCACCCCTATCATTAACACGAACATTAATGATTAAACTAGCAGATTGACCAACACCCAGAGTACCAATTCTCCAAGTAAGTAATCTAGTACTATTTACATAAGTAGCATTAACAGCATTAGTTGTATTTAAGAAAGTAAGTTTTGAATCAATTACATCAGTAACATTCACATTAGTTGCATTGTCAGGACCATTATTAGTCACAGTAATAGTATAAAATATTTCCTGACCATTAACCACATTAGTAGTACTAACATTTTTACTAATAGTTAAATTAACAACAGGAGAAATATTCGCCCAACCACTAGCATTACTAGCTGAAAAATTACCATTACCAGCAAACACAACATTATAACTATAATTACCCATAGTAGAGAACGTATAAGTGCCTGAAGCAAAACCAGAACCACTAGTAGTACCATTAAACAACCATGTACCATTTACAAGAGTAAATGACAAAATAACATTGCCAACATAAACCCCTTTTTCATCAACAATAGTAGCATTTAAACCAATAGGCTGACCACTCTTTCCAGAAATAGTAGTTACATTAACAATAGTAGTATTCAATTTAAGGAAAGTAATCAAAATAGTTTCATTAATCTCATTATAGTTTAGATACAACGGATTAGTAGAACCAGCATGAGTATAAACAACAGTATAATTAAAAGTACCAGCACTAGTAACATTATAAGCACAAGTAGCAAAACCATTAGCATCAGTAATATTACTACCTACATAAACACCATCAACATAAAAACGAAGATTAAGACCAGCAACCGGAAAACCACCATCATCAGTAACAGTAGCATTAAGAACAACACTATCCCTATACTTCCCAGTAGTATTGCCCAAATCCATAGTAGGATCAGACTTAGTAGAAACATTGAAATACTGAGCAAAAGTTATAGGAATACGCCAATTATCCACCTGGAAATAACCAACTTGATAAGCTAAAGGATTAAAAGGAACAGTAATATCAGTTCCAGTAATATGCGCATTAAAAGTACCATTATAATTATATGCAGGATTATCCATTACAATATACGCTTCACCATAAAACACAGGAAGACGGAAAGGATCAAAACCAGGATCACTATTATTAGTATTAATAGTATAATTATAATGAGCAGAACCATTCCAAAGACCAACATCAGTAGTATTAACACCAACACCAACAACTACATAATTGTTAGGCTGAACACCAGTAGCATACTGTTCATTATTGCCCCACCAATTATAATCAATATTAACATAAGGCAAATTAGCTGAAGCATTATTAGTTAAAATAGTATTATACGGACTACCATCAGACTGAGTATTATTTACAAGCCTATTATAATTAGCAGTCAACCGATTTGCAGCCCAAATAGCATTACCTTGACCTGGAGTGGTTGGAGTACCAGCAATATTAGAAATAAAATTGTTACTATAAATATAATTATTAGTACTAGCACTGGAATTTGAACCAATAGCACCACCTTGCTGACCAGCAGTATTATAAGTAAAATTACAAGTACTTATATTAAGACCAGCAACAGCACCAACAGCACCACCAAAAGTACCTGCCTCATTATGATCAAAATTAGACATATATCCGTAGAAATTACCACCAGCAATACCTACAGCACCACCAAAAGTACCAGCAGAATTATTAGTCAAATTAGAATAAAGCACATTTACAGTACTAGTAGTACCACTAACACCAAGAGCACCACCATAAGTACTAGCATGATTATTTCTAAAAATAGAGTTAGTAAAGTTTATATTACCACCAGAAGTACCAATAGCACCACCATAACCCGCAGTTACACGGTTTCCATCTAAAATAGAATCATTGACAATTACAGTACCACTACCACTACTACCAATAGCACCACCATAAGTTACAGCAGTATTATTAATAAAATTAGGATTATTAAGAGTTATAGTACCACCAGTAGCACCAATAGCACCACCATAACTATTAGCAGAATTATTATTAAAAGTAGCATCAAAAACCCTAATAGTACCTGCTGCAGCACCAATAGCACCACCATAAGTACCAGCAGAATTTCTAGTGAAATTAACATTGTCTAGAGTAATAGTAGCAGAACCAGTAGCAGCAATAGCACCACCTTGCTGGCCAGCAAAGTTATCATTAAATGTAGCATTAGTAATATTTAGAGTACCTCCACTAACAGCAAGAGCACCACCATAACTACCAGCAGAATTATTTGAGAAGTTAGAGTTAGTAATCATTACATTTCCAGCAGTTGAAATAGCACCACCAAAAGTTCTAGCAGAGTTATTAATAAAAGTACAACCCATAAGATTAACATTTGTGCCAGAAGCAGTGTATATAACCCCAGCATTACCATTAGGAGAACTACAATTTATAAATTCTGTATTAGTAAAATTATGATCACCAGATCCATGAGAATATAAAACACCACCACCATCGCTAGCATTGGAACTACAATTTATGAATTTAGAATTAGTGACAACCATAGATGTACTTTGAGTACAGAAAATACCTCCATGAAGTGACGAAAAAGCATTTCTAAATGTAGTATTATCAATCACAATTATACCATTAGGATTTGATAAGGTACGTATCACACCACCATTACTTGTTCCACTACAATTTTCAAAATTAGAATTGTATATCCATAAATTAAATCCTGTACCTCCAGTTGCACGAATAGCCGCAGCATCACCAGAAATAGGAAGATTTAAGAACTCAGAATTGTTAACTGTAAGATTTATTCCATTACCCGCATTTTCAATAGCCCTCATAGAACTGTTTGCAAATATGAGAGAATCAAAATAAGCATTAGTAAAAGAATTTACAGTGATTTTATTTCCAGTGCCTCCGACAATTTTCATATTAGCTAAAGTAATTGTTCTTGGACTAGCAGCTGAAGTACCTGCTGCAATACTCAAGAATGTCGAAGAAGGAGTTATAACAACATCACCATTAGTGTCATTTCCAATAATAGTTTTGTTTTCATGATTTGCATTATAAGTTAAAGTAATTCCAACATTTCCTGGACCAGAATAAGTTCCTGGTTGTAAAATAATAATAGAATTAGCACCAGAACTATCATAAGCCTTTTGAATTGTTTTCATTGCAGTAGCAACACTTCTACCATCATTATTGTCATCCCCAGTTGGAGATACATACCACCTATCACCAAATGTTGGTATAGGCATGCTAAGCATTGAAACATAATTAACATTAAATGAAAGTCTATTTCGACTTATTTGTGGATTTATAGTTCCATTTCCTATATAAGCCGCGTGTACAACGTAATTACCTGTTGGTAATGTTGTACTATAATTTGCTACACCATTGTTTGCATAGACTCTTCCAGAGAATATGCCGTCGATGTAAAATACAACGTCTCCACTTAGATTATTTCCTTGGCTGTCTGTAACATAAGCTGTAAATTCGCTTATCATGCCGTGTGAAGAATTTGTTGTAACAATCAGATTTATATCAGATGCTGCTGTGTTTATAAAAACACAATTGTCAAAAATAACATTCCCTTTTCCAGCAACTGAACCATTTGTACTATGAATTACTCCACCAAAATTAGAGAGATCATCGTCATTATAAATATAACTATTTATAATAGTAAGATTTATTAAGGTTAGAGTTTTTCCTTCATCTACATCAAAAGCAGGATTAGAATCTGTTGAAATAACAGTATCATTCGTACTCTCACCTTTGATTGTTAGATTTTTATCAATTTTTAAATTTGTATTATCAGAGCCTTTATACACCCCATCAGCTAAGGTTAGAACATCACCGTTAGAAACACTGGTGACACCAGCAGTAATTCCTCCTGAAGTCGTATTATCCATATTGACTTCAACAGCAAAAACTTCTCCACCTAAGAAACTGAAGGAACAAAGACAAATGAATAAGACCGAGAGAATGGCCATATATTTATCAAAATCCATAATTTATACACTCCTATAATGTATTAATTTTATCAGTTTAGCTCTTATTAATGAAATTTAATTAATATTAATAATAAATTTCAATTAATATTTTTTTATACATTTAATAATCTTCAAATATTATTTAGTTATTTTAATTTTCTAGAATTTAGAACATCCATGAATTAAACGAGCCTTCACTTAAATATAAAAATCTCATTAAGATAAACATCTTAGGTTAATATGAAAAACCTTTATTTGAATAAAAAATTTCACTTAAACATAATATTTTAGTTTTAATACTAAAAATTTCATTTAAATAAAATTACAATACCAATATAAAGAATCTTTTTATTAAATAATTAAGTAATTTAAATTAATTAATAGAGATATTTAATTTATTGTAAAGAACGTTCACTCAAGACAAATTTAAAAAAAATTAAATTTATTGCCCCCAACTATATAGAAAACCTTTTTAACACTATAACATTTAGTTTCTATGCAAAATTATTTTGCATTTTAATTATTTTATTATAATCTACATCAATTATCTTATCTCATATAATAAATAAGATTATAGTAAATAAAACATTCTTAAAATTTAATAGCTATTACTCAAAAAAACGTTTTAATAATAAAGCGTTTTTAAATTTAATAACTATTATACTTGAAAAACATTATTATCTAGAATTGACGTATTAATAATCATGAAATGATTTAATTTATAAGTTATTTTTAATATATACCTTGAATTATATTATATTTTAATAATAATACTCTAAATTACATTATATTTTAATAATAATACTCTAAATTACATTATATTTTAATAATAGTACTCTGAATATAGATTATTTTTAATAATTTTTTAAATAAATTGGATAATTAAACTAAATCTAAACTCTTAAATTATCTTATTTATTTAAATATAATAATTATAATTGCCCTATATTCATTTTAAAGTTCAAAGTATATTATTTCACTAACATGTATATACTTTCTTTAATTATTTAGAATTAAAAACTTCATTCATATTATTATATAAGAAATAATTCTTATATACTAAAATTGTTTTCAATATTCTAAATAACATAAAAGTATATATAGTGTTATATTTTTCTCATATATAAATGAGTAGGAAATGGTAATTTAGATACTTAATTTTAATAGTTATTATATAACTGTTTTATAAAAATAAAACGTTTATATTAAGATTAGCTTTTTTATTATTAATATTATCATATATTTATATAATTAATAATATGATAAAATGAGATTTTAATTGAAAAAATATATACTAAAATCTAAGGAAATTGTTTTTAAAAGTTATTATGAATATATTGGTGGTTTTAGAGAAAATAAAAATTTTTAGTTTTTATAATAAAAAAATAAAAATTTGAGAAACATTAAAATTATAAATAACAGTGAAAAATATTCTTATTATAAAATCAAAGATTGTTTCATTGAAGAATAAGTATTAAAAGGATTTATATATTAGAAAATTCCTTAGCTACTAATAATAATATTATATTTTAAAATTATAATATATAAGTGATGTAAAATAATCATCATTTTTATAAATAATATATAATATATATAGATAATTAAATTTTTAGAACTTTAAAAGATACATAATGATTGTAGAATTTTAATTTAAAGCTATAAAAATTTTTATTTATAAAATATAAGAATAAAAAATAATTTAAATATAAATTAATATATAATTATATCTATAAATTAAATATTAATATATTATAGTTTTATTTAATAAAAAAAGTAAAATTACAGACAGTTAAAGATAAAAAAACACATCTAAAATATAATAGTTAACTTATTAATAATAAATCAAAAAAATGATAGCTAAACTACTTAGTACTAAATCATATATGACAGAAAAAATGCTAGTGAATTAAAAAAATTTATTTAAAAAAAAAAAGTCGATTATTTGAAATAACAAATACACTCATAAGCAAATTTTGCAAATGTAGATTAATATAAAGTTTAGAAATTTTAAATAATTAGAATAATTTGAATATTTTTATTAAAGGATTAATAAACAAATTCTAAAAAGCAGAAAAAATTTAAAAATTCCTCTTTTTTCTAAAAACAAGATTAAATGTTCACAATGTATTTAGAAGTTTTTTAATCAAAACCCTTTTTCAAAAATTTAACTTAAATTTGATTTAAGAAACAATAGATTAACATTTTTCATTCTCAAATTATTCCAACTTTTTCAAGGCTTTTCCTATACATATTAATTAAATATAATTAGTTACTTTTATTAAAATTTTAATAGTATATATAAATATTGCATATAACTTATAATTTATTATATAAGTTATATATAAAAGGTATCTAAAATGTGATAAAATATAAAAGTATAAATATAAAACATAACATATTATATAATATAAGCTAAACATAATAATTGAAATATTATAAAGTCATCTTCATTTAGTTATAATAATCGACATTTACTTTCAAAATTTTTTGATAATTTATTTTTTTATAATATTAAAGACTTGGTTAAAAGTCTAAATTGTATAGTCAAAAACTATCTTAAAATCCTTTGTTAGGAAATGAAGAAAATTTTTTCCTTAGAAAAGGAGTTTTGTCCACTTTTCTGACTATTGAGAAAAATAATAGAAAATCTTAACTTGAGTATTAAAAAAAATAAGTAAAAAAAACCTTATAAATTAACTATTAAAAAATAATAGAAAATATTAAATATATGAAAATTAGTAATATTAAATATTCCTAAAATATTTTATAAATATTTTTTAATGAAAGATTTTATAATGTACAAAAAATATAAAATAAATTATAATATTATTTTTACATGACTTTTTTATTGAAAATAATTATGTGAGATGGGAATAATGGATGAAAAAAATCAAGTTAAAGTTCAAGAGATGGGTATAAATTTTGACATGAAAACTATTTTAGATGATGATTTTGTATCTAAAGTTGAAGAAAAATTTGGTGCAATAGAACCAATAATGATGGGCTTTAATTTGAAGAAAGACGTGGATTATTCTAACCTCATGATAATAACACACTCTTCTATAGATAATTTAAAAGAAAAAAAAGTAGATGTTGAAGCTATAGATGAAGATAATCTCTTTGATTTTGTAGATTTACTTAAATCATTATAATCTAGGGTTTTTTATGAGTGATATAGAAAGTATCCGTGAAAATCTTCAGAAAAAACTTCATAAAACCTATGAAAATAAAGATGGATATTTTGATGAGTATATAAATGATTTCATAATTCAATTTTATACTGGGATATCTAAATCTTTTTCTTTGCGAAATTTTGAAGAAATTAATGATTTCATTGTTGAAAATGATGATTTAATTAGTTTATTGCGAAATGTTGAACCTATTGTAAGAGAATATTTTAAAAATGAATCATTATTTTTGGAATTTGTTCCTGATCCTGAAATAGATAGGGATCAATTATTATTATACATATGTGTTGATTTTTCTAAAAATTCTACAGATGAGGTTTTAGATAAAATCCATTTAATTGATAAAAAGATAATGCCTCTTAAAAAAGGAAATGCTAAAGGTAAATTTTTAGTAAATGTGGAATCATTATGAATACTTTTCAATGGAAAGATTTTGTTGATGTTGCAGATGAATTATGTAATAAAAATAATGAAGCTTCTATTAGATGTGCATTAAGTAGATACTACTATGCTGCTTTTGGTCATTCTAGAGAATATTTAACAGATACACTTAAAGAACATCAATATGTCTCTGGTGAAGATATTCATTCAAGAGTTTTAAATAGATTTGAAGATTCATCTTTTGATGAAGAAAACATTATTTCAGATCCATTAGATAGGTTACGAAAGTCTAGAATTAATGCAGATTATGATAAAAAGTTAAGAAAGCATAATATGAGTATTATTAAAAAAGAAACAAAATTTGTTTTAGATAAAGTTGATAAACTAAATCAAAATCCTGTTCATCCCCCTTTTTAATTTTTCTAAATAATTTTTTATTCATTTTTTAGATTATAGTGTATTATAGTATTTTACTTAAAGTTTCTAACATTTAATGTATGTTTCTATCCATTCATCATAAAATGTTGTACTATCGATTATTTCATAAAATACTTCTTCGAATAGATTTTCCATAAAATCTAAAGATTTTAAAAAGGATTTATATAATTCACTCTTTATTTTTCTCCAAACATCTTCAATTGGATTAAGAAATGGTGAATATGGAGGTAAAAAAATTAATCGAATATTAAGTATTTTACAGGCTTTTTCAACAATTTTAGCATGATGAACCCTATAATTGTCTAATACTATATTGATTAACTTTTCTTTTGACAAAATCTCGTTTATTTCTTCGGTATCTAAATTTTCAATCAAATTCTTTCTTTTACAGTAATCAATTTTCCGTTGATTATTTATATTTTCTTTTTTACAGGTTTTTTCAACAGCTTCTATTGATTTTTGTTTAGATAAATCGCTATAAAGCTTATCATTAATTTTATTTCGCAAATCACTGAAATTTAAATTAATTTTACTTAATTCCTTTTTTATTTCATCGTCAGTTAAATTTTCATTGCTAATAACTTCTTCAAGCAATGAAATATCTATTTCATTTTCAATATTTAATATTCTGAAGTTTATTAGGATGATTATAAAGTCAAAAGCATTGTTTGTTTGATGGAATGCGAGATGTGAATTGCAATTCACTCCTTGAAATCCTGTAGCATTAGTTTTGAATCTCTTAGGATTTTTAATCTGAATATTCTTTAATTTTGATGCATGAAAGGTTCTTATAACATTAGGAACATTTTGGCATGCTGTTTGGTCTAAAAAAGCTAAATATTCATTTTCTAGATCTATAATTTTGGTGTTTTTTTTAAGTCTAATTCTGGAATTTCAGGAGCTTCGGAGTATTTAATAAATGGTTTGCTATAATTTAAACCCAAATCTTTTCTCGTAATGACCCAAACTTGTTTGATGGAATAATCAATTCCAAATTTATCTTTAATTATTCTATGTGCATCTTTAAGAGTGTAATTTTTTTCAGGATTGGATAGAATTTCTTTTAATTCTTCTTTTTGTTGGACTGCTAAAAAAGAATTTCGACCACAATTCTCATATTTAGGCATTAATCCTTCGAATCCTTCTTCATTATATTTTTTTAACCATTGGGATCCTGTTTCTCTCCGAATTCCAATTATTTCAGATGCAAATTTAACAGTTTCACCTTTCATTAACAATTTAAGAAATATTAATCTTCGATACATGGTATAATAAATTTTAAATTCACTAAGAAGATTTTCAACTTCATTTAAATCTAAATGATTTTTTATTTGAATTTTTCTCCCAGATTTCATAAAAAAATATATATTTCTCATTAGTTATAAACTTTTGGTAAAATACTATATATTAATCGACCATTGATTTGAAAATGATGATAAATATTAACTTTGTTCAAAATCTTTTAAATTGGATTTAATTCAATATTATCCCGTTTTTAATTAGGTTAATATTTTCAAACTTTTCGTCCAGTACAATACTTTAAATTTGCAACACTTTATATATAAATAACAGTTACAAAAGTTTGGTAATTACTACAGACTATTTTTTATAAATTTTATTAAATAATCGTTTGGTAATTTAACAGACAAAACTGTCAGAAACTTATTTCAAATGTAAAAAAAATATTAATTATTTCCTTATAGATTGTATAGTTAAGTAAATTGGATACAAATTATTAGTAAACTTATAAAAACCACTTTTTTTAGAACCGTAATAATCTAATATATTAAGTTTCCTAGCTCTAATTAAAAAATCTGTGAAAACTTTAGCTTCCTTATTAATTAACTTTTCTGAGAAATCTTTTTTTCTAAAATAATATTCACCATTAAGATTTTTAGAAAAGGCATCTAAGGCAATTCTTTCAAAAATCTCAATATACTTAGGACTTCGAATTGAATTATCCAATAATGGTTGCAAATACTTTTTACCAATTTCATCTCCAGCAAAAATAACTCCCCTAAATGCACTATCATAATCAATATAACTTTTTTCAAGCATGTAATATGTTCCATTACCAATTTCTTGCATCATATTAGGTAGTCCAGAAGAATATTTGACTAAAACATCCATAGCTTCTTTTTTTACATCCACATCAATTTTATTAAAAGAATTATAGAAAAAATTAGATATTTCTTCATCTGCCAATCCTTTAAGTTCAATATGTGAAAAAATTCTAGTAAATGATGGGTTATGATTATGTAAAATTTGTAATTTTTCAGGATATCCAGCTAAAACCATTGCAATAGGAGATTTTCCTCTAAAATTTGTAAATAGTGTATCAGAAAAACTTTTATACCAATTAGCAAACTCTGAGTATTGCTTAAACCATTAATATCATCAATAACTATTATTAACCCATTTTTATTTTCAAATTCATTTACAAGGTTTACTAAAAAACTTGCAAAATTATCTTTAATATTATCTAACCACTCCTCACTAGGTTTGAATTTAAAAGAAGTTCCAAATACATTAACACTCTCAACATGATCTTTAAATTTACTAAATATATCTTCAAAAAAAGATTCTTTTTGCATATTATTTAACAATGCTTCAATAACTTGTTTAATCAATGATTCAACATTGTGAACTCCATCATTATAAACATGTACCCCAACATATTTCAGTTTTCTTTCAGCATAATCCTTGAAATAACTAGCTAAAGATGATTTCCCCATACCTCTAGCACCTGTTATGAAAAAGTGTTTAGGTTTTCCATGTTTTGTTTCCTCTAATATTCTTATATTATTCTTAAGAATATCAGTTCTTCCTTCAAAACTTTGAGGATCGACAGGACTATCTGGATAAAAAGGATTTATCATGTCATTCATTTTTCACTCACTATTAATTATGCAAATATTAAATTAATATAAAATATATTATATTTTTTGATTTATTTAAATGTTTAATTATGTTTAAAGTGGAAGGATTTTTAAGTGAAAAGTTTTTGACACCCCAGCAGATGTCAACCCCTTAAGGTTTTTAAAAATTATAAAATTAAGATTATTTTCAGTTATGGTTAACTGTGTTTTTTATAATTTTTCAATAAATTTTAGACTTAATTTTGTAGCTTTAGCTATATCTTCAACAGAAAGTTCCATTTCTTTTAATCTTTTAGCTGTTTCAATCTTTTCTTTTTTTATTCCTTTTTCTTCCCCTATTTCTATTCCTTCCTTTTTCCCTTTTATTATTCCTTTTTCTTCCCCTATTTCTATTCCTTCCTTTTTCCCTTTTATTATTCCTTTTTCTTCCCCTATTTCTATTCCTTCTTGGATATCTCTTCTTTTTGCACTTTTTATATCCATTCTTGTTAATTCTCTGTTTTCGTATAGTTCTATTTCTTCTGGGCTACTGTTTATGTAGTCCATTATTTTT
>Ga0082212_10009614_pt1 | contig 12454 bp, 4 predicted proteins | sample TergutNt197P3_FD_71548 | JGI IMG/M metagenome (GOLD analysis project Ga0082212, IMG submission 71548) | Neocapritermes taracua P3 segment gut microbial communities from Petit-Saut dam, French Guiana - Nt197 P3 | ecosystem: Host-associated > Arthropoda: Insects > Digestive system > Gut ... | reverse complement strand
CCGACGGCAGGGACAGCGCCGCTGCCGTGGCGCGCCAGAACATCGCCGCCGGCAACCACTGGGGTGTGCTCAGCGACCACCGCAACATGAACGGTGTAAATGATTTCTTCAACTCTACGCGCAGTTACACGACCGATTTTGCCGGCAACGGCGGCAAGTTCTTCCCGGTCAGGGGCTTTGAGTGGACCAGCAGCAACAACGGCCACATGAATGTATTTGGCGCTCCGGCGGACATGAATGCCAACGACTCCGAGTTCCCCGGCCTTGACGGCGAAGCGCGCAACGCCGAACACCTGAGAAGGGTCCTCGACATCCAGGCGACCGGCGCGTTCGTGCAGGCCAACCACCCGACCACCATCCCGTTCCTGAACAATGTGGGCATCGACAACTTTATCAAATACTGGTTCGTGGACGCCATCGAGGTCTGGAACGCGGGCATGCCGGTCGTGTTCGAAGGCAAACCCTACGACAAGCCGGCGGTCCTCGGCTACGAGCCCATCCAGGGCTGGTTTAATCTCTTAAACGGCGGCGCGCGGACGGCGGCCACCGCGACCACCGACAGCCATACGCTCGACGTACTGAAAAACAGCGCGGACACCTTGGACGTCGCGATGATCGGAGGCATGCTGAGTCTTCTGGTGGATGAAAACGGCGTCCTCGACGAGGAAACCTTCGACGCACTGCTTCCGATGATCAGCGATCTGTTCGGCGGCTTTGGCAGCCTGCCCAGCGAGTTTGCCCTGATCATCCCGCCGGAGGTGCAGGCGATCCTGGCTTCCGGAGACATGGCGTTGATCGGCCCGGCCTTAAAGAGCCTTTTCAAAGATGTGTTGATCCCGGCTCTTCCGACGGTTATGGGCTGGATACAGACCGGTTTGAACAGCGGCACCACCAAGACCTACGCCTATCTCCCGGACGGCATTTCAGAGAACGCGCTGCTCGACGCGCTTCGCAACGGCAACACCTTCCTGACAAACGGGCCGCTGTTGTTCGCCGAGCTGGGCGGGCAAAAACCCGACAACCGATACGGACAGGAAGTGGTCCTGAACGCGGACGGCACGGCAGTACTGAGTCTTGATGTCGCTTCCAACCGGAAGATCGACGACATCTACGTCATCGCCGACGGTGAAGTGATCAAAACCATCCCGGTAAACGGCAAGACCTATCAAAACGACGTCACGGTGAACCTATCCGGTAAAAAGTGGGTCGTCATCGACGTATGGGGCGATTTGTATGCCCGCGCGTATACCAATCCGTTCTTCCTCACCACGGCCGGTACGGCTTCTGCCAAGGCGGCTAAGGCTGAGCTTAGCGATTTAATCAAAACGACGATGATTGCCAATCCGACCGTCATGCTGGCCGGTTTTGACAGCACATTGGACAGTTTCACCGTGAACCTGAAAGCCGCGCTGGACGCCGCGACCGTCGTTCTCTTCAACGGCAGCGCGACCGCGGACGATGCGGCCGGCGCCGTTGCCGCTCTGCGGTCGGCAATAGACGCAACGGGACCCCTCCCCTTCGCCGCCGAAGCGCTGACGCTGCAGCCGGGGACCGACGCGACGGCCCTCAATTTCAACTGGTACAGCGACCGCGACACCGCCAACAATAACTCGGCCGTCAAAATCGAGAAGGCGTCCGATCCGTCCGACGTCATCAACGTCACCGGCACTGTGGGCGACGCGTCCGCTGGCAAGAGCTGGCACAAGGCGAGCGTCACCGGCCTGGCCCGTAACACCGCATATACCTACCGCGTGTCCAACGACGGCGTGACCTTCAGCGAGGCTAACAGCTTCAAGACCGGCGCGGAGGGCGCGTTCCAGTTTGTCGCCGTGGGCGATCCGCAGCTGACCACCGGAAACCAGGACAGCGACAGCGTGTGGCCCGACCCGGTCACGACCACCAAGGCGGGCTGGCAGGACACCCTGAACAAGATCGCCGACACCGCCCCCAACGCGCGCTTCATGGCCGGCACCGGCGACCAGGTCGACACCGCCACCGATGAAGTCCAGTACACCAACTACTTCGCGCCGGAACAGCTCCGCAGTCTGCCGGTTTCGCCCGCCGTGGGCAACCACGAGGGTACGGCGCCCAACTTCGGCTGGCACTTCAACGTCCCCAACGAGACCGATTACGCCGGCAAATCGGACGCCTTCGGCAACTACTGGTACACCTACAACAACGCGCTGTTCGTGGTTCTCAACACCGCGCCCTACCCGGCCAACGCCGCCGCCGCCGCGCCCTACATCGAGATCATGGACGCGACGCTGAAAGCCGCGACCGAAGCCAACCCCGACGCGCGGTGGCTCTTCGTCCAGCACCACAAAACCACGGCTTCCCCGGCCTCTCATCAGACCGACACCGACGTCCTGGTGTGGGCCCCCCTGTTCAACGCTCTGATGGACAAATACAGCGTCGACTTTGTCCTGGCCGGCCACGACCATGTATACTCCCGCAGCTGGGTCATCAAGGACAATCAGAAGGTGGACGCAGACTACACCGGCAACGCGATTTCAGACCCCCAGGGTACCATTTACTTTACCTTCACAACGGCCAGCGGCCTGAAATACTATGACTTCCTCGTGAGCGCGCCCGCCGCGCCCGCCTGGGTAAGCGACACGGTGGGGATGACAACGCAGAGAAAGCAAGGTCCGAACGCCATAGGCGGCAAACCTTGGTACACCAACGTTGGCATTCAGATCAAGGCCCCGCAGTTCACCACCGTCGACGTGACCGACGGCAGCGTCACTTTCAAGACCTACCGCACCGACACCATGGCGGTCATCGACGAGTACACCGTGACCAAAACCAATACCGGTCAGCTGTCCGCCGGCGTGACAACGGCCGAGCTGAGCACTGTCGGCGAGCTGGTGGAATTTGTGTTCTCCCTGCGCGGCCTGAATCATGTCAACACGATCGCGTTTGACTTCACGCTGGACGGCGGCATCCTGGATTACGAGGAGCTGGAAGGCCTGAACAACTTCGAGGCCCTGCCCATCCGGTGGACTGAGCTGGACGGCGGCCAGTATAAGGGCAATCTGACGCTGGTCTGCCTGGGGGATACGATCACGTCGGCCGACGCGCTGGATGTTGTCAAGCTGTTCTTCAACGCCACAAGTCTGGGGGACGCGACCATCACGATCAACAGCGCCACGTTGACCATGCAGCATGAAGCCGGCGGCGAGATCACCACGGCCGGCGCCGTGATCGAGAGCGGCCCGGCCACGACCTCCGTCGTAAGGGTGTATTCCATTTACGACATCACACGGGACGGGACGATCGGCGAGGTCGACTTGGCCATCGTCGCGCTGGCCTGCGGCGTCCGTGAGACCGACGCGCGCTGGAACCAGACCGTCGCGACTGCGGGCGGCCGGGCCATCACCTTCGCCATGTGCGACGTCAACGGCGACGGTAAGGTGGATATGCAGGATCTGCTTGATGTGTTCCTGAATTACGCCGCGGCCTATTAAAAAACTCTCTCCTCGCATTCGACTGAACCTCTAACGCAAAGCCTATCCGCATGGGATCACTCCCGTGCGGATAGCGCTATTGCGAAAGGGCATTCTCCACTCACTTATTCGGATAAGGCGTTGCCCTTCTCTATTTTTTGGATAGCAACCTCACCCTTGTCAGCCAACTCCCTGAATTGCGAAATCGTTGACTGCATGACGGGGAGAGCCTGCTGTTTAAATGTGCTAATTTCGTCGAGCGCTTCCATAACGTCCAGGAAAGCTGTTTTGAGCACATCCACTGAAATATTCGCTTCTATGGACTGCTTGTGGATTTCGGCGCCTTGTTCTTTCAGCATCCTAGAGGTCGCCGCGATCATATTGTTGGTGGTTTCATTTAATATTTGAATTTTTTGCAGCACGATCTTTTGATTGTACAATGCGCTGGCCACCATGACTGCCGTGCGCAGCGCCGTGACCGTTACGGTTTTGGCCCTGTCCACACCGCGTATCAATTCCTTATTGTTGCGCTGTACGACCTCCATGGCAATGACGCCCTGGTGGTTTACCACGATCATCTGCTGCATGTCCATGGTCCTCTGGCGCAGCGGGAACAGAATCTCTTCCTGGATAAAGCGGATTTTGTCCGGATCCATGTTTTGCGCCTGGGCCTGCTCCAGCTTTTCGGAAATCAACTCGTCCATGGCCACCGCCATTTCGATTTCCTTGTTGAGCTTTTTGGACAGATCGCGCAGGGCGTGCTGCTCGATGACAAGCGTCGTATTGTCGTTTGAAAGGGTCTTTTTGCCTTTGTCCAGCGAGTCAACGATGTTGGCGATGACGTTTTCAGATTTTTCATATTTTTGAAAATAGGCCCGAATCGGGTTGAGCAGTTTGCCGAGAGCGCCCTGCTTGGTGAAATCGACGGCGCTGGGGTCGAGGTTTTTGATCTCACGGTTCAGGTCGACCAGTCCGCGGGACACTTCACTGCCCTCGCCGCCGGTCTGGGACAGTTTGCCCACCGACACCTTGAGCAGTGTGTTTTTTGATGACGATTTTCGCATGGTGTCCATGCCGAACTGATCGATAGACGTTGTCAGCTGCTTTTTGGACGCCAGTGAATCCAGGTCGACATCAATGACGGCGATGGCGTTTTCCTCGGCCTGACGGCGTATTTTGACCGCGTCCTCCGACACAACCTGAGTTTCCTGGGCGACTTGCTCTTTGACTTCTTTTTCGTCGTGTACATCCAGTGAAAATGCCATGATGTTTCCCTCCCGCTTTATTTGTAAAATTTAGTGTCCTCTATCACGGCGTCCAGGTCATGCATGATATCCATCGCCTTTTCCACATCTGACTCGCTCAGTTTGGAGATCTCCAGCGCCAGCCGGTCCAGCTTCAGTGTGGCGTCATCGAACGCGTGAAGCGTCTGCTCCGTGTAGTTCTTGTACTCCCGCTCCAACGCCCGGTAGGCTTCGGCGTCGTTGTCCCGGTTGGCGTGGGTGAGTTCACTAATTCTGTCGTGGTATTCGGCTTCGTTGAATACACGCATTCTGGCGAGCAGACTGTTTACCAGACCCACCAGATAGTCCTGCAGCATGGCGACAGGCGCCGAGAATTTACCGTAACTGAGCCCCGCCGGGCCAAAACGCTCGACGATCACGTTTTTGATGTTGTCGCGGCGCACCTCAAAGGCTCCCAGCCGTTTGGATATGGCGGTCAGCTTTTCGCGGAAATACGGCGTCGACGGATCGTCACGCAGATAGTCCTCAATCGCCGCTTTGCAGTTGGTCAGCGTAGCCGGCGCGGCGCCGGGATCGCTGTCGCCGATATAGACTGATTGTTCTTTCCTGACCGACCAGGAGGTCAGGAGATAGAACGCGAACACACCTGCCAAGACAGACAGCACGGCCATCGCCCAAAACGCCGCACCCATCAGCGCGAAAATATTTACGACGGTGACTAGCACAACGCCGGCCCCGATCAAAACGTTGCCCAACACGAAGAAAATAAGTTTCTTTCTGTCCACGCTGGCAGCCTCCTCTCACCCCGTTGCATATCGGCGCTTATCAGCGGTCGGGGTCATCCCACCGCGCCGACAAAAAATCCAGCAATTCTTCCATGGCGGGATAGTCCGGCATTTGAATGATTTTGGTCACATCTTCGGCGATGCCCATTTGACGCATTTCGTCGGTCAGCACGGAAGAGCCTGACGCGCCCACCCTGAATCCGTGACCCTCCCAAGCGATTTTTTGAATCTCGTCGTCGCCCACGGCCTCAAAAAAACGTGTTGCATTGTCAGTCAGAGCAATGAATGGGTGGCTGCTCCACACGGTGGGCGTTGGGTAAAGGATGCGTACCCTGTCTTTGATGGCGGCCCAATCCCGCGGGTTTTGTCCGGCAAATTCGATCAACTGATTCTCATATAACGCGACCAGCGTTTTGCCGCCGATGCCGGTACGCAGATACTGACTGAACAAATCGGCCGACGAGGTCTCCTTGTAACCCGATTTGGACATGAAATCGTTCAGCGGTTCGATCAGGTCCGGGACATCGGTCCTTTTCACCACTTTGTTCTCATTGAGCACCGTGGCCACCAGCACGGTCAGCAGGTTTCCCGAATTGGAGTGAATCGGATCGGTCGAATACACACAGATCGGTCCGTAGAGTTCATCCAATCCGATATCTTCCCATGTGGTGTCCGAAAGCACCAAATCGATCAGCTTTTTCATATCCAACGTATAAACGGTATCGCTGACTTTGCTCACGGCGCCTTTGGCCAGCAGGGCGTCCACCGCTTTATCCCAGGAATAGATCACAATGGGCGAAATGAACACGTCATCGGCCTGTTTGTAATGCCCGCCGTTTGACTTAAAAAGCTCCAACGCGAAACTGTTGGACGGGCACAAATAGTCCTGCCCGCCGGTCTCCGCGCGGGCCATGTCCAAAGAGCCCATTTTGGTATACGAAACGGCGAGACCGTAATCCTTACTCATAATATCTTTGACCCGCTCGTCGTCCAGGAAACCGATCTTTTCGCCGCCGAGATAACCTGTCAAACTGACATGCGTCATCCCGCCGCCTCTCGACAGCAAAATGACCGCCGCCATCGCGGCCAGAATAATACCTAAGCCGATGACAACGATTTTTGTCTTCGGATTTTTCACGATCGTACCCTCCCTTCGCTTAGTTGTAGCCTCTGACCTGCTTAAACGCCCCGATCATATCCTTGCGTCCGTCAAACACGCGCGCCATTGTCAACCGGGCGATTTCACCCAGCTGTTTATCCGACGCCTTGCCGAACATGATGGAGAAAACGGGTATGGACACATTGTTGTCCATAATGTAACGGCTGAACTGATCCGGCGTCATGCCTTCGTTACTCTCTCCGTCGGTCATCAGCACAACGGATTTTATATATGTGTCGTCATAAACGCTCAACAGGTCCAAGGCCTCGATGACCGGTCTGTAAATATCCGTGCCGCCATCCGGGTTGAGTGAAGCGACCCAATCGTAAAGGGACATCAGATCTTTCTGTGAATTGCCCGAGCAGAACCTGGTGCCGATCATAATGCTGGAGAACGGGATCACGGCCGTAAAATCATCATTTGTGTTTTGCAGCAAATATTGCGACGCCACACTTTGATCCAGTACGGTACGCATGGCCTCAACCAACTGAGCGTTGCCGTCTCCGCTCATACTGCCGGAGAAATCCAGGCAATAGACGGTGGCCGAAGGCTTTTTGAGCGCCGTTTGATAGAGATTCAACGCTTCAAAGATCACTTCTTTGGGCGGCAGGTCGATAAAAGACAGCGTGCGGCCGGTGTCAACGCCCCAGTCTATGTTCCACACTTTTGGATCGGGATCATCAACGCTCAAGATGATACCTGTACGCCGGCCCAGGCCGTTCAATTCCTTCTGGATGGCATCGGACAGCAAATACGTCTGGAGCTTGAGAAACGCCTCTTCTTTTGCGCTGTCACCATGATCCGCGTAACCCAGCGGCGAGTCGCTCAGCGACATGCCGTCATAGGGGTAAACAATGAACAGAGGCTCTTTGCCTTTTCGTATCAGTTCCTCGTTGGCGGAGATGATCAGCGACTCATAATTGACCATGGCGTCGAAGTCGTCCGGATTTTCCACGATCAGTTCCTTGAGCCAGTCGGAACTGCCCGATGAGCGGTTCACGCCGGACAGCAACTTTTTGAGTTCGGTCTGCAGACCGGCGTCCTGCAGATCACCGGTCGAGATAGGGGTATTTTTGCCCAGCATGGCCGACAGAAAACCCAAATAGGCACACGCGCCGGAATTGGACTGGGTGGCCGACGTCATGGCAAACCGCAGTGTCCCGCTCTCGGTCGCCGCCAGTATATCTTTCACGGAGACCTGTCTGCCGATGAAACCAAGACTTTCGGCCAAACTCTTTCTGATACCAAACACGATGGGCGATGACATGATGGATTTTTCGTACTTGACGATTTTGCCGTCGTCACCCATGGCGATCCATATGCTGTTGGCGGGCCAAACGGCGTCATATTCAGACGCGCCCGCTTTCAGATCATTCATGATGTCAACCGAGCCTTTGTAGTCCATCTGTACTTGAATGCCCGTCTGTTTTGTGAAGTCCGCTAAAATTGGCTCCAAGTCCCTGTTTTCCGACCCGGACAATATATATAGGCTCCGACCACCTGACTGGGAACAGCCATTCATCACGCAAAGGAGTAAAACGGCGGCTAAAACGACCGCAGCGAGTTTTTTCATATTTACATCCCCTCATATCTATTCCATCGTCGAAATTATGTAAGAATCCGGGTATGAAAGCACGGCAACATGCTTCATATAGGGGACACCGCCCTGCACATAACAATTATATTCGCTTACACCAAAAAAAGCAATTATTATCGGCCGAGAAAATCCCAACGACTCCTCATTGGTACCGTACAGAATCAAAGCGCAAACAAAAAACAAGCCCCTCATACCGCTTTCACGCGGCTGAATGAGGGGCTCCTCGCGCTGCACCTGTGCAGAAATATTCCGATGTTTCCAAGGAATTTCTGCTTACAGAAATTTTACTTGATCTTTGCAGATTCATGATAGCGCGGCATTGAAATAATAGTATATCCTTTATCAGGTATCCACAAATACTTGTAAAAGGAGACGAAGACATGAACAAGAAACCCCGATCCAAGCTGATCCTTTCCCTGCTTTTGGCACTGGCCATGCTGCTCCAGTTCGTCCCCGCGGTGGCATCCGCGAAAGGGTCCGGCGACGAGTTGAAGGTCGCGGTGATTTCCGACGTGCATGTCATCCCGCCGTCCATGTGGGGCGACAACCCGGATTCCGCCGCCGCCGTGTCGGCCGACAGGAAGATGTTTGCCGAGAGCGCCGCGATACTCGACGCGGCGATCGCCGAAATCATTGCGGAGGCGCCCGACGTGGTGCTCATCCCCGGTGACCTGACCAAGGACGGCGAAGTTGAGTCTCATGCCTATCTCGCCGGGAAACTCGACGCGTTGCAAGAAGCGCTTCCCGGCGTGGAAATCTACGTCATCAACGGCAACCATGACATCAACAATCCCCACGCGTATGATTACTCGAGCGGCACGGGCGTTCCGGTCGACTCGGCCACGCCCGAGGAATTCAGGGAGATTTTCAGCGGCTTTGGCTATGACGACGACACAAGCGAATACTTCGTCCCGACGGCCGGACAAGCCGGGTCCAACTCCTACGCAGCCCGCCCGGCCGGCGGATTTACCGTGATCGCCATCGACGCCGCCAAGTACAGCGCCGACGCGACCCGCTCCGGCCTTGATCGTCAGGAGACCGGCGGCAACATCAGCGCAGAGCTGCTGGCCTGGGTGCTCGAAAAGGCACAGGAGGCTGAGGAGCGCGGCGACACCGTCATCGCGTTCATGCACCACGGCTTGGTGCCCCACTTTTCACTGGAGTCCACGCTGCTGGCCGATTTCTTGGCGGACAACTATATTGAGGCGGCGGAAGCCCTGGCCGACGCGGGTGTCCGCTATGTCTTCACAGGACACATGCACGCCCAGAACATCGCCAAGATGACCTCCGCGGCGGGCCATCCCCTGTATGACATCGAGACCGGCTCATTGGTTACATACCCCTCGCCGATCCGCTTTGCCACGTTTACCAAGGGCGTGGACGGCGAAGGCAGCCCGACCGAAACGGTGGATATCAAATCGACATTTATAGGGGAGATCGACTTTATCGATCCCGCGACCGGTGAGACGATCAAAGACCTGACGCAATACGGCTATGACAACTCCATCGACGAAGACACCATCGGCGGTTTGGTCATGGGTGTGGTGGCCGGCGGCTTTATCGACGTGAGCAGTCTGCTGGGCGGATTGCTGGACGCTGAATTCACCACGACCGGCGGCCAGTTTCACACCGGCTCCCGGGCGCTGTTCGAGAGCCTGCTCCCCGCCGAAAACGCGGACGGCGACCCTGTCAGCAACGATTTCGGCGACTTCATGATCGGTATGATGCGCGAGATGCTGCCGACTACACAGGCGGACGGCATCGACGTGCAAGGCCTTGTGAAGGTTTTTTATGAGGCAAGCAATTCCCGTATCCGCATGGCGGCCCTCGGCGGCATCGGCAATCTGTACATCACCGACGCCAACATGCGGACATATGTGGTCAATCCGACCTTCACACAGCTTGACGCTCTCCTTTCGGACGAAGCCTATGTCAACGCGCTGTTCGGCCGGGTGGTGGCCTCGCTGGTCGACATGACCCTATACACCGACGCGGACGACAACGACTATACCTTCTTTGACCTAGGCAAATACGTCTACCTCGCGCATCTGGCCGGCGACGCTGTCTCACAGCCCTGGGTGGACGCGATCGTCGAGGGCCTGCTGGACGGATCCATATCGGCCAAGATCGGCGATTATTTGTCGGACCGGCTGATGGTCGAATTGGGCGGCGTGTTCGACGACATCATGATCAACACCAACAGCCTGCTCACAAACGATCTGCTGGGCGCGCTGCTGAAATCCACGTTTGTCAGCGCGCTGGGCGGAAATCCGGCGCCGTTGGGCGGCATCCTCGATCTGTTCGGCATTGACTTTCTCTCCTTGGTAGGCGGCGACGCTCTGGGCGATCTGCTGTCCGACGACATGATAGGTGATCTCGGCAACATGGTCGGCGGACTGGCCGTATCCTTCATCGAAGGCTCCGGCCATGACATCGGCGACAACAATGCTGTGCTTTATTGGGTCGGCGGCGGCGAGGAACCCATCGTTGAGCCTGACCCCCTGACCTATTCCGACTTTGTCATGTCGCCGGGCCGTGACCAAAGCGAGATACTGTTCAACTGGTACACCGCGCAGACCATCGGCAGGCTCGCCATACGCGCGCAGGGTGAAAAAGAGTTTTCGATCATTTTCGCCGCGAACACCCAGCGCGGCGGTCAATACATCCACAAGGCGGCGGCCGGGGGTCTGCTGCCCTCGACCACCTATGAATACAAAATGATCGGCGCCAACGGCGACGAAAGCGACCTTTTCACCGTCACCACCGGCGGCTCCGGCGCGAACCGTTTCATCGCGGTGGGCGACATTCAGATCGGCAGTTCCGGCAACGTGACCAACGACACAAACGGCTGGATCAACACCATGAACATCGTGGAGCGCGATTTCCCGGAAGCCGGCTTGATTCTGAGCGCCGGCGACCAGGTGGAAACGGCGGGCACCGCCGCGCAATATACCGGCCTGTTCCGCCCGGCGCAGCTGAAAAGCATCCCGTTCTCACCGGCGGTGGGCAACCACGACAGCGGCAACCAGCTCTTCCCCGACCATTTTAACCTCCCCAACACAGTTCCGTTCGGCACGGGGGCGACGACCAACTTCAACTATTGGTATCGCTACGGCGAAGCGCTGGTCATTGTGCTCAATTCCAACACCACAAGCATGGCCAGCCACAGGCCAACAATAGAGGCCGCCATCAATGCCAATCCGGATGCGCCCTGGCGCATCGTGATGTACCATCACGCCCCGTACTGCAACGCCTCGCACCGCAATGACAGTTATATCAGCGGTATGCGCAATACCTGGATCCCGGTGTTTGACGAGCTGGGGATCGACGTCGTGCTCAACGGCCATGACCACAGCTACGTCCGCACCTATCAGATGCTGGGCAACGCGGCGCAAAAGGATCAGCAGTGGCTCGACGCCGACGGCAAGGTGCAGTCCGACCCCACCGGCCTGCTGTACAACACCGTGCTCAACCCGACGGGAACCGCGTATTTTACGCTCAATTCCGGCAGCGGCAGCAAATATTACTCCCTGACAACGGCAGCTTCTTTCGTCGCCAGGCAGAACCAGTCCAGCCGCCCCAATTTCTCGGTGGGCGAAGTGACGGCCGACCGCTTTACCCTCACCACTTATCAGGTGAACGCCAACGGCACCACTACCGAAATCGACGCGTACACCATTGTCAAATCAGAACCCTCTGATTTGAACAGCGTGATCGATGTCAATAGCAACGACAGGCAAAACGCGGACGGCAGGACGACGGTGTCCGGGCAGATCCGCACTATGGCCAGCGACCCGATGATCGCCGAGGTGCAGCTCCACTGGGGCCAGGCGGGCAATCCCTACCAGCTTTCCGTCGCGACGACATATCCCACAGATGAAAACGGAAACTATTCCTACGAGATCCCCGCCCTGGAGGACACCGACGTATACGAAATGCGCATCCGGGTCGCAAAGGGCGGCGAATACGAATTTGTGGAAGCGCCGTTTGAAGTCAAAGAAGGCTGGAACACTACCGTCAACGTGAACATCGCGCGGATCGTTGACGACCTGACGCAAAGCGGCTGGTACGCCGGCGACGGGCATCAGCACTCCACCAATTCCGACGGCCGGGACAGCGTCGCTGCCGTGGCGCGCCAGAACATCGCCGCCGGCAACCACTGGGGTGTGCTCAGCGACCACCGCAACATGAACGGTGTAAATGATTTCTTCAACTCTACGCGC
>Ga0082212_10009613_pt1 | contig 12455 bp, 13 predicted proteins | sample TergutNt197P3_FD_71548 | JGI IMG/M metagenome (GOLD analysis project Ga0082212, IMG submission 71548) | Neocapritermes taracua P3 segment gut microbial communities from Petit-Saut dam, French Guiana - Nt197 P3 | ecosystem: Host-associated > Arthropoda: Insects > Digestive system > Gut ... | reverse complement strand
ATAACATCCCGCCATATTTGCAGTTTTTCGTCAAAGCTCATACGAGCGTTAGCCGGACTGCTTGACGGCAACACATTCCGCTCCGTTTCTCCAATCCCGCGCTTGTAAAACAGGTATGCGTTATTTCCGTTGAAAAGCACCCTTTGAATCCCGTGTTTTGCGGTAAAATCCGGTAGCTTCGTGTTGTAAACTAAATTTTTAAGGTCTGAATCCAACGCGCCGTCAGGCTCGCAGGCTGTAATCACATCATGCAGTGCAATTCCGTTCTTAAAAAGGACGGCTTTTTTCTGCTCATAATCGGGGTTGTCAAATGGAACGTCAAACACCCCGAATAACAGCCGCCAAAACTGATTGCGCGGATTGCCGTAGTATTCCTTTTTCTCCCGCGACATAGGACTGGGGAAAGTTCCGAGAATCAAATTATGCGGATTGTTCCCAAATAACGGTGGTTTTGCTACACTTAATCTTCCTTTCATGTTTTGGTATCTTCCATATCAATCAACGCCAAAACCTTTATTGGCGGACGCGCAAGAAGCCAATCGCGGGCATCAGCTTCTTTCCCGTCAATCAACGCGAACAGACACGGCGGACATTCCTCTTTTGTGACTACCTCCGCCATCGCTTTACGTGAATCGAATTGAATTGCTTTGATTTTGGCAAATGCGGCGTTCTGACGTTTTGAAAACGCCTCAATCCCATCAATAACTGCGTTAAATACTTCGTAGTATTCAGGGAAATATGTCAAAAACTCCGCCTGTTCGTTTTTTTGGATAATCTCGACAATTTTTCCTCGCGTTGTTACGCCCTGAACAAGATGATTCAGCATAACATACAACGGAGATTTAACTTTAACCCGATTATAAAGCTGATCTACTATGACATAACCCTCGTCATTGTATCCGAGCTGTTTCGCGGCATCAATACATTCATTCAGCGATTTCAACGGAAAAACTTTCGGTTTCATTATGCCCAAGTCTATGTCACATTCCTCAAAAGTGCCGTTGTCCCTTGTTCCTATATGGCAGATGGAAATATCGTCATATCTGACAACAATCCGGTTGTGCGGCGAGGTTAGTTCAAACATATATGTAAATCCTGTATCTAAATCATCCATGTTTATACCGGTTTTGTCCCACGCCTCCATGAATAATGAATACAAATTCGTCATTTCCCGTCCTATTAACAGCGCGCTGTTAATGTTGGCGTTCCGAGCGTCAATTTCACCGTTGCTCGATATATGCCAACTGTGCTGATAATGCCACAATTTGATAATAGAACCGTCAATCTTTTCCAGCACACGAGCCGTACTCCAGTCTATTTCCGGCGCATAACTCTCACCGAAATTGCCGAATTTGAAAAACGGAACGCAAACAGGCCGGAACGCATTGCCGCTGTCTAAAATAATGCCGCGGCACTCACGGACGATAGGAAAGGTGAAATCCGAGTGTATTTGATCATATTTTAACAAGACAAAATCGCCGCTGCGCTTTGTTTTGACAAAGAACGGCGAATCCGCAAGTTTATCTTCCCAGTCGGGATTTGATTGTATAAAATCTATAATTTCAAGACGAATGGTGTTTCATCCCTTCCCAAATGGATGTACAGCCATTATAACACAGTCAATCGGCTAGAGCAATCCCCAACCGCCCCGCCAATCCTTCCATCGCTATGTAAAACTTTTCCCATCATGTCAACGTTATCTGTGTCGGGTCGCCGTTACTGATAACATTGACATCGTAAACCTTGTCCTTTCGCCTCGCGGAAGATTGGACTATGCAGGTCTGTGAGCTATTTACGATGCCCGGCTTAAAATTTACGGTTTCCTCCGTGACGGTCAGCAGTGCGTCAATGTCAGCTTTCAGCTTAATCTCCAAATGGTCTTCGTAAACGATGATTTTTTCGATAATTAGCTCCAAGTCCTGTTTATCCAACTTAGGCTTGTCCAGTACATAGTTGAATATGTCGATGGCAGTCTTGGCGATACGATTTGAGCGGATGATGGCGTTGCGCCTGTCGGTGGTCAGCGCGATTTGGTTTTGCAGCCCGGTGATTCGGTTCTCGGCTTCAACCTCCATCTCGGCATAGGTCTCCTCGATGACCTCCTCGGCTTCGGGACGCTTCATAATCTCGCGTATTTTCTGCCGCTTGATGGCTTTCAGTTCTTCACGCGCTATGTCAAGTTGTTTCGTAAGAATGTCCACCGTTTCATCGTTGTTCTTGACCTCGGTGGTTTCGTTTTTGATGACTTCCTCCAGCCGTCCGATCATATCCGCCGAGTTGTCGCGTACCCGCAGGACGTAGGATTTCAACAGCCCGTCCAATACGTCCACCCGCGTGTGGTGCGAAGTGCATCCCGCCAGACCGCGCTTGTGATATGTCCCGCAGGTGTAGGCCGGGCGCAGGTCGCGGCGGGACATGGAGAACATCGGACTGCCGCAGTCGCCGCATTGGATAAAGCCGGAATACACGTTGTCGTTTTTTCTCACGCCACGGTAGTGGGTCGTGCCGCGCTTTTTGAGCTGTTCCTGCGCGATGGCGAATGTACGGTAGTCGATAATCGGCTCGTGGTGGTTTTCAAAAACGATATGGTCTTCCATATCTACCTTGACCTCAGAGCCGTTGATATTCTTTCGCTTGAACTTACCCTGCCGCAGTGTACCGATGTAAAAATCGTTTCGCAGGATGCCTTCGACCGTGGCGATACTCCACTCCGGCTTGACGGTTCGCTTATATTCATAGCCGTGTGCTTCTTTCCGCGTCCGCTCGTCCATACGCGGGGTTGGGATGTGCAACTCGGTCAGGTGGTTGGCGATTTTTTTATAGCCCCATCCGTCATTATATAAGGTGTAGATTTTCCGTACCACCTCGGCCGCGGGCGGGTCAATTTCGAACGACATCGTCTTGCTGTTGGTGATGACATAGCCGCATGGCACGGCGCATATCCACTTGCCGTCAGCCTGACGCTTTTGGATGACGCTCTTGACTTTCTTGGAAGCATCGGTAACGGGCAGCTCGTTGACCAGAAAACGAAACTGGATAGCCACCCAGTCATCGTAAGTAGGAAAATCAATGCTGTCGCCGATGGAAATGATCCGCACCCCGGCATCGCGCAAGTCTTCCAGTTCGACCAACCCCCGGCTGTTGCGGCGGGAGAAACGGGAGAAGTCCTTGACAACCAGTATATCGACTTTGCGCTCCATCAGCAACGGACGCAGAGACTGGTAGCCCTCGCGCTGCTCGAAGGTGTACCCGGAGCGGTCGCGGTCTTCGTAGAAGTCCAGCGAACTGCCGGGAAATTTGCGCTTGACAAATTCATCGATGATTGCCTTTTGGTTTTCGATTGAGGTGTTGTCGCGGTCTTGCTCCTCGTCCACCGAGATGCGGCAGTAACCAGCTATATCGTAGGTTTCTACCATCTATGCGCCCTCCGTTCTATGTATATCTGATAATATTGTATCACAAGCGAATAAGGAAAGCAAGAGAAATTTTGACAAACTTGATAAATTCCACGGAAAAATAATTTTCTATCGTTGGAACATTATAGCTGCTCTCGTGCCGTTATAAAATAGAACGCACCCAAAAATAAACATAAGGAGGAACACCATGCCCAACATTTGCACCTTGAAAATTGAATACGCCCAAGCACTCACGCATAATATTCGCCTTTCGGTAAAAACTGAACTTAGACGAGGAGGGATATTATGGAAGTAATTAAGAGCAACGAGAAGAAGCAAGTCGAGGTCTGGCTGACCCGTGCCGAAGCGTCATGCAAAACCGTCCGTTACGGACTTAACCCGCTATTCGCCAAGTATAAAGCGCAAGGCTACTGCGTTGTTGTCTTTGAGTCAGGTAAGCGTGACCTTTTCGCAAGCACCCGCAATCTACTTTTGACAAATCGAGTTCAAAAAGCAACTGTACACAAACAGCACATCCGCTAAGCGGCTTGGGAGTGGACACGTCACGCAGATTATAAGAAATCTAAGACAGAGAAAGGTAATTCACGGGAATTAGGGTTACGGTTTTGCCTGAACTTCATTTTAGCTATGCCGAACTTGTTGTATGCGTCAACAAAGACTTCAAGGACTGCCCGCAGGGTTTCAAGTTTACGCGGGAAACATCGGCTTCGCCGCGCAAGTATCGGGATGTAATGCCGCAAATCCGCATTGACACTTTCTACAGTAAAAGTATCATTCTTGTTGCTAACATTGCGTATATGTTTACCCGGATAAACAATATCTACATATCCTAAATAACCATCAGTGCAGTAATATTCGGCAGGAGGGGCGGCATCAACCAGTGCCTGAATACGCTCAGACGACTTATCGAATGCCGCGTCAATTCCCACAATTTGACGAGGTAAACGGCTTACCATTGATAAAATATACACATTTTCGCGTGTTTCTGTGGATGACTTCTGTTTTACAAACCAATATAGCTCATCCAGTTCAATTTCAGTATAATAGTTATCAACATTAAGAGCCGTTTTTTTTAATCCAATTATACACATTCGCTTTGCTGAAGCCAAACACTTTGCCAACCCCGCGTCCGCTTGCACCCGCATAATACGTCTTTATGGCTTGCTTACGAATTTCTTCGGGGATTTCTCGTGTCTTCGGGTCGAGGGTGTAGTATTTTTTGCACTTGTTGCAAAAGCACCGCTGCGTTCCCGAACGATTCTTTCCCGCCATTACTTGTTTCTTTTCTTCTCCACACTGCGGGCATCTGCGTCCCGCTACTTCCTTAGCTCTTTTCATGCTTATATTATATCATATTATGCGCCGCTTGTCCACTCCCCATAAAAACAGAGAAAGTCGGTGATGAAATGATGTATAATTACGCGAAGGAACAATATGCCGCCATTGGTGTTGATACCGAAAATGCTCTGAAAACGCTCGATACCATCCCCGTATCCATGCACTGCTGGCAGGGCGATGATGTTCGCGGCTTCGAGCAGCGTGACGGCGGGCTGACCGGAGGTATGTTTAATTTCACCAAACGCCTGACACTGATGGAAGAGGGTAAAACTCTGCCATGGACGGCGGTTTGGGATGAGTATTGCAGCCGTAAAAACGTACCCTCTAGATTAGATTGAAACGGAGAGACGTGACGCTGCAACGGGTACAATTTTGTTCTCATCGTTAATCAATCCAAAGTTGGATTGATTACCAACCAGCCCAGACTTGGGCGCGTTGGCAACCAAACCAAAAATGGTTTGGTCAATAACGAGCGCAGTTTTGCGCCCGTTGAGGTCAATCCAAAACTGGATTGACCCCCAGCACATCAAACTTTGGTCGTCACCACTTCACAAAACGCACAAATCCGAACCCATCGTCGATTGGCATGAGTTCGGATTTATAGCAAAATGGCGGGGCGGTAGGTTGGTTATAAGAACACTCCCCGCCGTTGTTATTAATGGGGTTATCGTCCCCGTTAAGTATATTATAATCAACCTCAATCTGTCTGTCAATCGCATTAAAGAAGATTGTCGCTCGGTCATCATAGAGATACACAGCGTTAACAAAAATCGCTATCAATGCCCGCTTGTACTTAATATCGTTCTCGTCACCGTTCTTTAATCGAATTAAGAATGTCCCTATGTCGTCCTCGGTTATCTCTGTGTTATCCCACTGTTCACGCGCAAGGACTTTTTCAAGTTCGGCTTTCTCTTTTCGTTTCTGTGTTATGCGTTCTGATAATATATCCATGTGTTCGCCGCTCTCAATGGCTTTCATAAGATTTTCAATAGCCTTATCGTTTTCTTTCAGCTTCTTTTTGAGGTCTGATATAACAGGGTTTTTGTTGTGTTGCTTGGCTTTTTCAGCTATAGCTTTCGCTATGTAGGCGATATTATCATCTGTCAACTGTTTCCGTGCTTCGTTCAATATAAAGCTCTCTATATACTCTTTCTTTACATTCCGTTTAATACAACCTTTTTTGTTCCATACGCTTTTACAAGTATAGTAACTATGTATTTTCCCCGACTTGCTTGTTCCGCTGACACCCACCATCATAACGCGCTTGTCGGGGTCGCGTCCGTGAAAACCACAGAACAGCTTAGTCGTTAACAAGTATTCCGCGTCATTTCGGATTTTACTTGTTGGCGATTTTCTTTTTTTAGCTCTCATATGTGCAACCCTCTCCCATAATGCGTCATCAATAATGCGTGGCATACCTCCCGCGACTTCCGCGCCTCCCCTTGTATAAATGCCTTTATAGTTTGGGTTGTCTAGTATACGATTTATCGAATTGCTTATGTTCCCGAAATAGGCTTTTCCGAATTGTTCAATAATAGCTTCGTTTATTTGACGCAGTGTATAACCCGCCGCATATAACCCATATATTTTCTGAACGACTGGCGCGGTATTGTCGATTTGATAGTGCTTGTTTTCGTCAACCTTATAGCCCAAAGGGATAAAACCGCCAATATACTTGCATTGCTCTACGGAAAGGGCAATCCCGCGCCTGACCTTTTGTGAAAGCTCGGCACTGTAATACTCTGCCATAGATTCAAGCACACCCTCAACCATGATACCCATTGGGTCATCAGATATATTTTCGGTCGCGCTGATAACCCGTACTCCATGTTTCTTCAAATGTGCTTTGTTTATAGCTGAATCGTATCGGTCACGGGCGAATCGGTCTAGGCTATATACTATGACATACTCGAATTTTTGACGTGTGCTGTCTGACAACATTTTTTGAAATTGAGGTCTACGGTCGTGTGTGCCGCTCAATGCGCGGTCGATGTACTCACGAACGATAGTATAATCGTTTTGACGCGCATATTCCTGTATGCGTTTGCGCTGACCCTCGATTGACATTTCAGTCTGAGAATGGCTAGAAAATCTCATGTAGGCGACTGCGGGTTTCATTTGTCATCATCCTTTCGTAAATCTTACATAAAGAAAAGGTGATAGATTTCGGGTTTGCTTTCTGCATCGGGATTACCATTGGTCTTTTCCCATTCAGCTGATTTCTCCTTAACCGAATCATCATTATCTTCGTTAATATATTTCATAACTTCTTTTAACGCAGATACAGCACTGTCAAAATCCTGTATATCATCTTCTTCTATCTCGTGTCCGTATATAAATAGGTTTTTTCTATACATTTCTAAACCTTCATCAGATATAGGCTTACCTTTAACGAAGTATAAATCTTTTGCACATATAGCCGCAAGCTCTTTTATTCTTTCATCACTTGCGTTTATTGCTTGGCGGGTGAAATTCCAAATAGCTTTATTGGAAACTGTAATTTTTGTTGTTTTCAAATCGGGTTTATTCTCTACCTTTAGATTACAAGCCTTTATTATGTTTAGCAAATCAATTAACAGTTTGTCAGGTGTTGATTCTGTCTCTGGCGTTGGAGTATATAAAGGTCTTTCTTCATCAATAAGCCCCGTCAGATAGTCGAGAGATATATTCAACCCTTTAGCTAGATTAGTTGCCGTACTAAGTTTTGTATCACTCGGTTTTTCCCCTCGCTGATAACTCATAAGAGTATAATACTCAACACCTGCTTTCTTCGCTAATTTACTTAGGTTGTTTACATCCTTTAGTGACAAAGCTAAACGCTCTTTGAAAAGGGCGTTTTTTTCATTTCCTGTTTCACTCATGTTAATACACCTCCATATTATGCAATTATTGTATCACAATACAATCGTCTTGTCAAATATTTGTATTGCAATACATTTGAACATAACTGCAATACATGGCAAATTAGTTGCATTATTTCCTTATTATTGAATAAATAGACTGTATTCTGATTGACAATATTGCATTTTCGCCTATAATTAAAGTGTAAGATGGTGAGGTGGACGGTGTGGCAGTGACAATCAGTAGGACAGACGCGGAGGTTATAGCGGGACTTGCTCTCGAAGACCTACGCGGTTATGCCACCCGCTACCCCGAAGCACACGCCGAGTTCCTCAAACGCAAGAATAGCAAGATGTATCTTGACAAACCCAAGGGCGAGAGAACACGGCGAACACACCGCAGACAGCCAGTTTAGCACAACTCCTGCACTTTGACAACTGAATATAGCAGGAGAAAACTGAGAACTTTTGTTCTCAGGAAATGCGGAACAATGCCCTGTGCGGCAGTGGAAATTCCATAACCCTTGCAACTGTGAAGCTGACAAGGTATGCACATTGTTCCGTAACCCTCGCACGGTTAGGGTTGACGCACACAGTCCCGACCATATCAATTTAGAAGTGAGGAGATAAAATGGCACGAAGACCACAACAGTCATACGAGAACTACTTTGGTGAACACGGCGCAATCCTGCGGGATTACCGACAGTGGAATGAGTACACTGACGAAATTGACCCGATAACCAATCAGCCGAAAATCGACCCTGCAACGGGTAAGGTAAAGCAGGTTAAAACGGGTGTTCAGCTCGGTATGTCGGTAGATACCGTTAGTCCTCTTCTCGGTTTTGCTCATGTTACGGTTAAAATAGCGGGAGATTCGGGCACTCTCGACTACCCGGATTTAGACGATTCTTTCGATAATGGGGATTATGTTTATGTTGCGTTTGACAATTTCGTTGGAGGCAGCTATAGCCGCGATGGAGTAACTTATTACACAGGCAAAGCGAGCCGGGTGTACCTCGCGAACAAGCCCATCGGAAAATCGAGGAAGTAACGATTGTGTGGACACAAGAACAGATGGGGCGGTTTCAAAATCCGCTCCTCTGTTCAAAAATAATTATATTTTAAGGAGAAAAGCTATGTCACAGAATTTGCCGCCGCTTCCAGACCCTAATTGGTTACTGGAGCAAGTCAAGTATCCTCTCCATTACGCACTCGGAGACCGCAAGAATCTCTTGAAATGTGATGTGCCTAATCATTGCAACAGCATTCTTGGCAATCTTGATGGGATAGAAATTGACTATCAGCAGTTTGTCTATCTCGGAGATTTGTTGCAAGTTCCTATCGTTAACGCTAAAGTAGTAAAACTTGACCGTGCGAACACGATAGACCATGCGACAGGAAAACTTTATAAAGAAGCACTTCAACAGAGCGTTAACGGTTTTCTATCACATTATAATTATCAACCGTCATATTCACAGACCCTAAACCGCTACTTCCCGTGGGTGTTTGTATATGAGTGCTTAGACGGGGGTGACTACATTGGTGTCAGGTCAGTTGTTGTTAATCAGGAGTACATAGCAAATTTCTTGATAGCACCAAAAACACAGGTGTTGCCTGTCAAACCACAACAGCATATTACAAATAAGTCTGATAATAAAGGTATTGATATTATTTTAGACGGACGTTATGCAGAGATAGGCAAACAATATCCTGTAAAGTGGGATTTCAAGCGAGACGCTCACGCTTTTATCTTTGGTCCCACAGGTAGCTGGAAAAGCGGACAACTTCTTGTTATGCTCTCACAGACGGCAAAAATTAGAAGCTCTAAGCTATTCGTCTGTGATTTTAAGAACGGGGACGATTTCCAGTTTTTGGAAGGGTGTGAAGATTTCTACACCTTAGAAGATTGCAAGCAGGGGTTAGATAACTTCTATCAGGTGTTCGAGGCTCGTAGGCGTAAAAAGGATTTATCTAGGTCGTTTGTGTTGTTAGCGTTCGATGAATGGGCTTCATATCTTGATTCCATCGACAAACGAGAAGCGGAGGACGAAAAACGGAAGATGGCAAATATCCTCCGGCAAGGTCGTGCATTTAACGTACACGTTGCCATTTCTCAGCAGCGCGGCGATTCCGTTTATTTTCAGACTGCGAGGGACAACTTCAATTTGGTAATCGGACTCGGGCGGCTTTCAACTGAGAGCATAGGTATGTTCTTTGGGAATTTCAAAGATGAAATTAAAAAGCACAACCCGAACGGTACTGGATATATGTTGGATAGTAACGGCTTTAGGTCTGTACGAGTGCTGCCTGTTAATGACTTCACAGAAATAAAAGTATTGATACATAACGCAGTAAAGGGCAGCTAAGGTATCGTTGGGGCGTGAGCGGTGCGCCGTAGGCGTAAACCGCTCCCAGCCCCGCCGTTGCCGCAGGCGGCGGCTTTAACTTGATATTTGTAATACAACACGAGAAAAGGAGTGTGGAGAGGTTGGGTATCGAGGTCAGGCGCGTAGAAGACATCAGACCGCCGAGTGATGATTGCCCGGTCACTTTGAAGCAGATGGGCGACAACATTTTTGAAGTTCGTTTTATATTAAGGGAACAGGGCGGCACGATTCAAAAGCTGAACGCCGAAGAATATGTTGACCTCTCCACTGGGGAGGTCAAACAATTTGAGCATACTGCCGAAACACGCGCCGATAATCTCACAACCGTCCGGCAGTCGCTCCGCGACTTGCGCGACATCATCAACTGCAACATAAACGATTCCGAACGGTGCATATGGCTGACACTGACGTACCGCGAGAATATGCGCGACCCGGCGCGGTTATATGCCGATATGGACAAGTTTACCAAGCGTATGAGATACTATCTGAAAAACAACGGTATGCCGGATATGGAGTATATTTATTGCATTGAGCCACAGGCGCGGGGCGCGTTCCACGCTCATTGTGTGCTTATATTCGATTCAGAAAAAGCACCGTTTATACATAATGACATTATGGCGCGGATATGGCAGCACGGCTTTACAAAAACGCAAAGCCTAAAGGGTGTTAATAATCCCGGCTTGTATCTGACTGCTTATTTAGCGGATATTGATTTCAAACAGGCTATTAGGCTTGGTGTTGACGGCAACGTTGTAAAAGAACTGTCTATCACAGACGAGGACGGAAAGCCTATCAAAAAAGCCGTATTGAAAGGGGCGCGGCTTCGGCTGTATCCGGCGGGTATGCGGATATTCAGGGTTAGCCGGGGGATAAAACGCCCGGTTGTAACCAGAACCACCGAGGGTGAGGCTATGAAGATTATCGGTGACGCGCCGCTGACATTTGAGCGTACTATACGAGTTGGTGACGAGGAAAGCATATTTAATACGATAAATTATCGGCATTTTAACCGCAAAGGCAAACCCAAAGACGATGACACACTGCCGCCTCTATAAGCGCAACCCGCCCTACTTATTGGGGCGGATTATTCGTTTTCAGTTTTCAGTCTGTTCACTATATCGGAAATTAACGCAATATCTTTTACTGATAAACCAGTCGTATCAATATTGGTGTTTTCTGATAAACCTAATAGATAATCCGTTGACACAGAAAAGAATTTTGCAAGCTCAACAAGAAAACTGATAGATGGGAGCGATAACGATTGTTCAAGAGAGTTAATAAAACTCCTTGTTTTGCTTAAACGCTTTGCAAGTTCTGCCTGTGATAGATTTCTTGAATGGCGTAACTCTTTCAATTTTTCGGATAACATGATTACTACCCCTTTTTTATGATAGCTTATCAAACAGGGGTTAATCATCATCCATTATTGGCTAATTGCAATCTAATATTGATACTATTACTTGACACAAGAGCAAGTTTCATGCTACAATGAGATAAATTCAAAGGGGGGGCGGAATTATGGAATTTTTCGAGTTTATTCAAAACATCGACAGTCAAGTTAAAAGTGCTATCGCGGCGTTCAGTATCATCGTGGGGTTGATTCATTGTTACTTTGGGTTCAAGATTTTCAAACTTGAGCTGATGATAACGGCGTTTTTAACGGGGTTAGCTTTGGGTGGTATTGCGTTCGGAATACTGTTTGAAGATGCGGGTATCGGTGTTTTAATCGGAGGTTTTTGCGGCTTTCTACTCGCGTTCCTTGCCTACAAACTCTATCGACTTTCAGTGTTCATCGGCGTTGCTTCCGTGACATTCATTATCACATTTTTAGCTTTCTTGACGTTTGAACCGGAAGCAAGTCTGCCGGTCGGGATTGTCGCCGGGCTTATTATCGGATTCATAGCTGTTTTTCTCGTTAAACCAACGATTATTATATCAACGGCGGTATCCTCGGCGGTCTTAATTGGTGTAAATGCCAATACATTGTTTGATGAAATTTGGATTGCGGTTGTGCTAGGCTTGCTTTGCGGTATCACGGGTATTATCGTCCAATTCTGCATGAATAGAGATATTAATTTAGATGGTGGTGAAGTACAACCATCTAAATTGAAATGGAATAAACACGTTGTTGGCTCAGCCACTTTAACTGTGGTTTTTATGTGTATATATTTATGTATCTCTTTCTTTAAGCTGCTTATTTCAGAGTTTGTAAGTGGGTTTGTGTTAGAGATTCTGTTATTAGCTGTTCTTTTGTTTTCTTTTCTTATAAAATTTGTTGATGAAAAGAGAAAATCATATAAGACATGGATATATATATACAGCGGTGTGTGTTTTACTTATACGTGTTTTACAGGAGTGGACAAATAGCGTTTAGTGTGATATAATGTCAATATGAGAAGAGCAGAAATAAGTGAGAAAAAGAGATGTCCGAAATGCGGAGCAATAGACAGTCAGATGAGAAATGGCTGTAATCG
>Ga0082212_10009612_pt1 | contig 12456 bp, 10 predicted proteins | sample TergutNt197P3_FD_71548 | JGI IMG/M metagenome (GOLD analysis project Ga0082212, IMG submission 71548) | Neocapritermes taracua P3 segment gut microbial communities from Petit-Saut dam, French Guiana - Nt197 P3 | ecosystem: Host-associated > Arthropoda: Insects > Digestive system > Gut ... | reverse complement strand
GGATGAGACATACATTCCCGTGCCTCCGCCCCCGGTTCCGGTTCCGCCCCCATCCCAATCCCCGCCCCCCGCATCACCGCCGGTATCGGCGCCGGAGCCCGGACCAACATCCAATCCGGAAACGGTGCGGCAAGTCGACTTCCCGGATAAACCCGTACCGGACGAAGGTGATTTTCCGAGGTCGATGGGCGTTTATATGATGGCTAATGGTACGGGCGCCACGTTGCGGAGTTACAGACTTGGACAAATCATAAGTTTTACGAACGTACTTAACCGATTCTCAGACCTCCTGCCCGCAGGCGGCGCGCTGTCATTCGCTATGGTCCCGCAGAGCTCGAATGCAAATCGTTTTATTGGCACGCGGGGGCACGAGGTCTTTTACTCCAACTTTGAGCAGTGCGTTTATGCGTTCTCAAGAAATAACGTCTTTGTAACGTCTGCGACTGACATCCTGGGTGAGGCAATGATGCGCGGCGAGTATGTGTATTTTCGCACCGATATGCACTGGACGACATATGGGACATACTTAGTCTATAGCGAAATGGTCGGCGCCCTGGGTCATACGCCCACGCCGTATACCGATTTTGAGATGACCCTGGAGGCGCCGTTTTTAGGTACATACTACAGGGATAACCCCACCAGCTATATGAGGAACAACGCGGATGATCTGGAGCTGGTATCCCCGCCTTTTCCCCATGAGTTTCTGCGTGTCACAGCGCCGGGGCAGGTAAGTGAAATCCCGCTGCTGAACTATAACGCCAGGGCAAACGACAGGTTTACAGTGTTTCTTGGCGGGCCTGCAGGGCCATGGAGTATTCTTCGCAGCGACAACGGCATGGAGGATAATTGCCTCGTGCTGACGGACTCATTTGGGCTTTCATTCGTGCCTTTACTGGCAGGCCAGTACAGGGAAGTCCATTACTACGATCCGCGTTACTTTAGCGCGGCAAAGGCGGGCGGCAGCGTAAGCGACCTGATAGCGGCTTATGATATAAAGGATATTTATGTTGTAATAGGGGATTTGCACTCGTTTAGCAGTGACTTCATTTTCCAGGCAGAGAATCAATTAGGCTGACCGGCCTCACAGCGCTATGATGAACCGCGGCATACCGCCGTCTGCGGCTGGTGCGTCAAGGAAAACGGAGAAGTTGTTCGAGTACAACCGCGCGTCGGCGACAGTGATGTACTCCTCCGTCGACTGCACGTATACCATGAGGCCTTCCGGGAGGGGCAGCAGCACCCCTGATACAGTAACCGCTGTGTTCCCTGAAAAATCGGTCCTCCTGACATTATTGACGCGGGTACAGGCCTGGCTTGCTATCACAATTCCGTTCGTACCGACAGCTACGCCGAATATGCCGGCGCCACTGTTCCTGCCAAGGCTCCTCGGATCCTCAAAGGTCTGCTGCCCGCCCTGGTCGGCGACATGCACCAGATTTGGCAGGGACATGTGGATTACATCAGGTCCGTCGTATATGGTCTCGTAGCGTCCCCTTTCGATAGTAGTGAAACCGTACACCCATGCGTCGCCTGTGACATTACGAAGGATAATCAGATTGGCCCTGCCGCCGGAGTCGCGGTTGACCGACAGCACACGCTGGGATTCGACCAGATTCGGCAACCGGTTTGGTTTGATGAGTACCGCCCGGCCGCCGGTCCCGCTGAGATCCATTATTACTGCATAAGGCGCTATGGCGACCGTACCGGCCATCATATCGATCATGTCAAGATCCACGCTGCCCTTGTCCTGTATTGTCTGAAGGCCAAGCACGCCGGTTTTCGTCATGCATGCCATGACCGGGGTCCCTATGCGGTACGGGTTACTCGCGGAGTTCGTGACGAAAGCTTCATCCGAGCTGATAATCGTCCCGTCATACAGCTCCACGCTCCTGTCGTTTACCACGATCCCGGGTTGGTGGACAGGAGTCGTTGAAGTGCGGACGTCGGCGACCCTCCCGTCAGGGGTGAACAGGAACACATATGCATCGCCAATCCGGCTCGACGCGAGTCTGGACCGTATCTCCGGCAGTACCCTGAAACTTCTGCCTCCAAGCGTGATAACCTCATCGGGGGCTTCGCGGCTGGGGCGGGCGTTCTCATATATAGCGGTGATCCGGAAATCGGTGGCGGTCACGGTGTTTGTGTTCGCGTCATAGACAAGTACGTCATCGCGGCGCAGGAAAGACCAGGAAGCCAATGCTCCGTTCTTGAACACCTGCGCGTCAGAGCTTATGCCCAGGGACGGTAAAGGGTTGCTCCCCGGAGTTGGTTCGAAACCTAATATACAAACGTCCCCGGCGCCGGCGTCGCCGACGGGTCGGAATATTATGATATAGTCGATTGCCCCTGCTGCGTTGAAGTAGAAACGGAGGCCAAGCCCGGCCGGTATATCAATCCAGCATTGCTGCCATATGGTAGCTTCGCCGTTTAAGTATACCAACGCGGATGAGGGGATGTTGTCTATCCTGTGGTTATCCGTCCCGGAAACGGACATAGGGCCGATTTCGCTGACTGTCAAGTCCCTCGAGCTTTGCCTGTCGGGCGTCCAACTAAGCGCGTAACCGTCTGCATCCACCAGCAGCGTCCCCCGCGCGCCTTCATCGATGGGAAGATCCGAGCGGCAGGGGTAAAAACCGCCCCCGCCAATAGTGACCAGCCCATTAGCCTGACCGTCGGGGCTTATACCGTTCCGCTGCAGCACGATGACCCTCTGCTCCGTGAACCCCAGCTCGTCGCAATACCTCGCCCCGCTTTTGCTGTAGGTGAATATTGCGTTATAGAACATCAACGCGCTTGTGCCCCGGGGGATCAGGTCGTTGGCGCCAAGGGTGAGGCCGCCTGTCAGGCCGATTTGATTCGCTTTCGTCAAATAACTTTGCGGCCAGTTAGGCCCGACGTCGGAGTCGGAGTACCCAAGCAGGCGCATCAGGGCTGTCACAGCCTGCGCGTATGTTATCGGTATATCCGGTTTGAATGTGCCGTCGGGGAAACCTGTCACAACATTCAGCGCCCGCACGGCGGTATTGATGTACCCCCTGGCCCAATGGTCGGCGCGTACGTCGGGGAATATCGTGAAGCCGTCATTCGCGGTCACGTCCGTGACGCCGGACAGCAGCACGGCCATTGTGCAAAACTGCGCGCGGGTAAAATGCTCGTGAGGGCGGAAGGTCCCGTCGGGGAAGCCTGTCACAATCCCGATGTTACGCAGCAGCGCAACGGCGGTTTGCGTAGGCTGGTCGGGAATATCCTGAAACTCCGCTGCGTTTACCAGGGTTGCGGGCAGTCCTATGCATAAGGCCATTGAAAGGAGTATTGCGACTATCCGTTTCATCTTTATACCAATCCCTTCGATAGTGGATGACTGTTCAGATGTGCGCCTGCTGACCTCCGCTGCCAGTATCACACGGCGCAATAGCATAATCCCGGCTACCGTTGAACAGTTGCAAAAGTGTATGATTATTCAATCCGCAGGGCTTCGACCGGTTGCAGTCTGGATGCTTTTATGGCGGGGTATAAGCCGAACAGGACGCCCAGTACGACTGATATGCCAAAAGCCAGCGCCATTACTTCAAAACGCGGGTAAAAGACCTTGTCGTATGATACCTTAACGTATGCCATCGTAAAAAGGATGCCAACGATGACGCCTACAATACCGCCCAACCCTGACACAATGGAGGTTTCGACAAGGAACTGCGTTATAATGGAGCGCCGTTCGGCGCCAAGCGCTTTACGTATGCCAATCTCGCGCGTTCGCTCAGTGACAGTTATCAGCATTATGTTCATTATGCCGATACCGCCGACAAGGAGCGAAATGCCCGCAATAAAAGCATTAAAAATCACATCCTGCCGCTCGCGATCGTTACTGTCTTCGATATACTGATTCATACTTGATACGTCCCACCACCCCCACTGCCTGTCTTTATACATAGTGAGGAGGAAACCCCTCAGCTTCTCGACGGCCTGGCTCGTGGTGGTGGCGTCCTTGGCTTTGACTACGAATGACTCGATTGACGAGTTGCCCATCAGCAGCCTGTTTAGCGTATACGGGACGAATACGTAGTTGTCTTCAGACCACTCGGAGTTATCGAACTTCTGCGCGTACACCCCTATCACCGTGAATGAGTGGTTGTTGATAGTGATCGTCTCCCCAATCGGGTTTTTGTAGTTGAACAGGTTTTCCTTGATAGCGGAGCCAATAATGCAGACCTGATTGGATTTCTCTACATCCATATAGCCAAAATCGCGCCCGAGCGCTATGGCGCTGTTAGTGCATATGCTGTACTGATCGGAAGCAAAGACGAGTTGCTGCGTCCGGTAAATTTTTGAGCCGTACCTGATACCGTTCTCCATCCACATACTCTGCTGTGGGGTGACGCCTTCGACAAGGTCTGTAAGGCTGAGGCAGAATTCGTATAACTCCTTGGTGAAATCCTTGCCGCCCCACATACTTGCGTATACCTGTATCCGGTTTACGCTGGTATTGCGCATATACTCCGTCCACTGGTCGGTATTGGCTTGCTGCAGCGATACAAGAACTATTACGGCCGCGACGCCAATGAAAATACTCAGTATCGTCAGTATCGCCCGGCCCTTTTTTATCATTATTGACCTGATAGCCATACTAAAAGTCTTTAATAGAATCATTTGTGCGGCACCCCCCCGAAGCTTGCCGCGTCGTGGCCATGATGCGACTGATCTACTATATGCCCGTCCACAAGCCTTATTTGCCTCTTTGCCATTGCGGATATGCCGTCGTCGTGGGTTATCAACAGAATCGTTGAACCCTCCGCATGCAGGCTGTTCAATATATCGACGACATGCGCGCCGGTCCGGGAGTCGAGGTTGCCGGTAGGCTCGTCCGCCATGATGACCGGCGGTTTGGTGGCGATAGCCCGGGCGATGGCTACCCGCTGCTGCTGGCCTCCGGACATTTCGCCCGGCTTATGCGTGGCCCTTGACTCGAGGCCTACGCGTTGGAGAGCCTCTTCCGCCATATCGTGGCGCAGCTCGCCGCGGATACCTTGATAAATCAAAGGCAACTCCACGTTTTCAAGCGCGCTGAGGCTTGGTATGAGGTTGAAGCCCTGAAAGATAAACCCGATGAGGTGGTTGCGGATTCGTGCAAGCTTGCGATCGGGTAAATCTGATACGGGCTCGCCGTCGAGCAGGTACTCGCCGTAAGTAGGTTGGTCAAGGCATCCGAGTATGTTCATAAGCGTGCTCTTGCCCGATCCGGAAGCCCCGATGATAGCTACAAACTCGCTTTTTTGCACGCTCAAGCTGACCCCGTCAAGGGCGCGGACTTCATTTTCAAAGCCCTCGTTGTATATCTTGTAGACTCCTCGTATATCGATAAGCGGTTCATCCATAGTATACAACGCCGCCCCTCCCGAAGCCCCCCTGGTTATCCTCGTCAAGTGGTATTATCTGCGTAAACACATCCACGCCATCTTCAACGCCTGATATGATTTCGATGCCGTTTTCGTTGCCGATCCCACACTCGACAGGCACGGCGAAAAACCCGTTCGGGACTATGCCGTCGGCTAAATCGATAGCATTTTCGGGGCGCTCGTCGGCTTTTACGAAGAGGCAAGTCCCAAACTCCGTGTTCTTCACAGCGATGACCGGGGCAATCAGGATATCCCATCTCTGCTCGACGACCAGCCTGTAATCAACATACTGCCCGCTCATCAGCATCCCGCTGTAATTCTCCATTTCAAACACTGCCGGATAGGTGACCATCGAGCCGCCCATCATCATGTTCGGATCGCCTGACGGGGTCAGGCTTATCGATCTTACGACGCCCGGCATCGTCATCTGCCCATTCGCTGTCCAGACGGTTATCTCCACGGGCATACCCGGGCGCACCTGACTGGCCTGGCGCTCATCCACCTGGGCGTCGACCATCATCTTATCCAGCTTTGCGATTGAGATTACTGCCAGCCCGGGCTCAACGATTTCGCCCGGAATCAGATTGTTGTACATCACAGTGCCTGACATTGGCGCGGTGACATTAAGGTTTGCATAACCCTTCATTTTTTCCGCAATCTCGTCTTCGACCTCTTCTATCTCAAGCTCAAAGGCCTTTATCTGCTGCAGCAGGGCGTCGGCTTGCTCGTTGTCTTCACGGTATTCAATGCGGCACAACGTTTCGCCGCGCCTGTAATCCATATAGCTCACAAGATTCACATAAGTGAGCCTGCCCGGTGCCCTGATAATCATCTCCTCTGAGCGGCCAAACCTAAGCTCGCCCGCTTCGTACGGGTAGAAATCCTCTGCGCCCGACCGTATCACGGCGCTAGCCTGCATACCCTCGGCGAGGGTTCCGGGGTTTTCCAGACTGAAGACGACTTCAAACAGGGTAGTGCCTTCCGGTGATACGCGACGCACTTTGTGGATTTCCGACACGCGCCCTGTGACGACCGACATGACCACGGGGATGGAGATATCCGCTGTTTGGCCGATAGCTATCTCATGCTCGTAGGCATAGCTGAAATATAGGGAAAGACTGAGGTTCGCGTCGTCGACCAGTATCCCGACCCTTTGCCCCGTAGACACAAAATCCCCGGTCCTGAGATTGGCGGCGTCTATTAGCTGTCCGGAAAAAGGCGTCCTTAGAACGAGGTTGGAAACCCTTTCAGCCTCGTCGCCCAGAAGTATCTCCAAATCGACATTAGCCTTGTCGATTTTTCTCCGGATATCATCAATGCCCAGATAGAGCTCCGCTATTTCACCGTCCAGATCCGATGAATCCAGGGTGAACAGCAAATCGCCCTCAAAGACCATATCGCCCATCGAGTAGTAGCTCTCTCCCACACGGCTCCTGCTGAGTACGGCTATATCGGCCGACTCCACAGGGCGTACGAACCCGTAACCACGCACCGCAGTTTCCAGCATACCCCTGTACACAGGTTCGGAGAGGGGTTGCATCTGCTTTTCACGGCTGAAAAGCCAGTACATCCCGAAAACTATACCCGCGATTACAACCGCTGTCGCGCACAGGCCGATAATCAATCGTATGCGCTTGCGACGCTTCTTGCGTTTAGCGGCAGTGGATTTTTGCTGAGTTGGCGCCTGCGGGTAGTCTTGGGGTGGGGGAGTCTGCTGCAAAAAGGGCCCCTGCTGCACAGGGCTATTGTCTGTTGTCGTTGGTGAGTCTGGCATTGTGGAATCTCCTTCTTAGTAATTCGCTGCCAAAAGTTCAAAATAGGCCCGGGGGTGGCCGCAGACGGGGCACTCCCCGGGCGCCTCCATTCCGTACTCGATGTGGCCGCAGTTGCGGCAGAGCCATTCGCAGCCCCCGTCGCGATTGAAGACAGTGTTATCTTCAATATTCCCATAGAGCTTGAGATAGCGCTCCTCGTGGCTCTTCTCGATCTTCGCGACGCCGGCGAACGTATCGGCGAGTACATGAAAGCCTTCCTCGCGCGCTTCCTTCGCCATGCGTTCATACATTTCCGTCCACTCTTCGTGTTCACCCTCGGCGGCGGCAAGGAGGTTTTCCATCGTACTCCCTACGCCATCAAGCGCATTGAACCAAAGCTTCGCGTGTTCCATCTCGTTGCGCGCAGTCTCCTCAAAGACTGCCGCAATCTGCTCATATCCTTCCTTTTTCGCTTTTGATGCAAAATAGGTATACTTGTTCCTCGCCTGGCTTTCGCCGGCAAATGCCTCCAACAGGTTCTTTTCTGTTTTACTACCTTTTAATTGCGCCATTAGAATTACCTCCAAAAATAAATGTTATAAACAGTTGACGGTTCCACACCTAACTTATCCGCACTCAAACGCCCTATCGGGGTTTTCGGCGTTTCCTGAATATATATACCAAAGCAACCAATCCAATCGCCGAGGATAGCGGACCCGCATAGAAAAACCAGATGACGATCCCGGAATCGCCGCCTGCTATATCGAACACGCCGCTCAGCAGCAGGCCGCAAACAATCGTCGCTACGCCAAAATTATACGCATTCAGGAACAACCTGTACCCCTTTGCGTTGGCAACCCACGGCCTCAGGCATAAAAAGAAGACAACCCCGAATACTGCAAGGACAGGACATACGGCAAAAAGATATACGGAGTACACTCCGTGCCCGAATACAGGGTAGATAAATGCGATGGCAAGGGACAATAGAGTAAGCGCGGCGTATACGATTGATGTTTTCCGCAGGCTACCCATTTACTGCCCCTGCTCCCGTCCCGATGTAGATTATATCGCTGATACTCCGCTCCGCGATTCTGTCCCCGCTGCCGGTCGGGTTGTTTACAGTGCGGCCAAGAAACCACATGCAAGCCGAGCCGCCACCATCGAGATTGTACGCAGTATGGCAACCAAGCCCTATGAACAACTCCGCAAGGTCGAATAATGAAATCCCGTAGCTTACGGAAGTCCGGCCGTCGACTACGATGAAAACATAACGCAACGGGGCTATCTGACCAATCGCGGTCCTCGGGTTACACGACCCTGTACTTGCCACGTTAACTCCGTCCACAACTAAACCCGGACCGAATGAAAAGCTATGTAATGCACCGTTAATAACGAGTTCTTCGCCGGAAACCTCGCCTTCCCTGGCAATGGAAAGGTTCCCATCCTTATCGACGATCAATGCGTAGTTTGACGAACGGGGCCTGGGGATATCCCTGTACAGCACCCCATTTCGGATAATAAGGCCATCACCGCGAAATCCGTAAAAATCCCCGTTTATGGCGAAGATGGCGTCGTTACGGGCTGCGATGACCGACGTAGTTTCGCGGATGTTCCTGCCGAACGTATCGTGCGCAAAAGCCGTCCTCAGATATCCGGCGTCAGACAACTCGACATGAGCGACATAATATACGAGCTTATTTGACTCGAACCTCTCTATTTCTATCATGATTTTGCCGTCATAATAAGATGAATCGGTTATTATCGGTTCGGTCGGTAAATCAGGGCCAATTGGTGATGTTGACGCCCCGGAATCAGGAGTCGTCTGTGGTATAGTCTCAAGTCCGTTGCCGGAGGGCGCGGGGTCGGGTCCGGTCGGTTGCTGTAATCCGGGTGTCGCGCTTGTATTTGGAGTTGGGGCGCCGGAAACGATCGGCTGCGGAAGGATAGGCAGCGCTTTGGGGATCACAAATGAGTCAATCAACGTGTATGTAAACGCTGCCACCAGTATTAAGGCGAGTACCACTGCCCTTAGGTACTTGGAAATAATAGACTTCAAATCAGTTTTCACACTTTCATTCTTCAATCAGGAGCCCCTTCTGTTTTGCCTTCTACAATATATCACACTTTTTAAATACAGCAATAGAAACTTCATATTGCAATGCATAATCCACCGCAGTATAATAAAAAGCGTTGATTACATAAATAAACAGGGGGGCAGATATGAACGATAAGAAAATAGCCAATCCCGGGCCGTTGGGGCTGCTTGGCTTTGGGATGACAACGGTACTGCTGAATCTGCATAACGCCGATATTATTCCGCTATCGGTCGCTATAATCTCGATGGGGTTCGCTATGGGGGGGTTAGCCCAGATCATAGCCGGGTTGTTCGAGTTTCGGAGGAACAATGTTTTCGGCGCTACGGCGTTCACTTCCTACGGTCTGTTCTGGTGGTCGCTTATATTCATTTGGAACAATCCATTTGGAAGTCTGCAAGCCGATCCGGTATCCATGGGGTACTATCTGCTTTTATGGGGGGTATTCACCGCGTTCATGTCCATTGGCACGCTGAAGCACAACCGCGCTACCCAGGTCGTATTCTTCTCGCTGACTGTGTTGTTTTTCCTGCTTGCGATAAGTGATTTCGCGGAATCGCAGATAGTACACAAGATTGCCGGATATGAGGGCATATTCTGCGGCCTGTCCGCTGTTTACGCAAGCGTTGCGCAGATTGTTAACAACGAATATGGGAGAAAGGTCTTGCCGTTAGGTGACAAGAAGTAGGCTCCCTATGCGGGTTCAGTAATTGAATGATGTGGAGGAGTGAGCGGCAACGGGAGGAATATTCGGGGTTTGTTCAGACAGCGAGTGCGTGATGGACTTATTCTTCGGCACTGATTATCATACGCACCTGGGGACCAGGCGGGCAGGTATGGCGGTTTTTGACGGGAGTCACTACACCCGGGCCATACATAACATAGAAAACTCGCCATTCAGGACGAAATTCGAGCCGCATGTGTCCGATATGAAAGGATATGTGGGCATTGGGTGCATAAGCGACAGCAATCCCCAGCCAATAATCATCAACTCCAGAATAGGCACATTCGCGGTGGTGACAGTTGGGCGTATCAACAACAGAATCGAACTATCGAGGCAGTTGATTTCCGAGGACAACGCGTACTTCACAGAAATGAGCGTCGGGGTTATCAATGACTCGGAGCTTGTTGCTTCGCTTATATGCCGAAAGGACAGCATACCGGAAGGAATAAAGTATGCGCAGAGCAGGATCGATGGCTCGATGACTATGCTCATCTCCGCTGACGGCGGGCTGTACGCATCAAGGGACAGGTTGGGTAGGACGCCGCTGTCTATAGGGAAAAAGGACAACGGGTCGAAAGGCTATTGCGCGAGCCTTGAGTCGTTCGCATATATAAACCTCGGGTATAAAGCGTTCCACGAACTTGGCCCCGGCGAGGTGATTTTTATCACCCCTGACAAGATGACGACTATTTTCGAACCCCTTGATGAGATGAAAATGTGCGTTTTTTTGTGGATGTACTACGGTTTCCCAACGTCAGACTATGAAGGGGTCAACGTGGAGGTGATGCGCTACAAATGCGGCCAGCGTTTGGCGGAACAGGACTTCAGTAATAAGACGAATGTTGAGGTTGACTACATAGCGGGGATACCCGACTCCGGCACCCCTCATGCAATCGGATATGCAAATCAATCGAACATCCCGTTCGCCCGGCCCCTGATTAAGTATACCCCGACATGGCCCCGGAGCTTTACCCCAAGGGATCAGAGTATACGCGATTTGATTGCCCGTATGAAACTCGTCCCGATAAGCGCATTGATTGAGGACAAGAGGCTGTTGTTTGTTGAGGACTCGATTGTGCGCGGTACACAGTTACGCGGCTTGATGGACTATCTTGCTTCCTGCGGGGCCAGGGAACTCCACGTACGGATAGCTTGCCCGCCTATTCTGTACGGTTGCAGATACCTTAACTTTACACGTACGTTGATAGAACAAGAAACAATATCGAGGCAAACTATTGAAAAGATAGAAGGCGGCGCTCTGGTGAATGACGACGAGATAACCCGCTACGCGGATTCGGGTTCGAAGCAATATCGCGATATGGTCGAGGAGATACGAAAGAGCCTCAACCTAACAACGCTTGAATACCATTCGCTTGACAGCATGCTGGGTTCTGTCGGCATAGACAAATGCAAGTTGTGCACTTATTGCTGGAACGGAATCGGGTGATGCCGGGAGATGATGATTTCCTTAACGAGGCCGTTTACACCATAATAGGAATGCACAAATGTACTAAGGAGTGGCCGAAAACATGTGTTGCAGTATATATAAAGGTTTGATTACAATGGGGGGGCAAACAGGAAGAAAGCGGGGATCCTTGGCGTTTGAGGCTGCAAGCAGGGGCTGCTGAAACTTAGCAATTCCAACAGCCCCTGCTCAATTATCAATGCCGCATATCAATTTGAGTTTCTGTCCTTCTTCTTCGATATGGAAGATAGCACCAACTCCATCATCTCCCCGGGTGTGAACCCATGCTCTACCACGCACTCAAAGACTTCCTGCATCTCACAATTGCTTTTTCGAGCTAATAGTTCAACCCGCTCAACCCGTAACCCCTCAATTATCATACTGTGCTTGAGTATTGCCTCATCTATCTCTTCCATATCCCTTTCAAGGTTTGCCATGCACGTGTTGTTTTCCATGCCCATCACTCCTTGCGAGGTATATTGGTTACGCCACCATTATAGAACCGGGGCGCCCAAAAAAGCAATAATCGTTTCATTACAACTCTTAAAAAACCTGTAACGTAAGAAAAAAATATCATTGGAGGATGGAAAATGCTTATTAATGATGAACTCAGGAAAGAAAAGGAGTCCCGTCTGGGCAGAATCGATAAAATGATGTCAGATCGCGGGCTTGACGCGGTTATCTTTACTTCTACTTCGCAAGTTGCTTATCAGGCAAATGTCAAGTATTTGGCAAACGCGCCTTTATCCACGCGACGCGCAATAGCTTTCAAAGCGCAAGGGGAAGAGCCTTGTCTGCTGCTTCCTATGGCCGGTGATAGGAAAACCCACCCAAATAATAGCTGGGTAGAGACCGAATGCTTGTATTTAGGCAACATGCTGCCTACCGCGGTTTCGCTTATTGAAAAGCTTCCTATGCAAAGACCCCGCATCGGCTGGGCGTCCCTTGATGAGATCCCATATAACATTTATAGTGCGTTTATTGGGACAAAAGCCGAGTTCGTTGACATTACACGTGATTATACGGTTCT
>Ga0082212_10009611_pt1 | contig 12459 bp, 11 predicted proteins | sample TergutNt197P3_FD_71548 | JGI IMG/M metagenome (GOLD analysis project Ga0082212, IMG submission 71548) | Neocapritermes taracua P3 segment gut microbial communities from Petit-Saut dam, French Guiana - Nt197 P3 | ecosystem: Host-associated > Arthropoda: Insects > Digestive system > Gut ... | reverse complement strand
TATTTCAATCCCTTTAAGGGCTTCAGGAAGGACTATTTGTTGATTGAGAGAATAAGTCCAATTGAGGAAAGGGAGAATTACAATCATACTGATTACCGTCCAAAAGGCTGTCGAAACATAAAAAGGCCGATCAATTCCCAAATATTCTTTATAATTATCACTGAACAACCAAGCGCAAATGACGGCAGGACACATAATAACCCCCACTGTTTGCAGGAACTGCGTCCCTCGTATTAAATCGGGATAGTCGAACAGGTTTTGTTGAATTTCTTTCATTACTTCCGGGTTTATACCGACCTTAAAAACAATCAGTATGGAGGCGAAGAACATAGTAAAAAACGTGCAGGAAGCAATAACTATTAAAAGCATCAAAAGTTGTGCAAATACCGGAGTATTTTTAAACGCAGCCTTCAGGAACATCGTGTAATTTTAGATTTACGATTTACGATTTTAGATTAAAAAAATCCTAATTTTTAATTTTTAATTAATCAAGAGTCTCTATCTGAAAAATATTTTCGAAATTGTGTCCGTTCATGTGAAGAAGGGTCTTCCAAACAAATCGTACTCAGTTTGCCTTTGAACTCTTCGATGGAATGAAAATTCATGGCAGTCATCCACTCTTCTATTCCCCGTTTCATGACCGAAATAATTTCATTTCCATGCTGATAAACCGTACTGCATATTTCCACAGCCGAAGCCCCACTGAGAATACACTTGATAACACCTTCCCAGTCGTGGATTCCGGTACAGGAAGCGATGGACAGATTCGGAAGTTTACAACTGACAATAGGCGTCCACCGCAAGGTATCCGCAATGTCCGTTTCGGAACTGAAAACGTCGCCGGAATAAATTTGGAACCGGTGAATATCTATATCCGGCTGGTAGAATCGACTGAATAAAACAACCCCATCGGCGCCTGCCGTTTGTAAATCGTTCGCCAATTGTACCATGTGACTGAAATACTTACTGATTTTTACAATGATTGGAATAGAAACCAATTCTTTCACTTTTTCGGTAATTTGCAAATACAGTCGTTCAAGGAAATTGTTGTAGCCATTATTTTCGGTGCACAATGCAAAAATATTCAGTTCGATTGCATCAACGCCCGCCAATTCTATTTGCCGGACAAAATCAATCCAGTTACCAACTTTATGACAGATGATACTTGCGATTACCGGAATATGGCATATTCTCTTTGTTTCCCGGATTAACTTCAGATAGTCGGTAATCTGCATGCTTTTTTCAATACAATGACGTATTCCACTGACTTCCGGTGATGGAATTTTTGTTGTTGTATCCGTTTGCATTTCGATTTGCTCTTCAAAAATCGATTGTAGAATAATTGCACCCGCACCCGCCTTCTCAAGTTCTTTATTTTTTTCCGCCGTACCGGTCAAACCTGAACTCGCAATAACGATTGGATTAGGGAGGCTTAAACCGGCAAATGTTGTCTTAATAAGATTCATCATATTACTTCGAGTGAATAAATACAACTACAAAACTATAAAATTTTACGAATATACGCTAATATTTATATTTTTTTAACGGATTGGATGATTATCTAATCCGCATTCGTGACACGGCGCCCAGATAACCGCCGTGATGCCGTTTGGCATAATCGGCGACTGTGAAGCCGATACGTTTCATGGTTTCTACAACTAACAAATCGCCGTGTTGTGCATCGCTCGGATGCAAAAAACAAGCGGGCGTTCCCGTAGAACTGAAAGTGGTGGCAATATTGGAAGCCACTTGTCCGGCTTTACCCATTCCACTGCAAACCAATTTCCCGTTTTTTTGATGTATTTGCGAAAAAATTAAATCAATCGCCCGGTTATAAGCATCCGAAAGCGGAATCCGGCGAATCGCTTGTACCTCTTTTTCAATAATTTCTTTCAAAGGAGTAATCATTGTATTCATTTATTATGGTACAAAGATATTTATTTCTACTTTTGTACGCTAAAAAAACAGCAAATTATGCAATATTCTTCATTTGTTTCAACCACCGGACTTCGAATTGTTCATCTGCTTTCCGATTCTCCTGTTTCATATTGCGGTTTTGCCATCCAAACCGGAACACGCGATGAGTTATCAGGTCAATACGGATTGGCGCATTTCGTCGAACACATGTTATTCAAGGGAACCGAAAAACGGAAAGTCAGGCACATCCTCAACCGGATGGAAGCGGTAGGCGGCGAATTAAATGCATATACCACCAAAGAGGAAACATTTTTATATACAGTCTGTTTACAGGAAGATACAGAAAGAGCGATTGAGTTGCTTTCCGATTTGATTTTCCGGTCTCGATTTCCGGAAAACGAAATTGAAAAAGAGAAGGAGGTAGTGATTGATGAAATCCACTCCTGTGAGGATACGCCATCTGAACTTATTTTCGATGAATTTGAAAATATGATATTTGAGGGAAGCGACTTAGGACACGCCATATTGGGTGAAGTGGAAAGTATTCAGGGTTTCACATCCGGCGCCTGCCGCGATTTTGTAAAAGAATTTTATCGTCCCGAAAATATGGTTTTCTTTTCTTACGGAAAAACGCCCTTTTCAAAAATCCTCCGGTATGTGGAAAAATATATACCGGTGAATGATCCCGTTACTCCGAATCGTTTACTGCGAAATTCCAAGCCGGAGCTGTTATCCGGTTTGACTCTTACAAAAGACAAAAACCTGCACCAGACGCATATCGTAACCGGCGGAAGCGCTTATGGAATTTTTGACGACAAACGGATGGGATTGTTGTTATTAACAAACATTCTGGGAGGACCGGGCATGAACAGCCGGCTCAACGTGAGTTTACGCGAAAAATACGGTTTGGTTTACATGGTGGAAGCCGAAGTTATTTCATATACCGATACCGGATTGTTTACTGTTTATTTCGGATGCGACCCCGAATCGGTGGAGCGATGTTTATATTTACTCCGCAAAGAATTAAAGTGTTTGCGTGATAAGCGGCTGTCGGGTTCTCAGTTCGCCGCTGCCGTTAAACAGTGGAAAGGACAGATAGGAATCGCAAGCGAACACAGAGAAAACGTTGCCCTGCGTTTGGGAAAGAATTTCCTGCATTTCAACCGTTACGACTCCCTGCCGCAAACCTGTCAAAAGATTGATGCGCTCACGGCAGAGGGTCTATTAGAAATAGCCAATGAAATTTACGAAGAAAAACGATTGTCTTCCCTGATTTATCAATAGGCTTTTACTATCTTCTCGGTATAAGATTTACCTCCTACATTTATTTTTAACAAATAAACGCCGGGTTGTTGCGTGTATTTCGACACATCTTGCGAAAAGGTTTGCGTGCCGCCTTGCAATTCGCCGGATAGCAATGTCGCTAATTTCGCTCCGGTCTGGGTATATAATTCTATCGTTACAATGGCCTTTTCCCCTAAGGAATAAGTTAATTGCAATTCATCGCGGAAAGGATTAGGAAATGCTTGAAATGAAAACGCGACATCCGGAGCTTGAATTCCTGTCGGACTTTTTGACTGTGGATTCGTATTCAAATACGAACGGGAATCCAACAACTTCCGGTCTCCGTTGCGAGAAATAGAATAATCTTCCAGAGTAACGAAAAGTGGCAAGCGGACTTCCTGTGCATACCAAAGATATTTCACCCGCTCGAACGAAGCAGTACCTTCAGTTGTCTTGACCCGTAAAGCAGTGAAAGACACATTGTCCGGAAGAATAACCACACCGATGGCGTCGGCATGGGTAGAATACGTACCTTCAATTTTGCTTGAGTAGGTCGAATTACCTTCTATGGTATATGTCCCTGCATATTTCCCTGAGAATTGGGTGCCGTATGTCTGTGGGTACTTGGTTTTCACTATAGGCTCCGTGTATTGAAGCGTACTATTACCGGCTTTGTATCCCCAATATTCATTGGTGAGTTCCGTATTGACGAAAAAGAATTCGCATCCGTCGTTCCTGCTGACTTTGACCGAGCCTATATCGTCCAACAAATCCGAAACGGATTTTTTTTCGTCCAACAGGGTCGCTTTACTGAAATCCCACACACAACTTTGACCGGATTCTCCGGGAGATTGATACTGTACCGCCTGGCATTCATGATTTTCTCCGGGGAAAAAACCATGACCGGCTTTTGTCATTGTCACTTGCGAAAAGAGCAAGGAGGTAGCTCCTAACGTACTAATCAAAAGAGTAAGAAAATGTTTCATAACTTATAATTTTTAAAACTGATTATTATTTAGAATGAACAAAGGTAATATTTTTTTAGAAAACAACGAAATATGTGAACACGAGTTTTCTCCATTTTTTCATTTCGTGGGTAAAAACGACTATTTCGTGGACGCTGGATACCATTTGGTGGATAGACTCCTTTTTTTCTTGTTTCCCGTTTTTTTTGTATATTACTTTGCAGCATGAATTTTAACTTTTAATACAAATTTATTATGAAACATTTAAGACTTTTATTTTTACCTTTTTGCCTCTACTTGTCAGGGGCAATATTTACGCAGGCGTTTGCACAAAGCAACCTCCCAATCGGAAGCGCTTCTTATTTAACGCTTGAAGAAGCTGTGGGCGCCATTCCCGTCGAAGCATCTGCCGGCATTGATAGTATGGCAATTAAATTTAACAGTACTCGCAATGCTTCCTTTACCCGGAGCGCTGCCGCAAAATCATCTGATAGCAGATTAGCTTTTGGACATGACCACATCAACGGTTATGTTAGTTTCGACCTCGATAACCCGACAGACCAAACAGCATTGTCAGGCAGCGCTTGGAATACCTACGGCGGCGATTGCGTTAACGGTATTTTATACACTTACGATGAAGACGGAAATTTCAGACTGTATGAAAGCGCTACCGGTACGCTTATCAAGCAAATTGATGACGCATGGGATGAGTTTATGTCGGGTATGGCTTACGATTATTCCACCGGTACCATGTATGGAGTAAAAAGACTTGATTTGTTCACCATTGATATGGCAACCGGTGTTCCGACAAAAGTGGCTGATATAACAGGAATAGCCACTGAATTTTTGCTTACGCTTGCCATCGACCTTGATGGCAATATGTATGGAATAGAAGTGAATATCAATACCAATTCAAATTTCTATTCTATTAATAAAACAACCGGCGTATGTACGGTGATAGGCAACACCGGTGTACGCGTAAATTATGCGCAAAGTATGAACTTCGACCATAATGACGGAACCCTCTACTGGTGTCATTGTTTTAATTTATCCAATGCGGGCTTCCGTACTATTGATGTAGCCACAGGCGCTACTACATTAATAGCAGACTGGAACAAAGAAATAACGAGTTTTCATGTTGAATTTGAGGTGGAGGAAGAAGTTATTACGCCGCCCTTCGTTGCCGTAACCGATATTACGGATGTACCTGAAACAACAATTGCGGGAAAAGCGCTTGAACTGACAGCTACAGTGAATCCGGCGGATGCAACGAATCAGGACATCGTATGGACTGTGAAAGACGACGGTGGCATTAATGCGAAAGTTACAGGCAGCGACTTCTATGCCGACAAAGTAGGGAAAGCTGTTGTTACTGCGACGATAACCGGCGGAATAGCCGAAGGCGAAGACTACACACAGGATTTCGAGATTGAGGTGAACAAGCCTGAGGTTACCAAAACAGAATATATTAATACAGAAAAACCTACAATCTTTTTCGGAACGATAAACTGCGGAAGCGAACAATTTAATTATAGTTACAACATAACGGACGGTACCGTTAGTCTGAATGGCGGGGAGTTCAAGCCGATGGATGATGTATTGGAGATCAATTGGACGGATATAAAAGCTGTTGCCAAACATTATTTTCCGGGAATAAGCATTATGAGGGAAGATTTTTACGATTTGTCTCAATTAATTTCCCACGAACCCACTTATGAATTGGTTATTTCTTTCGAATATAAAGATGGAAAAATCACAGAAAAGGAAATATTCATAGAAACCATTGTTACAGAATTGATAAATGATTCACGTTCTGAACTTTTCGGAGAACTGCCGGTAAAGTCTATTTATTATAATATCAGCATTGAAACATCCACAGGCGGGGCTGTTCATGCAGATACTTACACATCAATGAAGAAAGAAACCGTTACGCTGAACATCCGGCCGGATGAAGATTACGAACTCATGAAAATCGTGGTTCACCAAAAAGACGACACTAAGGTAGGACTTACCTTATCGGGTAGTGGAGACGTCCGTACTTTCATCATGCCTGATTTCGATGTGGTGGTCGCTGTCCACTTTAAATACGCGGGCGTGACAACCGGTATCGATAAGACTTCGCAGGCAAAAGCCTTGAAAGCATGGGTGCAGGACGGAATTTTACACATAGACGGATTGACGGCAGGCAAAGCTTGGAGCGTACATAGCATTACGGGCTTGCTTATACATCAAAGCATTGCCGGTAACGATAAAGCGGAAATATCCTTACCTGCTCGCGGGGTATATATTGTTAAATCGGGGAAAGAAACCCTTAAGGTGATGAATTGAGAATTGAGAATTAAGAATTAAAAGCGAAGAGGCTGTCTCATTGGGCAGCCTCTTCGTTTTTAATCGCCTTGATAACAATTTGATGTTATCTTTATCTTCTAACCTCCTGAAGTTTTTCGATAAAGTCGGGGTCAATCACAACCCCCAATCCGGGTCCTGTGGGCGCTTTTACTTTCCCGTTTACCACTTTCATAGGTGCTGTGGGACATTCGTAAGGCACGTTGGTCCGGAAACCTTTGAATTCGGTATGCGTCGTTGGATTGGGAACCGCTGAGAAAAAGAGCGTATTATAAAGAAATCCCAATCCGCCATCCGACATGTGTGTGACACAGGTTTTCCCCATCGCTTTTGCCATCAGCGCTACCCGCATGGAACGGATGAAACCTCCGGTATAGTATGTGTCCGGCTCCACAATGTCTAAGCCGTCATTAGCTAACAACCACCTGAAATTATATAAGTTCTGGTCTTGTTCGCCATTAGAAACGGGTATGGTAAGCGCATCGGAAACCTTTTTGATGTCCTCAAAATGATAATACATGACAGGCTCTTCATAAAACGCGTAATCATACTCTTCCAATATGCGCCCGATTCTTATTGCCCCATCCGCATCGTAATAACCATTAGCATCGGCATACAGCGTCCATTTATCGCCATAAAGTTCCCGAATCATGGGAATCAATTTTTCGGCTTTACCCGGTATTCCTGCGTAATGAATATCCTTAGTGCCTATCATATATCCTACCCTGATTTTCAGCGCATCGACATCAAATTGCGCCACTTCCCGCTGAACAAGTTCTATATGCCTTTCTAAAGGCGCATCTCTATATTCGGTAGCCACATAAACGCCTACTTCGGGATTGTGAACTTCTCCAATTAACTGCACAGCCGATTTATTGGCGATTTTCCCCATCATGTCCAATATGGCAAACTCGATTGTAGCCAAAGGAACGCCAATCGCCAATCCGTTCAATCTGAAGTTTGAATTGTAAAGAAAAAACTTTTCCATCATCAAGTCCAATTCCCTTGCGTCCTGTCCTATAAAGAAAGACCGCGTAGTCCTTAGAAAGATAGGAATCAACATTGATATGGTGGGATGCGCTACGGAGATACCTTCCGCTCCGTCTTTGGAACGGACGCGACATATATAAATATTGTTGTTTTCCAACAATTCAACAGTCTCGATAATTACGGGATCGGGAAAAAGTTCTTTCTTAAAAACCGGTTGTTGAAGCGCATGATCAAGTTTATCGTAACGCGCTTTTAGTTCTTCAGCTGAAAATGCCCTTTTTTCACCTGATGTGCATGACACAAGAGGCAGATTGGCAACCGCCACCCCGCCAACGATGGCGGAAGTTAAAAATTGACGCCTTGTTGCTGTTTTCATATTATTACTATTTCACTTTGTCACCCGTCACCTGTCACCCGTCACTTTTTCTGTTTCTTCCTGTTCTGAATTTCGTATGCAATCGGAGCAGCCGTGAACAGCGATGAGAAAGTTCCTACAAATACGCCGAGCAACATGGCGAATGAAAAGCTGCGGATGGATTCGCCGGCAAAAATGAAGATAACTACCAAAACGATAAGGGTACTTATACTGGTATTGAAAGTCCGGTCTAAAGTGGAATTGAGCGCTTCATTGAACAGTTCGTATTTATTCCGTTTCGGATACAAACGCGAATATTCGCGGACGCGGTCGAAAATAACCACTTTGTCGTTGATTGAATATCCGATTACGGTCAGTATGGCGCCGATAAACGTCTGATCGATTTCGAGCGAGAAAGGAACAAATTTCCATAGAATGGCATATATTCCCAAAATAAAGAGTGCATCGCCCGTTAGCGCTACAATAGAACCTGCGCTGTAGGAAATATCACGGAAGCGGAGTAAAATATATAAACCAATGGCAAACACGGCGACAATAACCGCCAAGTAAGCGCCTGTCTTGATATCTTCTGCAATACTCGGTCCCACTTTTTGCGAACTGAGAATATAGTTCTCACTGAACTGTTGATGGGTCGTTCCCGCCGGCAGTAATTGCTTCAGTCCTTCATACATTCTTCCGATTATTTCATCGTCAACGCCTTCGGAATTGTCGGTAATTCTATAATTCGTCGATATGCGCACTTGATTGGGAGAACCAACCGTAATCACACTTGGCATGTGATTTTCAAACTGGGGATCCAACAATGTTTGCGCTTCCACCGTATTTACCGCTTGGTCGAAACGGACAATATAGTTCCGCCCACCCGTAAAGTCGATTCCCTGATTTAGCCCGTTGAATACCAAGGCAAGCAGGCAGATAGCGACAACAATCCCGTTGACGGCGAATATCAATTTTCTGTTCTTCATCAGATTGAATTTCGGATTTACCAAGAAATTCTTTGTCAATGAAGTAGTAAAAGTCAGGTTCAACAGTTTTCCTCTTTCCATGAAACTCAAATAGATGACACGGGTCAGGAAAACAGCGGTGAAGAAAGATAAAACAATACCAATAATCAGGGTGGTGGCAAATCCCCGGATGGGACCGGTTCCGAATACAAATAATATCACACCGGTAATAATGGAGGTTAAATTGGCGTCGAAAATAGCTGAAAATGCCATTTTATAACCTTCTTCCACAGCGTTCTTTACTTTCTTCCCGCCCCGGATTTCTTCTTTAATACGTTCATAAATCAACACATTGGCATCGACTGCAACAGCCAAAGCCAACACAATACCTGCAATACCCGAAAGTGTGAGAACTGCGTGGAAAGACGCCAACACGCCCATCGTGAAAAACAAATTGAGCAGCAACGCGCTGTTGGCAACCAATCCGGGTTTGAGACCATACACAACAATCAGGTAAGCCATCAAAAGTATCAGGGCAATCACAAATGCAATAAATCCTTTGTTGATGGATTCCTGTCCCAAAGAAGGACCGATAACGTCTTCCTGAATGATTCGCGCCGGAGCGGACATTTTACCCGATTTCAAAACGTTTGCCAAGTCCTTGGCGTCTTCGGGAGTGAAATTGCCGGAAATTCGAGAAGTCCCGTTTGGAATTTCACCATCAACACGGGGTGCGGAATAAACCATATCGTCCAATACGATAGCGATAGCTTTCCCAATGTTTTCTTTGGTTATACGCGCCCACTTCTTAGCGCCTTCGGAATTCATAGTCATACTTACTTCGGCGAAAGAGGAATACTGGCCGAAGTCGTCCCTGGCTGAAGTCACCACATCGCCTTCCAATGCCGGTCTGCCATCGCGGGTGCTTGTTTTCAAAGCAAATAATTGAAAATATTCTTCTCTTTCATCAATAGGCTTAAAACCCCATTTCAGACTCAATTGACGCGGCAACGCTTCCTTCACCAAGCGCATATTAAAATATTTTTCGATTAGCTCCTTATCCCTTTTATTCGCCATGCCCACAATTGAACCCGGACTCGGTTGTTGCGGATTAATGCCCAACAAATAGAACAAAGGGAAATTTCTCTTATACGCTTCCTCCGATTCATTGATATCTTCCGAATTTATGTCATCTGCTTTTTCCAAATCGGTTAAGATGGAATCTTCCGGCTTTTCCAATTTGGCAAGTTCTTCTTCAATGGCGCTGTCAACAGGTTTTTCCTGACTTAGCGTTTGAGTTGGCGCAGGCGTCGTTTCGTTAGTTGTTAGCGTTGTTTCAAGCGGAGTGTTCACCTGCACTCTTGCAAGCGAGTCGCGAATAATGGTATTCGCTGCTAACAAGGCTTGAAATATATCTTTTACTTCGTAAGTTTCCCAAAATTCAAGGTTGGCGCTACCTTGCAGCAAAGTACGAACCCGTTCCGTTTCTTTGATACCGGGGAGTTCAATCAGGATACGTCCTTCTGTTTCCATGCGTTGGATATTCGGAGCTACAACCCCGAAGAGGTCGATACGGGTGCGAAGCACATTGAATGACATGTCGATGGCGCTCTTCAATTCGTCACGTAATACTCTTTCCACCTGTGCGTCGGTGCTTTGGGTTGTGATTTTATCTTTCAGTTCAAAGGTGCTGAAAATGGCCGACAGTCTTGCTCCCGGATCCAATCTGCGGTATTCTTCTACAAACAAGGATATATAATCTCTGTTACTTCTCGCCCGGCGTTCTTCCGCATTGGCAAGGGCTTGATTGAAGACTGGATCGGGATTGTGATTAGCCAATGATTTGAGGACATCGGGTACGCTGAGTTCCATAATGACACTCATCCCGCCTTTCAGGTCAAGGCCTAAGTTTAACTCCATCGTCCGGCTTTTCTTCAAGGTATAGCCCAGCCATACTTTTTCCGTTGATAACGAGTCTAAATAATGACTCTCCAATGTATGATCTCCTGCTGCATATTCTTTAGCCTTTTTGTAATAGCTGTTTGTGGCGAATGTAAACGATAGATAAAACATACAGACCAAGGTCAGCAATACCGCGAAGACTGTTATAACTCCTTTGTTTTGCATTTGAATTGTTACTTTATTTTTGACATTAATTAGCTATCTGATTTTTCAGCCTGCAAAGATAGTAACTTTTTTTGTATTATGAATTATGAGATATAAAAAATGTCATTGCGGGCTTGACTCGCAATCCCCTTGAATTGTCTGTCATTGCGGGCTCGACCCGCAATCTCCTTACTTAGACAACTTAGTTCTCTTCGAGAGCAGATCGGACAGGTGGTTTGGTCACTGGTAAAGGGTAAAGGGTAAATGGTAAACGGTAAAGGGTAAACGGTAAACGGTAAACGGTAAATGGTAAAGGGTAAACGGTAAAGGGTAAACGGTAAACGGTAAAGGGTAAAGGGTAAAGGGTGGAAGCGGTGGAAACCGGGGGAATTTTACTTATCTTCATAATGTCCGTATGCTTGAATAACTTCAACCACAACGATTTGGTCAAAAATCTCGTAAATCAAACGGTGTCTTTTATTTATTCTTCTCGACCACTTACCAATATGTTTTAGACGTTCAGGCTTCCCTGTTCCAGTTTCAGGATGTTCACGCAGTTCGTCTATCAGTTTGTCTAATTTTCTTAAGGCTTGTTTATCTCCAGATTCTCGAAGTTTGATAATATCTAATTCTGCGCGCTCCGACAGTTTAATTGAATAATTCATACTCCGAGTAATTCTTTTTGTCGTTCTTTAGTCAAAACCGTAAATTTGACTTTCCCTCCTTTAATCTCTTCAATTCTGCGTTCCAATTCTGCAATGTTTTCCGGATTAGCAAAATAAGGGTCATCGCTTGGACTTGGATTTTCAAATTGAAGTTTTGGCGTGATTTGAAACATTATTTTTCCACACTTTACGGTAACATCTTCTTTAATTGCCAAATTCAGATAATGAATCGGATTTGTTGAAAATATTTTTGAACTAACAACTGTCATGATAATATCTTTTTAATTCGCTTGAGTTGCAAAGATACGATTATTAGTTGAAAATTGATAATTGACAATTAAAAATTGAAAAATTTCCACCTCTCCCCCTTCTCCCCCTCTCCACAAGAGAGGGGGAGGTGGATTGCTTCATCCTTGTAGCTTTAAGCACCCGTTCGTGTCATTGCGGGCTTGACCCGCAATCCCCTTGAACTGTCTGTCATTGCGGGCTTGACCCGCAATCTCCTTGAACTGTCTGTCATTGCGGGCTTGACCCGCAATCTCCTGAAGAAAACTCAGCGACATTTCGTTAGGAATGTATCGCTCGGTAGAAACTCTTATCTTACAATCTCTTGCAGCCTTGAGTAACTGATATCGCTTTGCTTACTAACTCAAGGCTTCTGCCTTGAGTAACCGGACGGGTCAGCCTTATGTAACTCAGGGCTTCAGCCTTATGCAAGGCTGACCCTCTGCCATATGTAAGGCTGAAGGGGTTAGTTGCGTAAGGCTGGGGGGGTCGGATACGCAAGGCAGGTAAAGCTTTTATTTATAGATACTTCAAAGACGGATAATCCAATTTATCGGTCATCATTGTTCTATTGATATTTT
>Ga0082212_10009610_pt1 | contig 12459 bp, 10 predicted proteins | sample TergutNt197P3_FD_71548 | JGI IMG/M metagenome (GOLD analysis project Ga0082212, IMG submission 71548) | Neocapritermes taracua P3 segment gut microbial communities from Petit-Saut dam, French Guiana - Nt197 P3 | ecosystem: Host-associated > Arthropoda: Insects > Digestive system > Gut ... | reverse complement strand
GGGTGCCCCGCCGCTCATAGAGGTGTCGCCGAAGCACTGGGTGGCGTGCCACTGCATTGGCCCGGGCAAGAATACCCTCAAGCTGCGCGGGTAGCGCTTTGGACGCACTGCTGCTTCTAGAAAAACGGTTATGGTTTATAATTGTTTATAAAACAATATGAAAGGGGGAAGATGATGAACACAAAGACGGACGTCTTAGTTATTGGCGCCGGAGGCGCCGGTTGCCGCGCCGCTATCGAAGCCGCAGACAACGATCCCGGAGCTCAAATCGTTATCCTTTCTCAAGGACCCGTAGGTAAAAGCGGGCTGACTGTGATGGCAAACGGCGGTATGCGATGGGTTACCCAGCCGGATGATACCCCTGATAATCTATTTAGGGAAGTTGTGGAAGCCGGCGATTTCATAAACGAACAGAACCTGGTGGAGATTCTCACAGAAGAGGCTCCTGCCAGAGCGAACGAACTAATAGGGTGGGGAGCAAAGGAACTGCCTTTTGCAGAGGTATCGCAGAGCGGCGGAGCAGCGCCTGACCAGAGAGGGACAGGGCCGTCCTATGTAAGGAGCCACTATGTGCCGGGCGTAAACTATATGATGGCGCTGCGCAAAGAGCTTGAAAGCAGATCGAATATCACTATCATAGAAGATTCCATTGCTACCAAGCTTATCATCCGTAACAACAGAGCTATCGGCGCAGTCGTCCTGAATATCAGGACCGGAGAGATATTTTATATCGCTGCAAAAGCCATAGCTTTGGCAACAGGCGGTTTAGGCGAACTTTATGACCATTCAAGCAACACGCCGTTTGGAATGCATGGCCATTCGACAGGCATGGGTTGCGTTTTGGCATATGATGCGGGAGCGGAACTGATTGACTTGGAGATGGTACAGTTTACCGGCGACCAGTTATACCCGCCGTGGCTGCTGGGAAACCCGGCGTTGCTTGTTAGTCTGTGCGGCGGGAAGTACATGAACGTGCATGGCGAAGAATTCATGAAACTCCCGTTGACCCGGGCTGAAACCCAAATATTGGCGCACAAGGAGATAGCAAAAGGGAATGGGACCGACAGGGGCGGAGTATTCATCGACCTTACTGCATCGTCTTTGCCGGGTGAAGAGATTGAAGAGCAACTTAAAATATCTTTGTCTGCATCTATAGGCAAGGAACGGTGGAAGCTGATCAAGGATATGAGCGCCGACAACCCCGACCCGAAGAACTGGAAAATCGAGTTCACCCCTGGAGGCGCGCATTTTGCCATGGGCGGGGTAAGGATAAACGGGAAGTGCGAGACGAATATTGAAGGGCTTTATGCAGCGGGCGAGGTATCAGGAGGCGTTCAGGGCGGAAACCGCATGGGCGGGAACGCATTGACCGAAATAATCGTCTTTGGCGCCAGGGCGGGGAAATTCGCGGGAGAATATGCAAAGAGCGTTGATATCATCGAGCCGGAAGCGGGCCAGGTGGATGAAGAGAGGGACCGCCTTCTCGGTTTGTTTAATAGCGAGGGAGCCGCCCCATGCGAAATAAGGAAGAAGATCACAGCCATCATGTCGGAATATGTGGCGGTATGCCGGTCGGGGGAAGGCCTGAACAAGGCGCTGGCAGAGCTGGAGGCTTTGAGGAAAGGCGAATTTACGAAAATGAGGGTCCCGGGCGGCAAGGTATTTAATTCCTGGTGGGTAGAGGCAATTCAGGTCGTTTATATGCTGAACCTTGCTGAGATGATAACCAGGTCAGCGCTGTTCAGGACAGAGAGCAGGGGCGCCCATTACAGGGACGATTATCCGGAGAGGGATCCCTCATGGGTCAAACACACCTGCCTTGTAAAGAAAGACGGGAGAATAGACATAAGGGCCGTACCTGTGACGATCACGAAACTGGATCCGGAGGCAAAAGTATGAATGCAGAACCGATCAAATTAAAAGTATTCCGCTTCGATCCCGGAAAGGACGAGGCGCCAACGTATGTGGATTACGAGGTGCCATGGAGCGAAGGCCTGCTTGCGTTAAGCGCTCTGAAGTATATCCGCGATAATATTGACGAGACCTTGGCATTCCGCGATTTCTGCTGCGGTTGCGCATGGTGCATGTCATGCTTGATGACGGTGAACGGCAAAGGGGTTCGCACATGCTCATGGCTGCTCAAACCGGGAGACGAACTGCTGATAGAGCCAATGCAGGGGAACCCGGTCATTAAGGATCTTGTCGTTGATTTCGGCGTTACGAAAACCACGCCTCAAGGAACATTCAAGATCATGGAAGGCACTATGGTCAGAAAAATATAAGCGTTGCGGGAATAAAAATATAAATACTGATAAGTAATAGAAGAGCCCCCCGGCTGAGCCGGGGGGCTTGCTTGACTAGAAAACCATTAATCAGGGATTGAACGTAGCATTGCGGAAATTGATTATCCTGTTGTCCAGTTCGACGCCGCTCAGCCCACGGGCCATAGCGCTGTTCTCTTCCATAATAAAGATCGGTATGTAAGGAACTTCCTGACCGACGATATCGGTGAGTTCGTTAGCCAAATCCTTCAAATGCGGGTCATCTTGCGGAATGAAGCGGAACTGGTCAATAATCTCCTGGGCGCGCTCATTGTAGTAGCGGGCCGCATTGCGAATGCCAAGCCTATTGATATCAAACCTGTCGATGTCCGTCAACGGGTGGTTGCCAATGTTCGGGTTTGGTGAGAAGCCCATTTGGAAGTTGCCCTGCCCCTCTGTGGGCAGCCATACGCTAAATTCCACCGGTTCAATTGACATATCGACGCCTATGGTTCTGAGAGCTGACTGGAACATCTCCAGACCCGGATCGCTTTCAGTGTTGCACGTCAACGTAAACGACAGTGGATTGGAGGCATTATAACCCTCGGCCTCAAGCAAGCGCCTTGCTTCTTCTAAATCGTAATTCGGCAAATTCGGAGAAACGCGCATAAAATCACTTGCGCCAATGAAAAGCGGAGTTTCCACCATCATTCGGCCTCCCGAGAGCGAGCAGAAGCCATTCCGGTCAAAAGCGTACGCCATCGCCCTGCGGACGTTCACGTTATCGAAAGGCGGGTTCTCGCAGTTCATAATCAACCAGACGATGAGATAGCTGCCTCCCCCGATAGTGGACAGGTTGGGGTCTGCGTCCGCCATCTGCATTTCACGCCTGGTAAGGTTGTGCGTAAACTGTATTTGCCCCGTCTCGAGGGCTATATAGCGGGGGGTGGTTTCAAATATAAGAGAATAGTTGATCACATCGATCTGGGGTTTATCAAATGGATAGCCGTCCCAGGTTTCAATAGTGCATGATACGCCGGGGGTAAACTCCGTAACCTTGTAAGGTCCGGTGCCCATAATGTTGAAGAACAGAGCGTCGTCGCCATTGGCTTCAACATAGCTCTTACTGATGACGACCGCCCTTGAGAGTATTTTATGCATCAGCGTATTGTCGGCTTCAGTGCCTGTGATTCTCAATGTGTTGCCCGTGTACGTGACGCTTTCGATATAGTCGCCGACTGACGCCGTTTTCGGCACTTCTTTGAGCCTCAGGACGGAGAATACGATATCGTCCATCGTAATATTCTCGCCGTTTGAGAATTTATAGTCAAGGTTAATCTCAAAATCCATTGTCCTGTCATCGACTTGCTGCCATGACTTTGCTACGCCCGGCACCCAATCGATGCTGTTCGGAATAAACCCGACGAGCCTGTCAAGAACATGGTAAATGATACTGTTGGCGGCGACCAGGTCCTCTGTGAGCGGTTCGAGACTGTTTGTCAGCATATAAAGGGCTACGTTGATTTCTACCCTTTCATTTGCCTGTGCCTGATCATCAGTCTTATTGCAAGCAACGAGACCTAAGAGACTGAAGATCATAGCGAGCGCCATGATGAGAACGATAATTTTCTTTTTCATTTTACATGTCTCCCTATAGTATGATTTTTATGCAGTTACCGGATCCGGCACGTTCCCGATATTGCTCATGCGCACATGACAATAATCGTGAATCACGCAAAACCCAAGGCGCCCCGGACGCACCGGAATGCATTGTTCACGGTAGAGGATACACTATTTTGATACGCCTGTCAAGTGACATAACGCCTGCTAAGTGACATATTTGACTGTCACGTGATATATTTTTATTTATGAAGTGTTTTCATGTTTATTTGCAAAGTGCTTTCATAAGGCCTTCGTGAAATTTATGCGGGTTATAAAATTCTTTTGCCGTGAGAAGCGGCGCTTAGAATATCCTCGAATTATTGCAGTGGGGAAAAGCAGCGAACTATGTGCCCGTTGCCCAGGTCGGTCAGCGGCGGGCATTTATTGCGGCAGGCGTCGCTTACGTAGATGCACCTGTCGGCGAAGCGGCATTCGTCCCTCGGGTTTATCGGGGACGTGATCTCGCCTTTCAGGATGACCCGGTCCCTTTTCTTGTCTATGTCGGGCAGCGGTATCGCCGAGAGCAGCGCCTGCGTGTACGGATGCCTGGGGTTCGCGAAGAGCTCCTTCACGGGGGCCTTCTCCACCATCTGCCCGAGATACATGACGAGCACTTCCTGCGTGAAGTGCTTCACCACGCTCAGGTCGTGCGTTATGAATATGTATGTGTAGCCGAACCGCTGCTGCAGCCGCTTGAGCAGGTTCAGTATCTGAGCCTGGATGCTCACGTCAAGCGCGGACACCGGCTCGTCGCACACGATCAGCTCAGGCTCCAGCGCCAGCGCGCGCGCTATCCCGATCCGCTGCCGCCGCCCCCCGTCCAGCTCGTGCGGGTAGGTGTTGATATACCGCTCCGACAGCCCGACCAGCTCCATGATCTCGAATACGCGGCGCTCGATCTCGCCCTTGCCCTTGAACATCCGCTGGGTTATCATCGGCTCGGCGATCGTGTTGTACACCGTCTTCCTCGGGTTCAGCGACGAAAAGGGGTCCTGGAATATCATCTGCACCTTGCGGCGAAGCTTCTTCAGCCGCCGCCCCCTGTAGCCCAGTATGTTCTCGCCGTTCAGCAGTATCTCGCCCCCCGTGGCCTCCAGGAGCCTCGACACCACCCTGCCCAGCGTGCTCTTCCCGCAGCCGGACTCGCCCACGACCCCGATGGCCTTCCCTTTTTCAAGCGTGAACGTCACCCCGTCTACAGCGTGGAGGGACCCCCCGGGCACAGGGAAGTACTTAAGCACATTTTTGAGTTCCAAATAGCTCTCGCTCATGTAGTTGCGTCCCTCCCGCCTATTTCCTTCGTTTTCAGCAGCCCCGCGTGGATGTGGCATTTCACTGTATGCCCTTCCCCGGGAAGGGTCAGCTTGTCAGGGCTCTGCGCGTGGCACAGCTCTTCGGCATACGCGCAGCGAGGGGAGAACGGGCAGCCCTGCGGCAGCTCCATCGGGTCCGGCATCAGGCCTTCTATCTGGTACAGAAACTCCAGGTCTTTGTCCAAGTTGGGTATCGCGTTGAACAGCCCGACCGTGTACGGGTGGGCCGCGCCCTTGAATATGTCACGCAGCGTGCCGCTCTCCACTATCTCGCCCGCATACATGATCGCCACATGGTCGCACATTTCGGCAACTATGCCGAAATCGTGCGTAATCATTATCATAGAGGTGTTGAACTCGTGCCTGAGGGCGCTCATCATCCTCAGGACCTGGGCCTGGATCGTCACGTCCAGCGCCGTCGTCGGCTCGTCCGCTATCAGAAGGCTCGGGTTGCACGCCAGCGCTATCGCTATGACGACCCGCTGCCTCATCCCCCCGGAAAACTGGTGGGGGTACTCCTTCGCGCGCTCTGCCGGGATGCGCACGACCTTCAGCATCTCGATCGCCCGCGCTTCCGCCTCCTTCGCGCTGACCTTCTGGTGGTTCTCGATGACCTCCGATATCTGGTCGACCACCGTCATTATCGGGTTCAGCGCAGTCATCGGGTCCTGGAATATCATTGAGATCTCTTTGCCGCGTATATGCAGGTAGTCGTCTTCCTTCACTTCGAGCAGGTCCCTGCCTTTGTACACTATTTCGCCTGAGTGTATCCGGCCGGGCGGGCAGTCGACGAGCCCCATTATCGCCAGCGCCGAAGTCGTCTTCCCCGCCCCGGTCTCGCCGACGAGCCCAAGCGTCTCGCCCGGCTTGAGGCTCAGGTCGAGGCCGTTCACCGCATGCACGACCCCGTCGTCAGTGTGGAACTTGATCACAAGGTCCCTTATCTCGAGCAGCGCCTCGCCGCCCTCCTGAGTTGTGGCTTCGGTAGCACCGCCCGTCTCCGCCTTGTTGTTTGTGGTTTCACTGTCCATATGCTCATTATCCTTCTTGGCAGATTGCCGTCTGCTGTCAGTTGTTAACTGTCAACTGTCAACTGTCGTCACCTCTTCATCCTCGGGTCAAGCGCGTCGCGCATCCCGTCGCCCACCAGCGTCAGCGACATCATGGTAATCACTAGCGCTATTCCGGGGAATGTCGTTAAATGCCACGCCTGGCGAATGTACTCTCTGCCGCCCGACAGCATTGCCCCCCATTCCGGGTCCGGGGGTTGTATTCCAAGCCCAAGAAAGCTCAATGTGCTAATAACCGTTACGGCAAACGCTATTTCAAGTATTATTGTCGTGATTACAGGGCTGATAGCGTTTGGCAGAATGTGGAACAGAATTATTTTCAGGTCGCTGGCGCCTTGTATGCGCACCGCTTCAATGTATTCTTTATCAACTACAGACAATACCTGACCCCTGATTGTTCTTGCCATTCCGGGAATAAGCCCGATGCCGACTACGAACATCAAGCTAACCATGGTGGTCTTTATAAGGGTGGCAAGCGTTATCATAAGAAGGACCGACGGTATCGACATAATAACGTCGATAATGCGCATCAAAATATTGTCAATAAGCCTCCCGTAATAAGCCGCCGCCGTTCCTATTACCGTCCCTACTACAAATGCAAAAAACAATGCGCCAAAGCTGAGAAGCAACGTGGTGCGGCCTCCCCAGATAATGCGCGCCAGTATGTCCCGCCCAAGCTCATCCAGCCCAAGTATATGCTCCTTCGACGGTGGCTGCAGTTGACTAGCTATATCAACGCCAATGATATCTTTTTCGTAGCTGTAGAAAAGCGGCGACGAAAGAGAAGCCAGCAGCAATATGGCAAATACTGTTACGCCTATAACAGCAGTTGTGTTTTTCCGGAGACGTTTCCATACATCTCCCCATAATGAATGTTTTTTATACTTTTTTTTATTCATCTTCAGCCACCATCGCCACATTATGCTTACGCTTCACGTACATGGACTTGATACGCGGGTCAATATATGCATAAAGCAGATCCGTGAGGAGATTTACGATTGTGATCACAATGGCGCAGATGAAAATGCTTCCCATAATTGCGGGGATGTCTTTTTGCTTAAGCGCCGCCATCATCATATTTCCAATGCCGTTGATGCCGAAAATGGATTCTATTACGACAGACCCCGCGAAACAGTTAGATATGATCCGCCCGTAAAGCGTGACCTGTGGCAATAAGGCGTTTTTCAGTGCGTGCCTCCTGATGATCAAGCCACGTTGCAGGCCTTTCGCGCGCGCCGTCCGGATATAGTCCTGATTTATTACTTCCAGCATTGACGACCGGCATGTGCGCGTACAAATCGTTATTCCCACGCTGGAAATGCAGACTATCGGCATGATTGCCTGCTTGAAGGTCCCTAATCCGACCGACGGCAGCAAACCAAGATAGACTGTAAAAAGCATCATCAGCATCAACGCCAGCCAGAATTGCGGCATACAAGTCAAAATTATCGTTACAACGCGCATAAAGTTGTCGAAAAAGGAGTTTTGCTTAATAGCCATGGCGATGCCAATGACTAAGGCAAGTATTATAGTAATTGCCATCGACGTCAGGGACAAAAAAAGCGTATTTCCAACTCGCACCGCTATCATGGAATTGACCGTTTGCCGCGTGCGAAGCGAGACGCCAAGATTACCGACAAACGCTCTTGACACGTATTCAAGGTACTGTACGGCAAGAGGCCTGTCAAGGCCGTTTTGCACGCGGTACATTTCAATCTCCTCCGGCGTGGCTCCTGAACCCATCGCTATCTGCGCGGGGTCGCCGGGCGTCACTGCCAAAAGTATAAACAGGAACAATGTCACGCCTATCAATATCGGGATAACCATTAAAAGACGTTTAACAATATACCATAACATAGATACCTGAACACCTCCGGTTTCTATACACTACAATGCAAACCATGGCGCAAGACGCTTTGTCGGCAAATATTATGACGAATGCGCTAACAAAACAATATAAATCACGAAGTGGATTATACACTGTGGATAATTCCTTGTCAATCGATTGCATAAAAAAACCGATTGGGCTAACTATAGTAAAGTTACACTTCAGGGGTAGCCGGAATTGCGCTCTTACTTGCGTGAGAAAGTCGCTTGGTCGGCTTAAAGTCTAAAAAATGTCCCATCCCTACCCAGGATATGCTCCTGCCGACCTCAGCTTCCGCTCACGCTGCGCTATGGCGCAATTCCGGCTACCCCTCTGTGAAGTGTAACATAGCAAATTCCTTTTAGAAAAATAAGCATATGCCACTTTGCAGATGTGGAAAATCAATGTCCCCTCGTCTATTCGGAAGCGCGAAAACAGTGAATTCTTTGGCATAGAAACCGAAACGCCTCCTGGCGGAGTTTTTCTTTCTTTGCGCTGTTTTCGCCAATTCTATGGTTGCGTATTTATAATCCGGCGTGCTATAATGCTGATTAAAATAGTGATAATTGCAGAAAACAGGTTTTAGAGGCTATGAATGGAGCAATATAGGCAATCATGAGGCTTCGGCGCTTTGTGCCGGGCGACGCTATTCTCCGCAAAAAGCAGTATTATTAACTGGAAAGGAAAGGAAGAAAAAATGAAAAGAAAACTATTCGCGCTCTTGATAGCACTTGCAATGGCATTGAGTCTCTTCGCGTGCAACAAAACGGATACCAATTCGGGCAACAACTCGGCGCCGGTCGAGATCGAAGTGGCCTTCAGCGTCGTGGCGAACGGCCTTGACCCCATTTCCGAGGATATCAACACAACGATTTCAGTAACCAACCATATCTACGACAGGCTTGTCGAACTGGACGTCAACTTCAACCAGGTTCCAGGTGTTGCCAAAACTTGGAGACAAGTAGACGACTTTAATTGGGAGTTTGAAATCAACCTTGACTTTGTATTCCAAAACGGTGAGAATCTGACGATGGACGACGTAGTATACTCCATCGAACGTCTCGCGAATATCCCGAAATCGCAGGACGTCGGAGTCTTGGTCGAGAGCGTGACTTACAACGGAAACATATTGACTATCAAAACCACAGAGCACAATAACTCAATAATTCCGAGGCTCCTTGATATGGGGGTCATTGTCAACAAAGAATATGTGGAAGCAAACGGCAACGAAGACGCGCAGCGCGAAGCTGTATTTATGAAGCCTATCGGCACAGGCCCGTACAAGGTGACTGAGTTCATACCCGGAACCACAGTAGTTCTAGAAACTTGGGACGGATACCCATTCACAAAACCGCAGATCGACAAAATAACCATCACTGCCATACCGGACGCCGCCAACCGCTATATTGCGGTTGAGAGCGGGCAAATACAGTATGCGGGGCTGATTACAGCTATGGAAGTGGAACTTGCGCAAAACAATCCCGCCTTATCTGTATACAGAGGCAACAGCAGCCATATCATCCCCTTCGGTTTCAACTGCGAGAGGGAGCCGTTTGACAATGTAAACATCCGAAGGGCTATAATCCACGCCCTTGACCTCGACTCGATATGCGCGCTGAATGGCGGCAGGGATAAGGTCGGCAGCATGCTCTTCCCGGGCTTCAGCGACCTTTATATGGATTCTCCGGGCTTCCCCGAGTTCGATTTGGACAGAGCCAGAGAAATCCTGGAAGCAGAGGGCTACACCACCGACAATCCCCTCACGATGGAGACCCTTTACTTCAGACCCGACCCGGGCATTGAACTCTTCCAGTCAGACCTGAGAAAAGTCGGCGTCGATCTGGTCACAAATCTGGTGGAATTCAGCGTGTTCCTGACGAAGGAAGGCCCAGGAGATTTCGACGGTCTATGGACGTCAAATCCCAACCGCGGCGGTACATGGCTCACAGACCTGGATCGTTTTGACTATGACAACTTCCTTGGCATGCGCGACCTTGCGCGCTGGAGAAATCAACGCGCCCAGGAAATAATCGCCGAAATGCGCACTGAAAACAATATGCCGAGGCTTAGGGAGCTTTCTCTCGAATTAAACACGATCATAGGAAATGAAGTGCCGATAGTCGGAGTATTTTACAATCCGATACTGTCTGTTATGACAAATAATCTGACGGGCGTGGAGATCAAACCCAACTTGCAGCAGAACTTCAGAAACGCCTCATACAACCCATAATAGCTGCCGCGGCTATACAACGTGGCTAGTGATAAGGTTCCGGCGGCTTTGGGGTAGTGGCTGGAAGACAAGGGTTGCGGGGGAGCAAGCTGTCTCGCAACCCTTACCGGGAGGGATGTCTATGGTCCTCTATGTTATCAAACGAATTATAATGATCATACCTATTATGATAGGAGTAACGTTTTTTTTATTTATGCTTTTGACGCTTACGCCCGGCGATGCGGCGCTTATCGTTCTGGGTACCAACGCCACGGAAGAGCAAATCCAGATGTTCCGAGATCAAAACGGCCTCAACGATCCCGCTTTAGTGCAATATGTCAACTATATGCTGAAAGTGGTACAGGGCGACCTTGGCATGTCATTTAATACAAGGCAGTCTGTGAATTCGATGATCGCGATTCGCGCGCCAACAACGCTTTTCCTATCTCTTACGTCTATGGTACTGACAATTATCATAGCCATGCCGTTGGGCGTTTTAATGGCCGTCAAGCAAAACTCACTGTTTGACAACTCAATGCGCGTATTGACGATCATTCTCACGTCTATGCCGGTGTTTTGGCTGGCAATGATGATGATCCTTTTGTTCACGGTCTATCTCAACTGGCTGCCTTCTAGCGGGATAGGAAGTTTCAAAGCGATATTGATGCCGATTGTTTGCCTGGCTTGCCAGGGGATCACAATGTGCGCCCGGACAGGACGTTCCTCGATGCTCGAGGTTATAAACCAGGACTATATCCGGACGGCGCGCGCAAAGGGCTTAAAACGCGGCTATATAATTCGGAGCCATGCGCTAAAAAATGCCTTGCTGCCTATGGTCAGCATATACGGGAGGATCATAGCTACTTGTTTTTCCGGCTCTGTGGTTCTTGAACAGGTGTTCGGCATTAACGGCATCGGGCAAATGATGCTCAACGCGTTGCGTCAGAAAGACGTACCTGCCATAATGGGCAGTATTGTCATATCATGCCTTGTCATCTCGATGGTCAATCTTCTTACGGATGTAGCATACGCTTTTATCGACCCGAGGATAAAGGCGAAATATATACGGCATAAAAGTAAGTTGCTGGAGGTGGGCGCGGATGCAGGCGAATAGCAAAAATGTGAATAAAAAGCGCTCGTTATGGGCGGACGCGTGGAAAAGGCTTCGCAAAAACGCCACTGCAGTCATCGGGATAGTGATGTTTCTATGCATATTTTTAGCATGCGTCTTATCGCCGCTGTTTTTCAGCTACAAAGATGACGTCATAGACGTCGACGTTAAAATACAATTTCAAGGTCCGTCGAAAGAGCATGTGCTGGGCGTTGACGAGCTCGGGCGCGACATACTGGCGCGCATCCTCTGGGGCGGACGCTACACGCTTCTTATAAGCATAAGCGCTCTGGCAATAGCCTTTGTCAGCGGAACAATAATAGGAACTGCTGCAGCTTATTACGGGCGTCAGGCAGACACCGTTATAATGCGCATTATCGACGTAATCATGGCTATTCCGCCTGTCATACTTATGATAACCCTTGCTACAATACTTAAACCCAGCACGATAAGTCTCATATTTGTCGTTGGATTCGGGCTTATACCCACCCAGTGCAGGATGGTCAGGGGCCAGGTATTGCAGGTTGTTGATAATGAGTACATCGAAGCCGTACGCGTTCAGGGCGCAAGCGGTTTTAAAATCATAGTGTCACATATATTGCCGAACGCTCTGAGTCCCATTATAACGACGGTCATTCTGGATATTGCTTACGCCGTCATGGTAATTAGTACGCTGAGCTTCCTTGGCCTTGGCGTGCAGGCTCCGGACCCGGAATGGGGCGCCATGCTGGCGGGCGGCAGGCAATATATACGGTATGCGTGGCATATAACGACATTCCCCGGAATAGCGCTAGTTATCACGCTTATGTCGCTGACGCTGGTGGGCGACGGAGTGCGCGACGCGCTTGACCCGAGGATGAAGAGGTGACGACAGTTGACAGTTGACAGTTGACAGTTGACAGTTAACAACTGACAGCAGACGGCAATCTGCCAAGAAGGATAATGAGCATATGGACAGTGAAACCA
>Ga0082212_10009609_pt1 | contig 12461 bp, 6 predicted proteins | sample TergutNt197P3_FD_71548 | JGI IMG/M metagenome (GOLD analysis project Ga0082212, IMG submission 71548) | Neocapritermes taracua P3 segment gut microbial communities from Petit-Saut dam, French Guiana - Nt197 P3 | ecosystem: Host-associated > Arthropoda: Insects > Digestive system > Gut ... | reverse complement strand
ACAAAAATTTTTCAGCATGAGAACCTCCGATGGGAAACAAGACACGTTGGAGTATAAGTGATGTGCATGCAAATTGCAAGATATATGGGAGTCGAGCCGCGATACCGAGATTGTGATCCGCCGATTCCGCACAAGTGAGAGGGGGAATTGAAATCCAGAGGCTCTTGCGATAGAATCACGGCTCTGATTTACAACGTCTCATTCATCGTGGATGATGTCCCTTTTCCTTCGCAATCATTTAACCGTATTTCTGTTTTTTCTTGGTACATTAACCCTGTTCTGCTTTGCCGGACAGAAATGTTTTGCGCAAGGTCTTCCGGGACAAATAGGCGCAATGCAAGTGCAACGCGAAATGCAAGGACAATTGGCGGCTCCCCCAGGAGGCGGACCAATGATGCCCATGATGCCGATGGGACAGCCTCAACCTGCCGCTCCGAAACCAGAAACCAAACAAGACAAACTCAAAAAAATATCCGACGACCTTTTCAAAAACGGCGGCTGGTGGGGACCCGGTAAGTATTTTGATCCCATCAAACTGCTGCTGTATGTCATGCTCTTTCTCCTTTGGGTTGCCGTAACCAGTTGGATCAATGCAGACCAAGAGCGGCAACGCAGGGAAAACCGCGAAGCCTTTAATCTTTTCCTCCTTCTTTTGTATGGAGTGGGCGGGACTGCCGTTTTCTTTATTCCCATGTTTTGGGCGGCATTTTCACTGACCTTTCTGATCTGGTTGGTCCCTTCACTCGTTTATGTAGTGATTCGTAATAAACCGCTCCCGCCGGGAGACAAAGTACTCACTCGCGAGCATCTTTGGTTTCTTTTTGCCATTGTGATGGGGAAATTCGGGGTGAAGATCAAGCATGGAGTGCGCATGACTTACGAGTCTGGTCCGCCAGTGGATATTGAGCCGATTGGGAAAGGAATCGAGCCGCAAACGTTGCAGGCTCGTCTGATCCTTGCCCGAAATGCGCCGGGCTATACACTGCTCCGTGAAAATATCTTTGATGCCGCCGAAAGCCGGGCAACTGCCTTGCGGTTTGATTTCTCGCCGGAACAGACCAAAAGATGGCATCAAGTCGATGGAACTTGGCTTGAACTGATACCGGTTCCTACGAAAATGGGACGTTCCAAAGACATGGACATTTACGAAGAAATGCAGGATGCCGCCAAGAAACTCGTCGGTGCCAATCCCGAAGACCGGCGTTCCAAGCAGGGGGGAAAATTCAAAGCGGTCGTTGGAAATCCCAAGAAAAAAAGCAAACTGAAAAAATTTGAAATCGATTACATGACGCAAGGAACCGCTGCCGGTGAGGCGGCGATGTTCAACCTTCATGCTCAAATCGTTCCCTTCAAGACGTTGGATGAAATCGGAGTACGGCCGGAAATGCAGCCGAAAGTTTTGGAACTGATCAACGGAAGAAGAGGGATCATGCTGATTTCTTCTCCGCCGACCCATGGACTCCGCAGCACCATCACGGTTTTTTCCAAGGTATGCGACCGTTTCACGAGGGACGTTGCCAACGTCGAAGATGTCAATGGTGCCAGCGAACCGATCGAAAACGTGGTGCCGGGAATGTATGATACGAGTAAAGGAGAAACATCGGCAAAACCCTTGGCAGATTTGTTGTTCCGGGGGATTGCCGTACTGTACGTTCGGGACATGTCCACTCCCGAATCGGTCAAGGTCTGTTGCGAAGCATTAACACACGATGACCGGCTGTTTCTCACAATGGTACGTGCCAAAGACGGAGTGGATACGTTGCAGCGTTTTTTAGCGGTCAATTACCCTGCTCAACAAATTGTTCCGCATATCACCACGGTACTTTGTCAGCGTTTGATCCGAAAACTTTGTCCTGAATGCAAGGAAGCATACGAGCCTGATCCGAAAACGTTGCAACAGTTGCGGTTGAATCCGGGTCAGGTACAACAACTTTTCCGTAAACGTACTCCTTTGCCTCCGCACGAGGAGGCAAGGCGGGGAATTTGTCCTCATTGTCACGGAGTCGGCTATTTCGGACGCACCGCCCTCTTTGAACTGTTGACCGTTTCAGATGCAACGAAGGCACTGTTGCTTGCTAAATCAGATGCAACAGCGGTTCGGCAACAATTCAACAAAGAAGGACAGCAGACGTTCTTTCATGAAGGAGTCCGGTTGTTACTCAAAGGAGAAACCGATGTTGATGAATTGTCGAGAGTATTGAAGATGTAGGAAAAGACGGCGTAGTTGTCTCTCTCGCATTTGTTGGGGTGACAGGAAATTGATGGGGAACAGGTCTATCTATACCGTTCATTTCTGGGCGGCAGTTTCGGCTTGGGTGTACTCATATTCTGATCCGGCAACGGTGTCGCAGTGGTATCTGAACTCTCTCTGCCTCTTCTTGCCGTATTTTCAAATCGACCGAAAATCATCCGGCCGGCACTGGTTTGCAACGCACTCGTTACCGTCAGTACCACTCGTTCGCCGACGTAGGCATGTCCTCCTTCAACGACCACCATTGTGCCGTCGTCCAAATAACCGATCCCCTGACTCGCTTCTTCGCCCGGTTTGAGTAAATCGACGGTTAACTTTTCGCCCGGCAAAAAGACCGGTTTCAACGCATTTGCCACGTCGTTGAGGTTGATCACATCGACGTTATGAATTTTAGCGACCTTGTTTAGATTGTAATCGTTCGTAACGAGTCTTCCGTCAAGATGTTTTGCCAATTCGACAAGTTTCAAATCGACCGGATGATTCAGAAATTCCGGCAAATCGGTATCATCAATGCGAAGGTCAATTGCTTTTATTTTTTGCAGCCGGTTGAGTACATCCAATCCGCGCCGTCCCCGTGTCCGCCTGCTCCGGTCAGCACTGTCTGCGATGTTTTGCAATTCGTCCACGGCAAACCGGGGCATCACGAGTTGATTGTCCAATATCAGCGTTTCCAACACATCGGCAATGCGCCCGTCAATCAGAACACTGGTATCCAAAATGAGCGGACGGTTTCCTTTGACATCCCGCCGGAATTCGACGTAGGGGATCACAAACCGGAAGTCGTCCCGCGTCTGCACCAAAAAACTGGTACAAAGATAGCAGAGTGAGATTCCGAGGATCACCATCAAATTGGGCAAATTGGACGGTAATTGACCGTCCTCTACCAAGGTGAAGAGCGGCGTAAGGGCGTATCCAATGGCAGCCGTCAGCAGTATGCCGATCAGCAAACCAAAATAGAGAGATGAAAGCCAAATCACCCGCTTTCGTGGAATCAACATATCGACGGCAACAAGAGCCACCGAAAACAAGAAGACTCCGACGAGTATGGGCGTACCTGTATCGAGAGAGGCGGCCGTGTCCGTATCGAGAGGCGGCATGGTGCTCGCTCGATACAGCCATAAACCCACCCCGCTCGCAATCACGATGTAAAAACAACGTAATATGAGTAGTCCCATCGGTTTTTCGTGTAGAATCAAACGCTTGATTATATCATAAACGGGTGATTATATCATAAACGGGAGGAAATGTCGATTGGGTTCCGATAAGAGACCGCCGGACTGAGCACTGGAACGCAACACCAGAATATGGTACATTACGAGCAACGATGAACTTTTAGCCTTCTTCTCTATGACAATACTCCGTTGCCCCATTACGTTTGCCGTAATCATTTTGACGATCTCCTTGATGCTTACGGCATCAGAACCGGAGTTTTCCGCAAAACCGAACATCCTTGTCATGATCGCCGATGACATGGGCTTTTCCGATCTCGGCTGTTTCGGAGGCGAAATTGAAACGCCGAATGTCGATTCCCTCGCCGCAAACGGATTACGGTTTACGCAATTCTACAACACAGCACGATGCTGGCCGACACGAACCGCACTCATGACCGGATGCTATCCGCAACGTATCGGCAGCGATCCCGTCATCGGAGGAGGAAAACTGCCGCAGGGCACCATGTTGATTCCGCATTATCTTAAACCGTTTGGCTATCGAGCCTACCACAGCGGTAAATGGCATGTTCCCCTTGCCCCTTTGCCATGCCGGGACGGCGGTTTTGACCGCTCCTATGAATTGCAAGACTCGGACCGCAATTTTTATCCGAACGCTCATCGTCTGGACGATAAGCCGCTTCCGCCTGTCAAACCGGAGGACAATTACTATTCAACGACGGCAATCGCAGATTATGCGATTACCCAATTGCGCGAACATGCCGAAAAAACACCGAATCAGCCGTTCTTCTCCTACGTGGCATTTATGTCGCCGCATTTTCCTTTACACGCACCTCAAAACGTCATCGACAAATATCGAGACACCTATCAGGTCGGATGGGACGTGATCCGTCAAAACCGGTACGAAACACTCAAAACATTGGGAATCATCAATTGTCCGCTTTCGCCTCTGGAATCCATTGGACCGCCTTATCGGTTTAACAATCTTGCTCCGTTGGGAGAGGGGGAAGTAACGACAACAAAGCCCTGGGCGCAATTGACGGAGACGCAAAAGGCGTTCCAGGCGGGAAAGATGTCCGTGCACGCCGCAATGGTCGATTGCATCGATCAAGAGGTCGGTAAAATCATCGCCCAACTCAAACAGATGAATGCCTTGGAAAACACGGTCATCTTTTTCTTGTCCGATAACGGTGCGTCTGCCGAAATCATGATTCGCGGCGACGGACACGATCCCTCTGTACCGCTGGGTTCGGCAAAATCTTTTCTTTGTCTCGGTCCCGGGTGGTCCACGGCGAGCAATACACCGCTCCGAATGCACAAAGTTTGGGTTCATGAAGGGGGTATTTCAACGCCGCTGGTGGTTCACTGTCCGAAACTGATTGCCGAAGCAAATCGTAATAAACGTCTCAAACGTCCCGGACATGTGATTGACCTGTTGCCGACGATTTTGGAGTTGACCGGTGCAACGGTTCCTGATACGTTTGAAAAAGTGAAACCGTTTCCCTTTGACGGTGTTTCGTTCGGCGATTTGATATTAGCCCGTGACAATGCCCCCGACACAGCGGAGCAACGGACTATTTTTTTCAGTCACGAAGGCAACCGCGCTATTCGTGTTGGAGATGACAAGTTAGTTTCGGCAGCCAAAACACATCAAGGCGATAACGAATGGCGGTTGTATGACCTGAGTCTTGACCGTTCCGAACAAAACGATCTCTCTGAATCAATGCCGGAAAAACGAAATGCACTGATAAACACATGGACCATGCTGGAAAACCAATTCAGGACAGAAGAAAAGGAAAAAGTCCGAAAGTGATTGAGGTGTGCTCTCCAGAATCCGGCAGGCGGCAAAAAAATGCCTGAATGCCTTGTTCCGGGCTAAAAACAGCAACCGCAAAGCGGAGAATATCAGCGGACTCCGTATGACGGCGGCGATTCTGTTTTTACCCATGCAATCGCTTCGTCAAGATTGCCGATCACGCCGTCCAGTTGCGCTTCGTAAGCGCGATGCAGCAATTGTCCCATTTCCCTACCCGGCTCGATGCCAAGTTTTATCAAATCCCGCCCTTGCAAAATCGGTTTCGGTTTGCCCTCCCGAACTTCCAACTTCGCTGCAACTTCCACCCAGGTCGAAATCCGGTAACGAGGTTCGTCCGTCCCGCAACCGAGCGCATCCGCTCTCGATAGTGCCGACCACATTTTGATGTTCGACGGAGCAAGCCGAACCGCCAACCGCCGCACCGCTTGAAAACTCGGAACCTCATCCGGCGGAATCGCATGGTGTGCCAAGTGTTCGCCGACCAAAACCGGGACATGTTCCATAATGAGATTCGGAACATGAATCCGCTTCAAAAATTTTTTGGCAACCGGCACCCCTTCCGAGGCATGACGCGGCGACGACCAATGTCCCTTCGCATTCAGAACCGTCGTTGCCGGTTTGCCGAAATCATGGCACAGTGCCGAAAAGAGTAAAATCGTGCGTTCCGAATGGGAAAAATCCAGTTCGTCGGCAATTTTCACTGCCGTATCGCAGACGAATTGGGTGTGAACGAACGCATCGCCTTCGGGATGATACTTCGGATTTTGCGGCGTGCCAATCAGTGCTTCGATTTCAGGAAAGCAAGCGATCCAACCGCTCTCCCGGAGAATCTGTAAACCCTTTCCCGGAAAGCGTCCTTTGGTTGCCCATTTTTCCCACTCCGCCCAGATGCGCTCCGTAGAAAGCGTCTCGAACTCCGGCAAAACCCGCCGGCAAAGTTCGAGCGTTCGCTCTTCCATATCGAAACCGAATCGGGCGGCAAATTGCATTCCCCGCAGGACACGCAGCGGGTCTTCGCAAAACGCTTCCGTCGGAGCACGGAGAATACCTTTTTGCAAATCATCAAGACCGCCAAAGGGGTCAATGACCGTGCCGTCGATTCGGATGCCGATGGCGTTGATCGTGAAATCACGCCGGGCAAGGGCGAGTGCCGGATCGAGAAATGGATCGGAAATGACATCGAATCCTTTATGTCCGGTGCCGGTTTTCGATTCGGTACGGGGAAGACTTAAGTCGATTTCGTTGTCAACTTTGACGGTACCGAAACTCTGTCCGACCCAGCCGACGTGAAAATGCGGTTTCAAAATGTTGAGGATTTGCTGATACGAAAGACCATAGACTTCGATGTCAATGTCTTTGGTGGTCATGTTGAGAAAGTGATCGCGGACGCACCCGCCGACGAACAGACAATCGCTTGCACCGCCGTCTATCAGCAGTTGAATGATCCGCTTGACCTTGGGAGTTTGTAAAAGAGGACTATTCATAAACGTCCATAATGTATCTGGATTTGTCCATACCGCCTTTTTACCACTTAAAATTAAACGTCTCGTTGAAAAACAGCCAGAGCCGGTAGCCGAGCGTTTGCGGCTCGACATGAACCTTGCCGAGTCCCGTCATGCCGACACGGATGGAAAGGTCAGGATTGTTGTCCAAAAACACCCTGACCCGGTAGGACGAACGATTCGGCACTTCCCCTCCTCCTTCCTGCTTCGTGGTCGTCGGAACTTCACCGCCGCCGCGAGTCGACAACTGCATTTCCAATGTCGAAATCGCCTGCTTTTCAATCTCGTCGATGACACCGTAAAAGATCATGTCGGGAAATTCATGGAGTTTCAATTCGACACGCTGATCCTTTAGCAAAAATGGAAGTTGCGTCTGATCCGCAATCAAATTTGCCTCCAACAGCCTTGGGTCCCCGATGCTGCATACGACCGTTCCCGGCTCTAATGTTGCGTTTGCGTTCATCGGTTCGAGCGGTGTGCCCCACCATGACGGCAGTTGCTCGTCCGGCAATGGTTGAAACTGTTTCCACGGCGGTGCAACGATGATTCCAGACATCGGAGCACGCAAAACCAACGATGCTGCATCACGTTGCTTGTTTTGGAGCAATTCTTGTTTCGCCGCTAACGCTTTTTCCGTCGGGGGAATTTGCAGTCCCGCATCGGTTCGATAATGCTGCTTCGTTTTCAATGATTCGAGTTCTTGCTCCAATTCCTTGCACTCCCCCTCCACATGAACCAATTCTATAAGAAGCGTGGGATTATCCAAGACGGCAAGCACATCACCAGCATTGACCGACTGTCCCTGCACAACGTGAAGTTCCAGAAGTTGACTGCTATGTTTCACGTCAGGAACGAAAACCTGCTGCGCCGTTGCCACCCGAAGTTCGATAATTGCCGGGGCAACCACGGTGTAAGGGATCGGATAAAAAAACAAAAGCGACAGTGCTCCAATGAGCAAAGCAAGCGAGGAATAAAACCGGTAGGCTTTCACTTTGTAAATCCTTCCCGGTATCCAAAAAAACTTAAACATTTTAATAATGGGCATGACAAATAAACTGAACAGCGACATCGCGGCAATGATTCTGCCGATGATAATGAGTTCATAGTGCTTGAATATCGTGTGAATGACAAACAAAATGGAAGCCATAATCACCCATCGGTAGCACCAAGCGGCAACCGAATAGAAGGCAAACCAAATTTGATTTTTTTGCGGCAAAAAAGGGTCGTCCGGCGGATCCATTCCGAGAAACCACTGCGAACATTTTTGCGTTAAGATTTTCGATGCCTTCTGCCGCAGATTCGGAATTTCGAGGAAGTCTGCCAGCATGTAATAACCATCGAAACGAAGCAGCGGATTGATGTTGAACAATATCGTGCTGACCGACGAAACGAACATGATGTTGAGTGCGAGGTAATGCAACAAACATGGTTCGGAAAACCACCAAATGTACGTACAAATGGATGCCAGCACCAATTCGACGCTGACTCCCGCCGCCGCAATCGCAATCCGATGCCACTTATTCGGTAACAGCCAGGAATCGGAAACATTGACATACAAGCAGGGATTCAACACGAGGATCATGATTCCCAATTCGTGACATTCCCCCTTAAAGTGTTTTGCCGTGAGTCCGTGTCCGAATTCGTGAATCACTTTGGTGCAAGCCAACACAACACCCAGACAGAGCATGTTGACTGGACTAAAAAACGTGTAAAATTCCGGCAATTTTGCCCGAAAGGTGTCGAATTGTACGAGAATCAACGTCAGTGCCGACAGGCAAAAGGCAATGGCAACACAAAGCGTAAAGGGATGAAAACACCAGCGGACGTAGGGATACAAAAACGTGAACACCGCATCGGGATCGACTCCTTTGAATTTGATGGCAAGGACGTTGGTGAATTTTTGCGTCAATTCTTTACGCTTCCGCTTTTTGCTTCGTTTGAGGAGTTCCGTTCCCTGATGGGGCGTGGAAGCGAGAATCAATCCGCTTTGGTGAAACTGACCGAGCAGGTGCTGCAATTCATCGAGTGTGATTTTTTGCGGCGGAAATTGTTTTTCAAATGTTTTTTTAATTTCATCGAGGCTGTGATGTCCGTCGAAAAGTTTGAGCAGTGCATATTCTTCTTCTTGCAGCCGAAAATACCGGGCACCAACGGGATCTTTGAGAATCCAGTAGGATTGTCCGAGCGCACTCTGCCGTTCGGCGGTCAAGTCGGGTCGGTACTTGATCGGCAACTTCCGGGCGGTACTGGATTGAAAAGGATTCGCTGCAAGGGAAGACATTCGGTTTTCCTATTGCGGAGATTATACCATATCCGTTGAGTCTGTACTATCGTCCGCACGGTCGGGGAAATGAACGGTGATGTTCGACGGATAACATTGTCGGGAACAGGCTTTGAAGACAACGTCAGCAAAATTACATCAAAAATTTGGTATAATGGTACCTTCGTATTATTGAGGCAGAGTTGTCTCCATCGGTCAATGAAAGAATTGTTTCGACGTGTTCGTGTTTGGTACCGCACTCTCCAACCGATATACGCGCTGTTGCTCGGTTACGCATCTTATATCTTGGCGGTTTTCGCGTTGCTCTGTTTGCCGATCTGCCTCACGGATTCTCACGTTTCAGTGGTCGATACGTTATTCACTGCCGTTGCCGCGATTAGTACAGCCGGCTTACAGACGGTCAATTTTGCCGAAACGTACAATTTTTTAGGACAATTCGTCATCCTTTTGGGAATTCAGATCGGCGGTCTGGGATATATGACCCTTGGCTCCCTCGTCATTTTGGCTTCCAAGGGACATCTGCCGAAAAACCGACTCAAAATTGGTAAAGCGGTATTGGCAATGCCGGAATACTTCGATCCCAATCGGTTTTTTCGGCATATCGCCGTGTTTACCCTGTCCATAGAGTTGATCGGAGCCGTCATTCTTTGGTTCTGTTTTTTGTCGGCAGGTGTTCCCAATCCGCTTTGGGCAGCCGTTTTTCATTCCGTTTCTGCTTTTTGTACCGCCGGTATCAGTATCTTTCCGAACAACCTGGAAGACTTTTCCGGTCATACGGCAATCTGCTTGACGATTGCTCTGTTGAGTTTGCTCGGCGGAATCGGCTTTATCGTTTTGGAAGACCTCTATCGTTCTTACAAGAGCAAACGTTTTCGGGCAACTCTGACGACACGAATCATTTTGGCTTCAACTTTCGGTGCCATCGCAGTCGGAACAGCATTTCTCTTTTTCGATCCGAACCTATCGGCACTTCCGTTGAAGCAACGTTCCCTGACGGCGTTTTTTCAGGCTACTGTCGCTCTCACCACATCGGGTTTCAACACGGTCCCGATCAGCAATCTTGCGGCGGCATCCATGATTGTTGTGATTATTCTGATGATGCTGGGGGCTTCACCGAGCGGTACGGGCGGCGGACTGAAAAGCACCACTTGGTCGGCCGCCTTAGCAGCAATTATGAGTTTCCTGCGGAATGATGAGGAAGTAACATTTTTCAACAGCAAAGTCCCGCACGGTCGAATCATTGCCGCCTTTGCGTCCATCACGCTTTATCTGATGACCTTTGCCGTTGGAATCTACTGCCTGTTGCTTTCTGAGACGCTCACCAAAACACTAACTTTTCAAGGTATTGTGTTTGAGACCGCCGCCGCATTAGGGACGGCAGGATTAAGTCACGGTATCACGGAGGAGTTATCAACTATTGGAAAATTGATAGTGATCACGTTAATGTTTGTCGGTCGACTCGGTGTTGTGTCGTTGGCATTGGGAGCAGTTGCTCTTTACCATGACATTGCACATGATCAAGACGAAACCGGCGGAAATACACATCCACCCGTTAAGGAATCCGACATTATATTGTAGATTTGACTCACCTCTGTTTTGCTATTGCCGAAATGGTCGAAAATCCGTATCATCCCACATGATGCGTACCAAAGCGACGATTCTCAGTTTTTTCCTTGTTTTTACCGCCTATTTGGTGTATGGCTGGGCTCTCGTGCCCCTCGTGTTGCCGAATCTCAACAACGAGAACTCCACCGAATTTGTTGATTACGGCAAATCCAAAATCCCGGATGAACTCGTCCCCTTTCTCGAACTCTTTCCCGAAGGCGACTGGGAACGCGATCCCCAAATCGAAAAACGTTTCCTGCAATTCAACAAGCAATTCATTGTGCTTTTCGAAAAATATACCATCGAAGGCAAAAGCCTCCGATTGGAACCCTGCACCATCCTGTTGCTTCCCGACGATTTGCAAGCATACTATGACGAAGAAGCGATGCAAAGCAAGATTCGTCAGTCCGTCGTGTTCCGAACGCAGCAGTATGCGGAAATCGAATTCGACGGAGATGTTGATATCAGCAAAATGCCGCTTCCTGCCCCCAAAACTGGCCGCCTCTGGGGAAAAGTTACCGTCGAGAGCAATATGGCGGATTCCGGTACGCAGGACGATTTCTATTTGGAAACCAATGGTATTGAAATCAGGGAAGAAGGCGACATCGCAACCATCGAAGCACTCAATGATGTCCGATTCAAGTTTGGACCCCATACCGGCATAGGAACTGGTCTTACGTTCAAAATTGCCCAGTCCGATCAAGCGCAAGCACAGGCGAAAAGAGAATTACAGAGTGCTGTATTCCGCAAACTCAACGCATTGCGACTCGTTTTCCCGGAGAATGACAATGCCGTTACCACGATTGACGTTCACTGTAAGGAACGTTTCGAATTTGCCGCCAATCCCGCCGAAGAAGGTTGGACGGCAAGTTTCTTCAAGGATGTCGATATGATACGGAACAATCCCGACAAAACCACCGATAGACTAACTGCCGAAGATGTTCACCTATTACTCAAAACTGTCCAACAAGAAGGAATCAGCAATAAAACCTCGCAGTTTGACAATCTTGAACCGGCATTGTTCATCGCCAACGGCAAGTCGGGACAAAATGGTCAACCACCGATCCCTGCGCGGCTTTCGGTCAAACAAGGCGGCGATGTTACACTTGTCGGAGACCAGATATTCTTTGATTTGCGCACCAAATCCTTGTCGCTTTCCACTCGACAGGAGGCGGGAGCGTCGCCGTTCGTCGAAATGATTGTTGCCGACCAGTATCACATCCGAAGCGAACACTGCGTCGAGTACACGCTTGGTCAAAACGGAGCGTTCGGCAAGTTCGCCGCCGAAGGCAAAGGGGAAATGGTCGGCAAAACCGGCGAAGGAGTAGCGGCTCGAGACATTCATCTGACGTGGAACGAAATGCAGATGGGACCGCACCCCGCCATGAAGGATCAAATCGTACTGAAATTGAGCAAAGGAGTTACTGCCAAGATGACCGGCTTCGGAACTATGACGGCGGATACTGCCGATCTCTGTTGTATTTATGCTGCCAACGGAAATCAAAAAAACAATTTCGCACTGGATAATCTCATCGTCAAAGAGAATGTCCGATTCGAGACCGCCGCCGGTACGTGTAACGTGAAACAACTGCACGTCTTTTTTACGAATGTGACTCCCGACGGTAAGGTCATCCATTCCCGGTGGATGCCGCAGATGCTCTTGGAAAAACCGCCGACAATGTCGGGCAAAGCGATAGCGGTTGCCCAACAGCCGATTCTGCAAGTTCAGCATTTGCAACCGCTTCCGCTACAAACGATGCAGCCGGTGCCGCTCTATTCTCCGCCTGCCGCCGCCATTGCTGCGCCGATGTATAACCGATCACCGAATCCGTTACCC
>Ga0082212_10009608_pt1 | contig 12462 bp, 18 predicted proteins | sample TergutNt197P3_FD_71548 | JGI IMG/M metagenome (GOLD analysis project Ga0082212, IMG submission 71548) | Neocapritermes taracua P3 segment gut microbial communities from Petit-Saut dam, French Guiana - Nt197 P3 | ecosystem: Host-associated > Arthropoda: Insects > Digestive system > Gut ... | reverse complement strand
CGATCCTTGGGACGTCGATACTTACCCTCGAGCCGGGAAGCGAGATGGCAGCTTCCCTTATTCCCGCCGGCGGCATGATACCGACCGCTAAAGAATCGGGCGACATGGGCGCGGTAATGGGAACGGTGCAGGATCTCGGCCTGCAAATTTCCCAACTGCTGAAGGATTTTCAGGAAAACCAGCTTGCCCTGCTTTCCGTTTCGCTCCAGACTTTCAATGCCATCGCCCAAAAAATAAACGACGAGTCCGACGCGGAACTGGACCGTGTTTCGCGGATACTGGAATCGACGGCGCAGATTACCGAAAGTCTGCAGCGGGTCCTGGCGCAGGGCGAGAACAACGCGGCCGGGCCTGCGGGAGATCTCTACGTTACCCTGGAAAACATCAGGATGATCAGCGACGAGATCAGCCATGGCCGGGGCAACATGGGCCAGGTGATTTATGACAGCCAGTTGTACGAAAGCATTTTGTCCACGGTGCAGAGTCTTGAAGTCGCCGTTGTTAAACTGCAGGAAACCCTGGACACGATAAACTCGGCGGCATCGAGCGCGGGCACGGTCATAGACAGCGCGGGCGTCATCGTTGACCGGGCGGTGGGCATGGGCATGCAGGTTGACACATACGGAAGCTACCTGCTGTCTTCGGGGCAGGTGCAGGCGGGCGCTTCCATCAGGCTGATTCCCGCCACGGAAGATCGCTGGTACCGGATTGGGGTTTCATCGGTTCCCAACGGCTACAGCACGCGCACGGTCAAGGAAACGACCATCAACGGAACCACCGAGGTAAAGGATGTAACCGAAACCAGATATTCGATTTTTACCGTAGATGCAGAACTTGCCCGAAGTTTCCGCTATTTGACCGTCCGGGGCGGTCTTTTTGAAAACACCGCCGGGCTTGGCTTTGACATTCAGCCGATCCGCTGGGTAAGCGCGTCCGCCGAGGTTTTCGATTTCGGATCCGGCGGGAGGCCCAACCTGCGGGGAACGGTAACGGTTTTTCCCTTTTTTGATCCGGACTCGGACAAGCCCTGGCAGTGGATTTACCTTAAGGGCGGCATTAACGACAGCCTGAACGATTCCCGCGACTTTTTTGTCGGCGGCGGCATCCGTTTTGCCGATCGGGAAATCAAGGGCCTGGTCGGCCTGCTCCCCGTGCTGAACAATTAATACTTACGCAAGCCCCGCGCCGACCGCCGTGGTGTATTCCGCATCGGCGGGGTAGATAAATTCGATGCCGTACATCCCGGTAATGTCGGCAAGCACCTTCTGTCCCAGCCGGTTGCCGCTACCGTTGCCGGTAACAATGACCTGTCCGATGCTTTTTGCCCTGGCGGCAAACACCGACAGCGTGCCTATCACCTGGTATACCATGTTGATTATTCCCATAGCGATATCTTCGTGACTGGCGTTATCTGACATTTTCCCGAAATTTGCCACGGTGGTTTCCCTGTTGAGAAAACTCATGTCGCTGTCCATAATGTCTTCCAGCAGCAGATCGATTTGGCTTACATTGCCCGTCTGGGCAAGTTTGACGATGCCGCTGAATTCGGCGGTCGGCAGCAGCTTTTTCGCCAGCCCGATGATTGTTCCGCCGCCAACGCCCGATCCGCCGAAGTGGGAAATTTTTTCCCTGCCCGCCTCGATGATCACCGTGCCCGTGCCGATGTTGGCGATAATGATATTGTCCATGCCGGATAGGAACATTCCCCCCGTTCCGATGGCGGTAATCTCGTTGATTCTGCTCGTGGGGATCCCAAAAATATCCTGCTTGATCTTGGAAGCCCCCGCGCCGGTTATCCTGATCCCCTCGATCAGGCTGATGTCAATTTCGTTTTCCAGGACAATTTTGCCAAATGCCCCCGTCGCGGCGGTAACCGCATCCGATGCCTTGATCTTTACCTTGCGCGTCAGGCTGCCGTTTTCGATGGATACGGCCTTGGTAGTAGTCGCGCCAATGTCAATCCCGATAATCATTACGTACCGCCCCTCCATTTGCTGTTAACAAAAATGTTCAGCGCCTCTACTCCGAGCATTACCACCGAGGTAACAATAACGCCGGCGGCAACCACGCCGATTATCACCGCGAGCATGGTGCGTTTTTTGGAAAGGCCTAGCACCCACGCGCCGAGGGTTCCGGTCCACGCGCCGGTGATAGGCAGGGGAATCGCCACAAAAACGGCGACGCCCAGCCAGCCCCACTTTTCTACTTTTGACGACAGCCTGAGCCGCGCCCGCTCGACAAACCGGTCAAAAAAATTTCTGTACCAGCGCAGGCCCTTTGACTGCCCGCCGCCGTAGAGCAGCTTGTGGAAGGTGGCAAGGAACAGCCAGCAGGCCGGCGCGACCAGGGCGTTAACCGCAACGGCAAAAGGCAGGGCGGCGTACCAGGGTATGCCGCTTACGACGGCGAAAGGTATCGCGCCGCGCAGTTCCGATATGGGCATAAAGGCAAGAACGGCGGCAATGAACAGGATCGAAGCGGCGCTCATGTATGGATCAGCCCGCCTGCCACAGCGATTCCGGATAGACGCCCGCCGCAGTCAGGTCCGCCAGTTTTTTAATCGCCGTCTCGCGATCTTCGCGGTAGGTTACGCCGAACCAGTCCGAGTCGGCGCGCAAAGCCTTTATTTTAAGAATGTTCTGTTTGATAAAATGATCCGCTGCGGTGGGAATATAACATTCGCTTTTTATGTTGCCAGGAATGTCGGCGGCGAAGATCTTCAGAAAATCTTCAAAATAATTTTTGAACGCGCCGAAGATCGTCGGCGGGAAGCCCCAGAAGTTCATCGACACCGGTGCGTCCGGGGCAAGCTCGCGGGTAGAACCGTCGGCGAACGTGTTGGAAATGCGGCCGTCCTTCCGTTCGATGGCGGTCAGCTCGTCCACGGAAACAAGGTAGCCGTCCCTGATCTCGCAGACGCCCCGCGCCACGCTGCCCTGCGAGCTGAGCGTTTTGTCGAGGCGGTACGGCACGATAACCGCCTCGCCGGCATCGGGGCCGCAGAGCTGCGCTCCGATAGCGGAGAAGGCCTCGCGCCCGTAAAAGTCGTCGGCGTTTATCACGGTAAACGGCGCGTCGATTTTGTCCTCCGCGCAGAGCAGGGCGTGGGTCGTGCCCCAGGGCTTTGCCCTTCCCGCCTTCTGCGCTCCGGCAAAAATCTCCGGCGGTATCAGGCGGTCCAGTTCCTGGAACGCAAGCTCCCAGCGCACCTTTGACCCCATGCGGTCAAGGATCGTCTCGCGAAAATCCTTTTCGATGTCTGCCCGAATGATAAAAACAACTTTTTCGAAGCCCGAGCGGACGGCATCGAACACCGAATAATCGAGCAGCACCTCGCCGCTTTTCCCCAGGCTGTCCATCTGTTTGAGCCCCCCGTAACGGCTCCCGATACCGGCGGCCAGCACAACTAAAATCGGTCCTTTCATAATGGCTCCTCCTTAATAAACAACCTTTAGACCTTCTTTTTTATATAATTCCATTTGAGTATCAACACTGATCAGTATAAAATCATTCCGTATTGCTTCCCATATTAAAAATCTGTCAAACGGGTCTTTATGATACATTGGCAGTTTATAATTTGTTATTAATTCCTGAGGATTTAACATTTTGCAATGGAAGTAACTATTTTGCAATTCATTGTAAAAATCATCAGGTGTTCCGCCATTAAGAGATAATTTTTTCAATCCGTATTTTATTGATATTTCCCATAAACTTATCGGACTGTAATGTATTTCATTGCTTTTATCCAATAAAATGGATTTTGTCGTCTCTGATAATTTACCTGTTTCCAAAAATGACCATAACAGAATATGGGTATCAGCCAAATAATTCACAGGTTTAATAATTCCTCGTCAGTCATTGAGAAATCATTTGAAAATGTCACCGACATTTTTCCTTCTAGGGTACCTAACTGTCTTTTTTGGCTTTTTTTCCATTTTTCATAGGGAATTATCACAGCGATTGTTTCTTTTTTCCTGCCGTATGAAATAGCAACCTCATTACCGGCTTCAACATCTTTTAAAACAGACGAAAAATGTGTTTTGGCTTCTGCTGATTGCATTGTTTTCATGGCTTTACGATATTATATTTGGTCAACTTGGTCAAGTAAATATTTCTAATTTTCCCGCTTGGCTGCGGCAAGTTCCTGATCTATCAAATCGCTCATTTTAATAAGGATATGCTCTTTCCAGTCCCGCTGGAGGGGGTTTATCGAGAATAAGGCGGTTGTATCCTTGCCCAGGGCACCGGCAATTCGCTCAATCATATCGGCAGAGGGGAATTTTTTCCCACTTTCGATTAAACCGAGGTAGTTGGTCGCCATATTTATCGTTTCAGCCAGTTTTTCCTGAGAAATACCTAAATTTCGCCGGTAGGCCTTGATATTGCTGCCTAAAAGTTCCCTGATATTGGTCATTTATACACCCTGCAGGTGGTAAAAAAAATAATATCCCATCCAAAAGTATTGAAAACAACCCCACATATTTGATATAATTAAATTCAAATATATAAGATTGGGTTAATAGAAATTGCGGAGGCCTGTTTTTGGGGTCTTTGCAAAAGGAGCGTTTTATATGAAAAAGGCTTTTTTGGTTTGTATATTTTTAATGGCATCTTTATTGTCAATTTCCGCACAGGATGTAATCATTCTGAGAAACGGAGATAAGATTAATGCAAAGGTGATGGAAATCTCCCCGACAGAGATAAAGTACAAGCGTTTTGACAATTTAGACGGGCCTTTGGTTATTATTTACACTGCCGATGTGCTGGCAATACAATATGAAAATGGCACCATAGAAAGAATAATAAAACTCCCTGCTCCCGCTCCCACTACCTGGCAGGAAAGCACGCCAGCGAAAATACCCAAAACTTCATCCATGAACTCGGGTGAGTTTTACATAGGCATTAACTGCAATCCTGGAGGCGCTTTACTTAACGGAACAACATTCTGCATTGAACTTGGTAAAGGTGAGTTTAATACCGAATTAAATTTTATTTTTCCGTCAATGGGCGGTTTGGCCAACGATGAAATAGATAAAGGTTTTGGGGCTTTAATCACGTTAAATAGGTTTATTCCCTATAAATTTGGGGGTTTTTATTATGGAATCGGAACAGGATTCATTTGGCAGCAAAGGTACGCCCGCGTTACTGATGATATTTGGTATACAGAGGGCTTGTTCAATGAGTACATTTGTACAGTTGGAATGAACATTGGTTATAAATTTATTGTACCGGCTGGTTTATACTTTCGTATAGGCGGTTATATTGGATTTGCCTTTGGTTATTACATAGACGGTATGGAAAATTTGTTTTATTTCAAGCCAGACCTGGCACTAGGGTGGAGTTTTTAATAATCACGATTATAAAGGAGTTTTTTATGAAGGCTAGAATAAAATTCTGCGGAATTATCACCGTAATAACGATGATGATGTTCCTGCCGACGGGTTGCGATCCATTGTACGATGCAGAATGGAAATTAGACAAGAACCACACACCCCTGACAAAAAACATATGGACAAACGGTACTATATCTTCCGGCGAGGAACTCTGGTATTCATTCATTGCCGACGAAACAGATAACTATGTTTGGTGGAATAGTTCTGGTGGGAACATAACTGTAACCGTATATAATAAGCATAACTATAAAGATTCTAATGATTACCCACCTGGGAGCTATTATAATAGATCACCCCTTGAAATTTCCCGTGGTAGCGGTCAAATGGTCTATGTCAAAGTTTCAGGATCAAGTACCTTCGCTATCGCATATAGCTCTTCCAGCACAAGGCCTGGCTTTACAGTTACTTTTAATATCAACGGAGGAAGCGGCACAACTCCAGTCGCACAAAGAGATATAAATCCAGGTTCCAGCATTTCGCTTCCGGCTGGGAGCGGATTTTCTAGGAGCGGCTATACATTCGGCGGATGGAATACCAATTCGACCGGGACCGGAACCAATTACAACGCAGGTTCTCTCTATACAGTTACCGGCAATGTTCCCCTTTATGCAAAATGGAATAATTGACGAAATGCCACTGGTAGTACCCGCCAATGATCCGCAGCCATTGCATAATAATGTAACAGGGTAAAAAATTATTGCAAAATGCCTTTTCTGCATAAAATCCACTTGTCGAATGCAGTATTGACCAATATACTGGGATTTAAGGAGTATTTTATGCCCCAAACCATGACACTGGACGAAAAACTCGCCATTTCAGTTGAGGCTTGTAAATTATACCAGGCAGGAGATAAAGAAGGTTTTAGCCGTGTAATAAGGACTGCCCCCATGCCTCCATATTTGGCAAAAATTTACAAAGAAAGGGTTGGTGTTGAGCAGCTCAAAAAGAGTGGTTGGAATTTGTCGGAAGCAGAGGCTGAGTTTGGAACTGACTGGCTTGATAGATAGTATAGCGGAGGCGCATGGATGCCTGTCACAAAATTGTCATGTTCCTGGCTTATCCGCGTGATTTGTCTGATCGATCAGACAAATAACTGGAAGTATCAACAACCCCGCCCTTAATCGGGTCTCCTGTTTCCAATGCCTCACAGGCAGCGTGGATGACTTCCTTAAAAAGGGAAAAAGTACTGGTTAACTTTCTCTTTTATGATATGAATGGATTTCATATAGCTATATTTTCAATGATGCAGATTCATATAAAGAGGATGGCATAAAAATAACAGAAATAAAGAAAAAAAGACGCGATAAAAAAGTTGAACCAGTTATCCCGAATATGCCGGTATTCGAATGGAGAAGCAGCAATTTGCCCACGCCAATGAATCGCGTAGCGCAAAGTAAGCAGGAAAAAGGGGTATTCCCATCAAGGGATATAGTGTTTATTGGTGAGACAATTTTGAAGTATTTATGTTTATACACTCAATTGAAAACTTTTATGAAGGATACCTGTGCGAAGAATTTTTAAAAGATCGAATTGTTATAGGTGACAGCTAATAAAAGTTAAGGCAAAATAGTCCCCTTGTAATAAAGAGCCTGGAATTGTATAATAAAAATAGGGTAAAAAATGCATAATGACATATCAGGAATAAAACAGGAACTTGACGCAATTACCAAAATTATCGCCGAAACTGTTCCTGTAGAAGCGATTTACCTCTTTGGTTCCCATGCCTATGGAACGCCCGATAAAGATTCCGATTTGGATTTGTATGTGGTTTTTAAGGATGATTTGCCGACAAGGGAACTTGAGGCAATTTTTGCAATTAGAACGGCAATCGCGCCGGTACGGCATACGCCTCTTGATATACTAGGGATCAAAAAAAATCGGTTTCTTGACAGGGCTGTATATGCGACATTGGAACGAAAAATAGCGAGGGAAGGTATAAAACTATATGGGTAAAGATGAATATTAACCATGGTTCTAAAACTGACACAAGATTTATGCCAAACAGATATTGAAATATCAATAATATATCCGGAAAAAAATAAATTAATGGAACGTATTGTTTCATTTTTGAATTCTGTTGATTCCGAAATTGAATGTTATTATGGTAATAGCATCAGATTGATCAATGCTTCTGATATTTACTATATTGAATGTTTTGATGATAAAACTACCTTTTTCTGTGAAAAAGAAAATTATCAGACTAAAGAGCGGCTGTATCATGTTTATGAAAAACTAAAAAATAAGGGTTTTGTGCAAATAAGCAAATATTGTTTAGTTAATATAAATAAAATCGAGAAATATAATTCGTTATTTAATAGCCGCATGGAAGCGGAATTGATAAACGGCATTCGTTTATTTATAACAAGAAAATATCTTAACGATATAAAAAGGATGATGAAGGATGAATAATATTAAAAAAACAGCCGTAAATATTTTGGTTACTACCGGAGCGGCAGTGGTTCTTTTATCGGTTTTTGGCGTAAGCGTTGGCTACAAATATTTATTTCATCGTACAATATTGGAAATATTAGGAGCAAACGTTATTATAAATTTAGGTCATTTACTAATTAGAAAATTTGAAAGTCCTTATATTATTTTGGAATATTTACTCGATATTATTTATATAACCGTTGTTCTCATTACTTTTGGGATAATTTTTGGTTGGTTCTTAACAATGCCAGTTTGGTATCTTATTGTCATGGCAGTTGCGGTTTATGCGTTTACTGTATTTGCCAATATCATAAGAAATCGGAAAGATGTAAAAGAGTTAAATGAATTATTGCAAAAACGTAAAAAAAGCAGCTAGAAGATGCATCTTGCCGCATGATTCATGTATCTTACCGTTTTTGTATTGATTAAATAAAATTGTCACCATATATTGACATCATGCAAATATCATATTTGAAAAGATCTCATGGGATTATATTTTTACTGATAGTATTCTCTCTCTTTTCTTGTTCTGATCCGATTGATGAATGGGGAAAAATGTCATCATCAAGAGAAATGATAGAATCTCTTACAAAAGGGATTAAAAATGCACGAGTTACTGTAGGAATCGTTCACAATGGAGATATGTCATTTGATGTTTACGGAGAAAATGGCAGGATACTGCCAAATAGAGAATACACTTACGATATTGGCTCTATTTCGAAGGCAATTACAGGACATTTGTTTGCCAGAGCTATACATGAAGATAAGTTAACCCTGGCAGATTTAGACGAATCAATTGACTTATTCCTGAATCTTCCTTCAAAAAGTTATTACCCAACAATCAGACGTCTTTTAACCCATACATCGGGGTACAAATACCAGTACGCTGATTTTTTGCCGCCGAGATCATCTCCATTCGAAAACCCATTTTATGGTGTAACAAGAGAAATTATGATGCACCATGTTAAAACAATAGACCTGGAAAACAAGGATTATCCATTTGAGTACTCAAACTTTGGTTTTGCAGTTGCAGGCCTGGTTCTTGAAAAATTATTTGATGAAGAATATGCCTCATTGGTGAATGGATACTTTCAAAATTCAGGTCTAAATAATACCAGAGTAGGTGACGGAAGCGGAAATTTATCATATCACTATGATTGGAATAAGGGTAATCCTTATATAGCTGCCGGTGGAATTGTGTCGACCGTAACAGATTTAATGAAATTTGCGCAAATGCAGATGGATCCTGCGCAGCCTTATGTGAATTACGCTCAAAAAATTTGGGTGGAAAATATTGATATGGGTTTTGACTATTCCGGACTTGGTATTCATGTTGATGCTATGGGTTTAGGCTGGCAAATTGATAGAGACAATAACATAATTTTGCACGGCGGATCTGTTGACACATTTGAAACATATTTAGGTTTTGATAAAACTCAAGGTATTGCAGTAGTGGTACTGTCCAATATACGCAGTAGAATACCCTCCTGGGTAATTGGCTCACAAATTTTTAAGGAGTTGCGTTAAAATGAAAAAGACAATCATTATTTTTTGTCTGTTGGTTTTGTTGTCATCTTCTTTGGCTTTTGCTCAAAGTGAAAAAAAAGGAACTATTATAGGAACTTTTGGCATTGGCGGCGGCGTTGGTACAATTGTAGAAACGGTAGGGCAGTTTTCGTTTATTTTTGATTTAAGCTTAATTAACCAGACAGGAATAACCCTTTGCCTTACTGATATAGTTAATATTCGTTCAGGAGCATTAGGGCCTTCGCAAAATATAATGTTTGGTATTGGCTATACATATATGATAGATGAATGGATTATTGGCGGGACGCTTCTGGCGGCACCAACAGCTCAGGATTTACTGCTTGGCGGAAAAATCAGTGGCGGATATTTTTTCTCGAATAACATTGGTGTTACCGGTACATTAACGTATAGACAGACTGTAGGCATTGTCTCGGATATGTCTATGTTTGATGCATTTGCGGGAATATCGATTAATATATTTTAAGAATTGTATAAATATGGCAAGATATGCATAGTGAATACCATGGAGGTTCTAAATGAAAACGGGAAAAATATTGATTACTTTTTGGGCAATTTTACTTTTTGCTTTTTTGGCCGGTTGTGATCTTAATGAAAACAATGAAAAAATTAAGGGCAATGGAAATGTAATAAGTCTGGAAAGACAGGCAGACGAATTTGATAGCATTGTACTTGTTGGTGTGGGTAATGTTAATGTCTATCCTGCTGAAAATTTTAGGGTAGTAGTAGTTACCGATGCTAATATCCAGGATTATGTAATAGTGGAGACAAGAAACAATAATTTGACTTTAACATTAAAATCAGGCTATAGTTATGAAGCAACACAAATAACATTCAATATTTATTTGCCGGAATTATCAAGTGTAAATACAGAAGGTGTTGGGAACATTACTATTTCTGCGGGAAATGCTGAAAACCTGGGAGTATATATTACAGGTGTTGGAAATGTTGATTCTCAAAATTATGAGGTTCAAAATATTACTATTGATCATTCTGGATTTGGTAATGCGACAATATGGGCAACAAATTCAATAAATGGGAAACATTCCGGGATTGGAAATATCTTGTACAAGGGTAATCCAACAATAAATGTAAATAAAACTGGTTTAGGAAATATAAAACCACTGTAAATATAAAAACCAGCTAACTAGGGAAAAGAAAAGACTTTTTTCCTGAGAAGATGCCCCATTCATCCTTGCAAATGATCTCCTGCCATTATATAATAATAAAACAGGATAAAAAAATGCAGAATACCATAGATGACTACATTCTATCCCAACCGGAAAAAATTCGCCCTCTGTTGAAAAAGATTCGAAAAACCATCAAAAAAGCCGCGCCTGATGCAATAGAAAAAATATCGTGGGGTATGCCCACATTCTGGCAGGGGAAAAATGTAATACATTTTGCCGCTTTTAAACACCATATTGGAATTTCCCCCGGAGACCTCAGCGAAATACCGTTCAAGCAAAGGCTAAAAAATTATTCAAAAACAAAGAGTTCCATACATTTTCCGCTGGGCGAACCGGTTGATTTCGATCTTATTGCAGACATTACCCGTTTTCGCGTAAAGGCAGTTTCCGGTAACTGACAAACGAATAGCTGTCAAAATCCTGTCTGCCCGTTTCAGCCCACAGCGCCGGGTCTATTTCCGGAAAAAAAGCGTCGCCCTCATATTGCTTGTGTATTATCGTTAATTCGATTGTATTGGCAAAGGCCAGCGCTTCACGGTACACCGATTCGCCGCCGCAGATAAAGATTTTTTCATACCCCGCGCAATGCCGGATCGCTTCTTCAAGCGAGGGAAGCACCGCCGCCCCCGGTGTATCTTCTGCTGGCAGCGAACGCGAGACGACGACATTGAGCCGTCCGGGCAAAGGGCGTTTCGGCAGGGACTCCCAGGTTCTTCTGCCCATGACGCAGGGGCAGCCGGCGGTGAGTTCCCTGAAATGAGCCATATCCTCTTTCAGCGACCAGGGCAAGGCGTTGTCTTTGCCGATTACGCCGTTTTCCGCCATCGCCGCAATAATGATAATGTCCATATTTTTCCCTGCCCTCCTACACGGCGATGTCGAATTTTATGGCAGGGTGGGGATCGTAGCCTTCGATAATGGAGTCGGTATAGTGCCAGTCGAACACGCCGGTAAACGGTTCCGTTTTAATTTTCGGCAGCGTGCGCGGCTCTCTTTCAAGCTGCATGCGGAGAGCCTCAACGTGATTGACGTAAATATGGGTGTCGCCCAAAAAGCCGATGAGCTTGCCTTCGCCAAGACCGGCTTCTTTTGCCAGCAGGTGCAGAAGGCAGCCGTAGCTGGCGATGTTAAAAGGCAGACCCAGCGCGACATCCACCGACCGCTGGTTCCACAGCAGGTTCAGCCTGCCATCAATTACCGTCACTTGAAAAGCGTAATGGCAGGGGGGCAGCGCCATGCGGCTCAGGTCAACGGGATTCCACGCGCAGACGATCATGCGGCGGCTGTCCGGGTCGTTTTTCAGCGTTTCCACCAGCCGCCCAAGCTGATCAACGCCTTTCCCCTGCGGCTCTTTGTTATGTGCAACATACTCTGCGCCAAAATTGCGCCACTGCCAGCCGTAGATCGGCCCCAGTTCCCGCTGTGCCATCATTTTTTCCTGCGTTGCCTTGTCGTTGCCGTAATGTACCGCGTCGGGCGAACACCATTCATCCCAAATATGGTTGTTTTTTTCCCGTAGCCATTCCTTGTCGGTAATTCCCCGGATAAAAAATTCCAGCTCCGAAGCGACCAGCCTGAACGGCACCTTCTTGGTGGTCAGCAGGGGAAAACCCTCCGCCATGTTATGTTCGAACATCGCCCCGGCAATCGTCAGTGCGGCGGTTCCGGTGCGATTTTGTTTTTGATAACCCTGTGAGAGAATTCGTTCAACTATATCGAGATATGCTTTCATGTTTTGCTATGGTAAAACAACGGCGGAAAAAAAGGAATACCCCGGAAAGCGGCTTACAGGCCGATTTTAGCGGTAATATTGATTATCAGCCTTGCTAATTCATCTATCGGTTCATTCATGCCGTTTTTTATCCAATGGTAAATAATGCCGATTCCGCCCGTTACGATAAATA
>Ga0082212_10009607_pt1 | contig 12462 bp, 15 predicted proteins | sample TergutNt197P3_FD_71548 | JGI IMG/M metagenome (GOLD analysis project Ga0082212, IMG submission 71548) | Neocapritermes taracua P3 segment gut microbial communities from Petit-Saut dam, French Guiana - Nt197 P3 | ecosystem: Host-associated > Arthropoda: Insects > Digestive system > Gut ... | reverse complement strand
ATCGGTTCGCTCGCCATCTTTTCTGGCTGGCGGAAACAAGGACAGCGTACTTCGCGGGCGGTGATTGGCAAAATGGTTATTCCGGCCTTGTATCTGGAGAAAAAATATTCACCGAGTATAAAGGTTCAAATACAGCCACTTCAACCAATGAAATAAGATTCGCTACGCTATCGAGTTTGTTTTACCCCGAGGGTACCAGCGGACAAATCAACAAAGACCCACGTACTTTCCTTGTGGATTATCATGAGTCGTCCGAGCCTATGAACGTAAGCGGCTCAGATGCGGCAAAGCTCTTTATGAGGGACGCGGCGGTCAACCTGCAAAGCCGGATAAACACAACAGTTTACACCACTGGTATTGGGTCGGATATAGTCGAACCCGGCAAATTAAAAGTAACAGCGAGCAGAGACGATACGTTCTTCATATGCTCCAACGCATCTTCCTCAACTATACAAAACGCCGAGGAGCTGAAACGAGTGTTTGAAACCCTTGGCACGGAGCACTCGATCCACGGATTGGAAGACCTCACCATCACCGACAGTATACCGCGGCGTCCCGATGGAGCAGGAGCAATTGATGACGATACGTTCACCGTTTACAACGAAACGGTAAGAGCAGGGCTGCATTATTTTGACGCGAGCGGCAGTCCTAAAGTGGAATGGCGGGATTATGATGAGGCGGATCCGGATTGGAACATAAGCGCTGGCAGCTCGTCAACCACAGTATCGTACAACTTCGGCACGATTTATTCCGGAGAGGTTTCGGAGAATGAGAAATCGATTGAGTATCCATACATGGCGGAGCTGCGGATACAGATACGCGCTAACGCGGGCGTCGTTTCCGCTGCCGCCAACGATATACCTGATATCGACACGAACACAAGCGCCCAGGCTGGTTGGAAAGACATAAGCGGCGACCATTTCATGAATTATCCCGTACCAAAGGTATATTTCGCGCCGCCGGGTGGGACAGTTGCGCCACCGGTTGACCCCATAACGCCGACGCCGACTCCCGCATCGCCGTCCCCGTCGCCAACCACCTCGCCTGATACAGACCCGCAGGAGGAAACGGAGCCGCCGGAGGAGACAGACCTGACGGAGGAAACAGACCTGACGGAGGAACCGGAAACACCGGAAGAAACGGAACCTGAGGATGAATTCCCGCCTTATACCCAGCCACCACTGACGCCGCCCCCGGGCGGGACCGACCCTGATGTGCCGCCGGAACCGAATGCTCCCGGACGCGTATTGGAGCCTGTCACAGGTGAAAACGGGGAGATACTGGGATATATTGAATTTGACGAGCTGGGCGTCCCGCTAGGCGAGTGGCGTTGGGACGACGATGAGGAGATGTGGATTTTTGACCCGTATCCCCCACTTGGGGAAATGCCGCAAACCGGTATAAATATGGCTGTTGCGGACATTCTTGCGATACTTGGGTTTGCTCTGGTAGCCATTGGCGTGGCATCACATATCAAGACGAGGGTACAAGATGATAGACACGATACTGTTTGATCTCGATGGGACACTGCTCCAATTTTCACAGGCTGCGTTCATAGAGGCATATTTTGCTGAATTAGGCAAGGTGTTCACTGCAATGGGCATGGACGCTGGAAAGTCGGCCAAGGCTGTCTGGGCAGGGACGAAATCCATGTCGCTGAATGATGGGAGCATGGCAAACTCTGAGCGTTTTTGGTTAACGTTTTCCGAACACATGGGACTCAGCGATGAGCAGCGAGTTACTGTCGAAGCGGCGTGCGACAAGTTTTATGTAACTGAATTTGACACAGTTAAGTCGGTGCTGGTACCGAATAGTATCTCCAAGCGTCTCGTGCGCGCGCTTCCGGCAAAAGGGTATACCATCGTATTGGCGACAAATCCGCTGTTCCCGGAGTGCGCGGTTACGACGCGGCTCCACTGGTTTGGCGTTGAGCCGCAGGAATTCCGGCTTATCACCCATTACTCGAACAGCACTTATTGCAAGCCTAATAAACTGTACTACCAAGAGATATTCGAAAAAATAGGCAAGTCTCCAGAACAATGCCTGATGGCGGGCAACCACCCTGTAGAGGATATGAGCGTCGGGGCGCTGGGTACCGAGACATTCCTTGTCACAGACTGCCTGGAAAATGAGAACAACGTCGATATCTCCGCTTTCCGGCGCGGTAGTCTCGCAGAGCTTGAAGCGCACCTCATGTCGCTGCCGGATATTAACTAATCGCAGCGAACAATGAGTAAAGTTGTGCTTTTGGCGATTAACGCGAAATATGTACACTCGTCATTGTCGGTATGGTTGCTGGCTGAGGCTGTTTCAGCGTATGCGAATAATACGCATGACGTGGTAATTGTTGAAACCACTATTCATCAAAAAAATGTTGAGATTGCAGGACTCGTGGCTGTGCATAAACCGGACGTCGTAGGCGTCTCAACGTATATATGGAACGCCGGGAAACTGCCTGATTTGCTGAAAATGGTGCGGGAGCGGTTACCCGGCGTTGTTATTGTGCTGGGCGGGCCTGAAGCCTCGTTTAATACGGGGTACTGGTTGGAAAACGGCGCCGATTTCGTGTTGGGCGGCGAGGGCGAACAAAGCTTCCCGGCGTTGCTCGACACGCTCGGCGGAGGGTTGGGATGCACGTATGTGAATCCCGGCGCCGTGTCGGGGCCAGCGGGGCCGGGGTCAGCGGTGTCGGGGCCAGCGGTGTCGGGGTCAGCGGGGCCGGCACAAGCGGGTGCGCCCGTTGACCCATACACTGAGACATATTTTAGCGCTCTGGGCGACAGGATCGCATATATTGAAACCTCAAGAGGATGCCCGTTCAGTTGTTCTTTTTGTTTATCCGGTGAAAGCACGGTGCGGTTTTTCCCTATTGAGGCGACCAAAGAACAGCTTATCAAACTTTCACAGTCAGGGACAAGGACAATCAAGTTTGTGGACCGGACATTCAACTGCGAGACCGGGCGGGCCTGCGAGCTGTTCGAGTTTATTATTGGGCTGAATACGACTTGCCGATTCCATTTTGAAGTCGCCGCATGTTTGTTTGATGACAGGGCGCTGGAGTTGCTTGCGTCTGCGCCACCCGGCAGGATACAGCTGGAGGTCGGCCTGCAAACCTTTCACGAGCCTGCTTTAAAATCGTCGTGTAGACATATGGACATTGAAAAAGCCGAAAAAAACATACGGATACTCCTGCGCAATCAGAATATACATGTCCATGTGGACCTGGTTGCCGGGTTGCCGTACGAAACATATGAGGATTTTCAAAATAGCTTCGACCGCGCCTACACCATTGGGGCGCACACCCTGCAACTTGGTTTTTTGAAACTGTTGCACGGCAGCGCTTTGCGTGCGCAAGCGGACGCTTTAGGTATGCGTTACAGCGAGCAACCGCCGTATGAGGTCACAAGCAGCCCCTGGCTGAGCGCGGAGGATATACGGAGTTTAAAGCTGGCGGAAAACGCGCTACGGCATACAAATAACAAGAGCCGGTTTTTATCAACGCTGAAATATGTACAACACGTGACGGAAATGCGGCCGTTTGTGTTGTTCAAAACGATTGGCGAGGCAGCGCCAAACCACGGTTTGCAGTTGCCTGACTATGCAATGCATCTGTTTGAAAGCCTTAGCAAGATGCCGGGTGTGGACGAGCCCGTCTTACGGGAGCACATGATCTGTGATTGGCTAAGCATGGTAAAGGGCGTTAATATGCCGGGTTTCCTGATTACGCGGGATAAACGGCGGAGGAACGTAGTCGATACGGCGGAAAAAAAGCTTCAGCGCAGAATAAACCGCGATGAGGCGGCTGTGCTGCCTTCAGGCAAGGGTGTCTTTGCGGACAGCAGCGACCGCGACCCGGTGACAGGGCTGTACCGCCTGTGTTTTGTGTAAAAAATGTTGACTATAGCTTTACGATTATCCCGAAACACTTGCCGATAAACAAGAGGTTCGGATAGGTTGCGCTTGGTGACCCGCCCGCGACTCGAACGCGGGATACCCTGCTTAAAAGATATAGGCTTTTTTCTTACGGAATGCTGCGTTTTCACACAACCGTTGGTATTGCTGAGTTTTTCAAATCGCACTTTTTATATCATTTTACGGTTTTTTATAGATTTTAGCAACTTACTTGAACAAAACTTGAACACGAGATATAGCACATTAGGAGAAAAACAGATAAGCACATGATTATTACTGCAACTTTTTTGTTACCCATTTAAAAATCTCTGATGCTTTTTTTATTGCAACTTCCGCGTCATTTTCCAATATTTCGATTTCAAACGGATACCGCGGTAAAACGCTGTATCTGTTTAAGCTCCCGCAAAGCAATGAGATTTCATCAAAAGTATTATTTACTTCAGAACACATTTCACAGAGATTATTCAAATCATGTATTTTAGGCGGGAGTATATTACTTTTTATTAAAAATGCTTTTAACGCTTTTTCTGCCGATTGTTGAGCATGAAAGCATATGACTTCAAGAGGGCGGGGGTGCATATGCTCGGACAACTGCTCTGCGACATCCAAGTCGGTCTTAGAGTATTTTAACCATTCAGCAACTAATTCAGGGATTTCCATATAGGACTACCCCCTTGGTATAGACTTCTCGCTCAATAGTAGGCAAGGTCTTTCTTTTTTCAAAGTCAGAGGAATGCTTGACAAGGATATCAACAGGTTTCTTGCCGGTTTTTTTATATAGAGCGTGGTAAATCTTTTCTGTTATCAATGCAGGGCGATCACTGCCGTCTGGCACTACTACATAGAAGTCATAATCGCTGTCTGAATCAGGCTTGCCATAGGCACGCGATCCGAACAGATATATCCGTTCCGGAGCTATTATCTGGATAATAATCTCTTTTATATTATCGATTTCGTTATTCTCTATCATATCTACCTCTCTTTATCTTGGTATATAAACCCTACCGTATTCAGGAAAGTTGAATTTAGTTATAATATACAATGTTTCCAATCTGTGGGTATGGTTCGGCGGCGATGCCAAGTAGAAAGGCTACCGTCATCCCTCTATATTCATCTCTGGGGATTTCTAGCAACTCTCTTTCATCATCTGCTATATAGATTACGTAGCCTAAATCGTTATCACCTTGATCCACGACCTCGGTAATAACCATGTCAAAATACTTAGTTCGATACTTCTCCATAGCGCTTCGTGTCGTCATGATTTCTTGCGTTTCTATTTTATCCAACATTGTGGGCCTCCTCGCTTTTCATGTCGGTACTCTATCGCTGCATAAAAGCACCATGGTCTGCCTGTGATACTTGTACACATAGTATACCCATAAAAAGCTTGTTTGGCAATAATCAGATTGTCTATCTAAACGATCCCTTTGGCAATAGGTGGCTTCCACTGCGAATGTACTCCCTGACTGCTTCTTTGCTGATCTTGAAACGGTTTCCAATTTTGAAACTTGGAATAATGTCGTTTTGAAGCAAAAAGTAACAGGAGTTCTTTCCGCAGTTGAGAATTTCGCTTAAATCTCGAACGGACAGCACATCCGGATAGTTTTCGAGCATTTTGTACCACTACCTTCCATAATGATCTATTACTTACCTGTTTGTCCCGTATTAGCTTTTAGCGCATTTCAAAATATGACCTATAATCATGTTTTTACATTGCCAAGTCCCACACAATGCAGCATTTCAGTAGTTTAGTTGATGTATCACCAAGAACTTTTTATCTGATTCTGTTGAGAAACTTACTGTAAATCATGCTTTTTCAGCTATGTATTATTAAAACAACAAGGAATCCCGTTTGATTTGTCTTTACAGAAAATCAAACGGGATTCCTTGTATTTCACACCGATACTGGAGGGAATGAATATGCCGTAATAAGAAAGGAAATGCAGGCTATGAAACAGGAAGCCAATAAAGGACGAAAAAGGACAACCAAGGCAACAGGCAAAAAGGATAAGGGAGAGGTGTAGATTTCATGGCAGCCCAAATAATTTGCGCATTGTTAGCAGCCGCGTATTTCATCATTAAGGAGCTCACTAAAGAAGACTCACAAAAATAAGCACAAAAAGTACGCCATATCAAAGCGTACCAATAAAAGGAGGAAATTTAAAATGCCAGCAAATGTAGAAACGATGTTTTCATCTCGCGTGACACCTTGGCATGGCTTGGGGGAGATCGTCGCTGACGCTCTAAGCTCGGAGGAAGCCCTGTACAGATCCGGGTTGAACTGGAGCGTTGTCCAACGACCCATAATGACCAGCAGCTATAACCCTATCCCTGGCTATAAAGCGAACATCAGGGATACCGACGAAAAGGTTTTAGGAGTCGTCACTGATCGCTATAAAGTAGTCCAGAACCGTGAAGCGTTTCAGTTCACAGATGCTTTACTGGGCGAGGGAGTCAGGTACGAAACAGCAGGGAGCATCAACGAGGGTAGAAAAGTCTGGATGCTCGCCAAACTGCCCGACAAGTACATCATCGAGGGAGAGCAGATAGAGCCTTACCTAGTCTTCAGCAATACCCACGATGGCAGCGGATCAATAAAAGTAGCAATGACGCCTGTTCGTGTCGTATGCCAAAACACGCTCAACCTGGCCCTTAATTCTGCTAAACGAATCTGGTCGACAGTCCATGTCGGGGATTTGGCTGCCAAGATGGACGAAGCACATTGCACGTTATCCCTTGCCCACAGCTATATGGGCAAGCTGGGGGCGGAATTCCATCGCCTGAACAAAACCAAGATCACAGACATGAAAGTCATGGAGTATATAGAAATGCTCCTGCCGATGGACGACAACCCAACGGATATCCACAGGAAGAATATCACCAATATACGGGATGATTTGAGAATGCGCTATTTCGATGCACCAGACCTGAAGCACGTCGGCAAGACTGCCTACCGCTTCATATGCGCCGTTTCCGACTATGCCACACACGCAAGACCGCTCAGGGAAACCGTCAACTACCGCGAAAACGTCTTTTCTAAGACAATCGACGGCAACCCTCTGATAGACAAAGCCTATGAAATCATTCAGGCGGCCGCATAAGCCAAGCATTGAAGAGGTCAGCAAGGGAGAAGTTTGCAGCATAGCCGATACGCGACAACCTACTGGCCTTTTCTACTGCCAAGCCGACGGGGGCTATATTGGCGTCGACAACTCAAAGGGGGAAGCTTTGATAGAAGTGTTTAATACACTAAGGAAATGCAAGCGTTGGCTTAGAAAACAAAATGCTATAGCAGAGTGGAAATAGCAATATATCAACACGAGAAAGCGAGATGATAAACTTGGCATTAGTATTAGCGTCAACAGAAAACCTGCCCTACGAGGACTGGCTTGAGTACCGCCGCATGGGTATCGGGGGATCGGACGCTTCGGTAGTCTGTGGCATGAACCAGTATAAATCGCAGGTCGAGCTATGGATGGAGAAAACAGGGCAGATGCCGGATTCGGAAAGCGGTGAGCCTGCATATTGGGGTACGATCCTTGAATCGATAGTCCGGGACGAGTTCACGAAACGCACAGGCATTGAGGTCATTCCGGTAAATCAGATCCTGCAAAGCGAGGAGCACCCGTTCATGCTCGCCAACCTGGATGGCATATGCCAGCACCCGGTTTACGGACCGTGCGTATTCGAAGCGAAGACAGCGACAGCCTACCTTGCGGGGGAATGGTATGGCGAGAATATCCCGGACGCTTACCGATTGCAGACCCAGCACTACATGGCTGTCACCGGGGCCAAAGGCTGCTACATAGCCGTGCTGATAGGGGGCAACAATTTCAAATGGAAGTTCATCGAGCGCGACGATGAGCTGATAGAAATACTTATCAGCCTTGAATCGCGTTTCTGGGACCATGTAGAAGAATCCATGCCCCCACCGCTGGACGGCTCGGATGCATCTGCCGAGTTCCTCAATAAGAGGTTTCCGGACAGCATACCAAAAACAAAAATCGAGCTTCCAGAAGAAGCATACGCCCTGATCCAGCAGTATGACGCAGTTCGCGAGCAGTTGGATATCCTGACCGAACAGAAACAGGAAGCCGAGAATCTGCTTAAGCAGATGATGGGAGAAAACGAAGCCGGGAGCATTGGGGACAGGATCATCATATGGAAGTCCATTACTCAGGAAAGGCTTGACAGCACTACACTCAAAGCTGAACACCCAAAGCTGTATAGAAGATATGCAAACAAAAATTCATACCGCCGATTCACTATAAAGGCGGCAAGCTGAAAAGGAGGAAACCATGGTCACTAGCAACCTAAAAGACCGTTTGGATGAAAAACTGCATGCCCAGGCATCAGCACCACAGCAGCCGGGGCAGATATCGGACAATGTCATCGACATGCCTACTACGGCATTGACGACAGCCGGCTCGGAATTCCTAGCCCTGACAAATGACGCTCTGGACATCATAAACGAGAACCTGAGAAACCAGCCGCTGTCCTACCAGCTATTCGACGTCATAAAAGCCCCGTCAGGAGGGATAACGTCATTCAGCGTACCGGGGCTGTCCGGCGACGAGATGGAAAAAGAGATTTCCGGGATCATACTTGGATACTCCACACCAAGGGCTTACTGGTCAACTACAGAGCCTATAGAGGGGCAAGCCCCTGACTGCTACAGCAGCGACAGCATGGTCTCTCACGATGGGAAACAATGCAGCCGATGCCTTTATAACGAGTTCGGCTCCAAAGCCAACGGCGATTCAAACGGCAAGGCTTGCAAAGAATCGGTATCGGTGTTCCTGCTCCGTCCCGACAACATCATGCCGATAATCGTCCGCATCCCAGTGTCGAGCAAGGTCATGTTCCAAAGGTATATGACACGGCTTATAGGCAATATGATACCGCTGTATGGCGTCGTGACACGTTTCAGCTTGACAAAGGCTACGAACAAGACGGGACAGCCATACGCGACTTACAACTTCGAGGTCGTCAGGAAGCTGAGCCCCGAGGAAACCGCAAGTGCCAAGGTATTCGGGCAGAAATTCACTGATGCGCTGGACGCAGCAGATATTGAGCCTGAACTGGCTGAAGCTGTATAAGGAGGGATTTAGAAATGGACAGATGGAAAATCATTGCGATCGCGCTGGTGGCGATTCCTACACTGGCTGTCATCATAAAACTGGTCAGGATGTTTATAAGGCACCTGACCAGGTTCAAGGTGGATAAAAGCCCCGGGGAATACGCTTGCCTGTAGCAAAAGAATAACAGGGCTGGCAGGGCTTCCGATACGGGAGCCCTGCTGCCTGTCGCGTTCAGGAGGTAAATGAAAATGGAAGGGTATATGTGCTGCCTACACGAAACCCCACGGGATTTTGATTGGTGCGAAGATAATTGCTGGCGTTACTATAAATGCAGCAATGTCGCATTTGCAGACGACGATCTAAAAGCCAAGGAGTCCCATATATCAGAAGAATCGTATATCGATGCGGAAAAAGGGATTCCGAAGTTGTATGAGGTCACGATCACCGAAACGCTGAGAAAGGCGGTCATTATAGAATCGATGAACAGCCATGAAGCCGAACAGACCGTATATGACGACTGGCAAAACTGCAAATACGTCCTTGACGCGGGGAGTTTCGATGGCGTCGATTTCAAGGCCCGTAGAGTTGAGGGAGGGGTTGAAGCACGATGAGAAATCAAGAGCTGCCACGGGACAAGCTAAACAGAAAGGGAGCAGCCGCATTGACTGATGTTGAGCTCCTTCAGGTGATCATCAACAGCGGCGGCGAAGATAATGGGTTCAAGAAAATAGCAAAAAACCTGGATGTGGCGATCCAGAAGATCGGAGCTGACGATATAACGATCGACGATGTCAAGTCCATAAAAGGCATAGGCGATACCAAGGCTGCTATGATTCTTGCTGCATTGGAGTTCTGGAAGCGGAAGTTCACCAAACAGGTCGCCCCGCTTGTCGACTCCCCTGAAAAAGCTGCCGAGCTGCTGGATTTCATCAAGGACAAAAAGCAGGAGCATTTCGTCATGATTACGCTTGACGGGGCCAGGAGGCTGATAAAGTGCAGGACTATAACTATAGGCACATTGCTTTCAAGCCTTGTCCATCCACGGGAAGTATTTTCTCCTGCCCTTGAAGACAGGGCTGCCTCGATAATCATTGCCCACAACCACCCGTCGGGTATGCTGGACGTAAGCGAGCAAGACATGGAAGTCACAAGGCGCATAAGGCAAGCCGGGGAGCTGATAGGCATCCGCCTGGACGACCATCTTATAGTCGCAGAAAGCGGGTTTGCTTCAGCTTATTGAACCAGAGTAACGAATATGGAAAGGCAGATTATGAAAAGGATATATGTAAGCATCACTGTCGAAGAAAAAGAACGGCTTGCCGGGATCGCTGCTGAGCATGAAGCAACACCGGGGGAATTGCTGGCAGCCTTTGTTGCTGATATCACCTGTTCTGACAGGTCAGGTGGTGGCGATGAACGAATGTATGCAGACGACTGGCTGAACAGGCAAGCATATCGCTGGTTCAACGGGAAGATGGGTTGATTTGCTTGAAGGCAGGTAAGCTTATATTGGATGAGATGGAACTGTTTCAGATGATTTAAGAACAATGCGTTAACTTAAATCATTTGTAACAAAGGAGCAACACGGCAATGGACATATCTAAGTACTTTAGGTCTCCTGACATCGCTTCTCACTGTGAAGCCATCGGGAAAACCTTCACACCGATCGAAATGGCTACAATCGTTCAAATGAGCAACTGCACCCTCGCAGAAAAGCATGAAGGGTATCGGCAGATAGTAACCGAATACCCTGACATGCAGATACCGGAGGTACACTGACATGTTGATCAGGCTACATGACGACACGGCACATGGGAATTTGCACGAATATCTACTCGCACGTATAGAGTACGACAACAATTCAGTTGACAGTTTTTGCGAAAACCCGGCAGGGACGTATTTCACTATTTCACTGCATAGAAAATGGAACGATGGCAACGAACTACAGCACAGGCCTTGGGGAAACGAAGAAGAACTCCCCGCCCCTTGCCCAGACGCCAGGGTCGCCTTTGGATACGCTAAGAGGCACATGGAGGAAAATGACGATACCGAATACACGTATCTAACACTATGCAAACGCTACATTGGCTCGGATGGCTATGACAGTATGAGAATACTTCCTGACGGTACGCCATTGGATACCCCTTATATGCGCGATTGGCGGGAAAACGACAAATATCCCGGCGAACTTGACATACCTTTCCCATTGCCGACCCCTTTCAAGCGGGGTGATATCGTGCAGACCCTTGAACGCGATGGAGAGCGGAAGATATACGTCATATTGAATGTTCGGGAAAACACCAGCCTTGACACCGGGGGCTGCAACAGCCTGATGGACATGGTTGCTGACGTTTATTACATGGAAGGCGAGAAGCTTGATTGGGATAACTTAAATTGCTACGACCAGTTGATGTTTTATCATGGTGAACTAAAAGGCTACGACCGCTTGCTGCACGTTGTCGGGGAATATCTGGCAAATGACCAGCCCGACGACCTGCCATACCTGTTCGCTTGCTACAGGAAGCTTCTCGTCGAGGGCAAGTTGGCGGAAATAGACGACGAGGGCGGGTTTCAGGGCGGTTTGCTGCAAGACACATAGCGCAGACAGAAGAAAAAGACCTACAGGTGGATTTATAACCGCCTGTAGGTTGTAATACTCCGCTTATCAGCCTTGCAATGCTTGCAAATGCTACTACTTCGCCACGACTACCACAGTGCAGAAACTGGTAATTTCCAATATTTTCTTGCATTTTAATGTAGACGCTGATAGAATACCACAGAGAACAGAATAGTGGCAGCCAAGAGGGTGTTGGAACCACCCCCTCGGCCTATGCAGGATGATGAGACCATCCCACACAACAGTGTTTCACTGCACCATTTGCATTATAGCTTGTTTCCATACATGGGGCAAGGTATATGTTGTGCATGATGACGCGGCGTTGGGAATAACCTCCCTGCGCCGCATTTTTGTTCTCGGCGAGGGCGCTCCCGGAGGGAGGGAATGACGACTCTCCGGGAGTCGCTAAGTCGGGGATTTGTGTTTATTTCAATATTAGCAAAGAAAAATGGGGGTACAAAATGGCAAACTGGATATCAAGGTGTCAATGGTGTGGGAAGGTAGGAAATAGCACATCTACATCGAAACCAGATACTCCTCCGAGGAACACCCCAAGCGTACCGGGGAAATGTCCAAGCCACCCATCGGGGAAACCGGACGCAAACCATGCACCGAAATGGGAGCCAAAGTAACTATAAATGATATTTGCTTAAAGGCGGGGATACATATGTTTTGTCCTGAATGCGGAAAAAAAGCAGAAGATAATCAGAAATTTTGTCGTGGATGCGGAGCGGATTTACGGGAGGATGGCGATACTGGATCGCATGGAACAAGTGCAAACAACGAAACTGGCGATAAATCGGTAAATCAGCAAGCAAACAACAATGAGCCTGCTTCTGAGAAAGTAGAACA
>Ga0082212_10009606_pt1 | contig 12463 bp, 9 predicted proteins | sample TergutNt197P3_FD_71548 | JGI IMG/M metagenome (GOLD analysis project Ga0082212, IMG submission 71548) | Neocapritermes taracua P3 segment gut microbial communities from Petit-Saut dam, French Guiana - Nt197 P3 | ecosystem: Host-associated > Arthropoda: Insects > Digestive system > Gut ... | reverse complement strand
TTTCGGTAAAAAACTGTAAATAAAAAAACATCAATTTATAAATTAAAAAAATAAAAAAATTTGTTAATTAAATAAAAAAACATCTATTCTAAATTAAAAAAAAATAGAAAATCAATTCAAGTAAAGAAAATATAAATTAAAAAAAATAAATAAAAAAAAGATATAAAAATGGTGCAGGGAACGGGATTCGAACCCGCGAAGGGACTCACCCAATAGGCCCTCAACCTATCGCCTTTGACCGCTCGACCATCCCTGCATAAAAAAATGGATTATAGCTATTTAACAAAATCAATGAAATAATTTATAATAGCTACAAAATAAGATTATTAGATTATCCTCTTGGTTCCTTTGCTTTAAATCTTAAACCTTTGTAACCACATTTCCTACAAGTTGTAGCTCTAGCGGGGTTACGAGCATTACATTTTAAACAAATTTTTACTTTGAAAATCCTGTTTTCAGCTTCTTCAAATCTAGCCATGATAATCCTCCTTGAATCATTAAATTTTAGTAATAATTAATTAATATATAAAATTTATTAATTTTTAAGTAATTATAAAATATTTTTTAATTTTTAATTTTTAACAAATTATAAATATTGTTTAATTTTTAATTATTTGTATAATGTTATTTTTACTTAAATTATTTGAATTTTGATTATTGTATACTAATTATTTAAAATTCTTGATAATTAGTTATTAATTTGTTAATAAATAAATTATAATAATCTTTTAGAAACTAGCTCATGAAACAAAATAAGAGTTTCTTTTATTCATGATAATTAAGAACATTAAAATTTATTAATTTAATAGTATTTAAAGGTTTAGCATTTTAGAAAATTTTAATTTTAATTAATAAATAATAAAATTTTATGTAAATAATCATTAAAAATTAATTAATATTTAAAATATCAATTGTAAATTAATTAAAAACTTTGATTTATTTAAATTAATTAATAGAATCAATAATTTTAGTTATAGCAACTTCAGGATTATCACTTTCATAAATAGACCTTCCAATTATCAAAGCATTTGCATAATTTAGAGTATCTTTAGGATTTCCACCTTGAGTTCCAACACCTGGAGAAATAATAAATGAATTTTTTCCAACTATTTTTCGAATATTTGACAATCTATCAAGACGAGTTGAAGGTGCAACGTAATTTTCAATTCCTAAATCAATACCCATTTTAGCAATATCCTCAGAAACTCCTTGAATAAACATTTTAGCTCCAGGATGTGACATTTCAGTTAAAAGAAATATTTCTTTTCCGTAGCTATCTGCAACATCCACACAAGCTTCAACACTATCTCTTCCAACAAATCCATGAGTAATTATAGCATCTGCACCAGCATCAAAAGTCAAATTTGTAATTTTAGAGTTAGTTTCAGGGATATCTGCTACTTTATAATCACAAATGATTTTAAAGTCAAAATTTTCTTTAAAAACTTGAATTGATTTTAGACCTTCAGCTAATGTCAAAGGATAACCTATTTTTATTGTATCAATTTCTTTTGCAATTTTTTCAACAATCTCATAAGCATCTAAAAGATTCATCAAATCCATTGCAAGGATTATATTATTTTTAACATCCATAAAATCACTTCAATAAGATTATAATTTTTATTACTACTTTTTTAATAAAATTATTATTATTATAATTATTATATTAAAATTTATCTTATTTTTTTATTATTTTTTTTATTATTACTTTTATTATTATGTTATTAAAATTTAATATTATTATTTTTTTATTAATATTACTTTTATTATTATTATGTTATTAAAATTTAATATTATTATTTTTTTATTAATATTACTTTTATTATTATTATTATGTTATTAAAATTTAATATTATTATTTTTTATTATTATTTATATTATTATTATTTTTTAATCAATATTATATATTATAATAATTGCTAAATTAATATACAAAATACTCTAATTGAATTGATTAACTAAATATTATTTGGTTAATTAAAAATTATTTTAAAATATTACTATATTAAAATAATTATTTAACATATTGTTTTAAATCATTTCTAACAATAGACGAAGCACCATATTCTTTTATTCCATTAAGCATTGCAGGAAACTTATTTTTTTCAATTAAAACATTAATTTGAGAAAATTTTGTACCTGAATTAATAGTAGGTTCATCTGAACAATATCTATTTTTAACTAAAAAATCACTTACATTGAAAACTTCATCATTACTAACATTGAATTTAACATCAAAATAGTTTATAGCAGTTGTTGCACCATAAAGCTGTTCAAAAATCATTTTAGCTTTTTCCATTTTTCCGTCAATACAATTAACACCTGCATAAAGTCCAGCAGAAGAGTGCATTATAGTTTCAAGCTCAATTAAACCGGCTTTTTTTAAGCTAGTTCCAGTTTGAGTATTGTCAACAATAAGATCTGCACCTTTAGCTATATAAACTTCAGTTGCACCATCAGAATTTATAATCTGGACCATTTCATTGTCACCATCAATGAGACCACGTACCTGAACAAGAGGGACAGAATCTCCAAAAACTTCCTTATATCCATTATTTTCCATAATATGTCTACGAGTAATGTTTGGGTATTCAGTGAAACAAAGGATAGGTGTTTCACGATTTTTATTTTCTAGGAAAAATTCGCTTAAAGATGAAAAGGAGGAATCCCTAGGAACTGCTACAATAAGACGAGTTTTTCCATAATCAAGATCTCCAATTTTTGTTATACCTGAATTTCCAGATATAGATTCTTCTTTAACCCAGTCCTCGCCTACAATAGCTATATCAACCATACCTCTATTAAGTTCTACTGGAGTACTCTGTGGACGAGTTAGAAATGCTTTAATTTCATTATCATTTGTAATATCAATTTCATAAGATTCATTTCCCGGTTCATAGCCTCTCACTTCATATCCAGCATCTTTAAATAACTGATAGGTATTTCCTCTACTTACATTATTTAAACTTCCTTTTGGAAGTCCTATTATAATCTTCATAATTTCTACCTCAAATCATACTTTAGTTAAAAAAAAATTATTTTTATTATATTATTATAAAAAGATTTTAATTATTATTTATAAAATTTAATTATTCTATAAATATAACAATACATAATTCAAAAATACCAATTTATTATTAATATATATATAATATTTATTTTAATTTATAAAATTTAATTATTCTATAAATATAACAATACATAATTCAAAAATACCAATTTATTATTAATATATTATATAATATTTATTTTAATTTATAAAATTTAATTATTCTATAAATATAACAATACATAATTCAAAAATATCAATTTATTATTAATATATTATATAATATTTATTTTAATTTATAAAATTATCTTATTAGTAAAAAATTATATTCAACTATTATCCTAATTCAAAATAAAATTCTTATTTAAATAGATAATATAAAATAATTAAACTTAAATAAAATCCATAAATTTATTTAATTATAAATATAATATATCATTATGAAGTTAGAAGAACTATTAGCTAAATGTCCTAAATGTGGATCTCAAGATAAAACTGTTCAAAGAAAGATTTTAGATGAACATAGAGCCCATGCTGAAACAAAAGCTATTATCTGTGATGAATGTGGTCATATTTTTGAAACTGGTTCATAAAATAAAAAAAATAAAAAAAAGTTAATAATTTTGAAATATATAAACATTTATTTTTAAAAATTGTGAAAATATGACATTTCATGTGATGATAATACCAACTTTGGATTGTCCATCAAATTGTGAATATTGCTGGGGTTCAAAAAAAGACTCTGAAATAATGGACATTGTTATTATAGAACAGATTGTAGAATGGTTAGATGGATTCAGAGATGATTATGTCCATTTCACTTTCCATGGAGGAGAACCTCTTCTTGCAGGTTATGATTTCTATAAAAAAGCCCTTCCAATGTTAAAAAATGCCACAACTCACAAAGAAGCTGGATTTTCCCTTCAAAGCAATTTATGGTTGATAAATAAAAAATTGGCTAAATTATTTACTGAATATGGGCTAGCTATTAGTACTAGCATTGATGGACCAAAAGAAATTAATGATTATCAACGTGGAGAAGGTTATTTTGATAAAACAATGCAAGGTTATAAAATAGCTACAGAAAATGGAGTTAAGCTAAGTTTTATATGTACTTTTACTTCTTATTCAAAAGATTTTGAAGAAGAAATATATAATTTTTTCTTAGAGAATGATTTTAATATTAAACTTCATGCAGCCCTCCCATCAATGAGAGGAAACAATGCTGACCCCTGGGCATTAAAACAAGAAGATCATGGCAACCTTCTAATTAGTTTACTTAACAGATATCTTCATGATCTTGATAAAATTGAAATAAAAGATTTTGACCATATTTGTAAAAGTTCTTTTTTAAGAAGAGGAACTCTTTGCACATTTGCAGATTGTATGGGAGATACTTTAGCTATTGGACATGATGGAAGCATATATCCTTGTTATCGTTTTAATGGAATGAAAGATTGGGTAATGGGAAATGTAAAAGACAAACCCTCTATGGAAGAACTAATGGAAAGTCAAGCTTGGAATGAATTAATGGATTTTAAAGAATTTGTTGATGAAGAATGTGCTGATTGTACTTATATAAAATTTTGCAGAGGAGGGTGCCCATATAATGGAATTGTAGCAAATGGAACAGCTAAATCTGTAGATCCTCAATGCACTGCATATAAAATGATTTTTAAAGAAGTTAGTAATCGTGCTAATAAAGAATTTTTAAAATCTACCCTTCCCCCATTAATGGGAGGCAACAAATTAAATCAAAAAAATACTAAAAAAAAATTTACTGTTATGGATTTAATGTTAAAACAATAACAAGACCTAAATTCATATTGAGATATTAAATTTAAATAATTTAAATATTTTATTCACCTCAATATAATACCATTAAACCAAAACAGTAGATATTACTTTTTTTAGAGAATTGATTATACTAAAATACTACTATATACTAATCAGTATTATAATCAGAAAAAATCATTTTTCAATACTTTTATCTTATTTTTAAATATTTTTTTTTATTTAAAAATAATTTATAATATTAAATAATTTCTATTAATTAATATAATAATTATATCTTAAATATATTCTATAATTCTTAAATAACATTAATAAATTATAATAGCTACATCTTAAATATATTCTATAATTCTTAAATAACATTAATAAATTATAATAGCTACATCTTAAATATATTCTATAATTCTTAAATAACATTAATAAATTATAATAGCTATATCTTAAATATATTCTATAATTCTTAAATAACATTAATAAATTATAATAGCTATATCTTAAATATATTCAGTAATTTAAAAAAGATATATTTTTTAAAAAATATTAAACATGAAACTAATTATCAAATATAGTTTAAAAAATATTAAAACCCATCATTTATATATTTTAAAAAAAATAAGCTAGAAACTTAAACTATTATAATTTCCATGTAAATAAAAACTATCAAATTTCCAATTATTCACAACACCAAAACCATTTAACTCAAAACTAGATGCATCAGCTACAAACCAAGTTTTTCCAACCTTTATTTGTGTCCATACATGCCCCATACGTTTTCCATTAAGAAATTTACATTTACCATGTACATAACGGGCAGGTATTTTACTTGCTCTGCAAAGAGCTACAATTGCATGAGATTGATCTACACAATTACCAATTCTTTTAGAAATAGCTTTTTTAGCACCATATTTACTATTATAGTAATAAGAATATTCAATATTATTTCTTACCCAATAATAAATAGCTTTAGCTTTAGCTAATTTAGTTTTACATCCCTTAGTAATGGTTTTAGCTAATTTTTTTATATAAATACTATTAGATTGGCAATTTTTAGAAGGTTTTAAATGTTGAATTAATGAACCTCCTTTATATTTACTATTTAATGGGTTTTTGGTTCCAGGACGAACATATTTTGGGACAACTTTTGTAATGGGGTTTGGTGAACTTATGTCAAGAAAAACTGTTTGTGGAAATTCTTCCTTATTTAAGAATTTTGTAAAAATTAAAATAATATTTTGATATTGTATAGAACCTGTGCTAGTATTTATATAATTTGGAGCAACTTTATAATAATTCATATATTTAATAACTTCAATTACATTTTGATAAAACTCATTAAATGACATATTCCCATAAATACGTGACCCTCTAATGTTTTGAGGATCTTTAAAATCATATTTAACAATAATATCTGAATTATTCTTTTTACTTTTGTATTGAATTGTTTTTGATATTAAATAAAGATATTCTGGCATTGAAAATTTATAACCAGATATTTTAACATAATTTGGTAGTTTTTTATGCACATAAACATAACGTTCCACATACTTAGAAGCAATAATAATATTGCTTTGAGACAATTGTGTTGGCTTATTTTTAGTAGTATAATTAGAAATAGAAACTGGAGCAACATAATCAGAAACAGCATTATTTGTAATGTTTATAAAAAGAGTACTATTAATATTAGAAGTTCCATTAGAAAGGTTAGAATCATCATAATTATTATTTTCGTTTAAATCATTAGCGTTTACACTAGTTACACTAACAAAAACTAATAAAATTAATAATAAAAAAAACAAATTTTTTCCTTTTTTAAATATTTTTAAATTAATTTTTTCGCCTCAATTTATATCAATAATATTTATGTTAAATTTATCTAAATAATTAATATTTATAGTTAAATTTATCTAAATAATTAATATTTATAGTTAAATTTATCTAAATAATTATATTTATAGTTAAATTTATCTAAATAATTAATATTTATAGTTAAATTTATCTAAACAATTAAAATTTATATTAAATACTTATATAATAATTATTATTTATATTAAATTTATCTAATAATTATATTTATATTGAATTTATTATATTTATTTAAAATAATCAATATTATAATCTGAATTTCAAAATATATTTAAATTAATAATTAAAATAATTTTTTTAAATACTTAAATTAATATTTAGATTTTGATTTTTAATATTAAATAAAATTCAATCTTATTTTTTATACCAATTCCAAGCTGTTTTTACAATTTTTTCTAAATCAGAAAAAACAGGTTTCCAATTTAAAACATTCCTAGCTTTAGAAGAATCTGCAATTAAAATTGCGGGGTCTCCATCACGACGATTTAAAATCTTTTTATTGATTTCAATTCCTGTAACATTTTCACAAACATCAATAACTTCTTTAACTGAAAAACCATTACCATTTCCAAGATTGAAAACATTAGCTCTTGAATCTTTTTCACTAAAATCTAAATATTCATATGCTTTAATATGTGCTTTGGCAAGATCTGTTACATGAATATAATCTCTAATACATGTTCCATCTGGAGTATCATAATCATCCCCAAAAATAGATATACTATCTCTTTTTCCATTAGCCACTTCTAAAACAAGGGGAATTAAATGAGTTTCAGGATTATGTCTTTCACCAATTTCACCATCAATATCTGCACCAGAAGCATTAAAATACCTAAGTGCTGAGTAATTAAAGTCATAAGATTCTACTTTTGATGCACGTTCTAATGCAAGTTCAACCATCAACTTGGATTTTCCATAAGGATTAATTGGGTTTAATGGATGTTCTTCAGTAATTGGAATATTTTTAGGATTACCATATACAGCAGCTGTTGAAGAAAATATAAATTTGTTTACATGATTTTCTTTCATAGCTTTAAGAAGCCCTAGTGTATTTTTATAGTTATTCTTATAATATTTTGCAGGAAACTCAACAGATTCTCCTACTGAAATAAATCCTGCAAAATGCATTACACCATCAATATCAAATCTCTTAAAAATAGAATCAAGTTCTTTATAATTGGATAAATCACAGTTTATAAATTCTCCCCATTTAACAGCATCTTCATAACCATTACTAAGATTATCTAAAACTAAGGTATCATAACCTTCCTTATGAAGTTGTTTATTTACATGAGAACCTATATATCCCGCTCCACCAGTTATTAGAATCATTTAAAATAGATACTCCTTAATTATTTTTTATAATAATTTAAATAAAAATAATTTTAAATAAAAATAATTTTAAATAATAATTGATTAATTATTAATTACTATAATTTTATTACATATATTTAAAATATTATAATATTTATATCAAATTAATAAAATATAGATTTAATCTTTTATATTACTATTTAATATACTTAATCTTATTTAAATTTATTGTTATTTAAATATATAATAGTATTTTATAAAAAAATTATGAAAAATAAGATATTTAAAAGAACAAGATAATAAAATTATATAAAATTAAATAAAAAAAATTAAATTAAATTTATAGTAAAAAAATAATTAAAAATAATGAAAAAAATTAAATAACCTTGTATAAAAAAATAATAAAAAATAATGAAAAAAATTAAATAAAATTGTATAAAAAAATAATTAAAACTAATGAAAAAAATTAAATAAAATTGTATAAAAAAATAATAAAAAATAATGAAAAAAATTAAATAAAATTGTATAAAAAAATAATAAAAAATAATGAAAAAAATTAAATAAAATTGTATAAAAAAATAATAAAAAATAATAACAAAAGTGAAACAATAAAATAAAAATAAATAGATAATTAATTTATAATTAAATTAATTTACCTAATTTGATTAAAGCTTTTGGATTAACTTTTACTAAACTTTTAACAATTTCAGTAGTACTAACTCTTTCAAATTCAATATCTTGGAAAGCAACAGCTACTGAATCTAATTCTTCATCAGATAATGAAAGAGCAAAGTCTTTAACTTTGAGATATTTGGATATTTCATCACCAATATCATCTCTAACATTTTTATCATATTCTTTTAAATATTTTTCAGAGAAATCTCCCTCGGCTATAGCATTAGCAGCAACAATACCTGCATGCATTCCACCTTTCATACCACTGATAATTCCACCACCAGTAAGTGGATTTACTTGACCTGCTGCATCTCCACAAACAAGAATATTATCCCCATAAATCTTTTTTGGCATTCCACCAACAGGATCTCCACCTATATTAAGTTCTACAGCTTGAGCATTTTGGGTAGCTGGACAATTAGCTACAAACTCTTTAAGATGTTGGTAAGGAGATTTATCAGTATCCTTTGTAATTACAGCAAGCCCTACATTAGCTATATCGTCACCTTTAGGGAAAATCCAAGCATAACCACCAGGAGCAACACTTCCAAAGTAGAATTCAATGACATCTTGCTTTTCCATTTCTACTCCAACCATTTCAAATTGGATGCCAGATTCCATATTAGTTGCTTTTGTAGCTGTTTTAAGATTTGCCCATCTAGCCACCCGTGATTCAGGTCCATCAGCTGCGATGATTATATTAGCTTTAATTTCAAACAATTTTCCCATGTGTTCACAAGTTACAACATAGGAATCCCCTTCTTTTCTCATTCCATGAGCTAATGTTTTTACTTTAATTTTCACCCCAGCTCTGGCTGCATCCATTGCCATGTATTTATCAAATACTTTTCTCTCAAGAATATATCCTGCTTCTGGAAGCTCAATTTCATCTGAAGTTAACCAAACATTTGTTCCATTTGGAGAAACAAGACGTACCCCATCAAGTTCTTTAGTTACCCATCTAGGATTAGGTTCAATTCCCAAATCTCCAAGCCCTGCTTTGGAAACTCCTTCTGCACATCGTTTTGGAGATCCAATTTCGGATTTTTTGTCTATAAGAATCACATCTGCTCCACCTAATGCTGCATGTTTAGCTGCTGATGAACCTGCAGGACCTGATCCTATTACCAATATATCAGTTTTTATCATGATAAACACCTAATAAACATTTGAATTAATTAATTTTAAAATATATGAATTATATAATAAATTTGAATAAATAATTAATCAATAATTTTATTCTTTCTCTAGTGCTGTTACAGGGCAAACTTTAACACAAGTACTGCATTCTCTACATTCATTTTCATCAAAGATTAAAGTAAACTCTTTAACTTCAATTAGATTTCTTGGACATACTCCAGCACATTCTCCACAATACATACACCAATCTTTCACTATCATTTTATCGCCTGAAAAATTATAATCATATTTAATAAAAATATTATAGATAAAAAGAAAAATGACTTTCTTTTAAAAAATTTATTTTCTAATAAAAATATGTTTTTATAACATATAAAAAATATGTTTTTTTAAAAAATATTTTCAAAAACTAAAAAAATAATATAATTTAATTTTTATATTTAAAAATTAAAAATATTTTTATTAAAATAATATTTGTAAATTTTATAACACGTAAAGTTTTCCACAACTTGTATCAGTTTTCCTTGTGTAGGTTTTCTAAATCTCGTATAAGTCCATAACTTATTACCCACTAGTAGTATTACTTTTATTCTGAGTGGTGGCACAAAGAGAAATAAAATTGTCCGCTGTTTTTTATACAAAGCAAAACGACATTTAGGGGATCCTTGAATAGAAGTTTTTTAAACCCTTGATATGGTGAACAAATTTCTTTCTTTTATGCTACCCGAAGTTTCGTTGGATTTTCAAGAATTACTTGCCACTGAGACTGATCCACTTTAATCCGTTGCATATTTTCAAATTCCAGTTCTTTAAAATTATTTTGCTTTTACAGTTCTACATAAGTTCAAGCCTTTTAATTAGACTGACCCTTTCTTTGAAAGTAATCCGATAAAATATTTATGAATTTCTCATTTCCTGCCCTTATCAATATTCATGACTGAATTACATCAACATTATTAGATAAAAATAAAAATTATGATACTTCTCATTACACATCTTCATTACTTTTCTTGGAAGTCATGCCTCTTAGGTCCAAAGCAGGCGGTTAACCAAAATGACCCACGCAGGAATCTGCACGTGATTTCATTGTGCCAGCAGGAGGGCACCAGCTGTTTGTAGTTTCTCCTGAGCTAATTACGATACTAATAAACCTAAAGGTCGTTACGAAATTGCGATTAGCTATCTGTAATAGAGGAAGGGCCTTCATGGTGTTACGTGGCTGAACTTAGCCTTCCTTTCACGCTGTCCTTCGTTCCGCGCGTCTCTCAGGTTCGTGCGCCCCATGCAGACACGGACAGTACCCTCACGGTCAGACACGCATATATATATTTTTTTTTAATACTGATGTTGTTTACACTGTAGTTAATTCCTTTAGCACATGAAAACCTCGTTCCGATTCCTTACTGGTGGACATCTACACTTCCGGCAAACCTTCCCTCTCTTCATATATGCTACCAAGGGCCGTGAGAACTATTGTGTTATCTGGCGTTCGTTACATACTAGAAAACACGCCTTACATGAAGATCACGTCGGTCTTCCGTCTGTTGGTGCCCAGTATCAGCGCCTAAACAATGTGTCAGATTTCAATGAATGTCTGTATGGGAATTCGGCGTAATAATTGCCGAACATGGGCGTGTTCGAGAGATTTTAGGCGTTCACCGCGGTGTAGCTGAAGTCACCGATTTTATTGGGTGCCCGCTGAAGCTGCATAACGTCCCCGAAAACCACAGATTTCAAGTGCGATTTTTGTGAAAATCTGTGCAATGACAACCATAGATTACTTAGGGTCGTAAATGAATTTCTACTTGTCCTTTTCACACTTTTTGGCCGATTTGGGTGATACTCGATATAGAGGATCACTACGCACTTCCGTCCAGCGCAGCAAATTTTATAAAAATGGATGCATTTGAGTAATGTTTTACCTAAAGAAGTAAGCTACTTTCTTCCTCTTCGTCTATAATATATAAGTTCTGGTTGGAGTCCTGCTGAGATGTTCAACTTCTCAGGAAGTTTCTGTTCAGTAAATACCATTTTTTCAAATTATTCGTCATTCCTGTAGTTTACAAGTTATGTTTTTGTTTCTTTCAGCTTTTCAGTTGGATTATGTTAATCCAATTCCTCCTCTTGATGTTTTGTGATAGATATATGAATCCCAAATACAATATCAAGCGAATCAAACAAAGAGGGAAATTACAAACTTGAAACCGTAAATGTTACTTGCACGCCAGCGTGCCTCAGCAGAGAAGAACTGTGTGATTTCAGGCTTTTGCCACGGTGTAAATGAGATATTCGCTTTAATAGGGTGTTACACAGCGTAGATTGCTATTTAGTCACCTGTGTGTTGAGTATGGGACCAATAAATTGTTCCGAAGCGTCAGTAACAAACTACGGATATCTGCTGTGTAACATCAGAGATTTCAGTTAATTTTGCTTAAAGCATGTTACGTTATCGAAATCTGCTCCGAATACGTGGCGCCCCAGTGTTCGCGCTCCAGGCAGCCGCCTAGTGTGCCTGACGGGTAGCGCGGACCCGCAAGAGTCGTACAATTGCAGTGATGAGACGCTAGGATTACTAGCGCTCCCACTAGGGTGCGGAATTTTCTTGTACTTGTTCAATGGGCTGTATGT
>Ga0082212_10009605_pt1 | contig 12463 bp, 6 predicted proteins | sample TergutNt197P3_FD_71548 | JGI IMG/M metagenome (GOLD analysis project Ga0082212, IMG submission 71548) | Neocapritermes taracua P3 segment gut microbial communities from Petit-Saut dam, French Guiana - Nt197 P3 | ecosystem: Host-associated > Arthropoda: Insects > Digestive system > Gut ... | reverse complement strand
CTTGTTATACAAGAAAGAACTAGATTCTATCCTTGGTGAATATGCTTCAACCATTGTTATGGATACTAATAACGACAAGGAAGGAAAATACAAAGAATATCGCCGTGACCGCGATACCGAAGGGAAGGTGCTGGATAATTTCCGTGACTCTAATAATCCGTTAAAACTCGTTATTGTTACGGCAAAACTTCTTACCGGTTTCGATGCACCAATTTTACAGGCGATGTATCTGGATAAACCTATGAAGGATCATACTTTGTTGCAAGCCATCTGCCGCACTAACCGTCTGTATGGACAAGAGAAGTCTCATGGATTGATAGTAGATTACATTGGCATTTTTGATGATGTAGCAAAAGCTCTTGATTTTGATGAAAAGAATGTTCAACAGGTAATTACCAATATCGCCGAAGTCAAGAAACAGCTTCCAGCACTAATGAGCAAATGTTTGTCTTGTTTTTCCGGTGTTGACCGAACTGTTGGAGGTTGGGAAGGGCTTTTGGCCGCTCAGGAAGCATTACCGACCAACAAAGAAAAAGATACATTTGGCGCGGACTATCGTGTGCTAAACCGTGCTTGGGATGCATTATCACCGGATTTGTTCCTAGCGCCTTATAAATCAGATTATGTATGGTTAACAAAGGTTTACGAATCGGTAAAACCCGTTGATGATCGCGGCAGACTGATTTGGGTGGCATTGGGTACAAAAACAATGGAGCTTGTTCATCAGAATATAACAGTTGAGACTGTCCGTGAAGATATGGAAATACTCAAACTGGAAGCTGACCTAATCGACGAGTTTTTCAAACTTAATAAAGATGCAAAGAAACGAGTGAAAGAATTGGAAATCGATCTTGTGGCCAGAATCCGCAAGCATGACGGCGACCAGCGATTTATCAAACTTGGTGAACGGCTTGAGGAATTGAGAGAAAAACATGAACAGGGACTTATTACAAGCATTGAATTTCTAAAAATGCTTTTAGAACTCGCAAAAGAGGCAGCTCAAGCAGAAAAGGAAATTGTACCGGAAGAAGAATTAGATAAAGGAAAAGCAGCCTTAACTGAACTTTTTAACAGTATTAAAAATGAAAGCACGCCGATTATTGTTGAACGAATCGTCAATGACATTGATGCAATAGTAAAAATCGTTCGTTTCGATGGCTGGCAGAATACCACCGCTGGTAAACAAGAAGTTACCAAGGCTCTTCGGAGTGTTATTTGGATTAAGTATAAGATAAAAGATGATGAAGTATTTCAAAAAGCTTATAAGTATATTGAAATATATTACTAACCACTCACCACATTCCCAATCGCATATAATGGATAAACATCAATATCCTCATAGCACCCAAAATTTTCAAGTGATGTCCGTATACCCTTTTTAATATGTTTTTCTTTCATAAAAAGACGAAGGCTTTGCATGCTCCCTTGGGTTCCCGATTTTACTTCTATGGGAATAATGCTTGAACCCTTCTGAACAAGGAAATCCACCTGAGCGTTACCTTGTGCGGAACCGGGGTTGGCCGATCGTTGCCAACAAAATAGTTCTTGTGGCGTATAACAGGAACCGGCTTTTAACAGTTCCAGCCCGATAAAGATTTCAGCCAAAGAACCGCGGTTAACAGCAGAAAAATCGACAGCGGGTAGTATCTCCGAACGGAGACCCAGAGTATGCAAAAAGAGACCGGTATCACAGGGAATCACCCGGCGGAATTTTTGGTTTGCTTCAGCGCCAAGGGGAATACCATTGGCGGCGGTATGGGTAACCGGATGGACCAGCCCTGCCATGATAAGAAGATCAAGCGCTTGCCTTACCGCAGTTGTTGGCCTGCCGGGGGCAGCGCGTTCATAGACAAACTTTCCTTCGGTTTGGTGCATAACTGACTCAAACACTTCATTAAGAAGCAGAAGGGGGATGCGTTTTCGGTACTTGGCAAAATCCGTTTTGAGTACGGTTATGAGATCATTGAGAACAAGTTCACCGTTAAGTAAATCCCGTTTTCGTACGTATTGAGAAACAGCTTCCGGCATCCCCCCGCAAATTAAAAAAATCTTCAACCTGCTTAAAAGCTGCTGATGAATGGGCTTTGCAAGTGGTTTTTCCGGAGAAGCGGCCTTAACAGCTTCGGAAAGTTCCTCCTCATTCAGGGCTGTTAAAAATTCATCGAATCCAAAGGGATACATAAAGAGAGAACGAATACGGCCCACGCCGAATGAAGGTATTTCTTGAAGGGCAAATTCCAGGAGGGAACCAGCTGCCAATACATGAAGCTCAGAATACTTCTCATAAAAATAGCGAAGTTTTGCCAAAGCAGGCTGGCAGCTTTGTATTTCATCAAAGAAAAGCAAGGTTTCTCCGGGAATAATCGGTGTATGGTAATAGAGAGCAAGCTGTTCACAAATTTCCTGAGGAGTAAGAGAGGCTTCAAAAAAGCCTCTTACCTCTTTGTTTTCATCGAAGTTTATCTCGACAAAGTGTTTGAACCGTTTTCCTAATTGCCTTATTGCCGAAGACTTCCCTACCTGCCTGGCTCCGCGCAAGAGCAATGGTTTCCTGTCCGGCGGCTTTTCCTGGCTCCAAGCAAAGAGAACTTTATCGATATTTCGTTTAAAATATTGTATTTCCATATTTTGTTACCCAAAAATAGCATTGTTTTTAAGAAAATTCAAGGCAAAAAAATGTAAATTTAGAGAAAATTCAAGGCAAAAAGGCAAGCTTGAATTGTAAGTAGAGGGTAAAAAACTGTTCCAAAAGCGGGAGAAATTATTAATTCAGCATCACAAATTGTTGACAACAACTCTGACTTTATCGGAATTCCGGGAATAATGATTGCATAATTGAGTAAATCTAAGGAATTCTCCGTTCTTGTTAAAATCCTTTCTATGCTGCTGTATATGGTTCCTGATAAAATCATCAGTTTTAGCAAAGATAAAATTAAGTCCTGTGTTGAAACTTACATTTTGATGCGAAATAATCCTTGTATATAAGTAATGTTTATCAAAATTTGTGTTACCGCTTAACCCGATATCAATTAAGGTGTATTCGGCGCCGGTGAATACATCTTTCAAATAAGCGTATCCTTCGTGAATATTTGTTCCGGTAACTTCAAATAAACCCAGTTTTGAATCCAGCATACTGTGTAATAACTCAATTTTTTCTGGTTTTCGATAACGGTGATCACGAATAAAATCATCGGTGATGCAAGTTACATTGGAAGCCGTTTTATATATCCATATATCATAAAAACTCTGAGCCCCTATTTCCGTATCTAAATCGAAATCTGCTTCAAGTAAATGCACTGATATTTCACGTTTGGTTTCCGAGTCAGAAGTATTATCAATTTGCTTTTTGAATTTACCATCCTGATAATATTGAACCATAGTGTTTACAATTTCGCCGTACATATTTCTGATTTTGTAATATTTTTTAATATGCGGTTTATCCCTCAACAAATGCTTGCGGATATTATTAATGGCACCAATAAATAATTTCTGCTCATTATAAAGATCGTCATCCATATCTTCATCATAGTTATCCTCATCGTCCTGTATACCCTGTGATTTTATGAAATTTTTTACCGGCATGTTCTGCTCTGCGAGGTAACAGCACTTTTTATATTTCTTTCCACTTCCGCATGGACACGGATCGTTTCTTCCTGGTTTCATAATTACCTATTATATAGAAAATTGAGCCAGTATAACAGTCTGTACAGCGCACTCTTAATCCGGTATATTCAACAGAATGCAGGTCGCATGTCACTTGTAACCTTTATGGACGAGGAATTCCTGCTCTCCACCGATACTGCGCGCAAGCTGTATCATACATATGCCGAGCAGATGCCGGTTATCGATTACCACTGCCATGTTTCCCCTAAAGAAATATACGAGGACAGGACATACGATAACATCAGCCAGCTCTGGCTGAGCGGTGACCACTATAAGTGGCGTATTATGCGTGCCTGCGGCGAACCTGAGAGCCTTATTACAGGAGACAGCGGCGACTATGAAAAATTTCTTGCCTTTGCCCGCAGTCTGCCAAAGGCTCCCGGTAATCCGGTCTATCACTGGACACATCTGGAGTTAAAGCGCTATTTCGGCTGTGACCTTACTCTGAACGAAGAAACCGCCGGCGGGATTTGGAACCTCTGCAACGAGACGCTTCGCGGAGGGCTTTCCGTTCGTAAGATTATACAGCGTTCCAATGTTACAGGACTCGCTACCACGGACGATCCTGCCGATACGCTGGAGTGGCATGAAAAACTGCGGATTGATCCTTCCTTCCCTGTCACCGTAAAACCTGCATGGCGGCCGGATAACCTCTTAAACATCCAAAAGCCCGGTTTTAAAGAGTATGTATCGCGACTTGGAGCTATAAGCACAATGGAATCTCTGCGCAGCGCTGTGCGCGGACGCATGGATCATTTTGATGCGCACGGCTGTACGGCGTCCGACCACGGCGTTGAATTCCTGGAATGTGTTCCGGTAACCGAGGCGGAGTTAGACGCAATACTTACAAAAGGACTACGCTCCGAACAACTCACCCACGACGAAATTGCCGCATATCAGTATGCGTGTATGCTTTTTTTCGGCGCGGAATACGCAAAACGCGGCTGGGTGATGGAAATCCACTTTGGAACGATCCGTAATGTAAACGTAACGCAGTTTGAGCGGCTGGGTTCCGACACGGGATATGACGCGATCGCGCCGGCGGTCTCTGTAACCGGACTTCCATCGCTGCTTAACGCCCTGCACACAGCGGGGACGCTGCCCAAAACGGTTCTGTTTTCACTTTCACCAAACGACAACTCCATGCTCTGCGCACTTTCCGGATGCTTCCAGGCAGAGGGGATCCGCGGCAAGGTACAGCAGGGCGCGGCATGGTGGTTTAATGATACAAAGCACGGCATGATCGACCAGATCACCAACATGGCTTCCCTCTTTCCCCTCGGAAATTTCCTCGGCATGGTCACAGACTCACGTTGTTTCCTCTCATACACACGTCACGAGTATTTCCGGCGAATTCTGTGCGATCTGCTTGGAATATGGGTGGAAAACGGCGAATACCCCGACGACGAAAAACATTTGGGAAAACTTGTGCAGGATGTTTCCTATAATAACGCCAGAGACTTCTTCCGGTATTAATGAGATATTAATGAATTAAGGAGAGCCGCCGCCTTGGACTTGTTATCATACAAAACGCTGCGCAAACAGGGTTATGGCGGATTCCTCCTTGAAAGTGCGCCTGAACGCATCCTCCAGTTCGGCGAAGGTAATTTCCTGCGTGCATTTGTAGATCACTTCATCGACGTTTTAAATGAACAAGCCGGCTGGAACGGTAAGGTCGTGGCGGTTCAGCCGATCGCAAGCCCCATACACGAAAAATTTGCCGCGCAGGACTGCCTGTATACCGTTCTCCTTCGTGGAATAGAAAATGGTGAAGAGGTGGAAAAGAAACGCGTCATATCCTGTATTTCGCGATGTATTTCTGCCGTGGATGAATTTGACGCCGTGCTCGGTTGCGCTCATAATCCCGATTTGAGTTATATTGTCAGCAACACAACCGAAGCAGGCATTGTCTTTCAGGACTGTGATAAGCCAGGCTCACCCGAAACCGCCGCCTTTCCCGGAAAGCTGACGTTGTTTTTATACGAGCGGTTCAAGGCTTTTCCGGATAAGGGTTTTGTCATCCTCCCCTGCGAGCTGAACGAAGAAAATGGCAAGAAGCTGTTTATGTGCATAAAAAACTACATGGAGCTGTGGGATTTACCCGCCGACTTTGCCGCATGGGTCAAAGAAAAGAACACATTCTGCTCCACACTTGTTGACCGAATCGTCCCAGGCTATCCCCCTGACGCGGCTGCCTTGAACGAAAAGAATGGTTACGAGGATGATCTGTTGGTTTCCGCAGAGCCATTCGGTTTTTGGGTTGTGGAGGGGCCATCTTGCCTTAGCGACGAATTGCCATTCGCAAAATCCGGTTTGCCGGTTCTTGTAACCGGAGACTACACGCCTTACATGCAGCGTAAAGTCCGCATACTCAACGGCGCGCACACATCAACAGTCTGCGCGGCACTGCTCTGCGGCTTTGATACGGTGGGCGAGATGATGTCCGACACACTATTACGCGGTTTTCTGGAACGGGAAATTTTTGACGAGATAATACCCACGCTGGATTTACCGAAAAAGGAACTTGACGATTTTGCGATGTCGGTGATCGAACGCTTTCAAAATCCCTTTATCCGCCATGAACTGATGACGATCACGCTGAACATCACCTCCAAGTGGCGGGCGAGGGTACTGCCGAGCGTGCTGGAATATCTCAGCCGAAACGGTGCATTGCCTGCGCGGCTGACTTTCAGCTTTGCGGCGTATGCGGAGTTTCAACGCTGCGGGCGCTACGACTGCAAGGACGACAAAGAGGTTCTCGATTTCTTTGCTTCGCACAGGGAGGACGACGCCGAAACATTGATGCGCGTCCTGTGCGGAGAGGTGCTTTTCTGGGGGCAGAATTTAAGCGATGTTCCCGGTTTTCTTGCCGCCGTCACCGCAGACTTAAAGGAGATCCAGACACGCGGAATGCGCGCTGCGATCGAGGCGCGATTCTTATGAAAAATTCCATCCGTATCCACAGTGATGACAATGTCGCCGTCGCTCTTATTTCCCTCGTCGCGGATGAAAATGAACAGAGCGTATCACTGCGGGAGGATATTCCGTCAGGTCATAAATTCGCCCTGTCCCAAATAAAAACGGGCGAGGCTGTTATAAAATACGGACTGCCGATCGGTTACGCCACACGCGATATCATCCCCGGTGAATGGGTTCACACACACAATGTAAAAACCGGCCTCAACGAGACAGTCAGTTGTGACTATAAACCGGTAATCACCGCTTTAGCCCCCGTCGAACCTCGCGGGTTTGAGGGTTTCCTCCGCCCCGACGGCAGGGCGGGAGTGCGCAACGAGCTTTGGATTATACCAACCGTCGGCTGCGTGAATGATATCTGCAAGACGCTGGAGAAGAAAAATGCCTGTCTTGCGGAGGAATACCGCCTTGACGGCGTTTATCATTTCCCCCACCCACACGGATGCAGTCAGACGGATGATGATCACACCCAGACCCGCGAGCTGCTTGCAGCCCTGTGCCGCCACCCAAATGCTGGCGGCGTTCTGGTTGTCGGCCTTGGATGCGAGAATAACAGGCCCGAAGAATTCAGAGCATTGTTCAGCCCGGAGTACGCAAATAAATTGCGTTTTTTAGTTTGCCAGCAAACGGGAGACGAAATTGCGGAGGGCTCTGCGCTTTTAAAGGAGCTTGCCGCTTATACCGCAGGCTTTATGCGTTCCCATCTACCTGCGTCGAAATTGACGGTGGGTTTGAAGTGCGGCGGCAGCGATGGGCTTTCTGGTATTACAGCCAACCCTGTTGTGGGCGGGTTTTCAGACAGACTCATCGCCATGGGCGGCACGACGATCCTGACGGAAATTCCTGAAATGTTCGGCGCAGAAAGCCTGCTCTTTAACCGCTGCAAAGATGAAGCTACTTTCCAAAAAGCGGTGCAGTTAGTAGAGCGATACAAGGACTACTTTATTTCTCACGGTCAGGCGGTCTATGAAAACCCGTCACCCGGAAACAGGGACGGCGGGATCACAACTCTCGAAGAGAAGAGCGCGGGCTGTGTTCAGAAAGGTGGCTTTGCGCCTGTTGCGGACGTTATTGAATATGCCGCCCCCGTTGTAACTGTGGGTCTTAACCTGCTGTATGGCCCCGGAAACGACCTGGTTTCAACCACCGCGCTGACGGCTTCGGGTGCACAGCTTATCCTGTTCACAACGGGACGCGGCACGCCTTTCGGAGCGCCCGCGCCGACAATAAAAATTTCCACCAATACCCCGCTCTGTCAAAGAAAGCCTCACTGGCTGGACTTTAACGCCGGCACAGTTGCGGAAGACGAGGAACTGTCAAAGACAGCAGACCGGCTTTTGGATCTGGTATTTTCTGCCGCGTCGGGCAAGTATGTAACCTGCGCCGAGGAACACTGCCAGCGTGGCATAGCTATATGGAAAAACGGTGTAACACTTTAATATTTTTAAAGGAGACGGACTATATGAAAAAAGAGAACGGGTTTGCCGGTGTACGGCTGATGTACGGTGTGGGCGACTTTTACGGCGGCGCCGGAGTTGGGATTGTTAACATTCTTTTTCTGTTTTTCCTGACAAATGTCGCTATGATAACGCCTGCGCAGGCAGCAATCATCCTGTTCATCGGAGGCGTGGCAGACGCGATCACAGACCCATTATTGGGCGCCATAGGAGACCGCACCAAGTTTAAGGGCGGACGCCGGGTCCCGTATTTCCTTCTTGGCGCTGTCCCGGTCGGGCTCAGCTTTGTACTCCTTTGGATGGTTCCGGGTTTTGCTCCTGCAATAAAATTCGTATATTACATTTTTTCATTTGTTTTCTTCAGTACGGCAATGACGGTTGTGATGATCCCCTATGCGGCGCTTGCTCCCGAGCTTACGAACGATCCGCAGAAGCGTAATTCGCTGGTGAGTGTGCGTATGGCATTTTCAATAACAGGCGCATTGATTGCCGCGGTTGTTCCCAATATGATCGTTGAATCCGCAAAAACCGCACAGCAGGGCTATGCTGTAATGTCGTTTATATTCAGCGGCATCTTTATGACGATATGGTTTGGCATGTTTCTCGTCATGCGCGGACGGGAGCAATTCCCGAGCGAAAGATTACAGGTTTCGTTTTTCAAATCGGTTCTTCAGTGCCTTAGTAACAAAGGTTTCCTTTTTCTTATCTTCATTTACATGTTCGCGTTCATTCCGAACGACATTATCTCCGCCAATTTTAAATATTACCTCAATTATTACCTCGGCATGGAATCCCTGTTCTCCCTGGTGCTTGGTCTGACAATGGTATGCGCGGTTTTATCCCTCCCTCTGTACCTTGTTGTTATCAGGAAAATAGGAAAACCAAAAGCCCTGTTATGCGGAGGCAGTTTTCGCGTCCTGTCACTGACCGGCTTTTTACTGCTTACTCCGCAGTCGACCCTCCCTTTTATTTTGCTTTTGGCAGTACTCAACGGGATCGGGACAGGCGTCAGCTATGCCGTGCCCTGGGCGTTGCTGCCCGAAGTAACCGACTTTGACGAAGCCATTACAGGAGGGCGGAATGAAGGGGTGTACGCCGGTGTTATGACTTTTATGAGAAAGATTTCCTCCGCTGCTGCTATGCTGATGCTTGGTTTTATATTGCAGATTTCAGGCTATAACGCCGAGGCCGCCGCCCAGCTGCCCCAGGCGGTTTCAGCCATACGCTATTCCACGATTCTCCTGCCAATTCTCTTTACGGCAATTACCGTTATTCTGGCCATAAAATTCCCAATTACGCCAGGCTTTGCAAAAAAAGTTAGTAATATAGTCCGGCTACGGAGAAGCGGAGAGTTTGCAAAACTGCCGCAGGCGGAACGGGACACGCTGCTTTCTGAAATAAACTTAAAGCGCGGGAATGCCATAGACAGCGGGAATACTGCGGATACCAGGATATCTGCAGCACGACGCCGCGCAGCGGACTGGCTGCGATCCATGGAGATAGAGCCATGGATTTTTACAAACTCCGGGTATAACACCCCTGTAAAATATACAGGTATGCTGCTGCCTGCAACATATAATGCGCTGAATGCACTGTATTTGATCGGCGAGACGAAAAACATCGACAAAACGGCAGTTTCAGATTTCTTCGCGCGCTTTCAGACAGAAAACGGCTTTTACCGGATACCAGATATGAAGCCGGAAGATGTCTATTACCCTACGTTTGAATATGATGATTTACACATCACAAACTACACAATGGGAGCGTTAGCCAGTCTTGGGATCAAACCGCAAAAGAATTTTGCCTTTTTGGAAGAGTATGACACGCCGCCGAAGCTTCAGGAATGGCTGGCACGGCGTGATATGCAAAACCCCTGGAACGAAGGGAATTACATAGTCAATCTTGCTTCGTTTTTCCTTTACCGTTCCGGGCAGGGAGACATGCAGTATGAAGAATTGATCGACACGATGATCGACTGGCATCTGGAAAACCAGGACGCCTCGGGATATTTTCACGACCCTTCAATTCGCGACCTTGCTTCTGCAATGGCGGGCGCTGCGCACAATTTCCATATTTTTTATTACCGCAATCTTCCGATCCCCAGATATAAAAAAATCATCGACCACTGCCTCACACTGCCAACTGAGATCTCCACCGCTTGTATTGACATTGATATTGTCGATATCCTCTCACACTTTTACGCATATAATTACCGGCGTGCCGATATCAAACGCTATCTCAAACAAAAAAGAGACGCAATTCTCGCAGCTCAGAATCCCGACGGAGGATTTTTCGACACCCGGGAGGGTGTGCGGCTGTTCGACGGCTGGAACGTTTACCGCGAGCCGCAGGGCCTTTCCAATTGCTTTGCCACATGGTTCAGGCTGGCGGCACTCGGCATGATAGATTGCATACTGAGCCCTGAGACCGCTGATACTTGGCAGTTCCGCAACACAATCGGGATCGGATACTTCCGTAAGGATTATCTAAAAGGCGGTTTTGAAGAGCCGGCTCCGCGTGCTGCAAAAACCTATGCCTCCGAATCCGGCGAAACACTCCGGCAGGCCAGGCCCTGTTCGCAGGAACTGCTCTCCCTTATGGAAATATCCGCAAAAAAGATCGCCGGAAGCGGTGTCGATTTTTGCTGCCAGTTCCATATCAACGATGACGGCGATTTTTATCTTACACCGGAGAACGGCGCCGGAATACTGCCCGGAATAATACCCAACCCGGACGTTACTTTAGAACTGTCATGCGCAGCATTAGCCGGTTTACTGTCCGGAAAAACCAATCCCACAGTAGCATACGCAATGCGCAAGCTGAAAGTAAAGGGCAATATTACGCTGGCGCTGAAGCTTGCCGGTCTTATTACATCAAACCGGTAATTCCGGAGAATGGGAGCCATTGCGTGAGTGTTGATATCCGGCAAATAGGAGAAATACCCTATCTGCTTGAAAACGGTCTGCCATACCCCACATCAGCATATTCCACGAGCGTCCCACGCTTTCTGCTGAACGGGGTATATCGGGCTGAACCGGAGAATCATTCAGCGCGCGAGACAGAACTGCCTTTTTGTTTTAACAAGATCGGAGATGAGCTTGAAGATTTTGAAGGGGAGATCACATTTACAAAATCTTTCGTTTTTCCAAAAATTCCTGCCGCCTTTCACCGTCTTGTAATAGACAATTTTCATCATTCGGTACAGCTGTGGCTAAATGGACAGTACCTGGGCGATTCCTCTGAACCGAGCCTGCCGGCAATTTTTAACGCAGGGGCCGCTCTTGTCCAGGGCGGAGAAAACCATATAAAAATCGTACTGTCAAACCGCTGGGACAGCCGTTCGCTTCCTCCCCGGCAGTTTGAGAATCATAAACCGGGCTGGAAGTTGTATGCCGGTATTTTCGGCGATATATACATTGAAAGCCTTCCGGACACTATTTGCTTCAAGGCTGATATCCGGACGGACGAAAATGCCGTCTGTGCAGCACTGCTGTTTCAAACAACCTGCGCTTCACTGGAAGCGGAACTGGAACTTACCGCCCCGGACGGAACACATATCTGCCGGGAGGATTTCCGGCTGCAAGCTGCGGATGGTTTTGCCTGCCATGTGTTCCGGCAGGCGCTTCCCTCTCCGTCTCAATGGAGTCCCGAACACCCGGCGCTATATTGCATGACAGTGTTTTGCGGCGCGAATAAATGGGTTTATCGCTTTGGGTTCAGAAAAATCAAAGCTAAGACTGAGGGGATTCTGTTGAATGGCAAGCCGTTTTTCCTTAAGGGGATTTGCCGTCATGAGGAAACACAAAAATCCGGCCGGATCATGGGCAATAAAGATATTGAACTTGAAACAGGGCTTGTACAGGAGTTGGGCTGCAATTTTGTGCGCCTTGCACATTACCCTCACAGTGAACGGGCGTACACCCTTGCGGATGAATGCGGACTTGGTCTGTGGACCGAGGTTGCAAATTATCAGGCAGGTCTTGGTATTATTCAGGGCTTGTTCGGGAAAAGCAGTGAAATTAAATCTGCCAACAAAAAGAGCTTACGCTTTATTTTTAATCTGCTGAAAAGCCAAAACCAGCTGCTGGATGCCGATTATCTCCTGCGTGTAAAGACATCGCTGCTCAAGCTGGTTGAACTCAGGAGGAATCACCCCTCCATTTTATTTTGGGGAATAGGCAATGAATGCTGGAGTTTTTCACAAAAAGCGGGCAGGGTGCTCGCGGGGATTCGTGATGAAGTGCTGCATTTTGACAATTCACGGCCGGTATGTTATGCGGCATTTAGCCTTCCGTTGTTCACCCGGCTTTTTGAACGGTCATTCAACGTGATGGACATCATTTGCGCCAATGAGTATTTTGGCTGGT
>Ga0082212_10009604_pt1 | contig 12464 bp, 10 predicted proteins | sample TergutNt197P3_FD_71548 | JGI IMG/M metagenome (GOLD analysis project Ga0082212, IMG submission 71548) | Neocapritermes taracua P3 segment gut microbial communities from Petit-Saut dam, French Guiana - Nt197 P3 | ecosystem: Host-associated > Arthropoda: Insects > Digestive system > Gut ... | reverse complement strand
CACTTACGGTGCCGACCGTCCTGTAAACCTGTTTCCATCGATGCATTGTTTCGCGTCATGGATATGCTTTATATCAAATCGTAGCAAGACGGCCGCATCAAAAACGCATGTTGCAATCTCATTTTTCATGACTGTCCTTATCTGCCTTTCCACCCTATTTGTAAAGCAGCATATTATACTCGACGTCGTTGCCGGCATCGTTTTAGCCGAATTGTCCTATGCTCTCGCAAGAATTAAAGGATTTTCAAATTCCGCAAAAAAATTCCACAGGATTCTTGAGTCGCATTATTGAGAGGCAACCTCCTTTGATTTTTTTCGGCGCGATTGACAGTTACGCCAATTCTGTCATTGGAGGTTTTTTATTCATAGTTGAAACTATTTTGCCCGCCGGCTCAGCCGGTGGGTGTCATACAATCTCAAAAATAAAAACCCGAATCACTACGATTCGGGTTTTTATTTTACTCTTAACTAATGTCTAACAACTAGCGACTAAATTAGTACATCCCGCCCATGCCGCCGGCCGGAGCCGCGGGTTCAGGCTCTGGGATATCGGCGACAAGCGCCTCTGTCGTAAGTATCATCGCGGCTATCGACGCCGCGTTCTGTAAGGCGCTTCGTGAAACTTTCGTCGGGTCTACGATACCTGTCTCGATCATATCGCAGTATTGCTCTGTCGACACGTCGATACCGTATCCGATTTTGCCGCTTGAAACGATCTTATCTACGATAACCGAACCCTCAAGTCCGGCGTTCGCGGCTATCTGACGAAGCGGGCTTTCAAGCGATTTCAGTACTATGCGCGCGCCCGTCTTTTCATCGTCGACGCCGAGGTCGCCTATAATTTTTTCAACCGCCGGCATCGCGTTTATAAAAGCCACGCCGCCGCCCGCGACGATGCCCTCTTCGACAGCGGCGCGCGTTGCGTTGAGCGCGTCCTCGATGCGGAGCTTCTTCTCCTTCATCTCTGTCTCCGTGGCTGCGCCGACCTTTATCACTGCAACGCCGCCCGACAGTTTTGCAAGGCGCTCCTGCAGCTTCTCTTTATCGTAATCGGACGTCGTGATCTCGATTTCGCTGTTGATCTGGTTGATGCGCGACCTGATATCGTCTGCGCTGCCCGCGCCCTCGACGATAAGGGTGTTATCCTTGGACGCCTTGACCTGCCTTGCGGAACCGAGCATATCGACTGTGGCTTCCTTGAGTTCCATGCCCAGCTCGCTCGAAATGACTTCGCCGCCTGTCAGGGCCGCTATGTCGCGGAGCATTTCCTTGCGCCTGTCGCCGAAGCCCGGGGCTTTTACACAAAGGCAAACGAATGTGCCGCGAATCTTGTTGAGGATGATCGTCGCCAGGGCCTCGCCCTCGACGTCCTCAGCGATAATGACGAGCTTGCGCCCAGCTTGTACTACTTGCTCGAGAACTGGCAGTATTTCCTGGATGTTGGATATTTTCTTGTCGGTTATCAGTATATAAGGCTCGTCCATGACGGCTTCCATTTTTTCTGTATCGGTGACCATATATGGGGTGATGTAGCCGCGGTCAAACTGCATGCCCTCGACGACTTCGGAATATGTCTCCGCCGTCTTTGACTCTTCGACAGTGATGACGCCGTTGCGCGAGACTTTATCCATCGCTTCGGCTATGAGCTTGCCGATAGTCTCGTCGCTGGATGAGACTGCGCCCACGCGCGCGATGTCTTCTGAACCGGAAACAGGGTTCGAGTTGGCTTTAATTGCCTCAACCGCCGCTACGACAGCTTTTTCAATGCCTCTTTTCATGACCATCGGGTTAGCGCCGGCCGCCACATTCTTGATGCCCTCGCGGATCATATCCTGAGCGAGCATCGTCGCGGTGGTCGTACCATCGCCTGCAACGTCGTTCGTCTTGGATGCGACTTCCTTAACAAGCTGCGCGCCCATGTTCTCAAACGCATCCTTCAGCTCGATTTCCTTGGCGATCGTAACACCATCGTTAGTTATGAGCGGCGACCCGTACTTCTTATCAAGCACGACGTTCCTTCCCTTGGGGCCGATAGTCAGCCGAACAGTATCCGCGAGCTGGTTGACGCCCTTTTCTAAAGACCTGCGGGCGTCTTCGCCGTAAATTATCTGCTTCGCCATATGTAAATTTCCTCCTATTCCACTATCGCGAGAATATCGCTCTGCCGGACGATCGTCATCTCATCGTCGTCGATCTTAACCTCTGTCCCGCTGTACTTGCCCGTGATGACACGGTCGCCTTTTTTTACGACCATAGTTACTTCGTTGCCATCGATAACGCCGCCGGGGCCGACCTCTATGACCTCGTACACCTGCGGCTTCTCCTGAGCCGCGCTGGTCAGAATGATGCCGGCTTTGGTCGTCTCTTCAGCCTCGACCTGCTTGATAATAACACGATCCGCCAATGGCTTTAATGTCATTGCCCATAACCTCCTAAAATATTTTCACTGATTACGCAACTGTGTTAGCACTCTCTGACTTTGAGTGCTAACGCTGTAATAATAATCCATGTACCGCTATTTCGCAACCGGTAATACATTCAAATTATCTGATTTATCACGCAGAATTCGCAGTTATCCTAATTTACATCGTTATTTCTCCATGAATGCGCAATTTCCTCCGTTATTCTTCTGTTTTCTCCGACCGCGTTTCAAAAAACTCCATTTCCATCGGAAAAATAAAGTTTATCCCTGCCGGAACAAGCTTCAGGCTCACTCTGCTTGCATAAATAGCCTCGCCGTCTATATTAACGACAAACTCGGAGCCGCCGCTGATTTGCATAGTTTCACCCCGATAATGGGTGATGACGTCCTCCAGCTCGCGGTACCTGCCCTTGGCATATTTATTGATTATGCGAACCAACTTAAGCCGGGAAACTCCTTTTACGATGAGGAACTCTATCTGCCCGTCGTCGGGCATCGCCTCGGGCACAGGGTTGAACCCCCCGCCGTAAAACCTGCCGTTGCATGCGCATATGAGCGAGAACTCGCCGCTGTATGTGTTTTCCGACGTCGAAACGGTGAACTCGCTATTGATGCCCTTCAGCAGATTCACAATGAGCGACACGATGTAGCCGGTGGCTCCGCCAATGACGGGTATTTTGCTGTATTTATGCACATCGGTGCCGATCCTCGCGTCGATGCCGACAGAGCATATGTTCATCCCGTACCTGCCGTTGCAGTCGATGAGGTCGACAGGCCGGACCGTTCCGTTTACAAGTTTTCGCAGATCGCTGAACTTATGCATGTCCGCCTCGCCGAACATCCTTATAAAGTCGTTGCCCGTTCCGCAAGGGTATTGGGTGATCGCCGTGTTTGCCCGCCCTGCAGCGCCGTTTGCGCATTCGTTGAGCGTCCCGTCGCCGCCGCATGCATAGACATGTAGTTTGTCGCATTTGTCTGCTTCCGCCGCGACTTTCTCGCACGCGTCCATCGGCCCTGTTGTAATGTATACTTCATACGGGTCGTCAAGCTCAGCCGCAAACCGTTTTATCTCGCTCACGAGCGCTTCCCCGCCGTCCTTTTTGTCCCCCGCCTTCGGGTTAACAATAAAAAGATGTTTCACTAAGCGCTCTCCTAATAATACATAAACAAATCGCACTTTATCATACCGTTGTAAAGCTTGCGCTTTTTTACGGCAGCTTTGCCGAAAGCGCGTTCAAACTCTGTGTGCGACGATAGGATATACATTTTCCAGTCTGCAAGCTCTCTTACGGTTTTTCCAAAACTGCGGTACAAGTCATCGGCTTCGCTGCGCTCCATAACGCGCTCGCCATATGGCGGGTTGGTCATGATTATGCTGCCCCCTGCGTTGCCCCCTGCGTTGCCCCCGGAGCTGCCCACGGCATTCGTAACTGCGGAGAACTTCGTCGCATCGGCGACTTCAAAGCGAGTATGCTCTGAAACGTTGGCGCGGCGGGCGTTTTCTTCGGCTGTTTTTATACACTTCGGGTCAATGTCGCCTCCGCGGATATCGTAGACGCCGTTGAACTCGCGGTCTTTCGCCTCAGCCGCAGCGTCATTCCATATCTCTTTATCCAGCCAGCTCCATTTCTGCGCCTCGAATGCGCGGTTCAGCCCCGGCGCGCGGTTGATGGCTGCCAGCGCCGCTTCGATAGCTATGGTGCCCGAGCCGCAGAAGGGGTCGTAAACCGTTTCGCGTCCTTTGTATCTCGAAAGCTTCACGATCGCCGCAGCCAAGGTTTCGCGCAGCGGCGCCGCATTCCCCACAGGCCTGTAACCTCGCTTATGCAATCCCGCGCCTGATGTATCTATATACAGTGCCGCTATATCGTTCATGATCGCAAACTGTATCTGGTATTTTGCGCCTGTCTCCTGCAGCCATTCCGCTTTGTACTTCGACTTCAGCCGCTCCGCGACTGCCTTTTTTACTATCTTCTGGCAGTCGGGGATCGATGTTAGCTTAGAGCCTAATGAATGGCCTTTGACCGGGAACATGCCGCCATGCGGAATAAACTGCTCCCATGGCATGGCCCGGACGCCTTCAAAAAGCTGGTCAAATGTATACGCGTCCGTTTCGCCCGCTGCAAGCAGCACGCGCTCCCCTGTCCGCAGGTTGATATTTGCCCTCGCAATAGCAGCCTCAGCGCCGTTGAACAGGACTTGCCCGTTCCTGGCGCTGACTCCTTCCATACCAAGCCTCTTCAATTCATCGGCGCACAGCCCCTCAAGCCCGAACAAACACGGAACGCAGAATTTATAACTCATAACTCCTAGTTCCTTCGCGCCTAAGGCGCGTTCCCCTTCGCCTTCTGCTCTTCAACCATTATCGCGATCTCAGGCTTTGCCTCTTCCATTAGCTCATCCCAGTCGCCGTCGTAGTAATATGCTAACTCGCCGCCTGCCTTAATACGCTGGACGTAGCCATCGAACATTGCGTAGTCGCGCTCGTAAACGTGGAAGCTATTGGCGCGGTGTGTGTAACTCCCGACCGGAACACCTATTGCGTCCGCAATGCGTTTTTGCAGCATTATCAACGCAAATGCGTTCATGAACGCCGCTTTTGTCGCATCGTTTGAGCGAAACAGGACTTTGCAATGCAGTTTTTCGTTTCTGAAAAGATAATGGATATGCTGAAGGCATGCGGGTGAATCAGACGACAGGTCGTCTTCGTCACGGATGACTACGACCGCCCTGCGCGAATCCGGGTTACGTTTCAGCTCGTTTATCACCCAGGGTATTTGCATCTCCATGCGCTGGTGGTAAGTGTATTCCCAGTTCCCGCGGGCAACCTCGAAGTCGAGTATCCCGTCCAGCAGTTCCTGCCGATACTGTTCCAGCGAGCGCGGGTCACCGATAAACATCTTGCTTATCATAGGCTCCGCAAGGGCGTTATCCACCATAAATGTCATAGACGCCTCTTTCTGGCGGGTGTTATAATCCGGACAAGGCATCTCATCGTTCTTCTCATGCAGAGTTTCCAGCGCCTTATGGTAAGCTTCAGGGAGCGTGTCTCCCTCGACGAATAGTTCAAACATTTTAGTTCCTCATATTTTTATATATTATAAACGAATAGTAAACAGTTTTCTCTTTCATCTCAAACGCATGCAGCGGCCCCTGTTCAGCGATTTCCCATTCCGGCATTTCGTCCAGATTCGGAAAAAAAGTATCGGATGGAGGGGCGGCATCTATCTTTGTAACATATGCATATTCGCACATCGGCAGCAGCGCTCTGTAGATGCTCTCCCCGCCGATCACAAACACGCCGGCCGGGTCGTCGCCATCTATTGCCGCCATTAGTTGAGGCAGTGAGCGCACCGCAATGATCCCCTGCGCGCTAAAGCTTTCACTGCGCGTCAGGACAATGTTTCTCCTGTTCGGCAGCGGCCTGCCGAAGTCCTCGAATGTTTTCCTTCCGGCAATCACTACTCCGCCGTTTGTTATGTTCTTAAAATGCTGCCTGTCTTCGGGAATGACAATAGATTGCGTGCCGCCGCAGCCTATTCCCCAATCCGCGTTTGCAGCCACGATCGCATTCATCGTATTGTTCCCCCGGTAAAACTATGGTTCGACCGACAAAAGCACGCCTACCGCTTTCCGGCGCTTTTCCCGCCAGTCTTCGTCTATCACTTGTCACAGTATGACAATCGTGATCCCGTTGTTGTGCCTTTCGATATCGTTGTCGCGCCGCAGTTCATCGCACGAAAGGAACGCTGTCCTCGTTGCCTCGTCGAATATTGAGAACTCTTCGCCCGGTATATACTCTTTGATAAACCCCTGCCGCTTCTGGCGTTCAAGGTATTTTCTCACTTCGACCCGAATCGCGCCCCCCGACCCGGTGGAGCCGTAGCCATGGATGATCTTTATCGCCGTTACGCCGAATGCCCCGGCATTTTTGATGTTGTATGTCGTGCGCTTGATCGCGTCGTTAACAGTCGGCATGTCCGACTTGATATTGACTTCTCTCAGGATACCGCCCACTGCCATCTTCACCTCTTATGCACGGTCATCGTCCGGTATCTACTGCCCCGCCTTGGCCCCTGCACTGCCCCGCTCTGGTTATTGACAAACATATTATAATCGTGTATTTTGTATAAGGCAAGAGTTTGAATACCATCGGTATCTGCTGCTTGCCTTTAGTAAAAAATTCGTGGAAGAGTATCGAAGTGGTCATAACGAGCTGCACTCGAAATGCAGTGTAGGGCAACCTACCGTGGGTTCGAATCCCACCTCTTCCGCCACAATTTGTCCGAAAACCGTTGCAGCGCAACGGTTTTCGGCACTTTATACGCCCGCTTGACATGGGGTGCACATCACTCCACCCTATTCCTTCACCTGCAAAAGCTCCAGGGGGCTGCGCCGGGTTATGATCACGGAGCAGACGAGGGCGCCGGCGACGCAGACGATGAGGTGGAGGGTTGTGTACGAAAGCAGCGCGGCTGTATAGTTTACTAGAAGCGCGCCGTTTATTATCAGCAGCAGCGCGACGGCGCAAATCAGACCGCCAAAGAAAAGCGCTGCCTGCTCCGTCACCAGCATCGCGCGCGCGCGCTTTTTTGTCGTGCCGAGTACGCGCATTATGGACGCTTCCCTATCAGACTGCATAACGACAAGCCCGGGAAAGAGCGCCCCCAAAACGGCTGCGGCTGCGACGGCGATCGGGTACAGCCCGTCGAGAAGTTCCATCGTCCGCGTCATACCATCCGCTTCGCTAGGGTCGATCGTCAATGGCGGCATCCTGTTTGAACCCACAGATTCTACGATAAGCCTCTTCGCATATGAGCGGAACTCCTCAACATTGTCGCGCGATACCAGCGTGTATTCCGCATATTGGAAGATCATAGCGTTGCCCCATGTATTCCGCCTGACGATATAATCATCTGGACTCGGCGAGTAGTCAGGTGAACTTATCCAGTTTTGCGTCGCGTCCAGAACGTTTCCCACAGGGATAAACGCACTGCTCTGCGCGCTCCGCTCGCCATCTGCATGCAGCCGCCCGACGACAGTGTAGTAAGCAGTCGATTCTTCAACCAGTCTATCGATAAACTCTCCTTGTATCTTCAGCAGCTCATCGTCGCCTCCGCGCGTCAGCACCTGCCTTTGCAATCTGTTGCGAAGGTTCTGCATGGTAAAACCTACAGAGTCCCCAAGCTTTATCCCATGTTCCTCCATAAAGCTGTCTTCCAAAACGCAAATATTACCATCGGCGGAGTTTATCTCGCCCATGGACGCGCGGCCATATCCATCGAGGAACTCTATTTCAACCGCGGCGTCGCAGAAGCGCTCGATATCATTAGTCATCACCGCTTCGACAGCTATGGCGTTACATTCGAGCACACTAATGATATTCTCAAAATACGGGTCTTTCAGGTATGTTGCCCCGCCCTTGTTTGCGGGCTTCCTTACATAGTCCGACTCGGCAATTTCAATTGCCTGCTTCAACTTCAGCCCCTTTACTATGTAGGCATTCACCCCGATGTTCTCGTAAGCATCCCTGTGAACGCCGCGGATGAGCGTCAGCTGGCCAATAGTACCCAGGAGCAAAAGCGCGACCCCCGCCGACAGCATAGACTTCACCGCAGACCGTCGAATATGCTGCGTAATATACTGCATAACAAAACCGATAGCCCGGCTTCGTGAGGCGTTATTTGTGATAAGAGGAGCGGCGGGCGAAGTGAATACAGAATCAGTAGGCGAGCGTGTTATGGATAGCTCGCTTTTTGTGTGCTGGGGGCTGCGGGCGCCTCGAGCGCGATCCGCGTCTGCATAGCCTCGCTTAGTGCGTGTAGCGCTCTGTGTAGCATCAGCAGAACTTCTCTTCGTGTCAGCGGAACCCTGCTTTGCGCCCGCTTGCAGGAGTTCGAGCGGCGGCTTTGCCCCGATCCTGCGGAACGCGAACGCCGTGATCAGGGCCAGCGCGGCGATCTCGCTTGTGATGCATAGTGCGGTCACCGAAGCAGGTATCTCAGCGCTTGTCTCTATGCCGATTCTCGCGTATGCCTCCAACGAGCCGGCTATCGCGTTGCCCGCGTTGATATACGCAAGAGCATAGCCCGCCGCCAGCGCGGACGCCGCGACGATCCAAAGCGGGATATATAGGCTGCGGTTTGACTTGCGCACAGGCGTCCCGAGCGCGCGCATGATAGCGTATTCCTTGCGCTTTCGCATGACGAACAGGTAAACAGTGAGACCGACGGCTATCAGGGCGGACATGGAGAACAACGCCAGCTTTATCACCACCAGCGTATTATCGCGGCCTATCTGCTCTTCCACCTTCAGCCAGCCGCTGTCGCTGAAAATGAGCGTAAGCCCCAGCTCGTCCTCAATGAAAGGCGCCTGCTCCGTGAGAAAAGACGATATATCAGACGCATCCCCAACGACAAAGCTGTACTCTCCCGGTTTTACAGCATGGTCTTCGGGGACTTCGCACGGAAGGAAGGACAAAGGCACGAAAATCGTATTGTCGGAGTATGTCCACGGCAGGTTTTTGCTCTGCTCCCGCTCCGCTACAACATCCGTATCCGCAAATGCCCCGACTATCTCAAACTCAATCTCATCCGTAAAACTATCAGCGAAGCGCTCTCGCACCGAAGCGACCGCGCCGACCGCCGAATTTTGCTCAAAAAGTTTGTCACCGAGCCTGAGCCGGATAGTGTCGCCCACGTTCAAGCTGTTGTTTTGCATGAAGTACCGGCTCATGACGCAGACATTCTTGTTTTCGTCGCTATCCTTGGCGCTAAGCATGCGCCCGTCGGCGACGAACATACTCCCATCGGCAAAGCGTCTGATAAGCGACATCCCGTCCGTATACACCACGTCAAATGTGCTCAGGTCGGTATTCGTTATTTCGATCATTTCCCTGACAGGCGCAAACTCGTCAAGCTCCAGGTAATTATCCGGCAAGCCCTTGAGCGGGTATACTTGCGGCCACCATCCGATCGTTGCAGGGTCGGCCAGCACTGGGCCCTGCAGAGTGCCTTTTTTCATAGCCACCGGTTCCATGCGCCCGATAATTATGTACTTCTCACCGGGGACAAGCTCGTCAAGAAAATCGTAACTGTAAACCTCGTCATAATACCTTGTGCCATAATGCATCACCGAGCTGAATCTCTCCCTCACAGACACGTCATAATAACCAAATATGCTGCTGTCTTTGCTTTCGTGGAATAATGATATTTTGTCAAGAGTGATCGGGCCAAATCTACCGGTTTCGAGGTCGGCGGTATAGCCGTCAAAACATGAGCGGTCGCCGGCAAGGATTTTTACATCGTCGATCACAATGCCGCACGATCTCCATTCACGCTCGCTGAGCGGAGGGGACGGCACGTCATATTCCAGGGCCCGTGTATAATACCCGAAAGCGGTTTTGAATATATGGCGCACTACTGTAACTTCGGCAATAAATCGCGCAGTATAGTTGTATTTGGGGTACATCAGCGCCCTGTTCATGAGGTCGGAGCGCAAAAAATCGGGAGATACTCCCGCTGTCATATACCGCGTGCTTGCCGCCGTCACATAAGGCAGATTCTCAATTGCTTCAGCGTCAGACTGTTTGATACCGGCGTATATGTACGAGTCCTCAACGGCACTGTCATAATCATACGGGTTTTTTGCGACCCGGCTGTCGGCATATAGAAAGGCGTCTGCGCCGGAAATGGAAGGCTTGTTGTTCGGTGACGACGACCTTATTGGGAGCGGTTTAAAAGCCCGCGTTTCCACAGCGCCAATGCCCATATATGAAGCCTTGGTCCTCTTAAACTCCCGTGACGTTACAGCATATTCCGCAGCGTTAAAAAAAAGCATATACGACGTCGCCGCCAGCAGCAGGAATGTGACCAGCGTTTTGAGCGGCGTGCGTACAAGCGTTTTTATGCTGAGGAAAAAACTCATAAATCAATAACATCCTGTCTCATGCAAAAATGCTGCATACAACTTGTATACAGCATTGTATTTTACATGAGAACATGGTGAACATCAAGAGGAAATGACTCCGTCAGTCATTTTATACACGACGTCTGCAGTGCCTGCAATGTCCAAATCATGCGTGACTACGATAACGCAGTAGCCCTCGTCATGAGCAAGACGACGTAGTATTCCGATGACAGCTTCGCCGTTCTCCACGTCGAGGTTACCTGTCGGCTCGTCGGCGAGAATGACCCTTGCACCCGTGGACAGCGACCGCGCGATAGCCACACGCTGCTGCTCCCCGCCAGAAAGGTTTGATGGATAACGCTTGTGCTTTCCTGAGTCTATGCCCACGCTTGCAAGAAGCTCGTTCGCGCGTTTTTCAGCGTCCGGCTTTTGCGCCCCGCTCAAAATCATAGGATAGCAAACGTTTTCCATAGCGGTCAGCAGCGGGAAAAGCTGAAACGCCTGGAAGATCATTGCGACGCGCTCGCGGCGGTAGCGGTCGAGATCCATTATGGCAAGATCCTCTCCTTCGATTGCAACACTGCCGGACTTAGGCATGTCCAGCCCGGCCATGATGGAGAGCAGCGTCGTCTTTCCGCTGCCCGAGGGCCCCACCACCGCATGGAGCTTGCCGCTCTCAAAATTAACGCTTACGTCTTTAAGCACGTCTCTTTCACCGCTCTTATACGCATAGCTGATGTTCTGGATATCCAACATGATTACTCGCCTCCTTATCCGGAGAGTATCACCAATGGAGAAAAAATGCAATGCAAAATGCAAAAGTGATTATAAAAACGTCAAAAGTGTATATGAAAATAATATGTTGATATTCTACGGCAACTAATATATTCTGTGGTAAGAACGAAAGAACACATATAAAAATACTAAAAAGGAGTGCTCGCATGTATAGGTTAAACTACTCAAGTCTCAAGCTGAAACAGGTCGAAAGCATTGTCGCAAAAGGCGCAGCGCCAGTGAGCGCGTCGGGCTTTTGCACCCGGCTCACGGGGAAATCGCTGAAAATCGTACTGGATAAACTGCCTGTCGAAGGCCCCGCGCTCGAGTATTCGTTCGAGTCAGATACGAAGCTCACATTGAAGGAGAACGGCGGCGCGGCAGTATCCTGCAGCTACGGAGCAAAAACGCTCAAAGATATCACCTTGTTTTCCCATATGATACCGGGAACCATGCGCGGCTACAACGTCATTGTCAACTGGAAAACAACAGTCGTCACCGTTTTTGAAGTCTGGTTCATCGACTATGAAGGCGAGCCCATCGACACAACAAAGGAGTTCATCCCGCTGACGGAATCAGCGCGGGTCAGCAAACTCAAACCGTTCATAAACCGCGAGGTGCAGCGCCAGTGCTACTACGGATACTTTGAGGAAGCGGGCAAAGAGCCGCCCCAGGCGCGCGACCATATGTCTCTGCGGCTAGAGAACAGCATGGTGCTGTGGAAGGAAGACCGCGGCAAGAAGAGGCTCACGACATATACGTCCAACACGTATACTACAATCGTTGAGCTCGACACGCCGGACGGCGGGGACGTGCTGACGTTTGCAGCTGATACGTTGCGCATCGACGAGTCTATGTATATCAACTGCTTCTGCGAGATCGAGTACTCCGGGCGCCTGTCCGTCGAGGTGCTTGATCTGTACAGCATGAAGAAGGTCGGCGTCACGATGGGTATAGACGAGAACGACGCGCTGGAGCACGAACTCTACAAAGGGCACGGCAGATTCCTCGGTCGTTATTCAACGTTTCAGGACTTCAATGACAAAGGAAACTCATATTCAGACCTCGCTAAGAAGCAGGTCGACTATTCGGTCAAGGGCGCGAGAGCTTCGTTCCGCCCAAGTATTATGACAAAGAAGGTTACGCTGGAAGACGTTGAACTGGCTGCGAAGACTCCGATGATCTTTGATAAGGAGAGGGCAAAGGAACGCACTATGGCTTCCGCACATCTTCCGGAGGATTCGGATTATTGCGTCGGCAAGGAGCTCGCGTTCCGCGGCGACGACGGGTTTGCGGTCGAGCTGTGCTTCAAGTCAATTGAAGAGCTGGAATACCGCATGGCGGGGGAGAGCAACTCGAA
>Ga0082212_10009603_pt1 | contig 12466 bp, 9 predicted proteins | sample TergutNt197P3_FD_71548 | JGI IMG/M metagenome (GOLD analysis project Ga0082212, IMG submission 71548) | Neocapritermes taracua P3 segment gut microbial communities from Petit-Saut dam, French Guiana - Nt197 P3 | ecosystem: Host-associated > Arthropoda: Insects > Digestive system > Gut ... | reverse complement strand
AAGAATGCGCGCTATGTTTTGAATGGGCCAAAAGAAGCCGCCGGCATATTGAAGAAAAACCGCAAGGACGGAAAGGTCGGCTCCAAGAGCGGTTATTTCCCATCCGCCGTAAGCGAGAACCGCGGCAGTCGCCGCCGACCCTATAAACAGCACTGTCGGAATAAAAACCGCGCGCAGCCTTGCCATGTGATTTGCGTGAAAACGATAATCTCCCGTTATGCCGGAAAATTCCCCAAGGCTTTGATCTTCTGCAACAAGCACTTTGACAGTGCGCGAACCTGTAATGCCTTCGTTAATCGCTCCTGTCATTTTTGAATTGAGTTTGCGCATAACTCTGTTGACGGATAAAATCCGTTTTTCAAAAAACCATGTAAGAAGCGCAAGAGGAGGAAGCGAAACGCAGACAATAAGCGCAAGTTTCCAGTGAAGCATGAACTTCGAAATGATAACTCCCGCACAGTAAAAAACAGACCATGTAAAATCAATTAGACCCCATGCCACAAGTTCGCCAATGCGTCCCGTGTCGGAATTGGTACGCGCCATCATATATCCAACAGGAGTTTTGTTGTAATAGGAAAGACTTAGTTTTTGCAGATGAAAAAACACGGCATTTCGGATAGCTCGCGCAATGGCGGTGTCAATTCTGACTCCAAGAGCGACAAAAATGCGGACGTTTATTCCCTGAACAGTCATAAGGAAAAGAGCCGCGCCAAGAACCGCCCATACGCCTTCTGTGGTCTGCGGTTCGATATTGTTTCTGATGATATATCCAAGAATTAACGGAAAAATAACATCGATAATTGCGGCAGAAAGCATAAGTGACATTGCAACTAACAGCTTTTTTTTCTGCGGCATTATAAATGGAAACATCTTTTTCCAGATGCTTAACGATATCGGTTTGTTGTAATTATAGTCTTCATAATCTTCGTAATCAGCCATTGTCTTCCTCGCTTCAGGGAAGCGTTGTAATTCCCCGCTGTAAATCAAAAATACGGCGGTAACTTCCGCCATTTTCCAAAAGTTCTTCATGACTGCCCAGCTCTTCAACCGTTCCGTCTTTAAGAACCAAAATTTTATCCGCCTGCATAAGGCTTGATATCCGGTGTGAAATAATTATTACCGCAGCCTCTTTAACACGTCCCCGCAAAGCTGCGCGGATTTTCGCGTCCGTGTCGGTGTCCACCGCCGAAAGACTGTCGTCAAAAATCATTACCGGAGTATTTCCAACCAGCATTCGCGTTATCGCAACACGCTGTTTTTGTCCGCCGGAAATTGTAACTCCGCGCTCTCCAATGACGGTATTGTAAGATTCCGCAAACCCCATAATTGTTTCATCGATCATTGCAACTGACGCTGCTGCGCGAAGTTCCATCAGCTCCATGCCTGGATTCGCTATCGAAATATTTTCGCGGATTGTTTTTGAAAACAAAAACGGCTCCTGAAGGCAAAGCCCGATGTTGCGGCGAAGGTGAAAACGGTTAATTTTGCGTATATCAATTCCGTCAATCGTGATCATTCCGTCTTCATCTTTTAAATCGTACAGGCGGCTTAAAAGATGAACCATTGTCGATTTTCCCGAACCTGTCGCGCCCAGTATCGCAAGACTTTCCCCCGGTTTCAGCGTGAAGTTAATATCGCGTAACACAGGTTCCCCTTTTCCATAATTAAAGGAAACGTTTTTAAAACAAATCTCTCCCTTAATTTCCGGCGTAAGAGCGTCGCTCGGATCGGCTTCAGGTTCTGTTGCGAGTATTTCCTTTATGCGCCCCGAAGCTACCAAAGTTTTGGAAAGGTCGGCAAGAATTCTTCCAAGCTGACGAACGGGCCAAATCATCCAGTTGCAGTATGCGTAAAAGGCAAGAAATGTACCGGGCGAAAGATTTCCCTGCATTGTCCGCCAAACGCCCGCTCCAAGAATAATCACAAGCTGAAAGCCGGAAAGAAAATCCCCTGCGCCCCAGAAAAGCCCAAGCATCTTTCCGATATGATTCCATATATCCTGATAACTTTTTGTCTTTTGCGAAAATTTATCCATCTCGTAGGCTTCCCGTCCAAAAGCGCGGACAACACGAACGCCGGTATAATTTTCCTGAGCCGCCGACTGCATGATTCCCTCGGCAATATCCGCCTTATTGAATTCATGACTCACCTTTCGGAAGTACAGAATCGAAAAAACCAAAATAAACGGAACCAGCGCGAGCGACATAAGCGACATAAAAACATCCATGGAAAACATTATCAGCAATGCCAGCACAAAGACGCACACAGTCCTCATCAATTCGCTTAACTGCCAGTGAATAAAGTTGCGGATATTATCAATGTCGCTTGTGCAGCGCTGAATGATGTCTCCCGTCTGGCAGCCAATATGCCAATCGTATGGAAGTTTTTGAATATGCGAATACAGAACGTTGTGCAATCTCCACGCGACAGTTTCTCCGATCTCCAGCCCCGTGTAACTGCGCAGCATATCGAAAAGACCGGATAATACGGCGGCGGCAAGAATAAATACGGCGCAAATCCAGATATTCTGCTTAAGGAACGACAGACCGCCAAGGCGCTCCACCAAGTCCAGCACAAACGCAGGAGCGTTCAGCGGAATATTTCCGATAACAGAATCTATCGTATAACGGACGATCTGAGGATTTAAAAATGATAATGCTACGGTTGCCAATGTCGCAGCACAACACAGAAAGAACCGGAACCCCCGGTCTTCCGCGGCAGCGGCGACAAGTTTTACCTTGCCGCCCTTCCATGGCAGATGCATAAAGCTTCTCCGAATTGAGTTAATGAATTATAAAATTAGTCATTCGGAAGCTGCGTACCGGATGTACGAGTACTAAGGTACGATGGGTCTGAACAACGTCCAAATAAAAACGCAATTATACGCCGGAAATGATCCGGATATTTTGCGCTGACTTGTAAGATAACACAAGCGGGTTCCCCGAATAAGTCCAGTATTCAAATTTTTATTTTTTTTGTCAAGCGGTTTTATTAAATATTTTTTTATGTTATTATATCAAAACAGAGGTAATAGTATAAATATAGCGTCTCGAGGGCAGATATATAAAAGGAGTTAAATTATGGAAACAGTAGCGGTAAGAAAAAAATTACACACATTTATGGAAGATATAAAAAACCATGTTAAACGGCTGAAAATATTAAGTGAACACCGGCGTAACCATAACGACAAGCGAAACATAGAAGGAGCGGTTGCCGGAGGTATTTTTACCGCAGCGGCAAAGAGAGATGCCATAAAAGCGGGGCTGTATGTAATAGAACAGTCCGGCGACAGTATGAAGATAGAAATGCCCGCCGGTTTTGTTCCGCAGAGATATTAACCGGAAGTAAAAAATCTGCCTTATCTTTTGAACAAACCTCGTGTTTTACCGCGAGGTTTTTCTTTTAAAAAAAATCAATTTTTTTAAATTTTTCCCTCATTTCGATAAAGCGCCTGAGCATCTGTGCACCCATAGTAGGTATCTATAAATTTTTCTTATGAAAAATTTATAGTCCGGCGGTTTTCTCTGCCGGATCTTGACAGAGGAGGGATGTATGAACAACCTCAATTCTATTCTAATCGAAGGCAATCTGGTGAGAGATCCTCTGCTTCGATCAACCCCCAAAGGAACGGCGATATGCACATTAAGCCTTGCATCAAACCGTTATTACAAACAGGAGTCAGGTTTCGAGAAGGAAGTCTCCTTCTTTAATGTAGAAACCTGGTCGCGCCTGGCTGACGCTTGTTATGCGAAAGGCAGGAAAGGTCGCGGCGTTCGCGTTGTGGGGCGTTTGAAACAAGACCGCTGGACCGGTCCCGATGGCAAGCCGCATTCAAAAGTGACCATCGTTGCCGAACATGTGGAATTTCGCCCGGAGTTCAAAAAGGACGCGAAATCCGCCGCAGATGAATCTCCTGCAAGCCGGGAAATTCCTTATGATGATTATCCTGAGGAAGAAAACGCCGAAGGCGTCTTTGCTATGGCAGGCAAGGAGCTTGAACCTGTGTTTTAGCTGATTTAAGGCGGGGGCAGCCCCGCCTTGTCTCTTGCGTGAACTTGCCCGTTTGAATAATGGCGAAAAAGAAATCTCGTAAACCTGTAAAAAGAAATCCCAAAGAGCGCTCAGAATTATAAGCCTTTTTGCGTGTCATTTTTGTAAAAGCCGTCTTTCCAGTTGAAACGGCTTGAATGGGGCAGGGGTGAGCTTTCTTTCACTGCATGCATTAAATCACGATACTCTGATTTTTTAAACACATTTCCTGTTAAGTCGATAATAAACCGTCCGAATCCCGCCTCTTTTAAAAATGGTATTTTATCAATAATAGAAAAATAATTTTCAGGGTAAACACGGGAGCCTTCATCTTCCGATACAAGAGAAAAGGCTTCGTCCCTGTTATCTGCAAACGATTTTATATTGAGAATGGAGCCAAGGTTCGCTCTTATGTTGAATAACGGCGGATATGAAAAAACAGTAATAAAAAACTTTGAGTGCAGCGGGCTTTTTTTATGCGGCTTTTTGCCTGACTTGTTTTCGCTGCTGCGGCTTTTTACTCCTAACGTACGCTCCAGATTTTGCCTTGAATTTTCAAGCGGAGAAACAAAACCATCCAGCCCAAGAGATGAAACAAACGAAAGAGACCATGAATTAAACGTATAAAGCCACGGACCCGCTATTAATTTCACTTTGTCGTAACCTCTGAAAAGCGAAAAATGCCCGGGGTTATTTACAATATAATGAAAATATCCTTTTTCAATTAATGCTTCAATTTCTCCTGCCAATTTTCCGTTTTCATATCCGGCAATTTCCTGCGGAAACCATGGCTCCGGCGATAAAATAATTTCGGCAGGTTTGAACGGCAGGGGAGGTTTATCTTCTGCAAGCAAATATTTCGCGTTTTTTTCTGACAGGGACAGAATCACTTTCTGCGGACGGGAAGACTGCACGATGTATAAATCCTGCGTTTTTGACACTGCGGCATACAAACCTTCGGAGAATGTTTCGTTTCTTTTTCCGCCTGATTCTATCTGCACATCCGGCGCTTTATCCCTCCCCGGTCCCCTGCCTCCCGATGTTTGAGTAATCAATGGCGCATAACGCTTTGCCATTGCCTTTGTCTGTATCAGATAGACATTATCGCCCGGGGAACCCTGCGGAGCGGATATCCAGCAGAAACTGCCCTCCTGCTGAACAAAGGCAAGTTTGTGTGAAACTCTGCCGGTGTCGCCGCTTAAATGAATACGCACAGAATCGCGCGCAGAAGGTACAAGTCCTGAAGGAGGAGCGACAAGCGCGCGTCTTTCGCCGCCTTGTCCTCTCACTTTGATAATTGTCCCAAGACTGATGCCTGTTCCGCTGTCCTGTTCGGGAGCTAACCAGTCGATATTTGCTGTTTCTTTCGCCCCATTAAAAAAATACTGAGTCTTGGGACGCGCAAAATCGTTACGCAAAATATCAGTACCCGTTTCAATGCTTCGCCTGATTTGCTCTTCGTCTCCTTCCGAAACAGCGTCCACAACAAGACGGTAAGCGGAAACCACCGCTCCCACATAACCTGCGCTCTTCATTCGCCCTTCAATCTTGAGCGCCGTCATTCCTGCCGCGGCAAGTTCCGGTACGCGCTCAAGAAGCTGTAAGTCATTGGGGCTGAAATAATAACCGCTTTCTCCGTCACCTCCGATGGGGTGGTACAATCTTCGGCACGCCTGCGTACACATTCCTCTGTTTGCAGATTTGCCGCCAAGGAAACTTGAAAAAAGACAGAGTCCTGAAACGCTTATACATAACGCTCCATGAACAAAAACTTCAAGTTCAAGATTGGTTTCGCTTTTTATTCCTCGCAGTTCTTCAAAAGAAAGTTCCCGCGCAAGAACTACGCGCGATATTCCATGGCGCGAAAGAGCATTCGCCCCCCTTGCAGAAGCAATATTCATCTGTGTAGAAGCATGAAGCCTTAAAGAAGGGAATTGAGATCGCGCCATTTCCACAACGCCGAAATCCTGCACAATCAAAGCATCCGGCTGCTGTGAATTAAGATATTTCAAAAATTGATACATGCGATCAGCTTCCCGCTGTTCAAAAACCGTATTCACGGTAACATAAACTTTTTTTCCCATTCTGCGAAGGGAACGTAATGCGCTCTCAAACTGCGCATAGGTAAAGTTTGAACTTCTAAGCCTCGCGTTAAAATCCTTCAGCCCAAGATATACCGCATCCGCTCCTTCCCCGATTGCCGCGTCAAGCGCTTCAGGGGTTCCTGCGGGGGCAAGCAGTTCCAGCTTTTTTATAACATCAGCCACAAATATTTACCTATTTAATAATACTGGTCTTTCCGGGGCTGCTTCGCCCTTCAAGATTTGGCAGTCTTCTTTCCAGAGCCGCAAGAGAAATTTCAACATCCTCATGAACTTCATGCTCGTTTATGCATCCTACGGTTATCATGTCCTGCGCTCTCAATACATTCCAGTTCAAAGTAAGTCCAACATAGGGCGTTATGCGCCCTGCCGCCATCGGTTTAATTGTCATAACAGGTTTTTTCGCTTCATGAATAATTTTAATGACAGATTCAACTTCAACCTGCATAAGAAAACCAACGCAGTTAAAAAGCTGAATGTAAGTTTCAACATCATAACCGTTTTTATCGGAATACTGTATAACTTCCGGCATGTGAGCTGAAAGACCCGGGATAAGCCCCGCTTCACGAATCATGTCCGTATAATCGCCAAGACGATCCATAGTCTGTTTGTTTTTATTTATCAACTGCTCGCAGCATGAATGATGAATAAGGCAGAAAGCGCTGCCCAATTCCGCGCTTGTTTTTATCACAGCTTTCGCTTCTCTGCGCGCGTTTTCGCTGTCGTCCATGTTCAAAATGGGAGTGTCGATTAAAATTAATTTTTTTCCGATTTTATCCTGAACAGTTTTTATTTTGTTTAAAGCGTCAGGGTGAGATGAAAAAGGAGCCATCCATGCGTCAATTCCGTACTGTAAAAATGCGTTGAGTACCGCGAGTGTCGCATCAACAGTGGAATGCTGTTCTTTGATAGTTACATCAGCGGCGTGTCCTGTATGGCTCCATCCAAAAATCCAGTTGGATCCGATTAATAATCTTGGCAGCGAAACGCCTGCGACCATTGTTCTTGGAAACATCATACGTTCCTCTTACGGCAAACGCCGCTCATAAAACAAAACTCTTTTGCGATCTTCTTCCTTAAGTCCTTTAAGGAGGTGCAGCTCCTTAAGAATCTCAGGTGAGTCTTCAACTCTGAAAGGAATAATTCCCGTTTTTGCAAGCATTTCATTTAACACAAGTTCATTCGCACCGGCTAATGTCTGCAGTCTGCAGGCAAGATTAATTCCGTAGCCGACATAATCACGGTATTTAAGCTGCGACACTTCGGCGGATATTTCGTATTTGAATACCTCTTCTTCAACCAGCGCTCCGCCCAATCCTAAACCATTAAAAGGCTTAAACAATTCTTCGTTTAAAAAATCAGTATATGAATCAAAAATAAAAAGCGCTTCATTAATTGTGTTCTCGGTAGTCTCATCCCATATTACCAGCGCGCCGTCTCCCATCAATTTATAATAAGAACAGCCATAACCATATTGATTAATACAGGACAAAAGGTTCGATGTGAATTCCTTGATAAGTTTGAAAACCGTGTCTTCTTTGTTTGAACACAAAAAGTCGCTGAAATTGCGAACATCGACACATAAAACAAGCACTTTGTTATTTGCTTCACCCAGATACACGCCGTCAAACATATCAACCGGCATTTTTTTAAGCCCTTCAATTGCGCCGATATCCAATTCCAGATTGACGGTTTTGTTTCCCGTAGAATTCAATTCATCAAATAAAGTTTTCACAATAACATAATACTATAGTCTTGCTGTTTTTGGAAGATAGAAAAATTTAATACGCCGCGGATTAATCGCTGTCCGGCTGCAATAGACGGTTTTCTAAAAAAATGCTACCTTTCATAATTATGTCAGAAAATAAAAAAGAAACCGCCGAACAAAAACTGGCGATGATCCGCCACTCCGCAGCGCACATTATGGCGCAGGCTGTAGTGAAACTTTTTCCCGGAACGAAAACCGCTATCGGTCCAAGTATCGACAACGGCTTTTACTACGACTTTCTCTTGCCTCGCGCGATAACTGCCGATGACCTTCCCGCCATTGAAGCGGAGATGAAAAAAATTATCGACAGCCGTCAGGACTTTGTGAAAGTAACGGTAAACCGAAGTGACGCGCTTGTCCGTTTTTCCGGCGAAGAATTTAAAACAGAATTGATAAATGAACTTCCTGAAACGGAAGAAATTTCCATTTATGAAAACAAGGATGCGGAAGGAAAGACACAATGGGAAGATTTATGCCGCGGTCCCCATGTTGCCAACACAAGAGAAATTAACTCCGCCGCGTTCAAACTGCAAAGTATCGCGGGCGCATATTGGAGAGGCGATGAAAAACGCCAAATGCTCACCCGCATTTACGGAACTGCTTGGGAAAACCCGAAAGATTTAAAAGCCCACCTTGCGTTTCTTGAAGAAGTAGAAAAACGCGATCACCGCCGTGTCGGCAAGGAGATGGATTTATATTCAACTCACGAAGAAGCCGGCGCGGGTCTTATCTACTGGCATCCCAACGGAAGCAGAATGAGGGTCGCCATCGAAGATTTCTGGCGGCAGCTTCACTACCGCAGCGGTTATGAGCTTTTATTTTCACCTCACATCGGAAAAAGCTGGCTTTGGGAAACGTCGGGGCACCTCGGTTTTTACAAAGAAAGCATGTACAGCCCAATGGAAATTGACAAGCAGGAATATTACATAAGACCGATGAACTGTCCGTTTCACATAATGATGTACAAAAACAAAGGGCGCTCCTACCGCGACCTTCCCATGCGCTGGGCTGAACTTGGAACCGTTTACCGCTACGAACGTTCCGGCGTTCTGCACGGTCTTTTGCGCGTTCGCGGCTTTACCCAGGATGACGCGCACATTTTCTGTACGCCGGAACAAATGGAAAGCGAAATCCGCGAAGTAATCCGTTTCAGCCTTGGCATATACAAAGTTTTCGGGTTTACCGAATTCAAGGCGTACCTTGCAACAAGACCCGCCGAAAGCGTTGGCGAACAAAGCCGCTGGGATGCCGCTTTGGAAGGTTTGCGCAAAGCGATAGACGCAGAAGGTCTCTCCTACGAAATTGACGAAGGCGGCGGCGCATTCTACGGACCAAAAATCGATCTAAAAATAAAAGACGCTCTCGGTCGCGAATGGCAGACGACAACGATTCAATTTGATTTTAACGAACCGCAGCGTTTCGATATGTCTTTTGTCGACTCAGACGGTCAGCACAAACAGCCGTACATGATACACCGCGCTCTCTTCGGCAGCCTTGAACGTTTTTTCGGTATTCTTATAGAACACTTCGGCGGAGCCTTCCCCGTGTGGATCGCGCCTGAGCAGATCGCGGTAATTCCCGTAGCGGAAACTTTTAACGAGTACGCAAAAAAAGTAACGGCAGAGTTAAAAGCGAAAGATTTGCGCGTAACAGCGGAACTTACAGACGACCGCATGAACGCAAAAATCCGCGGCTGCCAAACGCGCAAAATCCCCTACATGCTGGTAGTAGGTCAGCGCGAAGCCGATGAAGGCACAGTGTCAATCCGCCTGCGTGACGGAAGACAGCTTCCCGCGATGAAAACAGAGGAGTTTGTCTCCTATGCGCTTGAAAAAATAGAGAGCAAATCTTTGGAACTGTAGATGAAATATTTTTCTGCGGTATGGATTTTTCTGTCTATAATAATTTTATTCGCTTCATGCGCTACAATTAAACTGGACATTCCTCCTGAAGGACGCAGAATTCCAGCCGATTTTACCGGTATTGTTCATGCCGGCAGTACCAATACAAAGGAAGAGTATGAGTATCTTAATTACATGGGTGTAAGCTGGATACTCCATACTTTTAATTGGAATAGAATTGAAAGCGAGCAAGGCAACTGGAATTTTCAATACTATGATACCATTGTAGATAATGCGGCTAACTACGGCATAAAAACGCTTGGTATACTCGCTTATGATAACAGTTGGATTCATCCTGATCAAAAAACTCATAAGTATATTCCCCCTGAACGAATACCGGATTTCCTTGAGTATGTCCGCAGAACAGTTGAACATTTTAAGGGCAGGGTTGATGCATGGTGTATATGGAATGAACCAAATTTCTTTTTTTGGACAGGAACAGATGAGGAGTTTTTTGAACTTTCCCGTCAGGCTGCAAATGCGGCAAGAAAAACAGACAGTGAGGTGACATTAATCGGCGGCGCTTTTAACAGAAATATTTTGGGTTTGCCGAAAAAAATGATAAAAGGTCTTTTTGAATCAGGCGCAATGGAAAAAGTTGACGCTGTGGCTTTTCATCCCTATGAATTAAATGCAAACCGCGCTTTAAGACTCAACGAAAAATTCAGGGAAGTGGCTGCTCAATATGGCTTTGGAGATAGAATTTGGGTTACCGAAATGGGTTATCCAACGGGCGGCTGGTACCCGACAAAAGTCTCAGAAAAGAAATTTCCTTCAACGGTAATAAAAACCACAGCTCTTCTTGCTGCAAGCGGAGTGGATAAATTGCTATGGTATCAAATGTTTGATCCCGAAGAACGTACAAATTCAGATTCTGAAGATTTTTTTGGCTTGCTCCGCAGCAAAAATGATTATACATCCAAAGGAGCCGAAGCATTTCGCTTATGCGCAGTGTTTTTTTCAGATTCAATATGTTATGCGTACCCGCCGGCTGGACAAAATAATCTGCCGGGCTCCGTTAAAATTTTTTATTTTAAAAAAGCGGACGGAGGAGCTTTGGTCTTATGGAAAGACGGAATAGGCTCTGCGCAGATCAACATGGAATTGCCCGGAATAAATCACCTGCAGCATAATATTGAAACAGGTAATACTACCGGCATTGATTCAAATGTCAATATCAGCGTTGGAAGTGAACCGGTATTTATAACATGGCGGAACAGCCCTGGTTCTTTGACAGAAGAAAATCCTGCAGTAAGAAGGCGAAGATAAATGAACGATAGAAGCGTAAAGATTCTGGATATTTTATCGTCTAACAAGAAAATCAAAGTAAAGCTGCTTGCGGAAATCCTGGATGTCTCTTTTGTGACGCTCCGCAAAGATTTGGATGTTCTGGAAAAACGGGGATTTATATGCCGCACACATGGATATGTCAGTCTGGACGGAGCCGACAACACGGGCAAACGAATGGCAATAAAACATTCAATAAAAAGAAGAATTGCCAAAGCCGCAGCCAAAACAGTGGAAGAAGGCGAAACAATAATGCTGGAATCCGGCTCATGCTGCGCTTTGTTAGCTGAAGAACTGGCGCTTGCAAAGAAAAATGTTTCAATAGTTACCAACTCGGTTTATATCGCCAATTATGTAAGTAAAATGGACAATATTAAAATCATTCTTCTTGGAGGATACTTCCAGCCGGAATCACAGGTACTGGTAGGACCAATAACAACAAAATGCGCAAAAAATTTATTTTCTGATAAATTTTTTCTTGGAACTGACGGTTTTATTCCGGAGTACGGATTTACGGGAAGGGATCATCTTCGCGCTGAAACTGCGGCAAGGCTTGTAAAACAAACCAATAAAGTTTTTATTCTGACAGAAGCCGCAAAGTTCCGGCAGCGCGGAGCATATAACCTTATAAAGTACGAAAATCTTTCCGGCGTTTTCACTGATGACAGTATTCCAAAAGAAGCGGAAGCCGCCCTTATGAAAAGCAATGTATCGCTTTATAAAGTCCCTGCCGTTGAAGAAAAAATCAAATGGCATCAGTTTCCCGGGCATACCCCAATTTTATACACAGAAAAAGAAAACTGAACTTTCTCAATAACTTTCAAGAATCCCTAGCAGCCGCTCTTTGTTTATCGTTCTTAAAAAACTGGCAAGCCGCGGTCCCTGATCCTTTCCAATAAGCGCCTGATACGCGGCGGCAAAAAGCGCTTTGCCGTCTATTCCCGCTTTTTCAGCGGCGGCGTAAATTGCTGCCGCGCAGGATTTATCATCGCTGAATTCTTCAATCTTTTTTATCACATCATCGCGAAGTATGCGCACAGCGTTTTTTTCAACATCGCTTAAACTCTTTTCAGGAGTTTCTCCTGCGCCAAGCAGACGGAAACGGAAATCTTCAGGTGCGCAGTTTTCAACCCAATATTTAGCGCATAACGCTCTTGCATTTAAAGCCGGAAGATTATTGGATTTTAGCCCTTTGTCGTTAGCTGACAAATCAGAAAGCGCTTTTTCAATATCGCCGTCCGCAATTTGAATTAAATTGCACAGATGCCTAAATGGAATCTGGTAAGGCTGTTCCATATCCTCAAGCCGCGGCGATTTTCCGTCAACGCCAAGCTGCGAAAGTTCATAAATGCGCTTTTCTTTCCGGTAAGCGGCTTCGT
>Ga0082212_10009602_pt1 | contig 12466 bp, 10 predicted proteins | sample TergutNt197P3_FD_71548 | JGI IMG/M metagenome (GOLD analysis project Ga0082212, IMG submission 71548) | Neocapritermes taracua P3 segment gut microbial communities from Petit-Saut dam, French Guiana - Nt197 P3 | ecosystem: Host-associated > Arthropoda: Insects > Digestive system > Gut ... | reverse complement strand
CGGCGGGGCGCGTTTCTCTCCTGCCAGGTGGACCATCTTTCCCTCATCGCAGGGGAGTTCCAACGCATTGCATTGTCCGCCACGATAAATCCCCCTGAAGCTGCCGCAGAATTTGCAGGAGGCTTAAAAGCCAATACCCGGGGTGGGCATGAAAAACGAAAAGTGTCCATTGTGGCGCCGCCCATTGATAAAAAGATCAGCTTTAAAGTGGAATTCCCCGATGGCATTCCTGAAGATATACGCCAGAAAGGAATTCAAAATGAAATAAAAGAAGGCAAAGACAGGGATGATTTTGGGGAGCGCTACGACACCTTTATTGCCTTTGCCATAGCAAAAATACGGAAAAACCGCAGCACCCTAATCTACACCGATTCCCGGCGGCGAGCCGAGCGCATATGCTACCTTATTAACCAGACTGCCGGAGAACTCCTGTCTTTTACCCACCACGGTTCCCTTTCCAAGGATCTGCGCAGGGCAGCGGAAAAAGCCCTGGCAGAAGGAAAGATCCCTTGCGTTGTCGCCACTTCTTCTTTGGAATTGGGAATTGACATCGGCAACGTGGATGAGGTGATTCTCGCGGGCAGCCCTTTCTCCGCATCTTCGGCCCTGCAGCGGGTGGGAAGAAGCGGCCACGGCGTAGGTCAGGAAAGCCGGGGCATACTTTTTCCATTTCACGGCCTAGACCTAATAGCCTCTGCGGCAGTTGCCGGGGCAGTGGAAGAACGGGAGCTTGAGGAAAGCGTCTCCTTGGACAATCCCCTGGATGTCCTAAGTCAAACTATTTTAGCCCTGTGCACCGAAGCGGATCGTTATGAGGACGAGCTCTTCACTATACTCCAGGGTTTCTATGTTTTCAAATCCTTGCCCAGACAGGCCTTTGACGGGGTGGTCCGAATGCTCTCCGGGGGCTATGGCGAAAAGCGCCTCCGTGAGCTGCCCCGCAGGCTTTTTAGGGACAGTGAAACAGGCCTCCTTTCCGCCGCTTCTGGAACCCTGCCCCTGCTCTACACTTCCGGAGGAGTCATCGCCAACCGGGGCTATTTCGCCTTGCGCTTGGCATCAGGCGCCGAAGACGGGGGCAACAAGATCGGCGAACTGGATGAGGAATTCGTGTGGGAGCGCCGGGTTGGAGACTGCTTTAATTTCGGCGGCCGGTCCTGGCGTATCAGCGCCATTGGGTCTGAAGCCGTGGAAGTTTTTCCATTAGCGCGGGATGCGGGCTTTACCCCATTCTGGAAGGCCGATGCCGCAGGTCGAGGCAAAGTTATTTCCCGGCGCATCCTGGAACTCCTGGATTCCTTTAACAGCGATGGCAAAGGGGTTTTATCCCAAATCAGAAACCTTTCCTCTGATACTGCCGACGCGCTCGAATCATTTCTCAAGGCCCAGATCTCTTTCCAGGGAAAGGTCCCTCTGCCAGGTCCTTTCTGCATTCCCGTTGAAGTCATTGACGATCCTTCAGGAGGCGCGGATGCGCGGCTCATTGTCTTCCACAGTTTCAGAGGTTCGGGAATCAACTCCCCCCTTTCCCTTTGCCTTATGGGAGACCTGGAAGAGCACTGGGACATAAGGGTGGAAACCACGGTTGACAACAACGCAGTCATGCTCAGGCTCCCCCGCTCCCTGCCCTTAAGCGCCGAGAAGACTATCAGGGAAAGCATCAGGCGTTTAAATGAAGGGAAAAATATCGATATACGCTTGGGCGAGGTTCTTGCTTCCTCCGGTGTTTTCAATGCCGCGTTCCGCGAAACCGCCGAAGCTTCCCTGCTCATACCCCGTACTCCCTTTGGCAGAAGAATACCTCTCTGGGTTACTAGGCAAAAGTCAAAACGGCTTTTTGACTCTGTTTCCAATCTAAAAGATTTTCCCGCTATTACCGAGGCCCTGCGCACCTGCCTTCAGGAACGTTTTGACATGGAAGGCTTCCGTACTCTGATCCAGGATCTCCAGGAAGGAACCGTGAACCTTCCCTTTTTCATCAGCAGAAAACCCAGCCCCTTTTCCAAAGAACTGGTCTGGCTTGAGACTGGAGCGCTTCTCTATGAATACGATGAGCGCAAAGAGCTGCGCCGCAGCTTTTCCTCTTCCAGTTCAAATACATCCCTTTCAGATTTGGCGATTGCCGAAGCCTTGATCCCTGGGGCTTCCCGGCCCTCTCTGGAAAAAAGCCTGGCCGAAGATTTCTGCGCCAGACTTAGACGGGAAAAAGAAGGATGGGCGCCAGAAGAAACCCTTTCCTTTTGCGAATGGGTCAAAGAGCGGGTTGCTATTCCCACGAACAAAAAGAACGAGGAATGGGAAAGGCTTCTTGAGTACCTTCCTCTTGAACTAAAGGACGAACTCCAAAAGGATCCCACTCTGGGCGGGAAGATCGATATAATGCGACTGCCCAAAGCATCCCTGGATATAGTTGTCCATCGCGACTGGGTAAAAGCCCTTAAAGGCGCTCCGGATGAATTAACAGAAAACGCTTTGGCTCAATGGTTCCGTTCCGAAGGGCCCCTGCCCCTTTCCAGGTTGGAAGCTATTTTTGGGTTTACGCCTGAGGAAGCGAAAAGGGCGGCCTCCTATTTGGTAGATGCTGAGGAACTGGTTTCGGGCGTTCATATCGGGGACAGCGATGAGGAGCTTTTCTGCGACAGGGAAAACCTGGAGCTTCTCCTCAGGCTTTCCAGGAAGAAACGTCGCGAAGGGATAAAAGAAAGAAACGGCCAAGTGTTGCTCCCCTTCCTTGCTCGTCGCCAGGGCCTTTTGGGAAGGCAGGCAAAATCAAGAGAGCCTATTCCCTGGGAAGCCCTGTCGGGATTTTCTGCTTCGGTCAAACTATGGGAAGCGGAGATTTTTCCCAGTCGCTGCGATGATTACCGGGGGGAATTTTTCGATAGGGAAATCCGGGAAGGTCGCCTTGTCTGGTATGGCGCCGGAAAAGAAAAAGTAGGTTTCTGCGTTCCCGATGATTTGGATCTTGCTGCGCCCCTCTCTGCAAAGCCGGTATTTCCGGGAACGTTGCCTGCGAGCTTCTTTGATATTCCCCGGAGTTTCTGGCAAATAAAAGAAGCCGTGGCTTCTAAGGAAGCGGCGGTTTCCAAAGAAACCACGGCTTCCAAGTCCGATGACGTAAGCGCGGCGTTGTGGAAATCTGTGTGGCAGGGTTTTCTCTCGGCAGACTCCTGGGAGCCCCTGCGTCAGGCAGCGATCCAGGGCTTTAAAGTGGAGAATTCCTGGGAAGAAATTAGCCCGCCCCTTTCTGCGAATCCTTTTGGCAGATCCAATGCGAGGATCCCCCGCTCCCTTAAGGAGCGCTGGAAAGGAGGCCCGCCAATACGGGGCAATTGGTTTTCCCTGGCTGGGGATTTCGAAGGAGAGGGAGAAGGAGATGATTCCTTGGGTTCCGCCCTGGCCGAGGATGAAGTTAACCGCGCTAGGGTACGGCTTCTTTTAAGACGCTGGGGCATACTCTGCCGCCCGCTCCTGGAACACGAAGACAAGGCTTTTTCCTGGTCAAAACTGCTCCCTGCAATGAGGCGCATGGAACTGGCCGGGGAACTAATTGCGGGCCGATTTTTCAGCGGCATCAATTCCCTCCAGTTCGCGCCTCCGGGTATTGCCCGGGACCTGGAAGAAGCGGAAGCAGAACAAGGCGTCTACTGGATGAACGCCGCAGATCCCATAAGCCCCTGCGGCGCTTCCAACCTTACCTCGCTTTATGAAAACAGCAGCATAAAACTCCCCGCAAGGCTCCCCTCATCCCGAATCTGCTTTAAGGGAACCGCCATAATCGCCGTGTCAACAAAAAACGGGAAAGAGCTGGAACTGGATCCTTCTGTGGAAAAAAGCTTAAGCAATGAGCTTATAGAATTTATCTGTTTCGCAAAACACCGCTCCGTGTATCCGGAAAACAGAATCATAATCGAAAAGATCAATGGCGCCTCTGCTGCATCATCGGTTTTTGCGGAGAAACTAAAAGACCAGGGCTTTGTGAACGACCGGGGAAAGCTTGTCTTATGGTGAAAAATCAAAATGTAAAGTGAGGTACACTGCATTGCAAAAAATGAAAGCCCTGACAAAAAAATACGCGAAACCCGGCATCTGGATGGATGAAGTCAGTCTGCCAGATGTAGGCCCGGAAGATGTCCTCATAAAAATCAAAAAAACCGCGATTTGCGGAACAGACATCCATATTTACCAATGGAACGAATGGGCCCAAAAAACTATCCCCATACCTATGACCATTGGCCATGAGTATGTTGGCCAGATTGTTGAGTTAGGCTCCAGCGTCAAAAGCGCAAAACTGGGCGATATTGTTTCTGGCGAAGGCCATATCATTTGCGGCTTCTGCAGAAACTGCCAGGCCGGGAGACGGCATCTTTGCAAAAACGCAAAAGGCATCGGCGTTAACCGTCCGGGTTGTTTTGCCGAATATCTCTCTGTGCCGGCATCAAATATTTGGCATACTGACCCGGCCATACCAGAGGAGCTTTACAGCATTTTCGATCCCTTTGGAAACGCCGTGCACGCTGCCCTCTCCTTTGACCTTGTTGGCGAAGATGTGCTCGTGACCGGAGCAGGCCCCATAGGGATATTGGCAGCGGCAGTGGCGCAAAAAGTTGGGGCTCGCCATGTGGCTATTACAGACGTGAATCCTTACCGGCTGGAACTCGCAAAAAAACTAGGCATCATTCATGCCTTCAATGCAAAAGAAACAAGCATTGCGGATGCGCAAAAGCAGCTCAACATGAAAGAAGGCTTTGACATTGGGCTTGAGATGTCGGGCAGCAATATCGCCTTTGCAGACATGATTGACAACATGGCCTGCGGCGGAAAGATCGCGCTTTTAGGCCTCCAGCCGCCGGGCACTGTCATTGACTGGAACAAAGTCATTTTCCACGGCCTTAGGATTAAGGGCATCTATGGCCGGGAAATTTTTGAGACCTGGTACAAAATGGCCGCCCTCATCAAGGCGGGCCTGGATATAACCCCGATTATCACCCATCGCCTCAAAATTGATGATTACCAAGAAGGCTTTAAAATTATGGCATCCGGAAACTCGGGTAAAATTGTTTTAAACTGGGAGTGAATTCATGCGGAAAGACTTCTACACGCAACTGGATGACGAGATCAATAACCTTAAACAAAAGGGAACGTATAAAAATTTTAAGCATAATACCAACGCGCTGGATGGCAAAATCAAAGTCGAGGGCTTTGGCGATGAAATTGTGCTCTGTTCGAATAACTATTTAGGCTTAGCCAATAATCCTGAAGTTATCAAAGCTGCTCACAAAGCCCTGGATCAATACGGCGCTGGCGCCAGCAGTGTGCGTTTTATCTGCGGAACCTATGACATTCATCGCATATTGGAAGAACAGCTTGCCAATTTCCTTGGCATGGAAGCCGCGATTAGCTACAGTTCTTGTTGGGCAGCTAACACTGCCTGCATACCCAGCCTTCTTGCTGAGGGCGACGCGGTCATCTCCGACGAGCTAAACCACGCCAGCATTATCGACGGCTGCCGCTCAGTCGCAAAAGGCGTAAAAAAAGCTGTATACAAACACTCCGATATTATCGATCTGGAAGAAAAACTAATCGAAACTAAAGACTGCGGCGCCGTATTGGTGGTAAGCGATGGCGTGTTCTCCATGGAAGGGGATATCGCCAAACTGCCAGAGCTCATTGGCCTTTGCAAAAAATACAACGCGCTGCTTATGATTGACGACAGTCACGCTACCGGCGTCATTGGCGAGACAGGCCGGGGCACTATGGAATATTTCGGTACAAAAGAAGGAGTGGATATTATTTCTGGCACCTTTGGCAAAGCGCTAGGCGGAGCAGGCGGTGGGTTCATTGCCGCTTCCAAAAGCATCTGCGCAATGCTGGCGCAAAGAAGCCGGCCCCACTTGTTCTCCAATAGCTTGCCTCCCGTACTCTGCGCCATCGCATCGGCCGCCATTAGCTATCTGGATAAAAACCCCCAAATCGTCGGTTCATTGCGGGAAAAGACCAGGTATATGCGGGAAAAAATAAAAGCCATGGGCCTAAACCCCCTGGAAGGCGATTCGGCTATTATCCCGATCATCATCGGCGACACAGCAAAGGCCATAGCAATATCGGAAAAAATGATGAAAGACGGTGTATTCACCATAGGCTTTGGCTTCCCGGTGGTTCCTGAAGGTACCGCAAGAATCCGGCTCCAGATCTCGGACGCTTTAAGCTACAGGGAGCTGGATCATGCGCTTGAGGTATTAGAGAAGGCGTTTCAATGACCTAGAGCATCTCCTCTGGGTGATCACATTCATAAGAAAACCCCACGCGGAGGCGTCGAACCGAAGGTTCGCGGGCGCAGAGATCGGGGCTTGGCTAGAATACCCCGCGCCACCTGGCTTCAGGGCTAAAGCTGAACACAGTTCAAAGAAATACTGATTTCCATCACTATGAGGGCTTTTGGGCTTAGGTAACCATAGTATTTATGGCGGGGTTGCTGATTTGCTTGAAAGAGCGGTTTCCAGGACTTCTTCCATTACCTTCCTGACTTCTTTGATTATGTCCTTGTGAAGCCGTTCCATTGAACTTTCTGCAGAAGGTTCCACAGAAAAGAGCTCATAAGCTTCTATGCCGAGGGCGGCGGCTATACGTTCAAGCACTTCAGGAGTTGGAAACTGACGGGAAAGCTCGATCATTGCGATGTATTGGGTCGAAATTCCGGCTTTTTCTGCCAGTTTAGCTTGAGAGAGGCGACATTTTCGGCGGCTTTCCTTCAGGTTTTTTGCCAAGATTTCCCTTAGGCTCATGATTTTCCCATTCTGAATCCTGCTTAAGAATGATCATAAAGGCTTCCAATCTATTGACCAATCAACGATAAATTGATTATTATTAGTTTTACATTGATTACTTGTACTTTTTTCTTTCCAGGGCGGTTTTATGAAGATATAGGAAATTCTGTCTCAAAAAGACAGATTAGGCTTTTCTTAGCCTGGTAAGAGTGGAAACGCCCAGGCTATAGGTGCGCAGATCAAAAGGAAGAACTGGATGAAACTATTTTTGATCACAGTCTTGCTGTGCTGCTCAACAATGCAATTATTTGCCCAGAACATTATGACCATGGAAGCGGCTATTGACGATTTCGCCGAGGATTTGGTTTCGGTTGTAGCTTCTCCACTAAGCAATAACAAAAGAATCGCCGTCATAGCCTTTGAAACTGGCAGAATTAACCTTCCAAGCCATTTTATAGACACTATGACCGAAAGATTGTTGGCCAAGAGTATAGACAACTATATTGAGGTCTATGAACGCCAAAGCATTGAAAATATTCTGTGGGAGCAAAACTTCTCCCTGTCTGGTTACGTGAGTGATGAAACAGCTCAAAGGATTGGCCACCTGGTTGGAGCGGACACTGTCATTTACGGTGTCCTCCGGGGAGGCTCCGCAAGTGATGTGTTCCGGATTACAATTACTGCCGCAGATACTGAAAGCGCGCGAATTCTCTTACAAAAAATCTATTCCGTGCGTTTGCTTTGGATTACCTTTTTCGTTAAGGTGTTTTTTGCTATCTATACAAGGTAATTCAATGCCTTTTGACAAATCACTCCAACCTATTACTTCAAAAAAGTTTTCAATAACTTTTTCGCCATATTCGCCTATTTTTTTTGACCATTCACCCATAATAATCTGTATTTAATTAGTTAACTCTCTCAATAATTCCATAAATTCGTTGTCGGCATCAAATTTTTCAACTTGTTCTATCATTTTTGAAATAATATCGCCTATAGTATCATTTTTGTCAAATTGGATTTGCCAAGTAGCGTTATTTGGTGCTTCAACAACAAAATATTCTTCGCCAATTTCCTCAATACAACAGGTTTTACTATTGCCAATCCAATTAAGCAGTTCTTGTAAATTGTTTATTTTTGTTTTCTGTGCCATAAATTACATTGCTTTTGAATAAGGTAACGATTTTATATAATTTTCCATAAATTGCCAATCGGGTGTGCCATCTTTTGTAACAGGAAGTTTAATTAGTGAATGTGGCATCCTTACAGGTCGCCACTTCCTGCCATAAGCCCAACGGAATTGTTCCATTTCAATTAATGAACATAAGAACATCGCAATATGTTGATTTAGTAGGTGATTTTTTAAATATAATGGATTAACATCGTGCGTACAGGTAAATTCTTGTGTTTGGTAAAATGCAAACCCCACAGAGCCATTATTAGAAACTGTTATACAATTGGGTTTAAATATTTTTTCTTCAACAGGTGCATTTTTTTCATCGCCTGTTTTTGAAGTTAATTCTATGGTTTCGTAATTGTGCCAAGAAGTAATTCCATTATTAGAATCTGTTGCACCAATAAAAGGGATATTTCCGTTCATATCTTCGTCAGGTTTTTTATTATAAAATCCTTTTCGTATCTCAAAGATTTCATCATATCTAAACCACTTCCATTTTTCAATATGTAAAGGAAGTTTTTTGTCCAAAAATGGTGTTAGTTCAAAGATTATACTTAAATCGTTATTATATAATAGTCGAAACGCCGCATATTCTCTCATCTTTTTAATAAAATCATTATCGCAAAGTGAAGAATAGTCCGTTTCCATATATGCTTCTGCACACCATTCGTCTTCTCCTAAAACCTCTTGTTTTACAGAAAGTCCTGCAACTTCTTTTGAATTATGGTAGGCGCTTAACCATTTTGTTTTTTCGTCTTTATACAAACTGCGGGCGTCTATTCTTCCTTGATTTTTCCGTTTCTCAAATTTGTCATTTTTGAAATAACCAAACCACGTTTCTTTACCTTTGTTTTTTTTATTTGCTTCAAATACCATAATACAAGTAACTACGCCGACAGGATAAAACAAATCGTCCGGCATAGATAAAACGGCTTTCAAATGGTGTTTTTCTAAAATTCGTTTTTTGACGGCAATAAGTTCTTTTTCGTTTTTAATACCACAACTCATTTGAACGATTGCAACTACTCTGCCGTTTTGTTCTGCAACGGTGTTTAATGCGTGTTCTATAAAAAGCATCTGTCCTGCCGTACCTACATCATAAGGCGGATTTAAAAATGCTACGGTCGGTTTGTGGCTATTCTCAATTACATTTTCAAAAACAAAACAATCACCGCAATAGATATTTGATTTTCCATCGCCCCGCATCATCATATTTGAGCAAGCGTAGGTGTACATTGAGGGTCGAAGTTCAACTCCTACAAGTTGTTTTGTTTTAATATTCATTTTTTTATCCTCGTTGTTGCCTGCAAGTTCAAACATTCGTTTCATTCCGGCAATCAGAAAACCGCCTGTACCACAGCAAGGGTCGTAAATAATATCATTTTGAGTGATATTTGCCAAATCGCAAAATAAATTTGTAATGTGTTGCGGTGTAAGTACTAAGCCTTGACTTTGTTCACTACCGGCATATCTAATAAATTCAGTGTAAAATCTACCTAACACATCATAACCGCTCTGTTCCATATCCATAAGCGGATAAATGTTGCTGTGTAGATATTCTATCATTCCTTTGGAAACTTCTATTGATTTATCGTGTTCTTTTTTGTTTTTATGCTTTATGGTTTCTTGTTTGAAAAGCGGCTCATTTAAAACTTTGCTGTATTCTCCCAACATTGCATCTTTGCTTTTGATTTCATTTTGAAAAAGTACAGTTTCGATAGCAGACAACATTGCTTTTCCTAAACTCTCGGAAGTAGAATAAGTTTTGTAACTAATACGGAACGGCTCGTGCAATAATGAAAGTAAAATTGCCGAAACCATTGTGCAACGTGTCATTTCTGTAATGGAATACGCTTGATATTCTTCATTCAAATAAATGGCTTTTTGAATAATATCTACATTTCGCAAGTTGTCGGAAAACTGTTCGTTGTTGAATAATTTTAAGTAATCGTTTATTGATAAAAGTCTTTTATCTGCTTTGTTTTCGGTCGGTTTTTCCTCACTTTTTTTCCAAACGAAATGCGAAACGAGCAATTCTTGTTCGGTTTGTCCGCTTACGGCAATAGCAATTACATCAAATTCCGCTGATAATGCTTTGGCATAATGTAAAACGCCATCAACGGCAAAATCTTTTGGGTTGTCGAAGTTTGTACTTTGGTGGTTGGTTACGCTTGCTTTACATTCAATCACAAGTAAATAATCAATGTTGCCCGCCGGAAAAGAGATTATAAACTCCGGCTTGCCAACGCCTTTACCACTTTTTGAGGCTGTTTGCAACAAATCAATCACTCGCTTATTGTACGACTTTTGCTCTTCAAATTTTATGCTTTTGTAAAGTGGGTCGTTCTTAAAGTGATTGCGCACAATGTCTTCTGTTATTCTTTCATTTGCCATATTATTTTGCTTTAGATTTCAGATATTCAACTTTTTGCTCGGCAACTTTCAATACTTTTATATCAGCATTTTCGTCAATGATTTTATATGCGATACGGTCGCTTAAAAATCTATTGTACAATTCTTGTTCGTCTTGATTGAAAATTTTCGCAACTCCTAAAATAAAATCTTTGTTTGCTTTTCGTTCATCTCGTTCAATTCTGCCCAAAATGGAGGGGTCAATGTCTAATTGTGCAGCAATTTTTCTTAACGGCAAGCCTGTATTTATTCGTAATTGTCTGATATATTCGCCAAAAGTTTCCATTTACACTGTCGTTTTTAATTTCTGCAAAAATAGCACTTTTTTATGTAATGACAAAATTTGGCCAAAAAAGTTTTCAACAAAAATTAGTTCATTATGGGATTCGTTTATTTTGGGTGGTGGGTGGGCAAAGCCAAATATGGCGTAGCCATTTTTGGCGTGGGGTTTGTTTTGTGGTGTAAGCAGAGCGAACACGACAAAACAAACTTGGCAAAACCATTATCAAATTACCTTTCAGTATGTTCTTTCTGTATAACTCTCAAGGGTAACAACCATTTGTTTTCCTCTTAGGTTTTTTGCAATAATAATTCCATTTCCGTCAATCAAAAAACATGCCGGAATAGCACGAATATTGTATATTTTGACTGTTTCGCTTTTCCAAGACTTTACATCACTAACATTTATCCATGAAAGTTTGTTTTTATCAATAGTGTTTGCCCATAGTTTTTTATCCTTATCTAATGAAATTCCATAAATCGAAAAACCATTTCCAATGCTAAAATTCTCATCTTTGTATTCATTATAAATTTTCACGAGATTTGGTATTTCTTGCCAGCAAGGGCGTAACCCCGCAGCCCAAAAGTTTATCAAAACTACCTTTCCTCGAAGAGATGATAACGGAATCATATTTCCGTCTTTATCCTGTAAATTAATTTCAGGTGCAATATTGCCTATTTCTAAACCTATTTCTGCTTGGGCAAAACCAATATATGATATACAGCAAAAAAGAATTATTAAAAATTTTTTCTTCATTTTTTGATTTTTAAATGTTTGATATTTTTTTGCTTAATTTTCCGGCATAAACCAAAAACTGTTTAAAATCATATTGTTATCAGAGTTAATTGCTCCGGTAATTCTTATTGTTATCAGATAACCCTCTTTCTCAAAAGCATAAAACCGTTCATATTCTTTTTTCCCATATTCAAATTCAATATATTTTGCTTCTATTCCGGCAGCTCCTATTGTTTTGTCTGTAATTTCACTCCTACGTTTTATTTTCAACATCTTCTCATAGCAATATTCTTCCATTTCATCAGCCCATTTTTCTAAAAATTTTTCAACATCAACTTGAATATCTTTCTTCGCTTTTAGTTTCATTATCACAATATTAGAAGATGAGATATAGGTAATATCTTTTTCCTTGTCTTTTTTCTGAGAGAATTCCCAACGTTTGTTATATTCAAAACCAATACCTTCTGAATAAAAACTGGTTTGTGAAAAGCAAAATGTATTTGCACATATCAGCAATAATGATATGATAACTGTTTTCTTCATATATTCTTTAATTTAAACTGTTTAACAAATCCTCAACCGCTTTTTTGTATCTTTTCAAAATTCTGTCCCATTGTGTAAAACACTGGTCGTCTAGTCCACAATTAGGATTTCCAGATATTTCAGATTGAAGTGTAACTTTATAGGTCAGTTCATCCAAACCCGGCACTTCTTTTACTTCAATTCTGGTACGTACAGTTACCCAACTGAATTTTTGAATAGCCCAAGCACTTCTTAACCATCCAGATGATTTATCATTGATTTGCATATCTGGAAATGCTTCGGAAGTGTAATAATTGATTCTTTTCCATACTTCATCGGGAGAAATTTTCTTTTTTACGGTTATTGTCATTGATTTATTTGCCAAATCACTGCTTACTTCTGACGCATTCCATGAATCATCCTCGTCCAATCTAAAATTGTAGGTAGTAGATTTATCGGCTTTATTTATTCGTATAGTTTTATCTCTGTAGCCCGGCGCCGTCAACCTTAGCACTACAAAATCCTGTTTCCCCATTGTCAGGTCATACGAACCAGTTCCAACTTCGATACCACCCA
>Ga0082212_10009601_pt1 | contig 12467 bp, 10 predicted proteins | sample TergutNt197P3_FD_71548 | JGI IMG/M metagenome (GOLD analysis project Ga0082212, IMG submission 71548) | Neocapritermes taracua P3 segment gut microbial communities from Petit-Saut dam, French Guiana - Nt197 P3 | ecosystem: Host-associated > Arthropoda: Insects > Digestive system > Gut ... | reverse complement strand
TCAACCTGGCGGCGCACCAGGTTGTACATCGGCTGAATGGCCTCAAACCGGGCGAGGTGTTCCCGCGCGCAAATGCCCAGCGCCAAAGCGATCTGCCAAGCGGCCCAATTGCTTACCCCGAGGTAATGGATTTTGCCCTGACGCCGGAGATGGTCCAGGGTTTCCAACGTCTCGGAAATCGAAGTGGCTGGGTCAAGCGTGTGGACATAGTAAAGGTCAATCCAATCGGTGCCGAGCCGCTTGAGGCTCGCGTCAACCGCAGAGGTCAAATGCCTGCGGCTCAAGCCACGCGCGTTCGGATCTTCACCCATGGCGTTACCGGCTTTGGTGGCAATGATTACCTCAGCGCGGTGCTCCTTGGTGAGCCGCCCGAGAATCTCCTCGGAGGCGCCCGCGTTATACACGTTGGCGGTATCGAAGAAGTTGATACCGGCATCACGAACGCGGCGGTACATTGCCGCCGAAGTGGCCTCATCCGCCTCCGATCCGAATGACATAGTGCCGAAACACAGCCGGGAAACTTTAACTCCGGTCGAGCCGAGGGTGGTGTATTCCATGTGCATGATGTTAGTGGAAATCGAGATTCAGAGGTTCACGGACGGTAAAGTAGGTAGGGCTGGCCAATTGAAAGGGAGAGAAATGGCTGAAAAGATTGAGTGGGCATTGGTTACCGGGGCCTCGCGGGGGATTGGGCGGCAGATGGTCTTAGCTTTGGCGGATGCCGGGGTCAACGTGGTGGTACACAGCCGGGATCTGGCGGGAACGGCCGACTTGTTGCCGGAGTTGGTCGGTAAAGGTGTGGAGGCGTTTGCCGTTGCCGCTGAGCTGTCCGACCCGGTTGCGGCCCAGCAGATGGCCGCTGAAGTTGCGCACCGGGTACCGCTGACCATGCTGTTCAACAACGCGGCAATTCAGGCGCCTTCCATGAAACCTTATTGGTCGGCCAATCCAGCGGCATATTCCGATAGTTATGCGGTGAACATGATTGCCCCGGCAATGATAATTGCGGAGGTATTACCAGGGATGCTGGATCGTGGTTATGGCCGTATTGTCAATACCACTTCCGGTATTGCCGATATGCCCGAGCAAGGCGCGTATGCCGCCTCAAAGGGCGCGCTCAACAAGTTCACCAAGGATTTCGCGGCCAAGCTAACCGGCACCGGCGTGACCATGAATGTAGTTGACCCCGGCTGGATTCAGACGGATCTTGGCGGCCCGCACGCCCCCAATACCGTGGATACTACGGTGCCCGGGATGATCGTGGGTGGCTTTTTGCCAGCGACAATTAATGGCAAGTGGATTAATGCCCAAGATTTCGCAGGACTCACCTTGGCGGCGGCAATTACCGTTGCCCCGGGAAAAGTCTTGAGTCTCGCGGTCAACATGCCTTGATTCCCATCTGAAACGGCGTTCAGTGCAAAAAAGGGCCCGAGTGCTGCGAAACACTCAGGCCCTTTACCATTGGGAGTTTGTTAGTTGCGTTGGGTTCTGATGTCGCCAGCTTGGTCGGCTACGCTTCCCGTTTTCTCGAAATAGCGGGGAGCGTTTTCTAGCAGGCCCTCACCGGAATACCAGTTGTCAACCGGTTTGATGGGCAGCGGAACTGTCTTGTGTTCAATCGCGGCCCGGTAAATGGCTTGCACAATCTCAACGGTGCGTCGTCCTTGTTCACCGGTAACCGCGGGCTCGCGACCTGTTGCCAAGGCATCCACCACGTCGCCGATTTGGCCCGCGTGGCCGGTGTGGGCCAGCGGCGGCAAGTCTGCGTGGAGTTTCTCGATTTGTGCTGCCCGTTCGGCGTCGCCCTCGGAGTAGGGGAAGCCATTGGGTTGGCTGACCTCGGCAGTTACTTGCCAGGGGAGTTCCACTGCGGCGTCGCGGCCTTGGATCACGAAGTACTGCCGCTCGCCGTGGTGCACCACCGATGCCGTAACGGTGGCCAAAGCCCTCGGGTAAGTGAGGATCGCTACCGAAAGGTCCTCTACTTCGGAGTTGTCGTGCCACGCGTTGGTCATCACCGCGGTGACGGCCTCGGGCGTGCCACCCATGAGCCAAGCGACCAGGTCCAGATGGTGAATGGCATGGTTCAACGTCGGGCCACCGCCCTCGGAATCCCAAGTGCCGCGCCACCAGAGGTCGTAGTAGGGAAGGCCCCGCCACCAGGCGGAGTCCACCCGGAGGTTCGCAATCGGGCCCAGCAGCCCGGAATCGATCACGGCTTTCAACCCAGCGACATCGTCCCGCCACCGGTTCTGCGAGATCACGGAGAGCATTTTCCCGGATTCACGCGCTGCCGCGATCATCGCGTCGCACTCGGCCAGCGAGGGCGCCATTGGCTTCTCGACCAGCACGTTCTTGCCGGATTTCAGCAACGCAATGGTGAGTTCGGCGTGCGACGATGGCGGAGTGGCGACATTGACTAGGTCAATATCGTTCCGGGCCAATATCCCGTCAACCGAGTCGTAAACTACTGCATCGGTCAATCCGAATTCAGCTTTGCGGGCTTCGGCTTTGGACGGAATGATGTCGCATAACGCAACTATCTTAATTTGATCGGGGAATTCTAGGAAACCCCTAATATGCATCGGGGAAATATTCCCGGTTCCCACCAGGGCTACATTAATCATTGGTTATCAAATCCTTTTAGAATTAGCGGCCCATTGCATTGGCAATGCTGTCTGCCAAAATGTTATGGAGTTCCGGCCCGGCGACATCTGGGGTCATTTGCCCGAAGAGAACTGCTTCCACAATCCGGTCGACATCGGCATTCAACCAGCCACCAGGAGAGCGGGGCGCGGCGGTGCCACCATTGGCCATGACGCTCTCAATGTAGGTGAACTGCTGTTGGGCAACGGGATCCACGGTCTCATACAGGGCGGCGGCAACTTGGCTGTTCAACGGCAGACCGCGGTCAACGCCGAGGATCAGACCGGCATCGGGGCTGTTCACCATGAAGTCAATGAAACGGACGGCAGCGCCGGGGTGCTCGGTGCGTGAGGAGATGCCGTAGTAAATGCCCACGTCAATGATGGTGCCCACGTAAGGTTCGGTGGACTCGCCGGGCACGCGGCCCAGGATCAGGTTCGCACCGCTTACGGCGGTCATCTGGCTGATGGTCGACGACGGTGCGAACATCATGGCGGAACGGCCCTGGCCCATTAGGGATTCCTCGGGGCCAACCAGGAACAACTCGGCGGTTTCGGTAGCGGGCGGGATGATGCCGTCATTTTCGAGGGTTTGGATGAAGTCGAGCCATTCGGTGAAGAGTTCCGGGGGAGCAGAGACGCCACCGGCAACCGTGAAGACGCCTTCTTGCCAGCGTTGGGCGATCCAGGTGCGGCCGAAGTTGATCGGGATGATTTCTAGTGGCCAGGAACCGGCGGGCAGGCCAGCGCTGAGTTCCTCACCAATGCGGATGAAATCGTCCCAGCTCCAGGTGTCCGTGTCGGGCAGGGGAACTCCGGCAGCGGCGAACAGGTCGGTATTGAGCAGAATGGAGTTGGCGTTACCGGTGTGCGGTGCGGCGTAGATAATACCTTCGTAAGAAGCCTCATTGATCTGTGCCTGAGGGAGGTAGGTGGTGTCAAGCAGGCCGTTCAGCCCAAGCAAAAGGCCCTCGGCGCCGAACTCGCGGGGGCGGGAGGCATCAAGCTGGAATACATCGGGAGCGGTTCCAGCGGCGAACTCAACGAGAAGTTGATCGTAGTAACCGGCGAGTGACGTGGGCATCGGGAGAATCCGCACATCGGGGTTTTGCTCCTCGAACAGCGAAATTACGTCCAGGGTCCGGCGTTGGCGATCATCGCCACCCCACCAGCGGAATGAGATTTCGCAGGGCACCTCAACTGAACAATCATCAGCCGGAACCGCGGCGGGGCCGCTCGCGTCCGGCGTCGGTGCGGCGGCGTCCGGGGTACCAGCGGGTGCGACTACCACGGTTTCATCGGTGCCACCGCATCCCATGAGCGATAGGGCGAGTGCGCCGACGGCGAGACTACGGGCGATGAGGGTTAAAGGTTTGCGGGATTGCTGCGGTTTTCTCATGAAATTATGGGCTTCCTTGTCCGGTTGGTTCAAGTTCAAGCCAAACTGGACTCTGACTTGATACGTATCGAGTATTGTGTAAAGATGGTGGCATGGTAAGGCGGTGGCGTGAGAAGTTAGGTCACGATGGCGCTATTTGTTTCACCTGATAGGGGGTAATTGTTGGTCCAGATGAGGGCTACCAGCCGTGATGTCGCCCGGTTGGCGGGAGTGGCGCAGTCCACAGTTTCTTACGCGCTCAATGGCAAGGGGCCGGTTTCGGCCGAGACCAAAGCCAAGGTACTTGCCGCCGCCAAGGAGCTGCATTATCAGCCAAACCTGGCCGCCCGTTCCATGCGCGCCCAGCGGACTAACCGGATCGCGGTGGTACTCGGAATCACCTCCACCAGCGCGGCCCAGATGATCAGCGGTGCTACCGAGGCTGCCGAAGCGGCGGGGTTCACCATCGAAGTGCGCTCGGTTGAGGGCAGAATTGCCGATCGCAGCGATCAGGTTGCCCGGTTGGCGCACTCCGGGCAGTTTGAGGGCATCTTGTCTTTTGTCCCAGTGCTTCCCGCTGTGGAGAGCCGTTCGCCATCGAACGTGCCGATCATGGTGCCTGGAACTTACAACTCTGAAATGCAAGCGGGGGGCGATCTGGCCCATGCCGGCCCGATAGTTGAAATGATCGAACACCTCGCTGAGCTGGGGCATCGTCGTTTCCTTCATATTGCGGGTTTACCTAGCTATGTGTCCGCCGCCGAGCGGATCGCTACGTATCGAGCCACCATTGATCGATTCGGGTTGGAGTCACTCGGCGTCGTCGGGCACGACTGGACTGGGCAGGCCGGAATGAATGCGATAAATGCCCTGCCAGATGACGCCCCGCCCCTAGCCGTAATTGCCGCCAATGATTTGGTGGCGCTCGGTGCGCTGCGGGCGGCCACGCTGCGGGGATGGTCGGTTCCGGGGGATATGTCGCTCACCGGGTGGGATGACCGGGAGTACGGGAAGTTTCTGCTGCCCTCGCTCACAACCGTGCACGTTGACCGAGTCGAGGGCGGTCGCCGGGAAATGAACCGGCTACTCGCACTGATGGATGGCGTGCCCCCGGCTGAGAACCTCCCGCCGCTTACTTCATTGATTTGGCGCGATTCGACAGGGGCGCCCAATGCCAGTCGGCCCCGCCAGAAGTTGGTGGCGATGCCCGCGCGTTAGAATCGGCGGGGAGGAAACCCCGATGGCGAAGTGGATGAGAAGTCTCCTGGGAGCGGCGGCAATTGGCGCCGCCCTGCTCGTGAGCGCCTGTGGTGGCGGATATCGGGCGATGTTGCCCGGCTCGTCATCGTCGATGGCAAGTATTTCCGACGACGATGATCCCTTCCGTGTTGATCGGATCGCGGACCCCTGTGCCGATGTGTCCGGCGAGGTGGATTTCCGCTGGTGGGGCGGCCATATCCGAGGCGCCTTACAAGAGGAGACCATTGCGGTTTTTGAGGCGCGTTATCCGAACATCTCAGTGCGGGCGCAGCCTGCGCCGCTCGACGGCTATTGGGACAAGCTGCAAATCGAGGCGACGGCTGGGAATTTGCCGGACGTGTTTGTGGTCAATGAGGCGTGGTTGGCGGCTTTGATCTCTGGTGGCGTTTTGGCCGACTTGGCTGGTGGATCAGCCGTTGATCTGACTGGATTCGACGACGACGCCTTGTTTTCCGCTGTGAGGGGCGGGTCCGTTTATGCTGTTCCCGCGGGAGGCAAAGCCCCGGTGGTGTTAGTGAATCTTGACATTTTGGCCGAGGCAGGTGTGGTTGTACCAGATGATACCGCCTGGACATGGGCGGATTTCTTGGAAGTTTCCGCTTTGGTCTCCGCCGCTGGATTGGCTAATGGCCACGGCGAGCGCGTTTATGGCTTATCCACATTTGGGGCGGTTGCCGAGGCGCGGTTCTGGGCCCACCAATCCGATGGCGGGATGTTTGACCCAAGCGGTGAGTTGCGTTGGTCGGAGTCGTCAGTCAGGGAGTTCCTGGGGCTCGCGCGCGACTTGGTGGATTCAGCCGCAACTCCGGTGGCGAATCTGCAACAGGAACTGGCTACCGTGGGCCCGGCTGAAAGTTTGATGGCCCAGGGCCGTTCCGCCTTTCAATTCGCGTGGTCAAATCAGGTAATTGGGGTTACCGAATTTACCGATGGTATCAATATTGGAGTATTGCGTTTGCCGAATATTTCCAATTCTGATGGCGGCTACTGGGTAACGCCCACCATGTTTTTCGCGCAAAGCAATTCCGCTTCGAGCCCAGCCGCCGCAGCCTGTTTCCTTGATTTCTTGGTGAATAGCCCCGACGCCGCATTGGTTATGGGCGTGGATCGCGGAGTTCCCCTCAATTCGGAGTTGCGTGCCATCGTCGTGCCTGAGTTGGAGGGTGACAGTGCCGTGGTAGCGCATTTTATGGACGAGATTCTTAATTCCAACAACTCTCAGCCAGATTATTTGCCGGAACTTAACGATGATTTAGGGCGCATGATTGCGGTGCAAGTGGAAAGTGTGCTCTTCGGTTTGACGACGCCTGGGGCTGCTGCGGCCTCGCTGCACAGCAACTTGCGGGACTCGATTAGTTAGCGTTCTGCTTATTCTGCGGTCTTATTCTGGAAATCAACTTGATACCGCCATTGGCCATATTTCATCTCATTATCAGTGATGGTGCCAGTAAGCGGGGTTAGCTTCAATACTATTGAGGTCGGCGAATCCTCATTACCGTGGTCCGGGAACCAGGCAGCGAAGATGGTACGCATTTTGGTGAGAATCTCGGCGTTTTCCGGGCTCTTTACCCAGCCGAGATTCTCGGCTTTCGCGTTTGCCACAAACCAATCCATCCCGCCAATCGCGACATGCGGATTAGCCGCGATTTCTTTCATCTTCTTTGACTCGGAATTGGTGGAAACCCAGAATGCGCCATCTTCGAAATACGCATCCACCATGCGCACCGAGGGTTGGGGTGCGCCGTTAGCTGCAGGATCCAGCGCAATGGTGGCCAAGGCGATCAGATTATCTTTGCCCCCGCCACAGCGTTCGGTAAGCAGATTCATCGCGTTGTCAAACTTTTCCATCAGCGGAGTCTAACCGCTAGGGCAGGAAGGGCTAGTCATTTGGGAAACAGAATGTAGAACCGGCTGCCGACGTGATGACATTGTCGGCAAGCATTGCCGTGACAGTGCCTTCGATTTTGCTTGGTGTGGTTGGCTCCAATACCCAGCGGAACTTTGGCACATCCAATTGGTGGTCGTTTCTGAAGGCGAATGCCTCATCCTGTGTTAGACCTTTTATTTCTCGTGCGAGAATGTGGGCATCCTTATACCGGCGGCGACAGTGTTCAAGAATCGGCTCTAGCGGTTCATCAATTTCTGCCTCGGCACCGCTGAGTGCCGCGCCGACATACCATCCCAGATCCCATCTCCACTTCGCAGTGGCCGATAGTTCATAGAATGCCCGCTGCTCAGGGCTCAGTAGCCCCAGGTAAGTGGGTGTGAACCTCGGCTCCTCGAAAGAGGGGTACGGATTCACGTCGAGTTTATGCCCTATGAAAAATGCATCGCGGCCTTCGCAAAGTTTGCAGTCCTCGTCAGTTCGGTGTACGACGTGTTGTGGATCAATCCCAGTTCTCCAATTACAGAAACTGAACGTAGCCTCTGATTGCCTCATAAGGACGTGCTGTTCCGCCTCAATCTTGGACCCCCATAGCGACGGGGAGTAGTCTTTGTCGAATATTACGAAGTCGTCATCTGCCCGTTTCATTCTCTTGATCATTGACGGGGAGTAGATACCCTGGACACGGAAACGTACCAAGGCATTGTCAGGAACAACACTCATCACCCAACTTCGCCCACTTCCGTAGCGTTGCGGTCCAACAACTATTCGTTGATCACCCCCGTCACCCCAAACGACTGGAAGAACCCAGACGCGGGCGCCTGGGCGAAAATTGGACGTTCCTGGCCGTCGTAGATTGGATGAGTTTAGATGGGTGGCGTCTGCACTAATTTTTGCTGAGACGCCCCAGCTCAAGGGTCCCGCAGAATCCATGATAGCGATTGTATGGTAGAGAGCAAACCGCTCGTATTAACTTTGCCAGTATAGAATCAAGTCACGAATGGGAAGGGGCTTTTGATCTCCGAAGAAGTAGACATTTAGCCCCTCGAACACCGTAGCTCCAAGTTCTTTAGAAATTGGCTGAATATTTGCGTTCGCCATCGCGCTGGAGATCAGCTGACGCGTTTCGTCGTCAGGAATTGTGTACCAGAAATCGAAATAAGGAGCTAAGTTACTGACCGCGACAGTACCAACGCTAGTTGAGATAACATCGAAAGTACCGTCGCCTGAGCCCTCATGTTTTCCTGCGGATACAGGAGTTTCGGGATCTACGCCAACTTTAGTGAGTTCCCGAACTGCTTGCCCCATCCAGGATTTAGCAAGACGTCGAAGTAGGGCCTCATGCTTTGGTGCTAAAGAATTTCCCCGTGCGGCCTCGATCAACCAACGAGGATCGGTGCCAGGCTCGGCATCGGGGACAAAGAAATCGACAATTGCGGCCCGCAATGCCTTGGGTACATTGGGCAAAGGAATTTTTATTGAATCGAAGTCAATCGGTAGGTCGCTAATATCTTGACCGCGAAAGAGCAGAATCGCGATCGCCCACAGACGGCCAGGTTCGTCACTGGTTGCGAGTCTACGTAATTCTTGGTTGGTTGGCCCGAAGCTACCGATATTGGTTGCGTTCGTCGTAGAACCAGTCCTAATTGGGCTATTGCGATCACCTACCGTAAGCAGCTGATATGCGTACCATGAGTTATTTGGGTCGGGATCGCCCAGGGCCGTAAGGATAGGGCCTCGATTAGCATGAAGTAAACGAACTCCAAAGAGCCGATCAGCGGCATATTTGGAATTAAACGCGAGTTGCTCAAGACTATCTGCCTTTAGAATTTCGAGTACGCGCTGCTGCCCAATTTGCTCTATAATCTGCTGTTGTGCTGCCATTCCCTCATCCCTAGAGCGATACCAATCTGAAGAAGCGAGAACATTAAGGACGCCGAAAGCGTCATTGTCTCCATTTAGGAGTATGTCGTTCTTGAGGGTGTCTAACGGCACACCGTCCGCAGCAAGAGTATTACCGGTCCGCCTAATTGCGGTTCGAATAGTTGTCTTGGTGAACTCGCCACTCGCCTCTAATGCAGTAATTAGGGCGTCATTTGAGTCATCAGGGTCATTTACCGCTCGGTCAGAAAATCGCTTCGCCCAAGCGTCGGGTACCCGGCCATAAATTGCGATTTGAGCCAATCGCGTTATGTAGTCGCCATTATTATCCGAGGCTATCTCTGCTAGTACATCAGCAGGTATTGAGCGAGCTGACTCACGAATTTTATCTGGAAAACTCGGATCGATTCTGCACGCGATCTGTTGAAGTATCTCACGAGCCTCACACTCGGATGCGACGCCGTCCGATGCACTTGATTGAGAGATGGCCATTTGGCTAGACCGCCAGTGCCAGCGTTTTAGCGTGCACTGCGGAGTCGGAGAGCCCCGGAGTGCCGTTAGGTTCGGCCAGTTTCGCCGCTTGGATGTCGTGGGAAGTCTGGAGCTGTAACCAGTAATGGGCGGGTCGACCGAGCGCCTTTTCCAGTTTCACCGCCATACGGGCGGAAAGCCTGAGTTGGCCGTGTACCAATCGGCGAATCGTTGATGGCGAAACGTCACAGAGTACCGCTATTTCCTTAACCGAAATGGCTAATGGCTTCAGATATTCATTCTGAAGAACCTGTCCCGGTAGTGGCGATTCGTACCTCATTGGGTGCGCGATGCTGGTAACTCCGCCATTGAGAACCGCAATCCGGAACCGATCAATACCCGCTTGGATACGTTCCGTAACCTGGCCAAAGAAGACATAGTCACCATTCGCGTATTCCTCAAGCAGCATATTGGCCTTTTCACCATTACAGGTTTTACAAGCCGGCACGAGATTCAACGGAGAATCAGAGCCGCCTTTACTACGTGGGATAAGGTGATCTTTGGTAGCGCTGATCTCAGGATGCCTTAAGTCAACTTCACAGTAGATGCAAGCCGTGCCGAAAATAGCGAAAATGGGTTCCATCCCTATTGAGTTTGGAAGGCTTTCGGTGATCGGTTGCGGCGCTGTAGAACCTCTAATTGCCGTAATGCATTGCACACAGGTCGGACCGGCGGACGGCGGTGGATCCTGTAATACTCCAAAATTACGCCCTGGGCTACAAAGTGCGTAAAAGTCCGAGAAAACGTGGATGGCCCGGCTCCGGGTTCTCCTGATTCGTAACTCAGGACGATCAGCCACTAATGCGAGAAACTCTGACTTGCTCATTATCAACCCCCGGAAATCTTGTCAAACTATTTAGCGTGTCGAGACAAGTTTGACTGACGCTAGGGACAAATACAGTTCATACACTTGTATGAATGGGGTCAGCAATTACGCTGCGAGTCCGGTCGCAACACGCAACCATCTCAGGTGGGTATCGGAATGGTTTCTTTTTGGATGAGCGGATTGCGTGGTTTGCGCTAGGCGACTAGGGTTTTGTTAGAACGATTCGATGGGCATGATTGCCCCACTCACCAACAAGGCCCGCACCCATGCGAAACCTCACCACGGGATCCCCAGTCCGCGTGATACTGACCTTTTCCTTGCCCTTACTCCTGGGCAACCTGTTCCAGCAGGCCTACACGCTGGCCGATAGCGCCATCGTCGGCCGTATGCTCGGGATCGACGCCCTGGCAGCGGTCGGGGGCACCGGCAAAATGGCGTTCCTCATCATTGGCTTCTCTTGGGGCGCAACTGCCGGGCTCGCGATACCCGTGGCCCGTGCCTTCGGGGCCGACGATGACGCAGCGGTACGGCGGAACATCGCCGCCAGCGGGATAATCGCCTTGTTGATAGCGGCGGCCATAACCGCAACTGGTGTGACTTTCGGCGATGCGCTACTCCGGTTAGTGAATACCCCTCCGGAGTTATTCGCGGCGGCCCATGATTACCAGGCGGTTATGTTTGGTACCGCCTCCTTGACAGTGATTTACAACTGGTTAGCGGCGGTAATCCGGGCTTTGGGGGATTCACGAACCCCCTTGATATTCTTGATTTTCGCCAGCGTTTCCAACATCTTCTTCTCCATGTTCTTTGTAGGCCCGGCCAACCTCGGAGTTGCCGGGGCCTCGTGGGGGACGGCGTTGGCCCAAGGGGTTTCGATTGTCGGGTGCCTGTGGTACTGCAAACGAAGAATGGCGGCGATGTTCCCAACGTCCTCTGACCTGCGCGATGGCCTACACCACCTCGGTGTTCCAGCCCGAATCGGGCTACCCATGGGATTCCAGATGTCGGTAATCGGAATCGGTACCGTGGTGTTACAGGCGGCGATCAATGGTTTGGGCCCAGACGCGGTAGCCGCTGCCACGGTTTCCGCCCGCCTGGAAGGGCTAGCTACCGCGCCACTCAATACTTTCGGGGTGGCGATGGCCACCTTTGTCGCCCAGAATTATGGCGCCAAGGCCTACCGCCGTATTCGGGAGGCCGTGCTCCAAATGTCAATTGTCTCGGTAATAGTCGCCTTTGTATTAGGTGGATTGCAATTGCTATTCATTAACCAACTTATCGCTTTGTTTACCGCCGAGGCGCCACCCCAAGTTTATGATATGGTTCGCACCCATTTCCAGATATCTTTAATGATGTACTGGACGCTCGCGATATTGTTTATTGTTCGCAATACAGTTCAAGCGGTTGGCGCGACGGCAATCCCCACTGCGGCCGGGTTTTTCGAGTTGGGCCTCCGGTCCGGTGCCGGCCTACTCCTCGCTGCCCCGCTCGGTTGGGTCGGCGTGGTCTGGGGCAACCCGGCGGCCTGGGCTGGCGCCTGCTTGCTCTGCAGCGTTTCCTGGTTCGCGCAGCGCCGGAAACTTCTGGCGCTGGAGGGCGCCAGCAACGCGCTCTCACTCGATGCGGCGCTGGCTCTCAGTTGACCTATAACCTCGGATCCACCGGTACCGATTCCAAGGCCAGCACCCCAAACACGTTCTGGTGAATCTCCCACAGCGGGCGCCCGGTAACGAACTGATGCAATGCCTCGATGCCCAGCCCATACTCCCGCAAGGCGAGCGTTCGCTTCCGGGCCACCGACCGTTCCCGCAGTTCCGCTAACCGATCTAAATAATCCGGGCCATAAATGATTCTGAGGTATTCTCGCCCACGCACCTTCAGGCCCGGCTGCTTGCGCGGCTCCGGAACCACGGGTTTTACGACCATGCCCTCGCCACCTTGGGCGGTCAGACCTAGCCACCAGTCCGTCGCGGTGGTGATTTCAGCGGGACTCCCGCCGTCGTCGTCGAGAGTCACGAAAACGTGTTTCGTCTGCCTGATGAAAGGATCGGTGAGTAGGCC
>Ga0082212_10009600_pt1 | contig 12467 bp, 8 predicted proteins | sample TergutNt197P3_FD_71548 | JGI IMG/M metagenome (GOLD analysis project Ga0082212, IMG submission 71548) | Neocapritermes taracua P3 segment gut microbial communities from Petit-Saut dam, French Guiana - Nt197 P3 | ecosystem: Host-associated > Arthropoda: Insects > Digestive system > Gut ... | reverse complement strand
TACTTATGGAGCATATGCTTGAAGTCGGCGGCGATGATTTTACAATGGAAGAAGGCACAGTAATAATTACCTGCGCGCCCGAAACAGCAACGGCAGTCGGGGAAGCCATGACAAAACACGGTTACACCGTGCTTTCCGCGGAAGCTGAAATGCTCCCCTCAACTTACACAAAGCTCACGGACGATGAACATATTAAAAAAATGACGACGCTTCTTGAAATGCTTGAAGACAACGACGATGTGCAGAATGTCTGGCACAACTGGGAATAATACTGATTCTCTTCAGAAATATCAGCAAAAAATCCGCCGGTGGGCGGATTTTTTGTTTTATAATTTATTAATCGTACCGACAATGAATCTTAATATATTCAGCGCGTCTTCGGTTTTGATGTTTCCGTCATGCCTTGCGTTTGCGATGTGCTTTTGGAGCGGGTCTAATTCAACGCTTCCGACAATGTGCCGCAATATTTCAAGCGCGTCGCCTGTTTCGATTTTACCCGTACCTGTTACGTCGCCGGTTTGCTGAATAATGATAACATAATCCCCGGTTCTGTTAAAGCTTACAGAAGCGTTGCCGTTTGCGTCAATTTCTCCGCCTGAAATAAGCTCGAACTTACCCATTGAAGCGTTATAAGCGCATAACAGCGCGTTCTTTCCGCTGTTCACTTCACCCATGTTTACGGTTAATTCTCCGCTGACCGCTACAGACGAGCCTGTTCCGATTTTAACCTGCTGAACGGGCAGATTCTTTGCCTTTTCGTTAATCGGGGCTTTCGGAATGTTATATCCGGAAATCGTATCATTCAGGCTTTGATTTTGCACGCTGAGGTTTAAATTGCGCGAATTATTCGTATCATCGAAATTATTTCCGTTTACCGTAACGGTATATGTGCCGAAATCAAGCGTTACATCAACATCTTTACCGCTGATAGCTTTCAGCACATCGCTTGAAACGGTCGTAGAACCCGAATCCATTTTCACCGTAATTTCAGAGCCGTCGTTTTTATTCGCCGCCGCGGTAATATCGTTTTTCTTAGCGTCTACGGAAGCCGTGGAATTAGAAGCTTCCCCGCTTGAACCGCCCCCGCCGCCTGAGCCGCCCCCGCCTCCGCCGCCCGAACCGCCGTTTCCGGACGGTGACGGCGTTGCCGTAATTAACACATCTCCGCTGTTTCCGATTGCATTATGTGCGCGAACCGCAAACGTATAAGCTGTACCGTTGGTAAGCCCTGTAACAGTGACGTTGGTGGAAAGATTATTGTTTGTCCAAACTCCCGTATCCGGATGCCGCCACATGTACTGCGTAACCGCGCTTCCGCCGTTATCTGCGGGTTCGCGCCATGATAAAGTTATCTGCCCGTTGCCCGCCGAAGCGGTCAGAGAAGTCGGCACGGACGGAACACTGTAAATCGTAACGGTTTGAATTTGACTTGCGAAACGGGGCGGCGGTAATGCCGCTTTATAACGCACGTGGTATGTTCCTCTTGCCAAAACAACCTCTGTGCCCATTACGGGAAGCCACATGCTTGACGTGTTTAATTTATATTCCATTTCGGCGGTAACGTTTGTCAGTTTGCCGTAATGATTATCGCCCACATCTGTTTTACCCGCAGTCGGCGCGGCGGGTCGTGCGGGAATTGAAAGGGTTTGCATGTCGCTGTCAAGAACGTTGCTGTTCCCTTTTTTAATAATTTCAATATTTGTACCGAACCAGCTTTCCTCAATATCAATCGTCCCTAACGAACTTGATTTGACCGTTTTGCCGTTGATGATAAAATCGGCTTCAATTTCAACGTTAGTAAAAGATTCTGTAAAAATATTAAAGTTAAAATCAGGTGCGGTTTCTTTCGGGGCATCCATAATGATTACACGGACGATAAAATTATAGTCTTCATAATTATCCGCGCCCGTAACGGGGATTTTGATTTCAGCATTATCGCCGTCAGCTTGACCGTATACCTGAAAAGAAAGCGTATTTCCGATTCTGCCCGGGGTAGTAATCCAGTTACTGCCGCTTAAATAATTAACCGTAGGCATCCCGTAGCTTGCGCCCTGCGGAGGGTCTGGAAGCGTAACCGTATGACCGGCTGGAATTATTCCCTGAATCACTTCTTTATACGGGGAACTTATAAAAAACTTATCCGATTTTTGAATTGTAAAATTTACAGTCCGCGAACCTGTAAAGTTGCCGTATGCTGTAACGGTTGCGGTTGCCGTTCCCGCGTTTATACTATTCTGATAACTTAGTGTGTAAGAATTGGGCGGTACGGTCAAGCCGTCAATGGTAACCGCGCCGTAAAGCTCAGGGATATTGGGGATTCCGTAATTATATGTCCCATTTAAAATATCGCAGACAAATGCACCGGTTGAAATACTTTTCGGCGTTATTTTCAGCACGGCATTACCGCTGTGTTCATTATAAGCATCGCCGGCACGGTTTACTTTATAATAGGTTTGATATTCCCCCGCATTGGTGTAAACGGGCGGCGCCGCGCTGTAAATCCCGTCAACTGCCGTTGAATAAGTGACTGTTCCGCCGCCGCTGTCTGTAACCGTTATGCTTTTGGGTGTGCTGTCATATACATTGTTTATATTCGTTACGTTTATATCGGAAGCGGGTATATTAATTTTAGACTGTGTAATCGTCAGGATATTCTTCGTAACATCAGCAGTCCCCGAAGCGTTTCCGGACGCGCCCCCGTAAGCTTCAACCGTCAGCGCGGCTTCGTACATTTTACCGCTCATGTTCAGCCCGAGCGACTCCCACGCCCTGAAATGCTCCGAAACGGAAATCACACCGCTTGTGCGGTTGCTTTGGCGTATGCTCCAGTATTGCTTAAAGGTTTTAGTACCCTCAATAGAGGGCTGATTGATTCTGTCGGTTTCCCAAACAGTATACGTACTGCCGTCTACCGATATATTCCCGTGATTTACAGCGTTTGTGCCGTTCTGCCCCGGATTATAACTGCCGCGGCTTTCAATAATGTAATACTCAACCAAGTTTCCTTCCGCGCTCGCGCCGAGCCAGCCGTAAACGCAAAGGTAGGCAACATTGCCTTTTATAATGTTATAAGATGCGGCGTAATCTATGCTGATTTCCCCGATTTGCGCATAGGTTTGCGTCTTGTTGAATTTTTTGCCGGAACGGAACAGGATATTATTAGCGTCCGTCCACTCACAGCTGAACGCGCCGCCGCCGTTCAGTGTCATGCTTCCGTGCCCCGGGTCCTGACTCCAGAATTCATAATCATAACCGCCTGTATTGCCGGTTGTGTTTGCAGTAATAACCGCCGCCGAAACCGGCATTGCCGAAATCAATGCAAATATAATTATAACCGCGAATATGCGTTTAAGTGCAATATTTAATTTAGAAAGCTTCATGGGTTCCTCCGTTACTGCCCGTAATAAGCGTTTTCCCCGTGTTTGCGCATATAATGCTTATCCAAAAGCTCTTTCTGCATCGGGGTAACATTTGCGTTACGGCATAGGTTCTGCCACGCCATAAAGGCGATTTCCTCAAGAGTGATTGCATTATGCACGGAATCAATCGGGCTTTTCCCCCACGTAAAAGGTCCGTGATTGGCGACAAGAACCGCGGGGATTTTCTTAGGGCTTTTATCCTTCAGCGTTTCAATAATTACCTTTCCGGTTTCCTTTTCATATTCGCCGAAAATTTCTTCATCCGTCATTCTGCGCGTGCAAGGAACTGCACCGTAGAAATAATCCGCGTGCGTTGTCCCGAGCGGCGGAATATCCTCGTTGTTCTGCGCGAAAATCGTCGCCCAACGGCTGTGCGTGTGTGTAATTCCCGCAACTTCGGGAAAAGCGCGGTATAATTCAAGATGCGTCGGCGTATCTGACGACGGGCGGAACGCGCCTTCAACAACCGCGCCGTCTTCAAGCTGTACGACAACCATGTCCGACGCTCTCATTGTTTCATAAGGAGAACCGCTGGGTTTAATCACCACTAAACCCAAATCGCGGTTAATCCCGCTGACATTCCCCCACGTCAGCGTCACCAATCCGTTTTTGCTGAGAAGCATATTCGCTTCAAAAACCTGTTCCTTTAACCATTCAAGCATTTTAACCTCCAAATCATGTCGGAAAGAGCAAGCTCCTGTTCCAGTTTCATAAGGTTAGTGTCCGCACTTAAATGCACGAACTCCAATCCCGCCATCCGCGCATAATCGCGCATTATTTCCGCTGTTACGCCGTAACTGAGCACTGTATGGTGCGCCCCGCCTGCCAAAAGCCACGCGGACACCGCAGTTTTAAAGTCCGGCAAGGGTTTCCACATCACACGGGCAACCGGTAACTTCGGCATTTCGTATACCGGCTTAACGCACTCAACTTCCTGCGCAATCAACCTCATACGCCCGCCCATATCAATTAAACTTACATTTAAGGCTTTCCCTGCCTTGCCTTCAAAAACAAGCCTTGCCGGCGGGCTTTTTCCGCCGATTCCTAAAATATGCGTTTCGATTTTCGGTTTAGACTTTGAACTATCCGCAATCGTCGGGCAGACTTCAAGCATATGCGCGCCGAGAATTAATTCACTGCCTTTGGTTAAATCATATGTATAATCCTCCATGAACGATGTACCTGTATTTAACCCTGAAGCCATCACTTTCATAATGTATACAAGCGCGGAGGTTTTCCAGTCACCCTCCCCGCCGTAGCCGTAACCGGCTTCCATCAGCCGCTGGCTTGCAAGCCCGGGCAACTGCTCCATGCCGTATAAATCCTCAAACGTGTTGGTATACGCACAGCAATGATTTTCTTCAAGCAATTCTTTCATGGCGGCTTCCATGCGTGCCTGTTCCCGTATGCTTTCTGTATTTTCGGTATTGATTATATATTTTCGGCTGTATTCGTCCATGAGCGCGTCAACCCGCGCTTCCGGAATACCGCGTATTCTTTCGGCAAGTTCTCCGACAGGATGCGTATTCACCTGCCAGCCGAACTTTTTCTGCGCTTCTACCTTATCGCCCTCTGTTACCGCGACTTCCCGCATGTTGTCGCCGAAGCGCATGACTTTAAGCTCCCTGCCCGCTTTAAATCCTGCCGCCGCCCGCATGAACGCCGTAATTTCGTTATGCACTTCCCCGTCCTGCCAGTAACCGGCGACGATTTTCCTGCTTACGCCCATGCGCGCTGCGATAAAGCCGTGTTCGCGGTCGCCGTGCGCGGATTGGTGCAGATTCATGTAATCCATGTCAATGTCCGCGTCGGGAATGTTCCTGTTGAACTGAGTATGCAAATGTAAGCAAGGTTTCTGAAGCAAACCAAACCCGTTAATCCACATTTTTGACGGGCTGAACGTGTGACAGAATGTGATAATTCCGGCGCAGGAATTGTCATAATTCGCCAGATTCATCAGACCTGTGATTTCTTCGGCGGTTTTCATCACGCCTTTGAATATCACAGCGCAGGGAAGTCCGGTGTTATTCAAGCTGTTTACGATGATTTCGCTGTTCTTTCGGACTTGTTCCAAGGTTTCCTCTCCGTACAGGAACTGCGAGCCTGTTATAAACCAAAATTCACAACCGCTTAATTTAAAAAGCTCCGACATGCAAACCCTCCTTATTTAAACATTTTTCGTTAATTAACTATATAAATTTTCCGCTGCTGATTTTTCAATAGCAAGACCGCACTTGTATCTTTCCATGAACGTATTGAACCCTTGCGTATCGGCGGAAACCGGTTCAGCGGTAATCCCCGCGTAATTTTTAAATACGTCCTGCGACAGAAATTCATCAAGCGTTTTTTTATTTTTATTATTATTTTTCATGTATGAAGTTAAGAGCGCGATTCCCCACGCGCCGCCCTCTCCCGCTGTTTCCGTAACGGAAACAGGCACGTTAAGCGCGGACGCCATCAGGATTTGTGCAACGTGCGGGGTTTTAAACAATCCGCCGTGCCCTGTCAGCTTTTCAAGTATAACATTTTCTTTTTCTAAAATTTCCATTCCGATTTTGAGTGCCGCAAACGAAGAATAAATAAGCGTTCTCATAAAATTCGCCAACGAAAAATGACTGTCAGGCTTTCGCGCAAACAGCGGACGCCCCTCATTCAAGCCTGCAACGGATTCGCCCGATATGTAATTATAAGAAAGCAGTCCGCCGCAATCCGGCGCGGCTTCAAGAGATTTTTTATACAGCAGCTCATATATTTCCGATTTTTCCGGAGTCAACCCGAAAACATTTACAGCTTCGCTGAATAGTTTTATCCACGCGTCCAAGTCCGACGTACAGTTGTTGCAGTGAACCATAGCGACGGGTTTTCCGTCCGGCGTGGTTACAATGTCGATTTCGGGATAATAATTACACATTTCTTTTTCAAGCACAATCATGGCGAAAATTGACGTACCCGCAGAAACATTGCCTGTTTTTGCGCGTGTGCTGTTTGTGGCAGCCATGCCCGTTCCCGCGTCGCCTTCGGGCGGGCAGAACGGGATTCCCGCCTTTAAAGCCCCCGACGGGTCAAGTAAAGACGCTCCGTTTTCGGTAAGCGTTCCTGCCGGTTCGCCTGCATTTAATATTTCGGGCAGAATTGCTTTTAATTCCTGTTTGAAGCCGCGTTCTGCGGCTATTTTGCCGAATCTGCATATCATAACGGAGTTGTATTGACCGTTTCGGTCAACCGGAAACATACCCGAAGCGTCGCCGATTCCTATAACTTTTTTGTCTGTAAGCCGCCAATGAACATAACCGGCAAGCGTAGTTAAAAAAGCAATATCCCCGACATGTTCTTCTTTATTTAAAATTGCTTGATATAAATGCGCGATACTCCAACGCTGGGGTATATTAAAATCAAATTCCGCCGAAAGCTTCTCTGCGGCTGTTTCTGTGCTTGTATTGCGCCATGTGCGGAACTCAGCTAACTGCTTTTCGTTTTTATCAAACGCCAAATACCCGTGCATCATGGCAGAAACGCCGATTGCACCGACTTCCGAAAGCGTTTCTCCGTAACGGTTTTTTACATCAGCCGATAAATCGCGGAAACAATTCTGTATACCCGCCCAAACATCGTCAAGGCTGTATGTCCATATACCGTTTGTAAGTTTATTTTCCCATTCATGGCTTCCGGAAGCGATTGGCGCGTAATCCGAACCGGTCAATACCGCTTTTATGCGCGTAGAACCTAATTCTATGCCAAGCGCGGTTTGGTTCGCCCTAATATCGCTTTTCGCTTTATTTATTATTTCTTCTGACATTTAAAACCTCAAAAAAATATTATTATATTTAAGTATAGCATATTTCTTCAAGATATGCTATACTTAAAACAGAAAAAATAAAAATTTACGAAAATTCAGGAGGATTTTTTATGCCTAACCCTTATCTGCCTTTCTGGGAATATATTCCCGACGGAGAACCGCGTGTTTTCGGCGAACGCGTCTACATTTACGGCTCGCATGACAGCGCGGGTTCTGACAAATTCTGCGATTCCAAGCTGAAAGTATGGAGTGCGTCCGTTGACGACTTAAACAACTGGGTCTGCCACGGGGATATTTTTCACACCAAAGCTGACCGTGACCACCCTTCCGACGCTGATTGGACAAACGATATAAGCGATTTATACGCGCCGGACGTAGTTGAAAAGGACGGGAAATATTACCTGTACGCTTACATAAAAGAAACCGCGGGTTGTGTCGCCATCAGCGAACGCCCTGAAGGGCCTTTTAAACTTCTTTCCAAATATACATACAATGTGCCTGACGGAATTCCGGAAGGGAAAGGCGACGGGGGCTTATTTATTGACCCGGGCACTTTAGTTGACGACGACGGCAGAGTTTATGTTTACTGCGGGTTTTTAAAATCATTCATGGCAGAACTAAACCCTGACAACATGTTTGAAGTAATCAACGGTTCTTTTATTGACAATATTATTCCGGTGGAAGAGCCTTTCAGCTTCTTTGAAGCCTGTTCCCCGCGAAAAGTCGGCGATACTTATTATATGATTTATTCCCCGACGCCGAACAATCCGGGGTGCAGTAAGCTTGTTTACGCGACGAGCAAATCCCCGCGCGGACCTTTTGAATATAAAGGTGTGATTGTTGACAACGGCGCGGATTATCCGGGCGGAAACAATCACGGTTCAATTTGTAAAATCAAAGACCAATGGTACATTTTTTATCACCGCATGACCAACGGCACAATTATGTCGCGCCGCGCCTGTGTTGAGCGGATTCAAATGCTTGATGACGGCAGTATTCCGCAGGTGGAAATGACCTCGCTGGGCTTTGAAGAATCCTTGAACCCTTATAAAATCACACCGGCGGAAACCGCGTGCGTTCTTACAGGCGGGAGAGTGCTTATTACCGAGAAGAATATTTTCACGAGAGTCATTACGAATATAACGCACGGTGCTGTAATGGGGTACAGATATTTTGATTTCGGCGAAGATTTTTCAAGCAAAACGATGGAATTCTGCGCGGAAATCAAAGGCGCGGGTTGTGATGCGGGAATCCGTATTGTGCTTGACGAACCTGAAAACGGCGAAGAAATCGGCGTTTGCAAAACGAGTAAAGACGATGGGGTTTACAGTGCTGTTGTAAAAGCAATCACAGGTAGACGGGCGGTTTATTTAATCGCGGAGGATTATTACGGCGGCGGGTTTAAGGAAATGCTTGACGGAAGAAATTTGTTTGAACTTGTGTCGTTTGTTTTTATTAAATGAGTAGGGGCGGACTTTATGCCCGCCCCCATATTTCTTACCCAATCAAACTCGGTTTCAACCCGCTCCTGAACCAGTATTCAATCAAATCCGACAGAATGTCCGCATTGGTTTTGGAAACCGCGTGAAGCAGGAACACCCCGCCCGGGTGCGTGGCTTCCGTGATTTTCTGAAAAGCCTCATCTACAGGCGGCTGGCTGTTCACGTCCCAGTCTACGTAAGCAAACGACCAGAAAACACTGCTGTACCCCATGCTTTGCGTGATTGCAAGTACCTTTTCTGAAAATTCACCCATCGGAAAGCGAATCAGCCGCATTTCATAATCAAAATTTTCCTTTACATAATCATGTAATTTCTGGATTTCTTCCTTGACTTCGGTTTCGGTAAGCCCCGGAAAAGACGGGTGCGACCATGAATGATTGCCGACCTCATGCCCTTCAGCAATCATACGCCGAATCAGTTCACCCTCTGTTCTGCAATAGTCGTAGGTTACAAAAAAAGTCGCTTTCACGCCTTTTTCGCCCAGCGCGTCAAGAATCACAGATGTATACCCGTTTTCATAACCTTCGTCAAAGGTCAGATAAAGCTTGTTTTCGGTTTCGCCGTCAATAAAAACAGCGTTTAAATCTCCGTATTTGCTTTGCGCGGTAAGCGCGTCGCTCGGACGGTTCTGACTGTCTGTGCTTTTCCCCAGCCCCCAGCCTATTTTCGCGCCGGACAGCTCCGAAAGGTTTATAACGGGTGCTGCAACGGGCAGAAAAGGCTCTGTTTCAAGTTGGTCTTTGTTAGGTTCAGGTTCGGCTGTGATTAAATCCTTTTCGTCATACGTAAAAGCAGTTGAGGATGTTCCCCCAACTGCCGGATTGCGGTTGTTTGCGTGCGGTGCGCCATGTGTAGTGGTCGTCGTTGACGGTTGCCTCGGAGTAGTGATTAAAGGGGTTGTTCCGCTCCCTGCTCCGCCGTTGTTTACGTTAGGCTGACAGCCCGCGAAAAGAACAAGGCAGCTTGCTAAAGCAACGATAACGCATAATATAATCATTTTTCTTAATTTCATTTTCATAAATTTCCTTATTTGATTTTCGGCGCCGGAATTAAAAAGTTTGGTTGACTTTTTAATACTTTATCCGGCATTTTTCGCCGTTAAGAGTAGTATAATCCCTTTAACGCTTGATTATGAAATGAAATATTTTCTAATTAATCGGCTAAATAACTTTTAACAAGCATCTGTAAAAGCTCGTCGCGGTCAATATGCCGAATCAGGCTTCTTGCGTTGTTATACGTTGTTATGTAAGTCGGGTCTTCCGATAAAATATATCCGACCAACTGATTAATCGGGTTATATCCTTTTTCGCGCAACGCTTCATAAACCGTTTCGAGAATTTCTTTCATCTCGCTTTCACGGTCGTCATGTACGGAAAAGGTCATGGTTTTATCAATCATATATACACTCCCTAATTTAGTAAACATAATTATTCTTTTTAATTATACAACAAAATTTTTAATTTTGCAAGTGTTTTTATATTTTTTATAAAAAATATCTGCCCGCCGCGCCGGAAATTACATTTTTTACTATTTTCGGTTTCGTTTTTGTGAGGTTCAGACTTAAAATTGACATTTCTCTCAAAAAAATACAGCATTATTTATAAATAATTACTATTGCAAATTGTTTCATAAATTGATATAATGAATAAAGGTATCTGTGTTTAATCATTTTTATGTAATCCAAAGCACGAAAGCAGGAATAAATATGTTATCTACACCGAAAAAATCACCGGCTAAAGGCGAAAATAAACCCACTTCCGAAACCGCTTCCTTTAAGAAAGTGGCTTACGGCTTTGCGCCGGACGAAGTAAATCTGTACATAAGCTCGCTCAGAAAAAAAAATCTTGAGCTTCAGTCAGATAATGAAAAACTTACCGAGCAGATTAACCCCGAAAAAGAAATCAGAATGGAAACCCTTGAAAAACGTCTGAGTGAATCGGACGAACGATATATTAAACAAAAAGAAGTCGCCACCATGCTCGAAACCGAGTGCGGCAGGCTTTTAGACGAAACGGAAAAATTAACCGCTCAGCTCAGAACCACCGAAGCAAAGCTGAAAGCGGCTGAATCCGGCGCGCCGTCGGAAACCTCTGCGAAAGAAATCGAAAGCTTGTCCGCCCAGCTTTCCGCCGCTGAAAGCAAATTTGCAAAAGCGCAGAATAAGCTTGCTTCATTAGAAACAGACCTTGCAGAAACGCAGGGTAAACTTTCCGGCACTGAGCTCAGCCTTTCAGAAAACGAAAATAAACTTGCCGACGCTAAATCAAAGCTCACCGAAGCCAAATCCGCAATCGCCGACTACGAAAGTAAACTTGCGGTTGCCGAAGGCAGAATTTCCGAGTCCGATAAAAAGCTTGCGGTCGCCGAAGGTAAAATTTCCGAATCCGACAAAAAGCTTGCGGAAGCCGAAAAAACGCTTAAAGAAACCAAAGAAAAATTATCGCTGGCGGTAGATAACGCGGCGATTTACGAAGAAAAATTAGCCGCCGCGGAAGAAGAAGCCATGAATTCCGCTAAAGCTGCCGAAACCGCTAAAACCGAAGCACAAGCCGCTAAGGATTCCGCCGCCGCGCAGATTTCCGCCGCACAGGAAAAACAGGTTGCGCAAACACCCGCCGCGCAAACACCGCCCGTGCAGGAAATATCCGAAGTGCAAAGCAATATGGACTTCTCCGAATTTCAGCTTCCCGAGGAAGAAGAAACTTCTGTCTTTTTGGAAGAAGAAACCGTGTCTGCGGAAGACCTTATCATGTTTGAGGAAGAACCCGCCGCTGTTGAAACCCCTAAAACCAAAGCGGAATTGGATTCTGAACTGTTAGCAACGGCTTTAACCGAAATAGCGGCTTTAAAGAAGCAAATAGCCGGCACACAGCAAGCACCGCAGGAAAAAGCACCTCAGCGGGCGGAGCAGACCGCTAAACCCGCCGAAAAAGCAAAACCGGCGGCTTCTCAGAAATCCGCTTCGGAAGAGGAAGCGGGCAGAGCTGAATTGCGAATTAAAATTCAGGATGAAGCCGAAGATTCTTATATTATTCCGGAAAAATATTTAAAAATGATTGCGGATATAGAAGATGAAGAAGGCGAAGATGATTTTTCGTACTTACTGACCGGCTCAAGCACGGATGACGATGATATTAACAGTTTTATGGTTTCGCCGCCGCCGGTTCAGAAAAGACCTGCTCCGAAGCAGTCTGTGCGTACACAAGCACCTCCGCCCAAACCGCAGACCCGCAGTGCGGAAACCCCGCCGCCCCCGCCTGATTATGAACAATATACAAGGCAGGCTTCCGTTCAGCCCCCGAATACGCCTCCTGTCAATACATCGCCAATCAGAATGGCACCCCGCCCCGCTTCTCAGGGGCAGGGTCAGCCGAAGCCGATTTCCGGCGCGAATACAAAGCCTTTAATCAAGGCGGAAGCAACTGTATCTGATGATGCTTTTACGGAAATGCTTGTACGTGACCATGACGCGGGTGCGTCAAGAGGAACGGATTTAATTGCCAAAGACCCTTATCAGCCATCCGAAAAGGGCGACGATTTACAGCCGCTTGACCCGTATGTTGTTGAAAAAGGCGATGATTTAAACAACGACCTGTACGAAATGGTCATTACCGATTATTCTAACGCGTCCGCCAATGATTTTGACTTCAGTTACGGCAGTACGAAGGATGACGATGACGACATGAGCGCAATCATTATCTAACAGACAATTCCACTAACTCCGTTCATGGCGAATTTTTGGCAAATTTT
>Ga0082212_10009599_pt1 | contig 12469 bp, 10 predicted proteins | sample TergutNt197P3_FD_71548 | JGI IMG/M metagenome (GOLD analysis project Ga0082212, IMG submission 71548) | Neocapritermes taracua P3 segment gut microbial communities from Petit-Saut dam, French Guiana - Nt197 P3 | ecosystem: Host-associated > Arthropoda: Insects > Digestive system > Gut ... | reverse complement strand
ACGACGTCGGCAACGGGGGGGCGGTCTTCACCGCCACGCACCCGGGCAATAACGTGGCCGTCAGCAGCATGGTCAAGCTCTGGCACCACAAGGACCGCCTCGGAAGCACTGACTACCTGACCGACAACGTGGCCGGCAAAGTCACCAGCTATGTCACATACGACGACTGGGGGGCGCTGACAGCCAAGGCGGTGCTCAAGGTGGGCGTCAGGGAACTGGATCTCGTGCAGGAGTACACCGGGCACCCCTACGACATGGTGCTTGGAATCTACTACGCCAAGGCCAGGATGTACGACGCAGGCGACAGGCGGTTCATGGCGGTCGACCCTGTAAAGGGGACAGTCGCGGACCCGCATACGATGGTGCAGTACCTGTACTGCCTTGACAACCCCATACTGTATGTGGATCCATTCGGGCTTGAAATCGACAGAGTTTTGGGCACATGGGAAAAAGCGCCTTATAGTCAATACAAACCTGTATACGACAATTTACTAAAAATAATCAAAAAGCAGTACGCATTAGGCATGTTTGCTTCAAGCAGGCTTACGCATGCATTAACTGCAATAATTGACTATAAAACCTACATTTCTAGCATTGCAAGTACGTATACCATGGAACCAGCAATGATTGCCGCGATAATTGTAAAAGAACAAGTGACGCAATCAGCGCCTGATGAGGCACTATATTTAGACACTGCAGCTAGAGGGACTGCCCACTCGTTTGGGCTAGGTGCGATTTTCCCAATCACGGCAGTTGAAGCATGGACGGCAATGTCTGCAGAAGATTCCGACATCATGCAAAAATTCTACATTTACACTTCGGGATTGCCAAGTGGTGCATTGTCAGATATAGGGAGCATTAACATATATGTTGGCGCAATGCTTATGAGCAATGATAAATTCAACATAGAGACGATTGCAGTCGTATTGTCGCACAATTACAATTTATTCAAAGACAACTATTCAACGTATGAAGCAAAGTACTATGCACTGTTTGGTTGTGATTACATGTATGAGGACAATTATCTGGTAAACGACATAAACGCTGGGTTCACAGATAAGATTTATGGGCATCTGCTTTCAATGTACAATACAGGCAGCGATTATATCAAAACTAAGGACGGCAAAAACCAAAATAACGATAGTGGGATTAAATATGCCAACTATACGCGTGAATACCTGCCGGAGTTGCGGAAAATATTTATGGTGTAGACAATGGGAGTTGGTTTTGCGAAACATGAAAAAAATCATTTGATTGCCACAATATCCATATCGGCAATATGTGCCTTGATTTTGGGTATGGTGACGTTAGGTTGCTTGTTTTTTCATTTCGATGTAATAAAGATTAATCAAACAACTACAATAAACAACTATGATATTGCTGCTGTAAACAAAATATTTGAACCTTACGTAGAAGACTTTTCAAAAAAAGCTGGCAAGAATTTTTTCCTGCAAGAAATGCTGATCAATTTCGACCGTAGTATTGTAGCCACCTATGAAAACGACGACAGGTTCAATGAAGGGCACATTACTATAATCGAGCTTAGCGCTAAAAGGGACAACGATTCGTGGGTAATAGAAAAAATAACGAGGCAGAGAGATCCAAAAATAATTAAATTGTCCCTCCCCAGCCTGCAAATCGATGAATGGAGATATGACTTGCGATATTTTCTTGATTTGTGTGAATGCGACATATCCAATGTCAATTGGATACACGCCAAGCGTGGAAAGATAATAATTTACGGGGAAGGTGTTCTGATAGAAGCGGATCCTATTACTGGTTACGTTTTGAACAACGTCTCTGTTGTCGGGGGTCAAAATAACCTTAGACGTTGAGGCGATTGAAATGAAAAGGCGTGTTGCGGCACTACCGAATACGGGTACGACGCGCATGGCCAGCTCGTGAAAGCAACTACGCCTGTGGGGTCTAAAAACGTTTTGGCATATCACCTGGATTCCCGAAAAAAGCACGATGGGCACAATACAAATTGAACACTTTTCCCATAATGGGATAAGAACTCTGACGATATGAAACGGTGGTGCTTGCGATGTTTGGTAATACCCCAACGGATGGGCCGAGTCCTACGCCTACAACGCCAACGGACGGCTCACGGGGCAGTCCGCCACCGACCCGATGAACACCCCAAGCAAAACCGTCGCCCACGGGTACATGTACGACTTCAATGGCAACGTCGTGCGGGAGACCAGGAGCGGCTCGGGGGGGCAGGACAAGTACGACCTGACCCACTCCTACGACGCCTTGGGCAGGCTCACGCTCACCACAGGGCTCTGGGGCTACAAGGACCACGAGTACGTCTACGACAGCCTCGGGAACCTAGTTCGAGAGCGCATTCACAACAAGTGGACGGACTACAGCTACAACGCCCTGAACCAGCAAGTGGGCAAGCTGGCAGACGGCAAGGACGCCTACGTCAACACCTTCGACGCCAGGGGCAACTTCGTGAAAAGCGTCTACGAGAAGAACAAGAACCAGAGCATAGTCGTGGAGCAGTACGAATACGACGCCACCAACCGCATGGTGAAGGGCACCAACGAGGACGGCGAGCAGTCCCACTATATCTACAACGGGTTTGGCGACCTGGTTGCCAACGAGTGGGTCATAGCCAAGAACGCCTACGGCTACACGGGGGTGAACGCAGCCCCCAAGGAGCAGGTGGGCGGCGTCGTGGCCTGCGACAGGCACCAGCACACCACTGGGCAGGGCCACATCAACCCCACAGGCAACGGCCACACCACAGGCGGCACTCTGGGCGCGACAACGCCGTCCATAAACTCGAAGCAGGCCGTCGTCCACAAGGACTACGCCCTTGACTACACGGATCCGCTCAGGAGAGTCCTGATGGAGAGCGAGGGTGGAGCAGGAGGGCTCACCTACCGCTACGTCTACGGGCTTGAAAAGGTCGAGGTTGCCATCTTCGGCATCCCCAACGGCGCCGGCTCGGTTACCCAGTACGCCTACGACGTCGGCAACGGGGGGGCGGTCTTCACCGCCACGCACCCGGGCAATAACGTGGCCGTCAGCAGCATGGTCAAGCTCTGGCACCACAAGGACCGCCTCGGGAGCACTGACTACCTGACCGACAACGTGGCCGGCAAAGTAACGAGCTACGTCACCTACGACGACTGGGGCGCGCTTACCGCCAAGGCGGTGCTCAAGGTTGGCGTTCGCGAGCTCGACCTGGTGCAGGAGTACACCGGGCACCCCTACGACATGGTGCTTGGAATCTACTACGCCAAGGCAAGGATGTACGACGCAGGCGACAGGCGTTTCATGGCGGTGGATCCCGTGAGGGGCAGCGTCAGAGAGCCGCAGACCATGGTGCAGTACAGCTATTGTATGAGTAATCCTATAATTTATATCGATCTTACCGGGCTGTGGAACCATACAGTCCATAAAGCAAAAACAATAGCATGGGCAGTCGATGCTGAGTTCACAGAAAGTGAAGCAGCCATTATTGCTGTTGCATGCAACAACGTTGATTTCGTTGACACGACAACACCATTAGGCAATAATCTTGATTATAACCAGAGTTGGCACTATGACATAGTATCCATGAGGGGTAGCTATTCGGATTCCCGTTTGCGGCGCTTTGTTGGGCAAGCACAGAACGCATTGAGGAAATTGTCAAGCAATTATAACGGCAATAAGGAAGATGCGCTTAGAGAATTCGGAAAAGGATTGCATCCGTTGCAAGATTACTACGCTCATATGGATTGGAATTCGGACACAGATTGGAGTCCTTCGTTATTGCCAGGATATCACACAGCGTTTATTCCATGTGAAGACAGGGAGACATATCGCATAGGCGACCAGAAGGATGTTTTCGACAAATTTGAATATGATCTGGTTCGACAGACTGTGACTTTTGAGTTTAGTAAACGAAACAAGGGTGTATTGTTTACTTGGCAAGAACAAAGGAATGTTTTTATAGCAACTTATGTAGGTGAAAATGGAGGAGAAAGACTCAGAAAAACAGAGACAGCAACTAAAGATGCAATGAATGCGTTCAAGAGAGTTTATGATGGCGATAAAAACACGATGGGAACACTACAAATTGAACATTACTCAAGTAATGGAATAAGAATTTTAACGATATGAATCAGAGGTGCTTATAATGTTTGGTAACGGTATTCTTCCACTGACGATAACGTTGATGACAATTGAGATTTTTGTATTCCGTCATATAAACAGCCGATTGAGAAAATATGGCAGGTTTGAGAAAAAGCACACAACAGTCTCTGTAGCATTATGTTTGATAACTATGTTTATAACCATTAACTTATTAATTGCCAGCGACTACCACAAGTCAAAAGTTGACGCAACGCCATTAGCTGAACTGACTACAGAGGAAGTCTGTTCGCTCGAAGAAGCAGTGAGGGGTCTGGAGAGTTCTGATAATGTTACATGGTTTGAAGCAACGGACATGCCATCAAACGCAAAAGCCAGTATGATTTATTATTTTAATTGGCGCAGGTTGAATTCAGATACAGGTGTAAGAGTTAACATGCTTTTTTATCGGGACGAAATCGACGCAAGAAACCGAATAGCTAACGCAGCAAAAGCGCAGAGGCTTGGCATGTACCGTTTAATCAAGAATGTCAATGGCACAGAGGCATTGCTGCTTCACGCAGAATTGGGCAGAAACGAATATTTCCTTGCTTCAGGTTGGTTGCAAATGACCTACATACGCCTAGGCAGCACTGTGATTATTTTAACTGGCGGAGCATATACAATTGATAATAATGCAGCAAGTGAATTTATTGAATGGATGTGTGGGCTTTTAAAGGATTCTCCGCAATGATTATCCCGCGTCGCGCGCACTCGCGAGGCGGGATAATCAAGTAAGCAATAAGTGATTAAAAATATAGGTTCTACTCCCAAAGTCGTTGATTGAGTTAAAAGGGTTTTGGTACGACGAGGCAGGCAACGTCAAAAAGGCCACGAACGCGGACGGCGGGATCACGAAGTACTCCTACGACCTGCTCAACAGGCTGGTCAAGCGCACAGACCCGGAGGGCAACGTGTTCCGGACGGATTACGACAGGAACGGAAACGTCAAGAAGGAGACGGACGGCAGGGGCAGCTGCAAGGAGTTCTTCTACGACGGCCTGAACAGGGCGGTGGAGGTGAGGAACGAGCTGGGCCACTCAAGCTACAGGGAGTACGACAGCGACGGGAACATCAAAAAACTCATAAACGAAGAGGGCGCAGTGACTGAATATTTCTTCGACCTCAAGAACCAGGTGAAAAAAGTGAAGGACGCCCTGGGCAACGCAACCAAGTTCGCTTACGACTCCATGGGCAGGGTCAAGACTGAAACAAACGCAAGGGGCGCAGTGACCAGCTACGAGTACACGTCGGGGGGCGCAATCAAAACGGTAACCAAAGACGTGACCCACGGCCAGAACGCAGCAATCAAAGAAGCCGTGACCTCCTACGCCTACAACGCAAACGGGTGGCTCACCTCAGAGACCAACCCCAATGGCGAAACGGTCCACTACGTCCACGACATGCTGGGCAGGGTCGTGGAGAAGAGGGACGCAATGGGCAAAAGCGAGTACTTCGCCTACGACGCCAACTCCAGGATCACGCAAGTCACGGACAGGAACGGGAATTCCACCCAGTATTTTTACGACCAGAACGGCAACGTCATAGAGGCCGTCGACGCATTGGGCGGCCGCTCGCTCTTCAGCTACGACGCCATGAACAGGCTGGTCAGCGTGAAGCTGAACAGGAAATACGCGGCAGGCGGCGTGAGCGAGCAGCAGGCGACGCTGTACGAATACAACAAGAACGGGCTTCTGACGAGGCAGGTCAACGCCGCGTCAGGCGAGAAGCGCTCCGTAAAAAAAGAGGCGGATTCTGTTGCAAACGCGATGGGGATGACATTGTCTACAGCGATAAACATTTTTGTTCGCCAAATGGTTAGCGAGCGGGCAATACCCTTTAAAATCCACATAGCAGAAAACGAAGCTGCGAAGTTTCACGAACTGATAGACGGCATCCGTGCGGAAAACGAAAAAAAAGGGTTCTTGTCCGATGACGAAATCAATGCGGAAATAATAGGCTACCGCAAAGAAAAACAATGGGCGCAAGCATGAACGGCAGGGAAAAAGCCGTCATTGACACGAATGTTTGGTGAAACAGTCGCCCCTGAACAAAGCAGCATTCCATTGCCGGACGAAACTGACCGCATTTTTTACGACACGGCAGTGGCAAGCGGAGCAGTTCTTATTACAGGCAACAAAAAAGACTATCCTGACAATCCGTTCATTTTTACGCCGGCAGATTTTTTGCGGAGGATGTGTGCGGATGTGGTATCATCTACTCTGAGCGCAAATTGGCGAAACTTGAAGCATTGGAGGTGGCTGTCGTGACACAGGCAATTGGCGCGTATCGTGAAGTTATGGTGTCCCCGGAGTTTCGGGAATTGGAACGTCTTCGTTTTGAAGCCCGCAGTAATGAAGCGTCGGCTTTGCTTAATGCAAAGCGCAAAAACGCAATGTCAATCGCAAAAAAACTACTAAGCCGCAATAGGCCTATTGATGAAATTGTGGAAGATACCGGGTTAACCCGCGCAGAAGTAGAAAAACTGCATAACTCAAACTAACGCACATACAAATGCTTCGATTTCCCCGGCGTCTTTCTTCGGCGCATGGCTTATTCCTCTTCCACTACGGCAAAAGACAGCTCTCCGCGCACGCATAGTTTGCCTCCGACATGCCCGTCGCATTTCACGAAGTAAAATGCGCCCTTGCGGCCTGTTAATTGGCTTTTGAACGTGACGGTGTCGCCGGGCACAAGTATAATAAAATCCACAAATAAATTTGTTTGGGGATTTTATTATGAACAAACATATTGCGGAACTATTTGAAAAAACAGCGGTTTTTTGAAGGCAGCCGATATGTATTCTGCCGGCGCAAACATACGGCAAGTGCAGAGCATGGTGGCAAACGTGTGACTTCCGCAAAGGGGCTTGAATATTTTGGTAGATTTAGTAACAGCTTCATGCTAAAATTAAGGGGTAGGATTGTTTTCTGCGCTGTCAGTCAATTAACCGGGCGCATGGGAGTATTTATTTACTAAAGTGGGGGATAGCCTAAAATGAAGCGTTCCACAAGCGGCTTGCTTATCATTCTACTGTTTTTACTAACGTCATGTGGTGGCACAACGAAGAATAACCAAAGTAATAATCTTCCTTCCGTTGAGCAAGAAACACTTGAAAAGAGAGATACACCGTCAGAACTCATAGAGCTTGATGAGTCCTATAATTACTACATTAGTAGAATCAACAACGGCTTATTGGAGTTTCGCGATTTGGTTTATAACTTAGATTACAGCACTCTTATAATCGATAATCGAAGTGTTTGGGGGATTTCAACCGAGGGTGCGCAATTAACTCGCTTTATGACTTCTGAAGGCAATGTTTTGAGATATACTTTTAATATTTTTGGTGAAAGTGGAAGGACTACACAAAACTATTATTCATTTGACGACGAATTGATTTACGTCCAGGATTTATATATGGGATACGCTGATGGGGTGTTTTCGATAAATACTCGTTTTGATATATTAAATTACAACCTAACAAGCTACGTTATTGATGATACGAAAATCTTTTTAATAGATACTACATTCAATAGGGTAACCGAAGTAGACGAAGTAGACGAAGTAAAATACTATTCACCCAATGAATTAAATGATTTTTTTAACGAAGGCACTCAAGAAACAGATATTCCTCGTCAAAAGACTTTAAGCGAAATGGTTTATCCGGAATGGATATGGTTATCTGAAAATTATTGGTCAAATTACGGGATTTTTTCCCCGATAGACCACGACTATAACATAATCAGATTAGAGGCAGATTTTATTGATAGTTTCGCTGGAGAATTTGCTATGATTTGGTGGGAAGAAATGGAATATCAATATAATCAATGTTTAAACAATATGCCCGAAAGATTTGTAAAACAATTCACAGAACAACAATCAGCTTGGGAGAAGTATTATTCAAATGATGTTTTCCCGGAAATCGCAATGAATAAAGATTATGAGGATGGGATTATGGTAATGGGATATGGATATGAACGTGAGGCAGTATTAATTCGACTGGATAAAATTAGAGCAAGAACCATTGACATAATGAGAGTTCAATCAAACATGGATGGCTTCGACAAGATTGAATTTAGCTATCAATCTGTTGAGAATGAATAGTATAAGCATAACGAAAGAGCGGCAAAAATGCCGCTCTTCGTTATCATTAGCGAGATTATCAAAACAGTATTACGCCGTTTTTTTGTCCGCAATCTTCGGCTCTACTTTCGACTTGTTATGGTGTCCCCGGAGTTTCGGGAATTGGAACGTCTGGCTTATTCCTCTTCCACTACGGCAAAAGACAGCTCTCCGCGCACACATAGTTTGCCTCCGACATGCCCGCCGCATTTCACGAAGTAAAATGCGCCCTTGCGGCCTATTAATTGGCTTTTGAACGTGACGGTGTCGCCGGGCACTACTTTGTTTTTGAATTTTACATTGTTTAGCCCTGTAAAATACGGCGTGTAATTTTTGCCGCCCGGATTCACGAGCAGGCAAGCAGACTGCGCCATCATTTCGCACAGGATCACGCCGGGCACAATGGGGTTTCCAGGGTAATGCCCCTGCAGGAAAAATTCATCTCCCCTAACTGTGTAGCGCCCTACAGATGTATCGCCTTCAAGCTCCACATCATCGATCAGAAGCATTGGCTCCCGGTGAGGAAGGATGCTTTTTATTGCGCTTCTGTCCATATGCCCCTCCTCGCATCCAATTTGTTGAAAACAATCCCGGCGTTGTGGCCACCAAACCCCATCGAGATTGAAAGGGCTTTGTCAATGCCGCATTTCCTTGCTGCGTTCGGCACATAGTCAAGGTCGCAATCCGGATCCGGTTCCCTGTACCCGGCCGTCGGGGGGACCACGCTGGTTTCAATGGCCTTGACGGCTGCAATGGCTTCGACGCCCCCTGCTGCACCGAGCATGTGGCCAACCATGGACTTTGTTGAGCTTATTGGAATCTTGTAGGCCGCGTCCCCAAACGCAGTTTTTATGGCTAGGGTTTCGGTTTTGTCGTTCAGTGGCGTTGAAGTGCCGTGTGCGTTGATGTAGAGTTTTTCGTCTGCTTCGAGCCCTGATTCTTCCATGGCAAGCCTGATCATCTCTGCCCCGCATACTGCATCAGGGTGCGGCGCAGTGATGTGGTAAGCGTCGCAAGTGTTGCCGTAACCGCTGATTTCACAATGGATTTTGGCGTTTCGTTTCAGTGCGTGCCCGTATTCCTCAAGGACAACGATTCCTGCGCCTTCGCCGATTACAAACCCGTCCCTTCGCTTGTCGAAGGGAACAGAGCTGCTGTCCGGGTCGTTTTTGGTGGAAAGCGCAGTGGCGTTTGCGAATCCGCCCATGCTTAGGGGGTTGATCGAAGCTTCAGCCCCTCCCGCAATAATCGCGTCCGCATAACCGAATTTAATTGCGCGGAACGCCTCGCCAATGGCATGGGTACCTGTTGCGCAGGCGCTCACAACAGGCAGGTTCGGCCCCCGTGCGCTGTACCTCATGGCAATCAGTGCAGAGGCCATGTTCGCGATCATCATCGGGATAAAAAACGGAGAAATCCGTTGCGGCCCTTTTGCCAGCAGTTTTTCAGTTTCTGCCATGAACGTTGAAATGCCGCCAACCCCGGACCCGACATACACGCCAAGCCTGCTTGGTTCTGCCTGGCTTGCTATGCCGCTTTCTTCCACTGCCTGCGCAGCGGCGGCCAGGGCGTACTGGGCAAACAGGTCGGTTTTTCTGATTGCGCTTTTTTCTATGTAGTCTTCCGGGCGAAAACCCTTTACCTCTGCTGCGATCTTAACCTTTAAGCCTGGCGCGTCAAATCTTGTTATCTCCCCAAAACCATGTTTCCCGGAAACAAGGCTCTGCCAAAATGCATCTACATCATTGCCAACAGGGGTGATGCAGCCAATCCCTGTTACCACTACGCGTTTCATCTAAAGTCCCTCCTACATGCATAGCCCGCCGTCTACCCTGATCACCTCTCCTGTGATGTACGAAGACAGTTCGGATGCTAAAAATACCGCTAAGTTTGCTACTTCTTCTGCTGTTCCCATTCTTTTCAGCGGAACAACGGTGCTGATTTGCTCTTTGACCGCTTGCGGCAGGGCCGCAGTCATGTCAGTGTCTATAAAACCCGGCGCGATTGCGTTGCAAGTCACATTTTTGCCGGAAAACTCTTTTGCTGCTGTTTTGGCCAGACCGATCATCCCGGCTTTGGCTGCGGAATAATTCCCTTGGCAGGGGTTGCCCATCATGCCGCTGACTGAGGAAATGTTGATGATCCTGCCCGCTTTTGACCTCACAATAAAGCGCGAAAGATGCCTGATGAAGTTAAAGGCGCCTTTCAAGTCGACATCGATGACAGCGTCAAATTCCTCTTCGCTCATCCTGCGCAGAAAATTGTCTTTGATGATGCCGGCATTGTTGACCAGAATGTCCACCGAACCGAAGTCGGCGGCTATTTTCTCGCAAACGCTCTTTGCTTCGTTCCAATCAGCGACATTGCACCGATAGGCCCTAGCTGCAGTGCCAAAGCTTTCTGCTTGCCTGAGCACTTCGCCTGCCAGGCCTTCATTGGCTGAATAAACAATCGCGACATCTGCGCCGTTTTGCGCCATGCCGAGCGCGATTGCCTTGCCAATTCCCCTTGACGCGCCGGTGACAACCGCAGTTTTCCCTTTAAGCATGTTTTAATTCCTCCACCGTATTTTCGAGCGATTCCATGTCAGATACGTTGTGAATGCGCACATCAGTGCTTATCTTCTTTATCAGCCCGGACAAAGTCCTGCCAGGCCCGACTTCTATAAACGTGTCAAATCCGCCTGCAATCATGTTTTCGATTGTTTTTTGCCATAATACCGGGTGGGTTACCTGTTTTGCCAGCAGCTCTTTCGGCCTGTCGTATATTTGTGCTGTGGTGTTTGCATAGAGCGGGATTTGCATTGCTCCAAAATGCTCGTTTTCAAGGTATCCTCCTATGCTTTCGCTTGCGGCGTCCATGAAAGGGCTGTGGAAAGCGCCGCTGACCGCCAGTTTTACCGCTTTGCCGCCCTGCTCAACAACTGCCTGCTGCAGTTTGGCCGCCGAACACTCGGCACAAGCGACCACTGTTTGCCCCGGGCAATTGTAGTTGGCGGGATAGGTTTGCGGAACCGCTTCGCATATGCTTTCCACTTTGCCGGCAGGCAGTTTCAGCACTGCAAACATATTGCCTTTGTGCTTTTCCGAGCATTCCTGCATCGCCCTTGCCCTGTGGCAGACAAAATCGAACGCCTGCATCGGCATCAGCAGCCCAGCGTAAACAGCAGCTGGGATTTCCCCAAGGGAAAACCCGGCGGCGCCATGCGCCGCAACGCCTTTTTCGGTTAAGGCAGTTGCGCAGGCGAGGCCTGCTAAAAACAAGGCGGGCTGCGTGTTTATTGTAATGTCCAGTTGTTCATTGGGCCCGTTGAAGCAGGTTTCCCGTATTGGCTCTGACATGTCAAACAGCCATTTCACGCTGTCGAAACGGTCGTACAAATCTCGCCCCATGCCTACAGCTTGCGCCCCTTGGCCCGCAAAAATAAGCGCTATTTTACCCATGTTGATGCCCTTCCTAGGATTGCCTCGGCCTCTCTCACCATTTCCTCAATTATATCCTTTGCGCTCTGCTCCATTTTGACCATGCCGGAAATCTGGCCTGCCAAAAAGCAGCCGTTTTTGAGGTCCCCGATAGCTGCAGCCAGCTTTAGGGCGCCTGTGCCCAGCGCTTCCAGTTCTTCCCCTGTTGTGTTGCCGTCATATTCCTTTTTTAAAAATTCCCTTGAAAAAGGGGTCCTCAGCGATCGGACCGGATGCCCAAGCCTTTTTCCCGTCGTAATAGTGTCAATGTCTTTTGCTGCAATTATCTTGTCCTTGTAGTTTTGGTGGATGCCGCATTCTTTTGCGACTAAAAAACGAGTTCCCGCCTGAACGCCGGAAGCCCCCAGCATAAGCGCGGCGGCAACTCCCCTTCCGTCGCCGATGCCGCCCGCTGCAATGACAGGGATGTTGACAGCGTCGCACACCTGCGGCACCAAGGCCATTGTTGTAGTTTCGCCAACGTGCCCGCCGCTTTCGCAGCCCTCTGCAATAACTGCAGCCGCTCCGCTGCGCTCTGCCAGCTTCGCGAAACCTGTAGACGCCACAACCGGAATCACCTTGATTCCTGCCCCGGTCCATAGCTTCATGTGTTTTGACGGGTTGCCTGCTCCTGTTGTGACAACCGGAACGGATTCTTTTGCCACAAGCGCAGCCACTGCGCCGGCGTGGGGGCTCATCAGCATAATGTTGACGCCGAAGGGCTTGTCTGTCAGTGTTTTGGCTTTTTTTACCTGTTC
>Ga0082212_10009598_pt1 | contig 12470 bp, 8 predicted proteins | sample TergutNt197P3_FD_71548 | JGI IMG/M metagenome (GOLD analysis project Ga0082212, IMG submission 71548) | Neocapritermes taracua P3 segment gut microbial communities from Petit-Saut dam, French Guiana - Nt197 P3 | ecosystem: Host-associated > Arthropoda: Insects > Digestive system > Gut ... | reverse complement strand
TCGTTATTACCGCCAGTCTGAAGATTACGGCTGGGCGCCTCCCGAAATGCTGTACCGTATGGGTTCGGCTTATTATCAGCTTGAAAATTGGAAAGACGCGCTTGAGAGAATATTTGCCGCATCAAAAGATCTCCCCCTTAACGACCGTATCCTGTTCGCCCTGGGGAACGCTTCGTTTAAACGGGGCGATTATTTTGCCGCACAGGGTTATTACAACCGCCTGCTGGGCATACTGGAATCCCGCCGCGCCCGTCTGCCCATGCTGCTGCCCAACGATCGTCCCGATTACCTTGAACTTGCCGAGCGGCTGATGATGGCACAAAACAACGCCGGCGCCGCTTACGAGATGCTTGCCTCACAAACAGGAGACCGGGAATACCGCAACCAGGCAATGGCGCTATACAGCAGATCGGGACTGTCCTGGGATTCCCGCACCCGTGATCCCCGTTCCATGGTCCGCTCCGGCAGCACCCCCCTTGCCTTCATCAATTCACGGAACGCACTCTATCCCCAGGTCGGTTATGAGCCGCAGATTTTTATCCGTATAGACAGAGACGTGGCGGATCCTTCGCTTTGGGAAGAATTGGTACCGATAAGGGCTGATCGGTTTTAGGGAATCTAATAATAACTGATCCTATACTCTCCGAAAAATTCAAAGCCGATGTTCAGGTAAATATTCCGGGCGGCGGAATTGGTTTTTTTTACAAAAAGGGAAATACCTTTGCCGCCTGCGACAAGGTTTTCTGCAAATTCGCCGGTCATTCTGCGGGCTATACCCCGGCCCCGGTAATCGGGGTGAACGTATACGCCGCCGATTTGGCAGCGGGTAAAGGTAACGGCGTTGGTGTTGATTTTACCGACAACACGTCCGTCCAGTTCGGCGACAAGCACCTGTTCGTCCCTTAAAATACGCATCGTGTTTATGCGGCTAACGGTGGCGTTGAATACCGATTTTGCCGGTATTACTTCCTCCCGTTCATAGGCGGCGTGCAGGGCGATAAGGGTGTCCGTGTCGGTGCTTTGCGGTTTGCGTATAACAAGGTTTGCGGGACCAGAAGATTGAAAACCGGCCGGGGGGCGGTCTATGCACATGATGTCGTAATCGATATTTTCCGCCGTAAAAAGACCGGTTTTTTCCAAAACCGTTTCCAGAATAACCGCATCTTCTTTTTGGCCCTGCAACGAATGAATACGGATCGTGCCGAAAAGGCTTTGCATAACATGCGTGCGTAAAAAACGCGGAGGGGGGATGTTCTTTTGGCCGCAGAATACTGGAAAGAGGCTTTGTTTTGCATGAACCATGACGGCGCACAGATCGCCGTCGGAGCCGCGAAGGGTCCACACCCGGTCTTTGGAAGGATCTCGTCTCAGATACCTGCTACAGGCGTTCATGCACCGGCGTTCACGGGATTGCAACAGGGCTTCCGTCCCGGCCGTTTCACGCTCCCCCATTTTCCGCCAGTGCGGTTTTTTAGTCATAGGGCAGTCTTCCGGAGGCGTCGATCCTCCCGATTATTGCCGAAAAACCGGCGGCAAACGATTCGGGGGCGTAGCTATACACCGCCACCGCCCCGTCAACCCAGGGAACGCTTTCAAGATAAACGGGACTCAGCACCGAAAGCACTATAACTTTTTTCCCTAACGGTCTTATACGCCTCAGCACCCGTACTCCGGAATTGTCGGAAAGGCAGAAAATAATTGTATCCGCCCGGCGGGCATAAGACAAAAATTCGTTTATGTTTTCCGACTCGGCATACCAAAACGAAACCGCTCCGGGGAAAGCAGCCCTTCCCACCCTGAAAAAGTCCAGGTATTGCCCGGCCAGCAAAACCCTTCCCATGTCTTCAGGTTTTAACGGAAAGACGGCCGCCGGTTTCACAATAGTGACACTCCGTGCCGCCATGTTCAAAAAAAAGGCACCGCCTTCGGAATTGGGTATATCGGTTTCCACTTTTTTTAAGTCCGGAATATACGGCACCTTGCGATCACCTTGCAAATAACGGAGTTTTACCGTTAACGTTCTGCGGGCGGCGTCACGAACCCGGAGCCGGAATTCTTCATCGTTTTTCATGGAATTTGAAAGAACGGTCCAAACGGGATCAAAGAGTCTTGGCGTTTTTGAAAAAAGGATAATGTCGTTACCCGCAAGAAGCGCCTGTTTTGCCGCCTGGGACAAACTGCCCGCCCATACTGTCGCCCCGTTCATCATTAAGTCATCGGTTATGACAAGCCCCCGAAATTTGATCTTTCCCCGGAGCAGATCTTTCATAAACCACGGTGAAAGGGATGAAGGCGCACCGCCGGATTCGGTTTGGGGGAAGGCGAGATGGCCGCTCATTACCGCCGGCACGTCTTCCGCAGCAAGCATTCGGAAAGGTACCAGTTCCCTATCCCACAGAGTCTCGAAGGGAACGTCGATGATCGGCAGTACCCCGTGGGAATCGAGGCCCGTACCGCCGTGGCCCGGGTAATGTTTTGCCGTAGGAATTACCCCGGCGGCCAACTGGCCTTTTGCAAAAGCCGAACCGAGAATCCCCGCCTTTACCGGATCGTCGCCAAAGGCCCGGGGCCCTATCAGCGTCGAGTTGTGGTTGGTAAAAAGGTCCACCGTGGGAGCGAAATTCATGTTTATTCCCAAAAGGGCCAGTTCTTTTCCGATGTAGTAACCTGCAAGATAGGCGTCGTATGGATAACCGCCGGCGCCGATGGCCATGTTTCCCGGCGTTTCGCTGGTGTTGCCCTTTACATGGCGGATCCAGCCGCCTTCCTGATCGGTGGCAACAAGCAGGGGAATATTAAACGGGCCTTCAAGGCTCGCCTCCTGTAACTCCCCGACAGTTTTTGCAAGACGCAGGGTGTCCTCGGTATTCCAGCCGAAAATTTTTACCCCGCCGATATTGCGGTCCCGTATCCAGTCCATGATCTGCGGCGAAGGCTCCGCCCCCACCCAGCCAAGCATAAAAACCTGGGCCAGCGCCTGATCGTCGCTCATTGCCTGTTCGATAGCGGCGGCAAGTTCTTCCGTCTCCATGTCATCGGTAAAACTTAAAGCGTAAAAAGCGGGGTTGTTTGACGCGACAAGTGAAAATATAAAAAACGTTAACAAATAGGTGATTGTTTTCATCAGCCGTATGTAGCACCCCGCAGCCTGTCGATGTATTCCGCCGCGTTGTGGGCGGCAACCGCCCCCTCCCCTGCTGCGACTACTATCTGCCTAAATGTGCCGGATCGGACATCGCCTGCGGCATAAAGCCCCGGCACAGAAGAGGCCATCTTATGATCGGTAATGATGTAGCCGCTTTCGTCAAGTTTAGTCCCCAGGGACGACACCTGTGACGATCGGGGCAGCGTTCCTGCAAAAATAAAAATCACATCGGCAGATTCTTCATTTTTTTCACTACCGCCTCCAATTGAGCGTTCAAAAACCACCGAAGAAACTCTTTGTATGGGACCAGCTGCGGGTTCTCCTTTAATTTCCTTTACAACGGTGTTGAACCTGATATCAATATTTGGGTTTCGCATAACACGTTCGGCAAGGGCTTTTTGGGCGCGGAAACGGTCACGGCGGTGAACCAGAACCACATGAGGACTCAGGCGGGAAAGGTATTGGGCTTCGTCACAGGCCGCATCCCCGCCGCCAATAACAATAATTTTTTTATTTTTAAAAAACGGACCGTCGCAGGTGGCGCAGTATGAAACCCCCCGTCCGGTCAACTCTTTTTCGCCGGGAACACCCAGGCTCCGGTGCTCCGCCCCGGTGGCCATAATTACCGCCGGTGCTTTTAACGGATCTCCGCCGGTCAATACGGCGGTAAAAATATCCCCTTCTTTTTTAATTTCACTTACAGTATCGCTAAGAAAGACCGCGCCAAAAGTTTCCGCCTGATCGTGCATATCCCGCGCCAGTTCAAAACCCGTCCGGGGGGGAATTTTAATTCCCATATCATTCTGATACTGTATATTAGCAGGGTAATTTTCCGGCACATCGATCAAAAGGACCTGACCGCCCGGCGCAAGTTGTTCAATTACCAGAACTTTCAAATTGGCCCTGGCCCCATACTGCGCCGCCGTAAGGCCGGCCGGCCCCGCCCCAATTACCAATAAATCTGCATCATACTCTGGCATAACTACTCCGTTACTTTGTAGAAATTATGTCAAATAGTATAGCCCAAATACAAAAAAAAGGAAGGAGATGATGAACCCTGCCGCAGAGATTTAACCTCAAATATAAATTTATTGTCCTGTTGCAAGTTCCCAATCATGATATGCGGAAAAGTACTCGAAAGTGACGTTTGCAAAATTTAGCCAAACCATATCTAACCTGTCCTGTGCGTCCATAACGGTAAGGTATGTCGTCTGTCCGTTTGCGTAGGCGGCCTGGGCCAACACCACCGCACGCCGTGCGGTTTCCACTGTTCGATATGACGATTCACTGCGTTGCCGGGCTTCTTCGAGCCGAAGCTGCAACTCAATGAGTTCGCTCTCGATAGCCGTTTCCCTTTGCGACAGGACGAGGTTGGTTTTTTCCCGCTCCAGTTGAGCGGCTTTCATGCGGGTCAGACGCGCCCCCCCCGTCAGAATGGGTATACTGACGGTTAGGCCTATGCTTGCGGAATTGAAATCGTAATCTCCGATGAATGACGAGCCGTTCCCCATTCCACCCAAGGCATAATTGAAAGAAGCGGAAACTTCCGGCCAGAAAGCGTTACGGGCGGCCTTGCGCTCAAGGTCGGTTAAGTCACGGGAAAGCAACAGGGCGCGGTAATCGGCACGGCCCGCAAGAATGCTGCCCAGGTTCGGGATCTCATGGGTTTCCGGTAACTCTGTACGCACTTGAGTCAGTTCAATGGTTTGAGTGTGGGGGATTCCGGCAAGGTCGCGGAAGGCAAGCAAGACCAATTCGGCGTTTTTTTTCGCTTCCATTACGGCGTCTGTTTTTGTTCGCCAATCAACCTCCGCCGAAAGCAGATCCATTTCGGTGGCGGCACCAGCCTGGCGTCGGCGTTCCACCCGCTGGTACTGCTCCAGACTTAGGCGTTCCGAAGACTCCCGTATTTCAACAACAAGCATGGCAAGCTCCGCCCTTGCATACAGTTTTTTAGCCGCGCAAAGGACGACCTGCCGCGCCGCTTCAAAGGACTGTTCACGTATGGCCCGTCCGAGTTTCGCTTTATTGTAATTTGAAATCGCGCCTGCACTGAACAAAACCTGACTGATACCAACTCCCATAGTCAGTTCATTGTCAAAATTGGTACGTTGATCCAGAAATATAACTTGTTGAGGGTTATTAGTATTGATGCTATTAGGCTGTGCAGGTAATGCCATTAACTGTGTCTGTTCGATAAAATTGCGGTTATACCCGCCCTGCACACCGGCGCGCGGCAGAAACATCGATCGGGCAAGGGCAATGTCAGATCCGGCCAGTTCAATATCCTTGAACATTATCAGAAGATCGGGGTTGTTCCGCTCCACCAGCACAAGGTAAGAATCCAGATCGTACTCTTCGGCTGATACGGTTGTTATGGTAAGACAAATTAGTAATATGACGCTTAACATTGTTTTTTTCATTTGTTTTCTCCGTTTTTATTTTTCCTGCTCAGGACAAATTCAAGACAGGGAACGAGCCAAAGGGTCATGATCATCGATGAAACAATCCCGCCGGCTACAACGATACCCATGGGCTGCCGTATTTCCGCCATAGATTCACCAATACCCAGTGCCATAGGAATTACTCCCAGAATAACGGCGATATTGCTCATGAGGATTGCTTTCAATTTTACAGGGCATGCGTTGATCATGGCCTGTTGTACATTCATGCCTTCCCGTCTAAGCTGGTTGTAATAATCCAAAATCAGAATTGCGTTGTTAACCACAATGCCCACCAGCATTACAATACCGATCAGGGCGATAAAGTTCAGTACCGTGCCGGTCAGGAGGCAGCCTGCCGTTACGCCGATTATGGAAAGGGGAATTGTGGAAAGAATAAACAAAGGCTGAACAGGGCTTTCCAGAATCGCCGCAAGAAGCATATACACCAGGAGTATTGCGGTAAGGAACACTATTGCCATGCTCACCATGGTTTCACTCATGGAGTCCGACATGCCCGCCTGACTTATGCTGTAGCCGGCGGGCATATCAACTTCTTCCACTGCCCTCATGACATCGGCAAGGATCGTACCCTGTGCATACCCCGGCAGAAGATCGGCGGTGATCTCAATGGTTTGATGTTTGTCCACCCGCATGATCATGTTATAGCCGTCTTCAAATTGAATATCCGCATAACGGGACAGGGGGAAAATTCCCGAATTGGTAACAACGGGAATGTTCCGTATGTCTTCAATATCCTTAAGGTTCCTTTCGCTCATTTTTACCCGTATATCGTACTCAGCTCCGCCTTCCTTATAGGTAGTGGTGACAAGCCCGTCAATCGCAAAACGAAGGTTCGCGGCAACCGTTTGCACAGTAAGACCGTCCTGCAGGATCTGTTTACGATTCGGTACAAAAACCAGTTCTCGTTTACCGGACTTGGAATTCGTTGCCGCATTCATGATGCCCGGTACTACCGCAATCCTGCTGCGCACCTTTTCTCCAATCTCATTTAAAACCACGCTGTCGCTTCCTTTCAAAAAAAGATCTATTGGAGAGCCCTCGGCAATGACCAGTTCAGATACGGCGGCGATTTTGATATCGGCTCCGGGAATATCCGAAAGGGTTCTCATCATGAAGGCAGCAAGAGCATCATTACGCATAACCCGTTGTGATTTGGGGACAAGGGAGACATTCATTCGGGCAACGCTTACATCTCTGGTCAGAGAACCGGCGTTCCCAAGGGTCGTCAGTATGGTTTGTACTTCGTTGTAGGCGGCAAGGCGGTTTTCAATTTCCAACAGCACTGCGGCTGTCATATCAAGGCTGCTTCCCTGGGGCAGTTCTACTGTTACCTGTATTTTTCCACCGTCGCTTTTCGGAGACATTTCCATTTCTATTTTAGAAAAACCCATGATGCTTAAGACAAACGCAACAAGGACCGCACCAATAAACGCCGCCGCCCTCCGTTTCCGCGCAATAAAATACGAAATAGATTTTCTGTACAGTTCCTCAAGTTTTTTAAAAAAAACGTCCAGTTTGAGGCTGATTTTCAATTCATTTGTTGCTTTCTCAGGTATTAAACGCGCTGCCAACAGGGGGGTAACAGTAAAGGAAACAATTATCGAAAAAATCGTAGAAATGACTATCGCATAGGCAAAATCACCGAGGATCTGTCCTATTACCCCATCCATTCTACCCAGGGGTACAAACACCGCCACATTGGTTCCGGTTGAGGCGATGACCGCCATTATCACTTCTTTTGTTCCTGTGGAAGCGGCTTCCGCACGGCCCAGGCCGTTTATCTTATGACGAAAAATGTTTTCCAGAACAACAACTGAATTCGCTACCAGAGTACCGACGGCGCAGGAAAGCCCCATAAGAGAAAGTAAATTGATGCTGATGTTCATAAATTGCATAACCAGGAAGGTTGAGATAATCGAAAACGGCATGGAGACGGCAATGATAATTGTCGAACGCCAGTCATGCAAAAAGAACAAAAGAACCAGGCCGGTAAGGACGATACCCAGGATAATGTTGCTCAGGGTGTCGTTCACCGAATCCCGGACAAACCCCGCATCTTCCCTGATAACATTGAAGCGTACCCTTTTCCCCGAGTCCCGCTCAATTCCGGGGAGTAGCTTCATAATGCCGTCAACAACGCTTACCGTATTGGAGGTAGGATTTTTCGCTATCCTCAATAGCAGAGCGTTCTCATTCCGGCCAGCCGCTTCTTTGTCCATAAAAATCGTTCGTTCGCGGACTATGGAATGGGAATCGCAGACATCGGCAAGCTGGCGGAGTTTAAAAACACCCGCACGGGTGGGTATGTCAATATCTTCAATTTCCTCAACCGAAGTGAATTCCCCCTTAAAGCGCACGGGGATGTCCTGGCCCTCAAAAGAAACATTACCGCTTGGCACTTCCAAATTGGCCCGTGCAATAATGCCGGCGATCTGTTCTACCGGCAGAAACCGTTCAAATACAGGCGTGCCGTGTAAGTCAACCCTTATTTCCCTTTTTTCACCGACGGAAAGTTCAACGTTACCAACCCCTGTTACCTGGGAAAGCCGGTCCTTGACCACCGTGGAGGTGTATTCGTAGAGCTCCGTACCGCTCATGTCTCCTTCGATGATGACCTCCATAACCGGCATTGCGCTGGCTAAATCCACTTTGGAAATAACAGGTTTTCCCGCACTGGAGGGAAAGTCAGCCGCAATGGCATCTACCTTGTCCTTCACTTCCTGGACAGCGAGGTTTTCATCTTTTCCATCCTTAAAACGGATGATAATCATGGAAACACTGTCCATGGAATATGAAGTTATGGAATCAAGTTCGCCAATGGAAAAAATTTGGTCTTCAATTCTCTTGGTAATCTGGATTTCTATGGTCTGCGGACTTGCACCCCCGTATATTGTTTGTACAGATACCACGGGAACTGCCATTTGAGGCATTAAACTTACCGGCATGGTAAAATAGGCGAGAAGCCCGAACAGGACAAGAGCCAGTGAGCCCATAAGGATTGTTACGGGCCTTTTAATGGAAAGATCAACAATGTGCATACAGACTCCTTCTACTGTCCCGAGGACAAAAGAGCGGGAACGATGTTGAGTTTGGTTTTCTCGTTGATACTGTGTACGCCTTCGCTTACGATGATATCTCCTTCGGCCAGACCACCGGTGATTTCCAGGAACATGCCTTTTTCTTCTCCTGCATGCACTGCGACCAAGCGCGCCCTCGGCTTTTCTGCAGCCGCCGGCTGCCCGGTGCCCTCATTATTATCAACAACAAAAACCGCCGGCCCCGCTTCCGTATGTACAAGCTCCCGCCTCACAAGAACGATAGCCTTTTCGTTACGGTAAGTTTCAACCTCAATATCCACATTCATACCGCTGACCAGTCTGCGGTTCAGGAACGTAACCTGCGGATCGTCGATCCGGGCCTCATCGGGCCTCGGTTGCGGGTTCCCCCCGTCAAAAACGACAGTTACAGGAAAACTCTGTCTCTGGCTGTCCATGATCAATGATACCTGGGTTATCCGGCCTTCCTGCCTGCCTCCGGACAGGTTGATAAAAGCCCTTGCCCCAACCTGTATCCGATCAATTTCGTCGCCTCCTACATAAAGCCTCGCCTCAAAGGCGTTACTGTTTGACACTGTAAACAGGGCTTCACCGGGGCGGACGTTTTCCGTTACACGCACATTGATCCGGGTAATCGTTCCCGATATGGGCGCTTTAACATACACCATATCGTTAGCGGCCTTGAGGTTTGTCTGGGCCAATTCATACTGCATCCTTACATTGTCATAATCCTGCCGGGAAACATCGTTGCTTCTGAACAGGGCGCTGATGCGGTTATAGGCACTTTGGGCGTTTCCGTGGGCCAGGGTCGCCTGCTGCAATATCTGATTATCCGCCGAAAATGACACGATAACATCGTTTTGCCCGGCCGTTTCCCCTACCTTTGCCGAAATGGTTCTTACCACATCGTTAAGTCCGGCGTAGGCTGTTGATTCAGAGCTGGCCTGAATAAGGGCGGGGTATTTAAGGTATACCGAAAAATCCTCAGTTTGAATTTTCCGCACACTGACCGGCCGGCCGTTCTCCGCATGAAGCTGTTCCATGCTTGCCGCCGCGTCCCCTTTTTTACCGCCGCAGGAAAGGATCAAAAATGCCGGAAGAAGAATAAGAACAAAAAAAACCGTTCTTTTTATCATCATAACCTCCAATAGTTTTACCTATAATGTTCAATAGTTGCATATTGAACATTTGATATATATGTAACAATTGTAATATAATGGATTATACATTCGTCAAGTGTTTTTGATGAAAATGAACAGACCTAAAAAACTGAAAGAAATGTTACAAAGGGGGAAATATGATACACAAATTTATAATTAAAAAGTCATTCCCGCACTAAATAAACCCTGCAAGTATTGTTCTTTTACGTTGTAGGAGACCCCCAGTCCAAGCGCCGGGATGGCAAGCCGGCTCAGATAAAAGGAAAGTTTTCCCGCAACGCCGTGATCAAAAGAATCCCCCAGAACAGAACCTTTAGAATAAACCATCTGGTAGGCTGCCGCAAGCGATAATGTTCCGGCATTAATTTTAAAAAGATATTTTTCCAGTCCCGCCGATGCACCGGTGTAATTTCTGGCAGAAAAAGACCGGGGCAGAATATCCACTTGAGCTCCGGAGGGGGCGGACTCAAAAAGGATTGGCACATGCGGATCAAAAACAAGACCCATACGTGTTGTTAGCCGAAAACCCGGAACCAGGGATTTTTCCCATATCCCCTTCAAATTGAAGGATTGATGGGAATAACCGTCTGCGGTTGTATGAAAGGAGTACCGCAGGGAAACTTCCTCCTGGGAAAGAAGATACCCGTCCCAAAAGCTCCTGCGCATAGAAAGCCCCAATCCGGTACCAAACAAACGGAGGCCGGCTTGCGGGCCGTTCACGGCTTTTTCGCTGTTTCTCAAAATTTTTTCATTAAAAGAGATATGAGGCGAGGCGGAAAGAAGATCGGAGTTTTTCAGCAGGTTAAAATTAAGCCCTGCCATAACGGAGATTGAATCCCAATCGAAGTGACGCAGGGTCTTGTTGCGCTGGTCCACATCCTCCCTTTCTCCACGGGTGAAAGCGGCCATGCCGATCCAACCGGGAAAGCGGCTTCCCGAGACAGCGTGAATATAACCGGCAGCCGTCGTCCAGCCGCCGGGAAGGTAAAGTCCCACAAGATAAAATTTGTCGTTGAGCCCGAAGGCATTGGCATCTAATAAAGCCCCTCCGGCACCCACTCCCCCGGAACCGGCCATAACTATCGGGATTGGAAAAATGGACCACTTCTCCCGAACCGTCACGGCCAGAACACTCCCTCCGGTTTCTGCGGCCCGGATTTCCACCGAAAGAGGTTCCAGAATACCCGTGTCCATTATTGCGGCCCATACCTCGTTCTGATCCAACCGGTCCGCTTCAATACCAATAAACTTCAGCAGGGGCCGTTCCGCAGCGGAAAGCCTGGTCCGTTTGAGGCCGGAAACAGATAGGCCGGTTATAAGGTTTTTTCCGTCCGCATCTTCGTTTTGCGCCTGCAGCCGGACCGACAAACCGATGAGCAAGAAACAGAAAAATACAAAATACAGCTTTTTCACGAAATGATTCCCTTTTTTATTCGTGCTGAGGGGTTTAATAAATAGTACCGTATTGTCATATCTTTGTGTACAATTTTATCCGTGCATTGATGCGGCTGTTTGTTTCATCAATTTGAACACTTGACATACTTATAACAGATGTAATATCATAGGGGAACTATGATACAAAAATCCGGCAAACCCAACCGGCAGGTAGAGCGGACCAAATCGTGGATTTTTGACGCTCTTATGCTGCTGATGGATGAAAAGCCCTATGAAAAAATAACCGTTTCGGATATTGCAGATAAGGCGGGTGTTGCACGGCCTACATTTTACCGCAACTACACCGATATAGCTGATGTCATTTTTGAATACCTCGTAAATACATTTAGCATAGAGTTAATTAATGCCGGGGAAACCAAAAAAGACGACAAACAGGATACCATCGTTCTTGTGTTCGATCGGCAGTATATGATAAAACATCAAAAAATCATAAAAAAAATATTGGCCACTGCCGACATTGAAAATCGCATCTACCGCGAAATGCAGAACTTTCCGATGTCTTTGGTGGAAAGCTACAAGGAAAAACTTTCAACAGAGGAATATTTGATATGCCGTTATAAAATATGCTATCAGATAACCGGCAGTCTTAGAGTTTTTTTTGACTGGTTCATAAATGATATGCCTGTTCCGGTTGACTATATTGCCTCAATGATAAATGCCATGAACATTCCCAAGGCTGTCCAATACCGCAATATTCCGGGTGTTGTTGTGCGGATAAAAGACGGCTAAATACTTTTATTCTTTCTTGATTTTATTAAAAAAAATCGTAAAATTACACCCGAAACGAATGCCCGGATTAATATATTTTTTTATTTCTTTGTAATTTTCAGCATCGACGATTATGTATTTATATCCGGCTGATACGTCAATCATTAAAAATCTTGTTACATTGAATTTCCAGCCGAGTCTCGGCGTTATATGAATCAAGGTATCTTGCGCATCGGACGGGAGCTCGCCTTTGCCAAAATAATTCATAAAATCGCAGCCGCTACCCGCACTTACATACAATTTATCCAAACCGTTACTAAACGGGTAATAATTGAATGATAATCCGATACTGACAGAAGTATTGTATACATCCTTAATACTGGTCAAAAAAGTCATATGACCGATACTGCCTTTTAAGGACAGGTAATCAAACAATTTTTTTTCAAAATTCAGTCCGATGCCCCACCCCTGATTCAAAACG
>Ga0082212_10009597_pt1 | contig 12472 bp, 9 predicted proteins | sample TergutNt197P3_FD_71548 | JGI IMG/M metagenome (GOLD analysis project Ga0082212, IMG submission 71548) | Neocapritermes taracua P3 segment gut microbial communities from Petit-Saut dam, French Guiana - Nt197 P3 | ecosystem: Host-associated > Arthropoda: Insects > Digestive system > Gut ... | reverse complement strand
GTCAAGGTAGAAAGTCCCCCAAGGGACATGCATCGCTGCACGTCCCTTGGGTCTGTCAAATCACTAGAACGGGAACAGGCCCCTGCTGTTTGCAGCAAGGTCGAAGAAGCTTGGGATCAGCATGGAACCTGCAAGCCACATCACGGCGCGGAAGGCGATAGCGCCTATGAGCACGGTGAGCAGGCCTATCCAGGCCATACCCGCGTTGTTCTTCATCCAGGCGAGCACGCCGGCGACGACAGCGACGACACCGCCCACGATGACGGCGCCTACCCAGAAGATGGCGGCGGACTCACCTAAGGGGGCAAGTGCGCCATAGGCGACGTAAAGGATGGTCTCCAGCGCTGCGACCACCAACACGACCATGGCCATCTTCTTTACAGATGTTGCCTCGTCTTTGAACAGCATCTGGAGGGCCAGGAACAAAAAGCCGCCTAAGGCAAGTGCGCTTAGGGCATACGAGAAGGTAAGGGCCGGGGTCGACCAGGCGGGACGTACGGCGATGACCTCATAGCCGTGCCCGGAGGCATAGCAGAACAAGACGCCGATCACGATGCCTATGACACCTAGTGCCTTGGAGGCCGAGGACTCGCGGTTCACTAACACCAAGTAGATGATGGCCACCACCACACCGAGCCCCAAGAAGATGAGCTCGAGAGAGATGGGCGAGAACGAGAAGAGGTTCGTGGCCGCAGCCATGAAGTTGGAGGCGTTGCCCAGATGCAGAAGCGACAGGCAGCCCCCCACGACTAAAAGTACCAAGGCCAGGATGGATGCGATGAAGCGCGCCTTCTTCCCTGCGCCTAAAAACTCGCCGAGGCCGGCAAAGGCGAGCACGCCGGCTCCGGCTCCTGCAAAGACCGTGAAAAGGACCAAAGGCCATTCAATACCCATTTATATCAGCTCCTTCCACGTCGCGATATGTGGTGAGAGGATGTAGGTAGTCGCAGGCTTGGCATCGGTGGGATCGGACAAGGTGAAGGTGCCCTTGCCCGCCGCCTGCGCTGCCGCAAGCGCTTTAGCGGCCCCGGAGGCGGGGTCGTTCAAGTCACCGTAGTAGCGTGCGCCGGTCGAGCAGTTGTGCACGCAAGGCGGTACTGCATGGGCCGGGTCGAAGGTGTCCGCGATGTTCTTGTTGCCATCGGAGTCATGGGTGAGGTGGTCGCAAAGCGTGCACTTCTCCATGACGCCTAAGTCCTCGTTGAGCTGGCGGACGCCGTAAGGGCAGGAGTACAGGCAATACGAGCAGCCTATGCACTTCTCCTTGTCGATTAGGACCACGTCGTTTCCTGCGTCTCGATACGATGCGCCTGTCGGGCATACTGCCAGGCAAGGGGCGTTAACGCACTGCTGGCAAGCCACAGGCAGCCAGTACATCTCGATGTCGGGGTACTCGCCGGTCGGCCCTACCGCCAACACGCGGTTCCAATAGTGGCCGAGGCTTACGTTGTTCTCGAACTTGCAGGCGACAACGCATGAGTCGCATCCTGAGCATCTGTCAAGGTCTATTACGTGAGCTCTTTTCTGTGCCATTCATACCACCTCCTTACCTATTCCAGTCGTTGAACGTGACGTTGGGCGTGGACCCCATCTCAAGCGCTGAGCCTGCCTCAGGCACGTACTGATTAGGATTGTGGGGCATGAAGGGCTCGAACTCCTTGGGCTCGACCCAGATCCGCTCTGGGCGTGTGCCCTTCTCGATCTTGACCTGGAAGCCACGGTTGGTATAGGAGCCGAAGACCTCGTTATAGGGCGGGGATGACTTGGTAAGCACGTTGACGTTGCACTCACGCCAGCCGCCCGACTTGCTCTTCTGTGAGTTGTCGTAGCACTCGGGGTTCCAGTGGCGCTCCATCCAGAGGACACGGGGGTCTTGGCCTGTGGTGCAATAGACCCGACCAGACGTGGAGCCACGGCGTGAGGTGATCTTCACCCAGTCCATATGCTCAAGCCCATGCGCCTTTGCGGTATCGGGATGCATGCGCACATCCGGAACCGGATAGAGCTCGCGGATGAACGGAGCATGACGCATGGTGCCGTGGTGGAAGTAGTACACGCGGCCGGAGGTCATGACCAGCGGGTATTCCGGATCATAGCCCGGCATGCCTTCAACCGGCGACTCCGCAGGCTCAACGTGCTGGCATATGGGCGAGTAGGTGCCCACATACGCATAAGACGGGTCATAGTCCTTGTACTCCTGGCCGATGATGGAATCAACCGGTTGCTGCCCACGCGGATAGCAATAAGGAAAGCCTGTATCCGCCATCTTCACAAGGATGGAGCAGTAGGCCTCGCATTTGCGCGATTCGGTGGAAAAGCCTCTCAGCAGTCCGTCATTGGCGGGGGCAAGGTGCTGGTTATAGGCCCAGTAGGCTTCGGGGGAATCGACGAAGGTCGGATCAGACGGGTCATCAAGGTCTGGTTGCTGGAAGGCGAGGTCGTTGAGCAATGCCTCATGGTCCGGCGCCCCGAAACGATCAGCGAGCTGCTGCAGCACGACCGAGTCCTCCTCGGCGCCGGAGCCCAGATTCCCTCCAAAGGGGAACCGCATCTCGATCTTTGACACATCGAAGTCGTAAAGGAAGTTCGAGTTCCGCTCGGTCTCCTTCTCGTTGGGATCTGCCGAGGTGCTGGAAGGCGAAGGTGTTGCCTTGGAGGCGCCCGTTACCGCCCCGACCGCACCGAACACGATCTTGTTGCCGGCATCAAGGTAGGCATTAAGCTTCTTGCAGGTGGCATTTAAGATCTTTTGCGGCGCTACATTGTTCGATACCGTCTCACCTAGATGGATGATCTGGGGCTGAGGGAAGTTGTAATTCAGCTGAGAGCGGGTCATGGGGGCCTCAAGCCATTCCTCGATGGGAAGCATGAGGTCGGCGACTTCCATCTGTGAGGAGGTGAAGTTCGGGAACTGGGCCACGCAGAAGTCGACCTCGTTAAAGACGTTGTACCAGGTCCCGGCATTGCCGAGCATGGCAAGCTTGTTCCCTGACAGCTCATACCAGACACGCGGCTTGAAGGGCTCGCCGGTCTTGATGGCCTCGAGCACACTGGGGATGTGTGAGTGGACCCAGGCATGCAGACCCTTGTAGTTCTTGGTACCAAGACGGTCTATCATGACCTGGTTCATCACGTAGACGCTACCTTGGCACTTGTTCTCCATCCCTGGAGGCAGCGCCATGACGCGCTTCTCGTTCTCTTCTTCTGTGGCGCCGATCATATAGCCGATCTCATAGAGGCTGCCATAGGTGCCTGGGTTGCCTCCGGTACCTACAACACGCATCGTCGGACGTGGCTGCGGACCGGGGCGCACCGACCGATCGTTTTGGGTGAGCGTAACGCCCGGTTTGTTGACATAGCCCATCAACATATCAAGCCCGATAAGCCCGACAGGCGCCTGGGAGGCGTTTTGCTCCATGTCAGTAGCAACACCATGGGCAATTCCTGCCGCAGGGGCCTCAGCATAGATCTTGATAGCCTTCTCGATAAGGTCTGCGGGCACCCAGCAGAGCTCCTCGGTCTTGGCAAGCGTATACGGATCAGCTGCGTCCTTGTAGATCTGCCCTGCCGTGCGGCAGGTCTTGCCGTTGACCGTGCCTGACCAGAAGATCTCCGGGTCGACATCTTTTGAAAGGTACTCGAACGGCATTAGCGAGTTCGTCTTCTTGTCAAAGCAGACATATGCCGGGGTATTCAGGGGGGCTGTCTGCTCATAATCCGGCCAGACATCCGTTGCGAAGAGCGGGAGATGGGTGGCAGGGTCGATCACGAACGGCAGGTTGGTCCACGTCTTGACGAAGTCCTCGTCATAGAGCTTCTTATCGATGATATACCTCCACCAGGCAAGTATCATCGCGCAGTCGGTCCCAGGACGTATCCTTAACCATACGGTAGCTTTTGCTGCATCAGGTGTCAGGCTCGGGTCGATGACCACGGTCTTGCATCCCAATGCCCTGAGCTCTGCCATGCCGCGCCCAGACTGGGCCGTCTGGCTGACAGAGGGTTGTGCGGCCCACAATACCAATACCTTGGTGTCGTTGTTTAGCCCCTTGGCCTTTTCCCAAGGGGACAGGCCCTTGAAGGGCTCGTTTGCAGCTGAGTCGGCGATAGATTGGGATTGCCCGCCGTACATAAGGCTCGCTATCGCATGACGAGGCAGATAGCACTGCGCTGCCCCCGGCTCGAAGGTGGTGGGCGAACCGAGGTTCATAGGTATGGTCCTGGCCTGATTGCCCGAATATGCACCGCCGCCGCCAAAGGAGGAGAAGAAGGAGTAGGTCCCATATTTCTCTATGGTCTCAGCGATCTTGGTAGAGGCAAGCTCAATGGCGTCCTCCCAACTGATGCGCTCCCAAACGGCGTTTTCCGCCCCACGGTCACCAGCACGCTTAAGCGGGTAGAGGACGCGTTGGGGACTGTAGGCTGTGTGCAGTTGGCTTAGGCCCTTAAGGCACATGCTGCCCAGGCTTTGAGGGGCTATCGGGTGTCCTTCGAGCTTTACCACGACGCCCTCTTTCACATACACACGGCAGGGACATACCTGGATGCAGCCGTGGCACGTGGATACGTACATCTTGGTCTCGCTGGCCTCATCGGCCCACGCTTTGTCAGCCTTGCCTAGGACACCAGATACCTGTGTGCCCAAAGCTACGGCCGCACCAGCAAGCGTCGCAGTCTTCACAAAGCTGCGACGTGTCAAAGTGAGTTCTTGCATAGGTACTCCTTTCATGACTCGGTTTTAGGGTTGTTTCTTTATCTGTGCGGCTCCTTTCCCTCGATAGTCTGTCTTCCCTTCATCCTTAGTGTCCACTATACGGGGCTTTGACAACGGAGTCGTACTCCCTGGTCTATGATTTATAGGCAAGGGCTGGGCTTGTATGCGTAATTTGCTTCTACATCAAAATGACGTAGATGAAAATGTAGGGGCGTCGCGTTTTAGCTGTTATTGGAGCTAGAGGGAGCTCTTCCACTCCTCCTCGACTAAGGCGATCAGTTCCCGCCGGGAATGCACCTTGAGCTTCGCATAGATGTTATGGGCATGCGTTCGCGAGGTATTGGAGCTGATGTTGAGCCTTGCTGCGATATTGTCGTTGTCACGTCCTTGGGCGAGCAACTCGAAGACATCCTGCTCCCGCGCGGAGAGGTGTGCCGCGCTTCCTACCCGCTTACATGCTGCGATATAGGGCCGAGGGGGATACAAGGGCTCACCGCTATGGGTAGCGACCTCTTGCGGGAGAGCTGCTTCGTGTTGTGCCATCAGATCCTCCAGGAGGAACACCTTCTTGGAGATGGGGAGGAAGAGATTGTCGAAGTCTTTGACGGAAAACACCAACACCGAGCTGATCAATACTGCCAAAGCCAAGAAGAGCAGGATGAAGGAGTTCATGATGATTTGTGTCTCAGCAGGCATCACCCACGCCCCGATCACCCAGCCAAGGGCATTGCCGGCCATGAAGGAGCCCCGGCCGAAACCGAACACCACCAATGGATGCATCCTCTTCTGGTAGGCGATGAAGGCAAGCAGACACCACAAAACCAAACTGAACACATCCAAGGAGAATTTGACGAAGACATTGAAGGCCAATCCGTATAGTTGGAACGAGGAGCAAACGGTCACCACGACCGCGACACCCACAATGAGGAGGAAGTAAAGCCTCCCGAAATTGATGTGTTTGATGATGCGCAAGGCGAGGTAGAGGAAGCAGATGGCAAAGGCGATCCGTAAGAACATGAGGATACTGGTCTCGGCCAAGGTGGTGCTCGGGGTGCCGACATGGACGGCAAAGCCCCGGACTACCGAGGTCACCATAGTAAAGATAAAGATGGTGACGCAGAACTTCCAAAAGCTGCCGGGGATCGAGGCGATCTTCGAATTCCCCTTCTTAGGCTCTTTTAGTGGAGGGAAGGAAGGGGCGCTTTTCCCGGAGCCGTCTTCAGGGGGCACTACGGCAACGAGTATAGCGGCAAGGATGGGGAGAAGGATAAAGGCAAGCAGGCCGGGAAGGGAGGAGGCTGTGCTCACCTGCACGAGTATCCGCTCACCACCAAGGACGATGAAGAAGATGAATGCGACAAGGAACTGCGATAGCATCGCATAGATGATCACCTTGTTTGGGGCGAGCCTGCCATAGAGCAGGCCGCAGCGCAAGGCGATTATCGCTGTTCCTATGCCGGTCAATACAGCCCCAAAATAGAATAGGTAGATGTTTGAGAGGTAGGCGGAGCCGGATACAACGATGCCGATGGAACCAGCAGAGGCCAGCGCGCCGAAGAGGTAGACGAAACCCCTTCTCGCGAGAAGAAGTTCTAAACGGTCACTAAAGAAGGGCGCGACGAATAAGACGATGGCGAAAGATGCGGTCGACAGAAGGTGCATGTAGGAGACAAAGCGGCCATCGGTCTCCAAGCCAGATAGCCAGACGGTCCCACCGTATGCGAGCACGGTCCACGCAAGCCAGACACCGAGGCCTAAGAAGGGAAGTCCCGGCCACAGTTTCACTAACTCTTTGATGAATGATTGGTTTCCAGAACTAGTTCCAGGTACATCCGACATACCCATCTCCATTTTTTATCGGTGAGTTGCCCTGTCGGCCTGAAGCATCCCTTTATGCTTTGACCTTGGTTTGGTCGGATAGCTCTATTACCACTTCCTGCATACGAGCGTTCATCTGGTAAAACTATCCAGTTCATCGGATTGTGACAGGGCAAAACCTTGCTGCTCATTCTAGCAGGACAGACACGGTCAGAAAAGACAAAGCGGCCATCTGTCCCGGCCAAGGCACGCAGGGCTTGGTGGATGACAAAGCTGCCCACTTTTTTGCTGTACCCCTCATCTAGGACGAAGCGGTGAGCGATTAGCTCATGCAAGTTTGCAGGAAGTGAAATACGACAGTAAATGGTAATATGTCAGTAGGACAGGTTATCCTTGCATTCTTGATGTCCCCTCGTTTAATACTCGGTATTACAACGAAAGGCTTTAGTGTGGATCCTGTTTCCATGCAAGTACTATCGACTTGATTTTATCTAGGAGGAGAGAATGGGTTTATCCAAGGATTCGAAGTTGAAAGATGTCATGAGCAATCCAGAAGGTGCAGCATTAATTGAGCAGTATGCTCCTGGAGCAACCAAGGACCCGAAGTTCAAACTGGCAGGTGGCCTCACCCTGACAAAGATCGTCAGCATGTCAGGTGGTTTATTAAGCCCAGAGCTGCTTGACGAGCTTGATGTAAAACTGAAAGCTCTTGGCGACTAGTAGCTAACTGTCGTCTCAGACATTCTCCTATATATCCCCCTGACTCACACGCATGGCTTTGACAGTGTCAGGAGGAGTTTTCCTTTGCCTGGTTACTAGAGGATTCAACTCTCTATTAGCCAGTCACTTTATATCAGGTCGAACCTGGAGTAGTCCTCAAGCTTCTCTATATATGAGAGTAGCGATGCTCTCAGCCCAACTATGTCATCTTTACTCACATGGAAATCCCATTCGCTGTTGAAGTCGTCAGTGATCCTTTTGAGGACAACATCCATCGCTTCAGCTTTTGTGAGTTTACGCTTAGCTGTTCTCTTTCTCTTCTCTTGTGTGCTCTTTGCTGGTTGATCCATCAGTGTATCCTTTCATATGTACCGCCTTCAGTGCTGGCGGCAATCCTAATGATCTCTTCTGCTGATTTTGATGGCAGCTCCTGGAGACCATTCTTGTTGATCGGTGCCTCACCTAAGAGGAAGGCTGTCGCGGCAGCCGTTTTCCAAAAGGTTCTCATCCAAACATGCGTAGGTTTCTTTGTCGAGTTGCGTCAGGAGTGCCTTGAACTCCTCGGCGTAGATGGTATTCTGCATGCTGATTGCCTCAAAACTGAAGAATGGTGCCGTGTATTACCTCACAGTCTAAACCTTCAGGTAACCTGAAAGTCAAGACCTATTTGCTATTATTTTTCACAGTGAAATGATTCGCGTTGGTGGGATTGCCCCTCTATATGCTACGGGCGATGTCGGCGATCAGTGCGATCTCTGAAGCCGATGTAGTCAGCCCATATTCTTTGATGAGCCCTTGTATCTCGCGTTTGAAGGGGCTTGTCCCGTTCTTATCGTCGAGCTGTCTGGTGAACTCCTCGACCCAATCGTGTCCAGCATACTGGTTAATCAAGGTGTAGAGGATGCTTTGGTAAGGAGCCCAGAGGTCTTCCATCTCAAGGCCTTCTGGCAAGGAGCATTTTGTCGCGCTTGGGATAATGGCCGCGCATTCAAAAGGCCGCTCAGAAAGAGGATAGGGACACCCCTGCTTTGTCAGGGCATCGCAATTGACCTCGCTGCAGAAGAACTCAAGCTCCCCTTTTCCCTTGCCTCTGTGTTTGGGCATGAAGATGGGCGCAAGCTGCGAGTTAAGGGCGCTGACAAAACCTACCGTGATCGAAGCGACGCCTTCTTTGAGCAGGGCATCCAGCTTCTGCGTGTCAAACTCCTGATCGCCCTCGAAATCAGAGGGAGCGAAGCGCCCGGGGGATTCCTTGCAGCATCTTCCTCTGCAATGGGCGCACAGTTCCAGATCCTCAACGCGACTTGCTGGTTCCCTGCCCAACCCGGCCTCCCTCCTCTGCCTCTCCTGAGCACAATACAGAGAATTCTACCATTCCGTCACATATGACGGGCGCCGATCATGCCCTCTCTCTTGATGTCTCTGGCCTACTTGCATCCGTTCCAATGACCTTAGATGTTCGCTTAATATGTACTGTTGCCAGTTATGGCCCCAGGTCATATAATGCCCTCAATCGTTAAAGAGTCTTAAGTAAAAGGTTGCTTTTCTCTAAAGAAGTTACGGGGCGCTTCGGTCAGACGGATGCTCGATGGGGGTTCTCGTGGATGATGAGCAAGTTTCACCTGTAACAAAGATTCCAAAAGCACTACTGTTACTTCCAATTCCAGATAAACCCAATAGAAGAAAGACACTCCCTGGCCTTTGTCTGCACACCTTTTTTATGGTGTGACAGGTAAAACCCGGAATCGATGTTCAAGGGGCGAGCCCCAACGATCTGGCTATCTTTGTAGGCATTCAGAGGACACATGGAGTATTTGGAAAGGAAGGCGACGTATCACTGAGGAGAGGAGGGCCTATCGGAAAATAGTAAGAAGGAGGGAGAACGTAACCAACACCTTGTACTGCATCGGTTTGGTTAATGGAAAAAGAAAGGAGCACCTATGCAAGAACTAGCTTTAACACGTCGCAGTTTTGTCAAGACTACGGCGCTTACCGGCGCGGCGCTCGCATTGGGCACAAAGGTCTCCGGGGCTTTCTCAAAAGAGGATAAAGCGTGGGCCGATACGCCAAGCGAGCGGAAGATGTATGCCTCCGCGTGCCATGGCTGTATCTGTTGCTGTCCCGTACGTGTATACGTAGAAGATGGCATAGCGGTGAAGATCGAAGGCCACCCGCTTGCGCCGATCAGCCAGGGCAGCTTGTGCATCAAGGGCTTAAGTCAGCTGCAGACCTGCTATAGCCCGCTTCGTGTCCTCTATCCGTTGAAACGCTCAGGTGACCGTGGCGCAGAGAACGTTGCCTGGGAGCGCATCAGCTGGGATGATGCCCTCGACCTTGCATCGACAAAGATAGCAGAAGCCATTGAGAAGTACGGAACCTACTCAGTGATATCTGCCTGCGGTGGAGGCGGGGGTTACACAACCGGTATCGTGCAGACCATATCAATGTACCTGGGCTCGCCGAATACGTTTGAGCCAGGTGGTATCCAATGCGGCGCTCCACGACGGGAGACAGCCGCTCTTATGTACTATGGCCAAAGCCAGGAGTTGGCGCAGTCAGAGGTCTTGGAATGCTATAAAGGCCTTGCTCCCCATGAGGCCGCAAAAGGCGTTACGCAAGACACAAAGGTCTTTGTGGTTTGGGGCGCTCAGCCTTCTGTCAGCCAGACCTCACAGTCAGGGCGCGGCATGGGTGATCTTAGGGCAGCTGGCTGTAAGATCATCGTCGTCGACCCCAACATGTCACCAGATGCAGTGAAGGCAGATATATGGCTGCGGGTCCGCCCGGCCTCAGACACCGCCTTGATCTTATCGTGGCAGAAATATGTCATCGAGAAGGATCTTGTGGACAAGGAGTTCTGCAAGGCATGGACCAATATGCCATTCATCATCAACCCTGATAACCATCTCCCCTACTATGCTACTGAGATCTTCCCTGACTTTGTCCAGTCGACGCCGGAGAACACACCGGCCTATGTCTGCTGGGATAATAAGTCGAAAAGCCTTCAGCCTCTCGAATTTGCCACCAAGGACGTCGACCCGGAGATCTTCTGGTCAGGAACGGTCAATGGTAAGCAATGCCGCACCGCAGGGCAGATCATCAAGGAGGCAGCAGCGCCATGGACCTTTGAGAAGGCCGCAGAGACCTGCTGGATCCCTGCCGATCTGATCGAAAAAGCGGTGAAGATCTATGGTGAGGCCCCTGTTGCCGGCATAGCGCACGGTGTCTTCTCCGACCAGCAGCGCTATTCCTCCCAGGTTGCCCTGGGGCTTTTGGGCCTTGATATGATGATGGGCTATGTCAACAAGCCCGGTGCGACGCTCACACAGGGCGGGGCAGAATCCGCTGATCCTCCCAAGCGCCCGACCAACTCACCTGTCAACCGGGGCAGCAGTACCTCAAAGTGGGAGATCGGCTTTGTTGTGGGTATGAGCGAGGCGCAGAATGCGGCGCGTATCGCCGCCTTACCAGAGGGTATGGCCGATAAATCCCAAGGTACGCTGTACCTTATCAACAAGATGATGCGCGACCGTTTGGGAAACGAGAGGTACAGGGGCATCGGAGGTTGGTCCTTCTGCCATGACCCCTCTGTCTTTGAGGCGATGCGTAGCGGCTACCCCTACAGACCGCGTGTACTCTATGAGGTCTCAGGCAACAAGCTCGCCATGGAAAGTAACGCAGAGGAAGTCTACGAGTCCTTGATGCATCTGGACTTTGTTGTATCCCAGTATCCCAATCTGACCTCTGAGCAAGTAGAGGTCGCCGATCTGGTATTGCCCACACAGGAGTGGCTTGAGCTGGCATCGGTATCAAGGGGACAAGCCAACTATACCTTCCCACATACCCCCATCATCCATCTTGGTGAGACGGTTAATAACAACGTCGTACCGCAAAAGGTGGTAAGGGCAACGTCAAAGAAGCTCAATGCCTTCCTTGATGCCGGCAACGAGATCGTGTTTGGCGCAGAAGGCGCCGTCACCGGCAAGGGCCCGGCAACCCCGCTGGAACGCAACACGCTGTCAGGTGTTGAGTTGATGACCGATAAGAACGCGACAGCCATCTACGAGAACGACACCAGCAAATACCAGCTGCACTTCCCCATTGGCAATGAGAGGTTCTCAAGGTCTTTGGAGGAGGACTCGACAGCCCGGAACAGCCTTGCTGATCGGTTTGGCGCCCCGGACTTCGAGACCTTCATCAACGATGTCAGCTACCAACAGCCGGATCCCAATGACCCCTCAGACCCCACGTTTGTGGTCGATCCCAAGAAGTACTGGACCTACGGGCAGCACCTGAGGGAAGCCACAGATGGCCTGCCTAAGGGTTTTGGAACCGAGTCGCGCAAATGCGAGGTCTACTGTTCCATCTTTGTGAAGAACGCGATAAACGGCTTCCCCTATTGCTATCCGGAAGTGCTGGGCAAGTCTGACGTGGTCTTTGGGCAGGAGTTCAAGGATCAAGACCCCACCTATCCCTTTGTGGGGACCTATTCACCCATCTGTTGGCATATCGAGCCTGCGGAGTCCCCCATCGAAGGCGCCCCTGGCTACGATCCCGAGTATCCGCTGGTATTGACCTCCGGCCGCGTGTACTACTTCCACCACGGCACCATGCGCCATGCGCCCTTTGTCCGTGAGTTGTGCCCTGCCCCTGATGTACGTATGCATCCCAAGACTGCCGAGAAGTACGGTCTCAAGCATATGGACTGGGTTGAGGTCACCTCACGCCGTGGCTCTACCAAGGGTCGCGTGTATGAGACAAGCAGCATGCACGAGAAGGTCATCTGGATGGAGCGCCACTGGAACCCCGAGTGCTTCGACAGCTCGCAGCCCAACAAGACCGGCGGCTGGCGTGAGTGCAACGTCAACATGCTCACAAAAGGCTCACCACCATACAATGAGTTCTATGGCTCCATGACCAACCGCGGTTTCACAGTCAATGTCAAGAAGACCACCAAGCCACCCAATGTCTGGGTCGAGCCCAAGGAATTCGAGCCCTTCATGCCGTATAACGCGAACCAGTATGTTCCTTCAGCCGGATCCGCGCTTGATATGGAACAAACCCCAATCGTCGAATTCAATGACTGGGACAGGGGGTAGACCATGGCACAGAAAAGAGCTCACGTAATAGACCTTGACAGATGCTCAGGATGCGACTCATGCGTTGTCGCCTGCAAGTTCGAGAACAACGTAAGCCTCGGCCACTATTGGAACCGCGTGT
>Ga0082212_10009596_pt1 | contig 12473 bp, 11 predicted proteins | sample TergutNt197P3_FD_71548 | JGI IMG/M metagenome (GOLD analysis project Ga0082212, IMG submission 71548) | Neocapritermes taracua P3 segment gut microbial communities from Petit-Saut dam, French Guiana - Nt197 P3 | ecosystem: Host-associated > Arthropoda: Insects > Digestive system > Gut ... | reverse complement strand
AAATACGTAATATATTTGAGATTTTTGATTTTTTTAAATTGCATAAAAAGAACATATTAACTTCCAATTACGTAAAAGTGTGCGGAGTTACGGGTTAAATCATCTGCAAACTGATGTATTCGGTCTTGGATTTTCCTTGCGGTTTCAATTTTGGGACGCCTTTTTCCAGATGAATAATGCCACAATTGTTTTTGGTTGATGCCTGTCATTTTTTCAGGATTATACATAGTTCATAATCATAAATCGCTACATTGGTGATTATTCCGGCAGGAATTTTTAAAAGCGGTACTGTCCTGATGAAAAGTAATGTGGAACTGTATCTCGAAAAGGGTTCGACACTGCTTGCCGGCACCGATTATTGCCCTGCTCATGAAGCAAAAAAAAATTTGTAATTCTAAAAAACGGTAGTATTTTTGCATCGTTAAAAATATAAGAATGATTCAACAATATGACATATCTAACAGCATAATAACTGTTTTGCAGGGGTGGAGTTTTTATTATTACTTTTACTTTAGTCTGAAAGATGTTCGGGACTGATGCGATATGTCTGTATTTAAAGATAATAAGTAGAATCCCGGGAATAAGTCTTTTCGGGATTTTTTATTCATACCGGAAATGTTAGAAAATATGGAAATCAAATTAAAAATTGCAGAAGCATTGATTCCCGGAATCGATTGCAGTAAGCCGTTAATGATAGCCGGCCCGTGCAGCGCCGAAACGGAAGAACAGGTCATGGAGGCGGCAAGGCAGGTAGCATCTTTGGGAATCAAAGTATTCCGCGCCGGAATATGGAAACCGCGTACCCGTCCGAATGTTTTCGAGGGTGTAGGTTCTGAAGGATTAGTCTGGCTGCGGAGAGTAAAAGAGGAGACAAGGATGAAGGTTGCTACCGAAGTTGCCAATGTGAAACACGTATACGAGGCGTTGAAAAATGGCGTGGACGTCTTGTGGATCGGCGCCCGGACTACAGCCAACCCGTTTGCCGTACAGGAAATTGCCGACAGCCTGCGGGGTGTGGATGTGACTGTATTGGTGAAAAACCCTGTCAATCCTGACGTCGAATTATGGGTCGGAGCTTTGGAAAGGGTAAATGCTGCCGGCATTACTCACATCGGGGCGGTACACCGCGGTTTTTCAAGCTATGGTAAAAGTAATTATCGCAATGATCCGCACTGGCAAATTCCCATCGAATTGCGCCGGCGTATTCCCGGATTACCCATCATCAATGACCCAAGCCACATCAGCGGTAAACGCGAATTGATTATGGAACTGTGCCAAACAGCCATAGACCTCGATTTCGACGGACTGATCGTGGAAACGCACTGCGACCCCGACCATGCGTGGAGCGACGCCGCACAACAGGTAACTCCGCAACATCTGGAGTATATCATCAAAAATCTGGTGCTCCGCAAACAAAAAGTAGACAACCGGAATGCCGTCACACTCGAAGAATTGCGTATGCAGATAGACAAGCTCGACGATGAAGTGCTTCAAATCATGGAACAACGGATGCTCGTTGCCGAAAAAATCGGGATGTTCAAAAAAGAGAACAATGTAACGATCCTGCAGTCAAAACGATGGACCGAACTGTTGAAAAAACGTATCAATGCAGGAATGTCGAAGGGATTGGGCGAGGAATTTGTCAAAAAAATCTATTCGGCTATCCACGAAGAATCAATACAACACCAGAAAATGGTAATGAACCGGTAATGACTTTGCGAACATTTTTTATGCCGAAATCAGAAATATTCCGGTGGGGATTTTGTTCACCCGTTTCGTTTGATGGTAAAATGTATATCTTTGCAACGTTAATTTTAGAAAATGAGAACATATTTTTTCCTGACGGTTTTTCTGGTTTTGCGTACATTACTGTACGCACAGGAACGTTATGCGCCGCCCGCCGACTGGTACAACGATTATGATGTGAAGTTTTACAAAACAGATATTGAAGCCAGCGACACAACAGCCGATATTAAGGGAAAAGCGGAGATTCTTGCCGAAATCGTTGCTCCGGGGCTGAACCTGTTTACGCTGGAATTAAGCGAATCTATCCGTGTTGATTCGGTTTGGATGGATGGCCATACAGCGTCGTTTCGTCGCGACGGCGACCTGTTACATGTCCTGTCGCTGGCGGTGATGCCGGTTGGCAGTTTGTGCCGCGTAACGGTTTTTTATGCCGCCGCAGATATAAAAGGCAACGGTTTTTTCTCGGCTGTGAGCAACAGGAAGGATACAGGGTGGGATATTCCCGTTACATGGACGCTCTCCGAACCTTTCAATGCGAAAAACTGGTTTCCGTGCAAACAGTACCTTCCCGACAAGGCCGATTCGGCGTACATCTTTATCACCGTGCCGCAACATCTGAAAGCCGGCGCTCCGGGAGTATTATCGGCCGTTACGCAAATGCCCGGCGGAAAAGTCCGCTACGAATGGAAAACCCGTCATCCTGTGGCTTACTACCTTTTGTCGTTTGCAGTGGCCGATTATCAGGATTATACCGTATTTGCACATCCCAAGGGCGTAGAAAAACCGGTTCCGGTGCAGAATTTTGTATATAACCGCGAAGGTTATCTCGAAAAAAACAAAGCCGGAATCGACACTACTGCGGCGTTGATTGAACTTTATTCGGAACTGTTCCTGCCGTATCCTTTTGCCGGCGAGAAGTACGGGCATTGTGTAGCGCCGATGGGAGGCGGTATGGAACATCAGACGATGACCACCCTTTCGGAATTTGATTTCCTGCTGGTGGCGCATGAGCTGGCGCACCAATGGTTTGGCGATTTGGCGACCTGCGCGTCGTTTCAGGACGTCTGGATCAACGAGGGTTTTGCTTCCTACGCCGAATATCTTGCTTTGGAACGGATGGCTTCGCGCGAGCGGGCTTTGGCGTGGTTGCGCGAGGCTCATTCAATTGCTTCGTGGTCGCAAAGCGGGTCGGTATTTGTGCCTGCCGAATCGGCAGACGACAACTGGAGAATCTTCAGTTCGAGCCTTACTTACAAAAAGGGAGCGCTGTTAGTGCATCACATCCGGCGCATGATTGGCAACGACGATCTGTTTTTCGGGGTATTGCGCGGATTTCTCCGCAAATACAGTTTCTCGGTTGCTACTGCAATGGATTTTAAAAAATACTTGGAAGAACAAACCGGAACAGACTTTACGCTGTTCTTCGATCAGTGGTATTTTGGCGAAGGTTTCCCCATTTTCGACATTTCGTGGAAGAAAAACAGCGGATATATTGAAATATTGGCCGAACACACCGGATCGGCGGCGACAACCCCGTCGTTTATGGTTGATATGGATGTGCGGATGATCAAAGCCAGCCACACTGATACTTTGTTGCAACTGCCCATTCGATCCGTTCGTGAAATTTTCAAAATAAAAACAGACGATGATGTGTCGGGCCTCGAAATAGATCCCGGATACTATATTCTGAAACAGATGAAAAACGCCGCTCAGGTTCGCGACTTTCCTACGGACGATCGATTTGTGCAATGCAACACGCAAGTAAAAAGGCGTCAGAATCTCTTTGTCGCGTTTGCCGCCGAAACCGAACGCAATTGCCGTGTAAGGCTGACCGACGCAACCGGCGAAAAAACGTTTTCGGAAACAGTCGTCAAACGTAAAAAAGAAATGACCATTCCGACGGAACAGTTACCTAATGCCGTTTATTTACTGTATGTGCAGAATGGCAAGGATTTATATGTGCGTAAGATTGTAAAAACAGCGTATTAATGATGCACGAGCAGATGAGTGCAGAAAACGTATCATTCAAATGGTTGTCCTGACGGACAATAGAGTGGTTTGCAAAAATCAAAATTCACTTATCCCCCGTGTTTGAGTACTTTGGCGTCGATGTAAAAAACAATGTCTTCCACGATATTAGTACAACGGTCGCCGATGCGTTCAAGTTTGCGAATCAACTGGTATACCTTTAATCCGTAGTGAATTAGATCGTTATTGGCTTGCAGGCAAGCGGTCAGAATATTTATAGAATTGCGGTAAATCGTATCCACGTCGTCGTCCATGGCAAGTATCTTGCCCGCAAATTTGGTGTTTTCCGATTCGAGCGCTGAATAACACTCATTCAACATGCTCAACAGTATGTTGAACATTTTTTCCATTTGCAATTCCTCAATCACTTGAGCATCGAATTTTACACGATCATTGTCTAACACGTGACGGGCTGTTCCTTCGGCTAAATCGGCAATACGCTCCAGTGTGCCGCTGATCTTGATTAACGATAATATCAACCGCAAATCAACCGCACGCGGGTTATACAGCGCGATATAATTTTCGGAATCGGCGTCGATTTTCAATTCAAAAGCATCCACTCGTTTCTCGCGGCTGATGATTTCGCGGGCTAAATCTATATCGTTATTCAAAAACGACTGTTTCGCCTTTTCGAGTTGGGAAATAACTAATTTCCACATCTGGCTGACCTCTTCCTTGAGGGTAAGCAAATCTTTTTCAATAGGTTCAATGTGCTTCATTTTAATTACGAATTACGAACGGTTTTCTATCCAAATCTTCCGGTTATATAATTTTGGGTTTCTTCTTTGTCGGGGTTCAGAAACATTTTTTTCGTGTCGCTGTACTCTATCAGTTCGCCCAGCATGAAGAAGCCTGTTTTGTCGCTGATGCGCCCGGCTTGCTGCATGTTATGCGTTACGATGACGATGGTGTAATTTTTTTTCAGGTCGTATATCAACTCTTCAATTTTGGCGGTTGAGATGGGATCTAACGCCGAAGCGGGTTCGTCCATCAGTACCACAGTGGGCTCGATAGCCAGCGCGCGGGCAATGCACAGGCGTTGTTGCTGTCCGCCCGACAGGTCGAAAGCCGACTTTTTCAGTTTATCTTTCACTTCGTTCCACAGGGCTGCGCGGCGAAGACTTTTTTCGACGGTGGCTGCGACGGTATGCTTGTCGTTTATTCCGTTGACGCGCAATCCGTAAGCCACATTTTCAAATATGGATTTCGGGAAAGGATTGGGTTTTTGAAAAACCATCCCCACCTGTTTTCTCAGTTCATCTACTTTGACGGATTTATCGTATATGTTTTGACCGCCAATGAAGCATTCTCCAGTGAGGCGGGTATGGTCAATCAAATCGTTCATCCGGTTGAAAAGCCGCAGATACGTTGATTTACCGCAACCCGAAGGACCAATGAACGCTGTTACCGTATTAGCGTCAATCACCATACTGACGTCTTTCAGAGCCTGAAAATCACCGTAATAAAAGTTTACATTTTTTGCTTCTAACATCTTATATCTTAATTCTTTAATTTTCTTCTAATGAACGTTGCCAGCATATTCATGATAAACACAATGGTTATCAACACCAATGCAGTGCCAAATGCAATGGGTCGGGAGGCTTCGAGGTTGGTACCGCTGGTAGAAATGACGTACAGGTGATAGGGCAACGCCATTACCTGATCGAAAATGCTTGTGGGCAGTTTAGGCAGAAAATAGGCGGCACACGTAAAGAGAATAGGAGCCGTTTCGCCCGATACGCGCCCGACAGACAGTATAAGTCCCGTAATGATATTTGGATAAGCCGTCGGCAATATAACACGATAGATGGTCTGCAATTTGGTAGCCCCAAGCGCCAGACTTCCCGAACGGTAAGCGTCGGGGACGGCTTTCAGGGCTTCTTCGGTAGTGCGGATGACAACGGGCAATGCCAATAAACCCAATGTGAGCGAACCCGCCAGAATGCAGTCGCCGAAACCCAGCGTATTGACAAATAATGTCATACCAAAAAGACCGAAAACAATAGAAGGGATTCCGCTCAGGTTGTTGGTTACCACCCGTATAATTTTAACGCCGAGGCTGTTGGCCGTATATTCGTTGATGTAAATTCCCGCCATCACGCCCAGCGGAAAAGCGAAAATCATACTTCCTGTTACCAAACATAAAGTTCCTACAATGGCGGGAAAAATACCGCCGCCGGTCATCCCTTCCGAAGGCGGTTGCGTCAGAAATTCCCAACTAATCACACCTATACCGTTGATGATGATAAATAACTGTATCCATACCAGGATGCCGATGACCACAACTCCGAGAAGTTTGATGATCCCAAAGGCTATTTTCTGATTGATTTCCTTTTTCATCCTATATTCTTAAATTGACTATATGCCTTTGCTGTGTTGTTTTTTTGAAACCATTTCAGCAAATATACTCATTGCCAGGGTGATGATAAACAGGATACATCCCAGCAAAAACAAGGCTTTATAATGCGTTCCTCCTGTCGGGGCTTCGCCAAGTTCGGCTGCAATAGTAGCAGGGATGGTGCGTACAGGTTCAAAGAGGGAATGAGGCAATACAGCGGCATTTCCCGTTACCATCAGCACAGCCATCGTTTCGCCGACCACCCTGCCCACGCCTAAAATGATGGCTGCCGATATGCCCGACGAAGCATAAGGGATGATTACCCTGTAAATGGTTTGCCACTGGTTGGCGCCCAGCGACAGGCTGGCTTCGCGCATTGCCAGAGGAGCGCTGCGCATGGCGTCTTCGGCAACGGTAATGATGGTTGGCAAGGCCATGATGGCAAGAATAAGGCTTCCGGCAATAGCCGTTTCGCCTACGGGAAGATTGAATGTTTTTTGGATAAGCGGAACCAGCACAATCAACCCGAAAAAACCGTAAACAACTGACGGTATTGCCGCTAAAAGCTCAATCGCCGGTTTCATTATTTTTCGGATACGGCTGGTAGCAAGTTCCGACATATAAATGGCAACACCTAAGCCCAAAGGCATAGCAATGAGAATACCAAACAAACAAACCCACAATGTTCCCAAAATCAGCGGTAACGAACCGAATTGAGCGGCTGGAGTGGCGGTAGGCATCCATTCCTTACCGCCGAAAAAATCGCCGAGTTTGATAGCGCCTGTATTGAGAACTTTTAATTTTTCGCTTCCATGAAGTACGTATCTTTCAGGGATAAACGCGATAATGGCTTCATCCTTTCCGATTACATCCGCCAGTTTGTCGGGTAACAGTGCATAATCTTCGCCCAATTCTTCGTCCGAATAGATTCTGAAAATTTCGTTGAAGCGGAATGGTCGTATTTCAAGGTCTTCGCCGCCCAAATCCTTCCAGTTATCAATCTCCCAATCGAATATTTCCTTGATTTGAAACGAGGTCAGTTTATTGACGGGATTTGACGGATGAAGACACAACACATATCCGTTTTCCACCGCAGGAGCGCTGAACAACCCCATCCCTTCCTTAAACAAAAACACGGTAATCAACAGTATGACAAAGATGCTGATGCTTCCGCAGAATTTGAACAGTCCTTCGATGATTTTTTCTATTATTGCCTTCATAAAATCTTTTGCGACAAAAGTAAGGTGGGAATATTACGTAATCGTTACTGTTATGTTAAGAAATTGTTAAGTTTTTTTATTTCAATAAACAGTTATTCAATCATCAAAGACTGCATCAGAGCCTGAAGTATCGTACTCCGGAAGAAGTGTATCACGCCAAAGTGGTTGCAGCATGACACGGAGAGCTTACGGGGAAAATAAGGAAGAATGCTGAATTTCAGCACTATAACAAGAGTAAACAAATAAATATTCTAAAAAATCAAAATCAATTCAAAACTTGTGTAAATTTGCACCAAACAAAAGGGGAAAATCACACCTTAACAAAGGTGATTTTCTGTCCTACAAATGGGGGGTACCTCACTCTGAAATGCACCCATCATTCTGAAAAATTTGGCGCAATACAATAAAAATTGTATTTTTGCGATTGTAATGTAAAGAAGTAAATCATGAATATAGTTGAACAAAATATCAATTTGGTTTCTCGATTTTGCAGGAAGCGCTATGTTGAAAATATGTATGTGTTTGGCTCTGTTCTCACAAAAGATTTTTCGCCTGCGAGTGGCATTGATTTTTTGGTAAATTTCGGAAAGTTAATAAATAACAGATAATTATCAAACAGATGATTAAATTTTATAAGACGGAAAGTATTCCTTTGGAATTGCACAAAGTAAGAGTTGTTCAGAAACTCAACCTTGTTCCGGTTGAGCGCAGGTTCGAGGCGATTAAGGAAGCAGGGTTCAACACGTTTAAACTCACCACAAAAGATGTGTTTCTCGACATGCTGACCGACAGCGGCACCAATGCCATGAGCGATAACCAGATTGCCGCCATGTTTCAGGCCGATGACGCTTATGCGGGTTCGCAGAGTTTTTACCGCCTGCAAAAAGCAGTGGAAGACGTATTGGGAAAGAAATATTTTCTGCCGGTGCATCAGGGTCGTGCCGCCGAAAATGTTCTTTGCCGGACGTTTGTCAAAAAAGGAAATGTTGTTCCCATGAATTATCATTTCACCACATTTCTGGCGCACATTTTAGAAAATGGCGGTCAAATAGCGGAATTGCTGTCCGACGACGCCCTGACCATCAAAAGCGACAACCCTTTCAAAGGGAACATTGATATTGACAAACTGATTGCCTGCATTGAGAAGAACGGGAAAGAGAACATTCCGTTTATCCGGATGGAAGCATCCACCAACCTGATCGGCGGACAACCGTTTTCCATCGCCAACATGATGGATGTTCGCCGGGTGGCCGATAAATACGGAATCCTGCTGGTGCTCGACGCCAGTTTGTTGGGCGAAAATGCGTTCCTGATCAAACAACGAGAGAGAGAATGGCAGGAAAACACGATGGCGGATATTTTGAAGATGATGACCAATTTAGCTGATATTGTGTATTTTTCGGCGCGTAAGCTGAGTTCTTCGCGCGGAGGCGGTATCTGCACCAACCGGAAGGAAATGTATCAAAAGATGGAAGCCTTGATTCCGTTGTTTGAAGGATTCCTTACGTATGGCGGTATGTCGGTGCGCGAAATTGAAGCCATGGCCGTAGGATTGTATGAGACGCTGGATGAAACGATGATCAGTCAAAGTCCCGCTTTTATCAAATACTTTGTCGAGCAACTTGATTCGTATGGCATACCGGTAGTAACGCCTCCGGGCGTGCTTGGCTGTCATGTGGATGCAAAGCAGATATGTTCCCACATTCCGCAGAATGAATATCCTGCAGGCGCTTTGGCGGCGGCTTATTTCCTCGTTTCCGGCGTTCGGGGTATGGAGCGTGGCACCATATCCAGCGTCAGGGACGAAAATGGAGATGAAATACTTGCCGATGTTGAATTATTGCGTCTGGCTGTTCCACGTCGCGTGTTCACATTGTCTCAGATCAAATATGCGGTCGACCGTATGATGTGGTTGTACGATCACCGTGAAATGATTGGGGGTTTGAAATTTATCTACGAACCTCCTGTGTTGCGTTTCTTCATGGGCGAATTGGAACCGGTATCGGACTGGCCGGAGAAACTGATGGCTAAATTCCGGAGGGATTTTAAAGGTTCGCTGTAAAATCATGTAAATGCTGCCTGCGTTTTTTCATCAAACGCCGTTTTTCAGGCTTTTGTTGCCGTTTGTTGCAGGCGTCGTTATTGGATTCTACTTTGCTGTTCCGGCAGAATATTGCCTGCTGGCGTGCGCGTTTTTCATGGCGGGATTTTGTATTCTTTTATGGAAATGGAAACGTCGCCGTGGTTGGTTGTATGGGATATTCCTGTATATATTTCTTTTTGTTACAGGTATGTGCACCGTATCCCTGCGGGCGTTCACTCCTGTTGAATACCCGCAGGAGGGTATATGGTTGGCTGTTGTGAACGAACCGCCCGCAGAAAGAGAAAACTCGATGAAGGCAACGGTTGAAATCCGGGCAAACCTTACGGACAATACAGCGGTTGCCTGCAACGAAAGCGTTATGGCGTATTTTCGCAAAGATAGTTTGTCGCGGAGCATCCGGCAAGGCGATTTACTGGTGATGAACGCTACGTTGAATCCGGTGACCAACGCCGGTAATCCCCACGAGTTCGATTACCGGGGATACCTTGCGCGGAAGCATATCAGCCGGAGCGCTTTTGTGGAAAGCGGCCATTGGACTCAAATTGACAGTTATGCGCAAAGTCCGTTGCTGAATTTTTCCAATCGCCTTCGGAACCATCTGCTCGATATTTTCAGACGCTCCGGATTGAGCGGCAACGAATTAGCGGTGATTTCAGCGCTGACGCTGGGCTACAAGGCCGACCTCGACGATGAATTGCGTTACGCCTATTCTGCTTCGGGCGCCATGCATGTGCTGGCGGTTTCGGGATTGCATGTAGGTATCATATATATGGTGTTGTCGTTTGTGATGAAACTGATTCCTTTCCTGAACCGGTTCAAATGGCTGCGCGCGTTGATGTTACTGTTTGCCTTGTGGCTGTATGCCTTGCTTACCGGCATGTCGCCATCGGTGATGCGGGCTGCAACGATGTTTTCGTTCATCACGGCAGGCGAAGCGTTGTCGCGAAGAACGTATATCTATAACAGTATTGCTGCATCGGCTTTTCTGCTGTTGCTGGCCAATCCGGGTAACCTGTTCGAGGTGGGATTTCAGTTTTCGTATTTAGCCGTCATTGCGATTGTTTTTCTACACGGTCATTTAAGCGGCCTGCTGACGTTTAACCACCGGTTGCCTCAATATGCGTGGGATCTGACTTGCGTATCCATTGCAGCGCAAATAGGAACCGTTCCTCTTTCGCTGTATTATTTCCACCAGTTTCCTTCATACTTTATCCTTTCCAATTTCGTGGTTATTCCGGCCGCTACGGTCATTATTTACGGCGCGTTGCTGTTGTTTGTCGTTTCGCCTGTTCCCGTACTGTTCGGAGCGATGGGCTGGCTGTTGGATAAATTCGTGTATTTGTGCAATTCCTGTATTTTTTTCATAGAAAAAATGCCCGGAAGCGTGATCTCCGGAATCCGTTTCGGCGGATGGGAAATACTTTTCGCCTACGGTTTAGTGGCAATCGCCTGTATTTGGGCGCTCACCGCACGTAAAACGGCTCTGTTTGCAACGCTTGCCGTATTGTTCCTGTGGATTGCAGGCGGCGGCGTCAGGAGTAACAACGACATGCAACGACAACAACTGATTGTGTATAACATTCAGGGTAACAGTTTGCTACAATTCGTGAACGGACGCGACAACACCATCTGGTACGCCCACCGTAACCCGTCGTTCAATGTTTCCCGTTTCACTGAAAGTCAGCGCATTGCCATGCAACTTGACGACGCGCAATACCTGACGCTCGATTCGGCGCTCCGGTCAAAAGAATCGCTTGTAGCAGGAGTATACGCCAACGGCAATTTTGTGCAGTTTGCCGGTAAGCGGATTGCTGTTTTTACCCGCGACATGCTCCCGCAAACCGAAGGAAAATCTATCCAAACTGACGTGGCAATTCTGACGCAAAATATCAATACCCGCATTTCACAAATTGTCGAAACCTATCGTCCCGACGTGGTGGTGATTGACGCGTCCAACACGCCAACACGGGCTGACCGCTGGGAAAGGGAATGTGCGGAAGTGGGCGTGAAATGCCACCGAGTGGATAGGGGAGGGGCGTTTGTATTGAAAATTTAGAATTTCACTTCTATGGCATTGTTTCAACGGATTTTACTTTAGATAAAAAAAAAGAAAAAGTAGTTACTCGCCGAATTGTTGAGAAACGTTTTGGCATTATTGAATAATGTTTTATTTTTGTGCGAAATTTAAACCCAAAAACATATCAATATGAAAATCAGAATAATTGTTCTTATTTGTGCAGCCGTAATGACGGTTGCGTGTGGCGGAAACAGCCAGTCTTCGTGTCCGAAGGAAAAAGCATGTTGCAAAGTTTCTGAAATGAAGAAAGTTATCAGCGCACAGGTGAGTATCAAACCCGAAAAGGTAGACGCTTTTATTGCTGCTACGAAGGATTTGATTGAAAAATCGCGTGCCGAAGAAGGTTGTGTCAGTTACAGTTTATACCAGGATCCGCAGGACAAAACCAAATTTTTGTTTTTTGAAGAGTGGAAAAATCAGGCTGCTGTCGACTTTCATTTCGCAACCGAACATTTCAAAAAATTTGGCGAAACGCTGAATGATTGTGCATCAGCGTCTGCAGTGATTACCATTTATGATGTTGCGGCCGAAAAGAAAGTCTGATTGTATCACTCTGATTCAAAAAATCAAAATAAGGTTTTAATCTGTCGGACTATTCATTATAACCATCCCATTCGTGTTCATAATCAATCCATAATGCCTCCCAGAAACAGTCGTAATCGCCTGACATCTTGACACGTAACGTGTTTCTATTGTAGATGGTCCATGTGTATGGACGCGGTTTTCCATTGTATTTCCAAAGGTTGCAGTCGCAACGAGTCCGGTTGACGTCGTATTCCATAAAAGCGGCAAGGTTGTTGTACTTACCGTCCGGATTGCCTGCACGATCGTGGATTTTATTCCATACATGATACCGGCTACCCACATCCCAGCACAACATCCATTGCCACATGGGTGTTTGGGCGCTTGGCATCCACAAATTCCTGCAATACCATTTATTGTAATTGGTACTTGCAGGAA
>Ga0082212_10009595_pt1 | contig 12473 bp, 10 predicted proteins | sample TergutNt197P3_FD_71548 | JGI IMG/M metagenome (GOLD analysis project Ga0082212, IMG submission 71548) | Neocapritermes taracua P3 segment gut microbial communities from Petit-Saut dam, French Guiana - Nt197 P3 | ecosystem: Host-associated > Arthropoda: Insects > Digestive system > Gut ... | reverse complement strand
TATTAGGGCAAGAAAAAAATCCCCAATCGGGGATTTTTTTTGTATGTCGTTTCAAATTAAAATTCTTTCGCAAATTCAATATCTTTTTGTATCTGCTCTTTTAAAGCGTCCAGATTCCTGAACTTTATTTCGTCCCTGAATTTCATGTAGAAATTCACTTTTATATTTTTGCCGTACAAATCCCCGTCGAAATCTATCAAGTGCGTTTCGGCGTTTAAAAAATCCCCGTTGACTGTCGGGCGCAGGCCTATGTTTGTAACGGACTTATATATCTCGCCGTTTACTTCGCATGTGCAGGCGTATATCCCGCACGCTGGAATTATATGACCCGCAGGAAAAAGCTGATTTATCGTGGGAATCCCGATTTTTCTGCCGATTTGCTTGCCGTAAACCACGGGAAAATTTATCGAAAAAGGTCTGCCGAGAAACTTTTTCGCTCTCTGCATATCGCCGATTTTTATCAGCGTTCTGATAAAAGACGAAGAAACAGCCTGCCCCTCGCATATAACCGGGGGAATTATGACAGTTTCTATGTTTTTCTTTGCAAGGCTGTCGCGCAGGAATTCAGCGTTCCCCTCTCCGTTCCTGCCGAACCTGTAATTATAACCGCACACTACAAGCTCAGCTCCGAGATATTCGGTTACAACCCTTCCGATAAATTCTTCGGGACTGAAATAACGCACGAAATTAAAATCCTGAAATATCAGATAATCTATATCTTTTTGCGCTAATATCTCGGTTTTTTCTTCTTTTGCCGTTATATAAGGCACTGAATAATCGCTGTTTATTATATTTGAGCTATGTTCGGAAAACGTCCAGACGCATGACGCGCCATATTCTTTTATTTTGTCTATTAAAAGCATGTGCCCGATGTGCAGACCGTCGAAATTTCCCAATGCGACGGCGGTTTTTTTGTTTATTCCCAAATTATTTTTTATATCGTTGTTATATATTACACGCATTTTTTTACACCAATCTGTATCCCGCGCCGGACTGCATGATTCCGCCTATTGAAACATACCGGGCGAGTTTTTTTCTGAAATACGTATCTGTCGGCGCGTCTTTGATATTCTCTTTTGTTATGTTCACGAAAACGTATTCAAGCCCGCCGTAGCTTTCCCAGTAACGTCCTACTTTAAATAATTTCTGAAATTTTACGATATTGCTGTCAGAAGTCAGCAGATTTTCAAAAACGGGGTCAAACAGCCATGAAAAACAGCCGAAAACTTTAAAATTATAGTTTAAAACGTTCGGGAAAAATTTTTTTGCCCATTCAAAAGAATCAAGACACGCGTCTTCGTCTAATTTGCCGCCGCGCGGAATATGTACGCTCAAAAACGGGTCGCCGAGCTTTAATTCTTCGGGCGGCGAATCCAATCCGCCGAATTCTGCCGTCGCCGTCTCGAACTGCAGTCTGCCGAGTTTAAATAAATCACCGCGTATATGACGTATAAGCCAACCGTACTGCGTAAATCCCCATTCGCCGGTCCACTCGTGATGACGGTTTATCCATACGGTCCAGTCGCTTATCGTATCAATAAAAATATCATGGGATATATTTTTCTCCTGATATAATTTTTCCATGTCTTCGATTGCGAGAGTGTAAACAAACGCGCCGAACTGCGAAGATTTATCTTTGAATTCGTCGTCGGGTTTAAATTCGACTTGTACATCGGCGAGGTTTTTCTTGATTCTCAATGCCTCCGCGCATAGATTTTCGTCCCCGCAGATTTTTTTCGCCGCTTCGTTCAGGACTTCCCTACCCTCTTTGCATAAATTATAATAACCTGAATATTTTTCGTATTTTTCATATAATTCGCTCATTTAAAATCCTCCCGAAAACAAATATATTTTTATTGCAAATTTTAATATTTTGGTATATAATATTAATTATACAAAAATTTATGGAAAGCATATAAATATATGATGATTAAAGTGAAAAAATTTTCGAAAATTTTTATATGTTACAGCGTCATATTTATATGCGTTTTTTTATCGTTTAATTTTAATGATTTTAACAGGACGCGTTCTGCGGACGTTCTTCAGGAACAGCCGCCGGTTATTGATATTGCGTTAGTTGCCAGTCCTACGGATATAATCGAGCCTGAACCTGTTGAAAAAATACAGGTTCTGGAGGATTCAGACGACCCCGAAGAGCCTGAACCCGTTACGTATTCCAAGAAAAAGCATGTGCGGGAAATATTATTAAGCGCAGTCGGTGACTTTGCGCTCGCGAGCAATTATATCAAGCCCTACGCTTATTCTTTTTATGAATATTATGATTTATACGGGCCGGAATATTTCTGCGAAAATGTCGCGCAGTTTTTTCATGAAAGCGACTGCACAATCGCGAATCTTGAATGTGCTCTGACTGATAATCCATATACGCGTCAGCGTAAAACATACAGTTACAGAGGATACGCAAGTTATACGGATATAATCACAGCCGCAGGAATCGACGTCGTGAATCTCGCGAACAATCACGCTTACGATTATTCTCAGGAAGGTTACGACGACACTACCGAAGCCCTTGATAAAGCGGGAATCGGATATTGCGGCAACGGGACGTTCCTGCTCAAAAATATAAACGGAATAAACGTCGGTTTTATAGGAATACTCGGCGAGCACAGGGCCGGAGAAGTAAAAGATGCGATAGAATATCTGGACAACAACGGAGCGGAGTTAAAAATCGTATCGTTTCACTGGGGCAATATGGACGCGAGAACAGCGAACGGGAGTCAGGTTGCGGCTGCGCGTTACGCAATCGACTGCGGGGCGGATTTGGTTATCGGGCATCACCCGCACGTATTGCAGGGCATAGAGTTATACAAAGGCAAATATATCGCATACTCTCTGGGCAATTTTATATTTGACGGGAATGTTATTTCAGATATTGAAAACCGCACGAGTATAATATTCCAGCAGAGATTTGTCCTGCACGGAACAGAGATAATAGAAAGCGAGATAAATATAATTCCGATACTTGTGACTTCAGATACGCAGAGAAACAATTTTAAACCCGTGACAGCCGAGGGAACGCAGAAAGAAAATATACTGCAAAAAATCGAAAACCGGAGCGTGCACTGAGAATTTATATGAGGCTTACAATAAACGCGGCGTAAGAATATTTTTAATTAATGTAGCGTATAGTAGAAATGTTTTATACGTCATTTTTGTGGATAACGTAGAGCGTAGAGAATTTATATTAGGCGAAGAAAGGGTGAAAAATATTATGAAAATTCAAACCGAGCGATTAACTCTCCGTCCTATGCGTATGGACGATGCACAAGCGGCATATACTTGGCAGTCTGACGCCGAAGTTCAAGAATCGGCGCACACCGATATAAGCCAAACGGTTGAATATTTAGAATGGGTAACAGGAGAATGGCAAAGCGACCACCAAAAGAATTACAGTTTCGGAATCATACTCGGTGACAAATTAATCGGCGAAATTGGTTGTAGCTTCGGTTGCGGTAGATGCGGCAGGTGTGTTGAGGGTGAAGCTGCTTTCGGTTATGGTATTCATCGCGATTATTGGAACTGCGGTTATGAAACAGAAGCGATTGACGCAATAATCGAATATTGTTTTTCGACATTAGGCGCGGAGAAAGTAAAAATGACATATCATGTCGGAAACCTCGCGGAACTTCGAGAGATAGAGAGGCTCGGTATGCAGTTATTATTGGAAAACGAAGATTGCGTAACTTTTGACGGCAGGCCATTCAAAAGAAACACTTACATTCTAAGTAAGCCCTGTTCAAAATAAGCATAACCCAACCCGACAGCAAAACTTATGCAACTGCGTGATTATAAAAATTATCTGCGCTATGTCGGTATTAAACCGTTAAATATTAAACCCGAAATAATCGTTTGTATTATTAAAGCATATATCCGAGATAATATCCGAAAGGCATTTAATGTCGTTCGGATATTCTCCGTTTTGTACGTAATTGCCTGTTACGTCGCAGAGTATGCGCCTGAAATAATCGTGCCTTGTATAAGACAAAAACGAACGCGAATCCGTGAGCATGCCTATAAAATTTGCAAGAAGCGAATTGTTCGCGAGATTTATAAGCTGTTCCCTCATTCCCGTGTTTGTATCGTTAAACCACCACGCCGAGCCGTGCTGCAATTTCCCCGTCCCGTTGGGTTTAATGCCGCAGTCATTGTTCTGAAAGCAACCCATAAGCGCGACAAGCGCGGCGTTGTCTGCCGGATTTATAGAATATAGCACAGTCTTGGGCAGCACGTTATTTTTATCGAGGTCTCCCAGAAATTTTGACAACTGCGGTATGCAGGGATACCCTCCGATACCGTCCGCTCCCGCGTCGGGCCCGAATAATTTAAATAACCTTTCGCTGTTGTTTCTGCTTACTCCGAAATGGATTTGCATTATCATATTGCGTTTGTGATATTCTTCGGCTAAGAATTTCATGAGTTCTGTTATATATATCCCGTTATACACTTCTATATTGTACTCTCCAAGTCTTTCTCCGGTCAATGCCTGTTTTAAGAGTTTATCCGCAGTTACAGGCGGTTCTCCTACCCACCATGCAAACGGTACATGCTCAAATCCATGGTCGGCGGTTTTACAGCCGAGCGCGGCAAAATAATCAAGCCTTTTTGAGTAAGCGTCAAATAAAGAGTTCATGTCTTTTATCTCAACGCCGCTGACTTGCGATAATTTATTTATGTATTCTTTAAATCCGGGTTTTTCGATATGCAGTCCTTTGTCCGGCCTGAACGCGGGAAGAACCTGAATATCAAAATTTTTATCGTCTCTTATTATTTTATGATATTCGAGAGAATCGGCCGGGTCGTCGGTAGTGCATATTAATTTTACGTTTGAGTCCCGCATTATTTTTCTTGCGCTCATATTTTCTAACTTTTCGTTGCACAAGTTCCAGACTGTATCCAGAGTTTCAGCGTTTAGAATCCCGTTATATCCGAAATACTCTTTCAGTTCCATGTGCGCCCATATATATAACGGATTGCCTATGCACTTAGGCAGAGTATTCGCCCACGCCGAAAATTTTTCATAATCCGAAGCGTCACCTGTGACATATTTTTCGTCGTATCCGTTTGTCCGTACAGCTCTCCACTTATAATGGTCGCCGCAGGTCAGCCATATCTGCGCTATATTCTCATATTTTTTATCTTCTGCTATATCCTTTGGGTCTATATGGCAGTGATAATCTATTATGGGCATACTCTTTGCGGTCTGATGATATAAAATCTTTGCCGTTTCGCTGCTGAGCATAAAATTTTTGCCTAAAAAACTTTTCATAAATCAATTATTCCTTTCAATTAAATTAACTTAACAAACCCTCGTCAAGCGAAAGTTTATATTCTACAGAATCAAGCAAAGCGGTCCATGAAGCTTCTATAATATCTGTGTTTACCCCGACTGTCCTCCATATATTATTATTGTCCGACGATTCGATTAAGACGCGTACTTTTGCCGCTGTCGCCTCGTTTGAGTTTAGCACGCGCACTTTGTAATCTATTAATTTCATGTCCCCGAGTCTCGGATAAAACGTAGTCAACGCTTTTCTGAGAGCTTTGTCTAAAGCGTTTACCGGACCGTCGCCCTCTGCCGCAGTTATTTCTTCTATGCCGTCAACTTTAACTTTGATTAAAGCGGCGGTTTTTTTATTGCTCTCGTTTCCGTTCGGCTCGGACAGCACAAGTTTAAACGTTTCGACTGAGAAAAAAGCTTTGCGTTTATTTATTGATTTTAACAGCAGAAGCGACAAAGAACCCTCCGCGTTTTCAAACTGATAACCGTCGTTTTCATATGATTTTATAAGATTTAAAGCGTCTTTTAGCTCCGGCGAATCTTTTGTTATATCAGGGACAAGCTGTATCATTTTATTCATGAGCGCGGCGCGTCCCGCTACTTCTGACACGAGCGTGCTTCTCGCGTTGCCGATTGATTCCGGCGGGATATGCTCGACAGACTTTGACAGTTTATTTACCGCGTCTATGTGCATACCGGCTTTGTGCGCGAACGCATGACCTCCGACATACGGCATGTTTTCGTTAAACGATATGTTTGAACCCTCTGCTATATAACGCGCAAGCGAAGTTAAGTTTTTGAGATTTTCTGCGGGTACGCAGTCATGATTTAATTTCAACTGCAAATTAGGGATTACGACGCATAGATTCGCAGTTCCGCAGCGTTCGCCCAAACCGTTTACCGCTCCCTGCACCTGAACCGCGCCGCTTTTCACAGCGGCGAGAGTTCCGGCTATTGCAAGCCCGTTGTCGTCGTGGCAGTGAATACCGACGGGAATATTTATTTTTTCTGCGGCTGTTTTTGTTATTGCGGCGATTTCGTCGGGCATTGCGCCGCCGTTTGTATCGCATAAAATCACAGCCGAAGCACCCGCGTCTTTCGCGGTCTGCAAAACTTTTAATGCGTATTCCGGATTGTCAGCGTAACCGTCAAAGAAATGTTCAGCGTCAAAAAAGACTGTTTTGCCGTTGTCTTTTAAAAATTTTACAGAATCAAAAATTATTCTGAGATTTTCTTCGGCTGTAGTATTGATGATTTTTTCGGCGTGCAATAACCAGCTTTTGCCGAATATTGTCACGATTTCTGTTCCGGCGTTTACTGTTTTGATTAACGCCTCGTCCTCGGACGGTTTTATTCCTGTGCGGCAGGTTGAGCCGAACGCGCAGAGTTTAGAGTTTTTGAGATTTAACGCGGCGGCTTTTTCGAACAGTTCAGCGTCTTTGGGATTTGACCCGGGATTTCCCGCTTCGATATAATTTATGCCGAATTCGTCGAGGGCTGTTATGATTCGCAGTTTATCCTCGGTCGTGAACGATATTCCGGGACTTTGCGCGCCGTCGCGCAGGGTCGTATCGTATAGTTCTATTTTCATAAATATATCTATAAGTCCTTTCTCATTCTGACAGCTTCCAAGTCTTTGCCGCAATTTAATATTTTAGTTTTGCCGTCTGCAACAAATCCGCATTTTTCGTAAAACTTAATCGAGTTTATATTTTCGGCAAACACCCATACTGTCATAGCTGTTTTACCTAAACTTCGGGCTTTTTCAAATGCAAAATCCATAGCATACGAGCCTATGCCTTGACGGAAATAATCCGGGTGAAGATATATTCCGTGTAACTCATAAAAACTATCGTCCGTGTCGTCGTCACGCGCCGGTCCAATCATAATAATTCCAACGATTACATCGTCACGTAAGATTACATGTTGATAACGGCTGAAGTTTTCATCATTTAGCATACGCTCCGTTTTAGCGGCGTTTCCTTTGCGTTTTTCTCGGATATAATCTGCCGGTACAATATTTTCATACGCAACTTCCCATGAACGCATATAGGCTTCCGCCATGTCCGGCGCGTCTGCGGGAACTGCGAGGCGTATTGTTATGTTCATAAAATTACCTCCTACACAAGTTCGTTTCGTTCTCTCTTTTCTTTAATCATATCGCGCAATATATATTTCTGCACCTTTCCGCTTGCGGTCAATGGCAGTTCTTTCACGAACTCTATATATGACGGGGATTTATGACGTGCGAGAGTATTTGCGACGTATATTTTTATCTCTTCTCTGTGGAGTTCCGCTCCGTCTTCCGGCACGATTACGGAGCATACTCTTTCGCCGTATTTCTCTGACGGCGCGGCGACTACCGCAACGTCTTTTACGCCTTTGAACGTGCGTATAACGTCCTCGATTTCTTTGGGCGAGATGTTCTCTCCGCCCCTGATTATCATATCTTTTATACGTCCCGTGATTTTGTAATACCCGTATTCGTCAACTTCGGCTAAATCTCCGGTGTGCAGCCAACCGTCTGAATCTATTACGGCGTCTGTCCCCTCTTTGTTATTATAATAGCCTTTCATCACGTTATAGCCTTTGACGCAGAATTCCCCCGACGTGTTCAATCCGACTTCTTTTCCCGTTTCGGGGTCCATGATTTTTATTTTAACGTGAGGGAAAGCAGTGCCGACTGTGCCGACGCGTCTTTCAAAAGTATCGTCCCATTTGGTCATAGTACAGCCCGGGGACGCTTCCGTCAATCCGTACACGCTGACTATTTCGCGCATGTTCATTTTTTCGGTAACGTCGCGCATGAGTTTTTCGGGGCAGTTCGCTCCCGCCATGATTCCGGTGCGCAGGGTTGAGTAATTATATCGCTCAAAATCGCGGTGCGACAATATGCCGATAAACATAGTGGGTACTCCGTGAACCGCCGTGCATTTCTCGTACTCTATCGTGTGCATGACTTTCATGGGCGTGTACCACAAAAGCGGCAGCATAGTCGTTCCGTGGGTCGCCGCGGCTAAAATCGCGAGAACCAAGCCAAAGCAGTGAAAGAACGGGACGGGTATGCACAATCTGTCCTTTTCCGTAAACTTCATGCCGTCACCGATTGCCAAACCGTTGTTTACTAAATTATTGTGGGTGAGCATAACGCCTTTTGGGAATCCCGTTGTGCCCGACGTGTACTGTATATTAATAACGTCGTCGGGGTGCGCTTTGCTTTTTGCCTGTTCGTACTGCCAGTCGGGGATTAATTTCCCTAACGCTTCAATTTCATTCCAGTGAAACATTTTTTCGTAGTGGTTGTCAAAAGATATAAGCATACGCAGACGCGGGAATCTAGTTGCGTTTATGTTCCATTTGTCGCAGTCTTCTGATTCGAGAATCTCAGGACAGAGATTATAAATAGTTTTTTCGCAGTCAATATCTTTGAGCTGGTCGCATATAAATAAAGCTTTTGAATCCGAATGTTTTAAAATATATTCAAGTTCTTTTTCTTTATAATTAGTATTTACGGTCACGATTGCAACGCCGATTTTTGCGGTTGCGAAAAAAAGTATGAGCCACTGCGGCAGGTTCACCGCCCAGACCGCCGCGTTATCGCCCTTTTTAAAGCCCATGTATAAAAGCCCTTTGGCTATTCTGTCTACTTTGTCGTTAAATTCTTTCCATGTTTTGTTAAACTCTGTTTCGATGTACTTGACCGCCTGAACCGTCGGGTATTTATTTGCCGTTTCTTCAAGCATAGCCCCGACCGTAATGTTTCTCAATTCTTTTGCGCTCATAAATTCGTTCCTCCAAAATATTATTATAGTATAAACAGCGCAAAAAAAGCCCGTTCTTCCCCTGCGCTTAAAACGAACATAGTTCGTTTATTCATAGGGGCGAAAGAGCATTCGCGGTACCACCCTAATTTAAGACTTACTAAGTTTAAGTCTTCTCAATTACCTTAACGCGGCTTACGTCCGAACCTACCGAAACAAAAATTAAATTTTGTTTATATCGGAACGGCAACTCCGGGGTGAGTTATACGCTTATAAACTTATAAGCCTTGTTCCCTTCATCGTTTTTTGATTATTATTTTTAGATTATAGCAAAACTTTTTTATTTTGTCAAGAGCAAATCTAAAAATTTTTAATTTATATGTTGACAAACGGCGATTAAATAATATATAATAAAAGCAGAGAAGAATTGGGGAGTAATAATTATGTTATTAGAAAGGGTAAGAGATATGGACGAAGAAAATAAAGTCTTACTGGAAAATCCGGAAATTACGGAAGAACCGCCCCCTCCTCCGCCTCCTGTAAACGCGGAGGCACAGGTAAACGTGTCTAAAGACGAACTCTCGGCGTCTGTAAGAATCAAGCCGCCCGAAAACGGCGGAAAAGATTTGACTTTCGCGGAGCTTAAAATCCTGCTTGTGAAAAACGGAATCATGTTCGGAATCGACAACGACGCATTAAAGCATCTGGCAGATAATCCCGTATATCACAGCGATACCACGGTCGCTCACGGAGTCAATAAACAGGACGGCAGAAACGCGGAGCTTGTTTACCGTGTGGAAATGGAGCACAGGCTTAAACCTAAAGAAAAAGAGGACGGCACTATCGACTTCAAAGATTTGGGGACCGTTCAGGAAGCCAGAAGGGACCAGGTGCTGTGCGAAAAAATCCCGGCGACTCCCGGAACTCCGGGGACTACCGTCAAAGGCAGGGAGATTGCGCCGGCTGCGGGCAAAGACAAAGCCATGCCCGCGGGAAAAAATACCGTCCTGACCGACGACCATCTGAAACTGCTTGCTTCGCTTGACGGGCACATAAGCGTCGTGGCGGGGAAAATAAACATACTTGAGATTTTCGTTGTTTCGGGCGACGTTTCTTCTGAAACAGGCAACATAACTTTTTTGGGCAACGTAATAGTAAAAGGCGACGTCGCGCAGGGGTTCTCGATTCAGGCGGCGGGCGACGTCACGGTCAACGGCGTAGTGGAAGCGGCGCGTATAATGGCGGGAGGCTCGCTGATTATACGGGGCGGGTTCAGAGGCGGTGAAAACGGCGAGCTTGACATAGGGGAAAACGCGGCGTGCAGCTTTGTCGAGGGCGGCAAAATCACCGTAAGGGGCAATCTGGAAACTTCATATATTATTAATTCTACGGTAAAATGCGGCGGTTCAATAAATCTGAGCGGCAGGGGCCTTATAAGGGGCGGCAGTATTACCGCGAGGGAAGAAATCACAGCTAATTATATAGGCGGAAGCATATCTTCGTCAACAACTGTAATCGAAGTCGGGAACGACCCGGCTATGCTTGAGCGTTTCAAAGAAGTCACAAAAGACATAGCCGCTTATGAAAAAAACATAAAAGACGTCGAGCTTGTAATAACAACTTTGAGCAAGCTGAAAGAAATCAACAGGCTCACGCCGGAAAAAGCCGCCAATCTCGAAAAGGCGACTTTATATATAGAAAGCATAAAGGGAACGTACTTAGAACTGAAAGAAGAATACGAAACTCTGAAAGCCCAGATGGAGGAAATCGGCTACGGCAAAGTGCATGTAAAAAAGACTGCGTACCCGGGTTTAAAAATAGTTATGGGAACAGATGTTTTAACGCTTCAGCAGGACCATACGTTTGTTACTTTTTTACGCAATGCCGAGGGCATAACGTTTACGCCTCTGCATTAAGATTAAAAATAAAAAGCTAAAAAGTTTTTGGGCGGGGGAAATTTCCCCGCCTTTTAAAATTATATAAAATATCGCTTGACAACTTCAAAAACATATGCTAAAATGCTTATAGAAAAATAATAAAATGCGAGCAACCATAGAGAGAGTACCAATCTCCCTATGGTCTGCATAAGGTGAAGTAGCACCAAACACAACGGAAGTACTCCGCACTCAAATATATTATACATGATTTGACGTTAGCAGTCAAGATGTATTTTATATGTGTTTTTGTCGGATTTTTGCGCTTGTGGGTGACATCACCTGCGAGCGTTTGTTATTTTTCGGCGTAAAACCTTTGGGCGGCATCAGCTAATGTGCGTGCCGTCCAGAGATAATGCGTTGAAGAAATATATTAATTTTAAGGAGAAAAAAATGAAAAAACGTATGAAAACTATCATCATGGCATTTCTAACAGCAGTTATATTATGTGTAACGGTCTTTGCAGCTCCGGCTATTACTTGGAAAACAATCGACGTGGCTTACGCAGATTACAAGATTTACATTGACGGGGTACAGTTCGAGTCGTCAGACAAAAACGGCGTAATAGAGCCGTTCTCGTACAACAACTGGATTTACGCGCCGTTTGAGCATATCGCGAAGGCGCTTGGAAAAGAGGTTCGCTGGGACGGGAATACAAACAGTTTGTACATACAACAAGGAGCGTACGAGATATGGACTCCGCCCCCTCCGGTAATAGAGGATACGGCTGCAATCGAAACGAAAACATTTGAGGGTCGGCTTGAAAAATCAGATAGTGTGGGCGAATATAAATTTACTTTGCCTTATTCCGCACGGGTTACGATGTCTTTCGAGCACGGGTTTTTAGATAGCAACTCGCAGTATTGGATAATACAATTCATATCCAAAAATGGTGTATTGGCAGAATTTAATTCAAGAGGAAATATTGTAAAAACTGATTTATGGCATGCACTGTATCTTCCCGCAGACGATTATACTGTTAGAGTTAAAGCATTTAATTCTTATTATCATTCTAATATAGATTATAAAGTGAATATTACATACGAAAAAAATATCGGGCAATTTGAATACGAGCCTAATGATTCTATGGAAACAGCAACTCCAATTCAATTCAATAAAGCAATAAAAGGAAATTTATTATGGAATGGTGACGTTGATTTTTATAAATTGACTGTTACTTCGAAAAAAGAAATTTCATTAAAATTTACTCATGATTTTATTGATAACAACTCGCGTTATTGGACAATAGAACTAGTATCACCAAATAATGGCATTTTATTGAGTTTTGATTCAAGAGGAAACGTTATGGAAACAATTTCTGATAAAATAACTCTTATTGACCCCGGTGATTATTATATAAAAATTAAGCCAATTAACTCTTATTATCACTCCAACGTAGATTACAATATCACGGTAATAGAATGAAAACATAATGATAAGTAGGGGCAGAATCAATTTCTGCCCTGAAACCGTAAATTT